>Ga0209014_10000274_pt1 | contig 29254 bp, 26 predicted proteins | sample BarGraNGADG00212_FD_184491 | JGI IMG/M metagenome (GOLD analysis project Ga0209014, IMG submission 184491) | Arctic peat soil microbial communities from Barrow, Alaska - Barrow Graham LP Ref core NGADG0002-212 (SPAdes) (version 2) | ecosystem: Environmental > Terrestrial > Soil > Wetlands >...
GGCCCGAGGACGCCTGCCACACGCGACCGTGATCGGGATCCCGCTGCGTCCTGAGATCTCGCACCTCGACCGCACCGCCCTGCGCAGCGAGGCGCGCGAGCGGTTCGGGTTGGATCTCGATCGGCCGACGCTGCTGGTGACCGGCGGTTCACAGGGCGCCCGGACCATCAACTGGGCCGCCTCCGGCGCGGCGGATGGCCTGCGCGCGGCCGGCGTGCAGGTGCTGCACATCATCGGCCCGAAGAACGTCCTCGAGGTGCCGCAGGTCCCGGACGGGCCGCCCTACGTCGTGGTGCCCTACGTCGAGCAGATGCGCTACGCGTACGCGGCCGCGGACTTCGCGCTGTGTCGATGCGGCGCGATGACCTGTGCCGAACTCGCCGCCGTGGGGTTGCCGGCCGTATACGTCCCATACCCCGTCGGCAACGGCGAGCAGCGCCTGAACGCCGAGCCGATCGTGAAGGCGGGCGGCGGACTGCTGGTGGACGACGCCGATCTGACCCCGGCCTGGGTGCTCGCCGAACTCGTGCCGCGGATCACCGACCCGGACACGGTGGCGGCGATGTCGCGGGCGGCGGCGCATGCTGGGTCTCGGGACGCCGACATCGTCCTCGCCCGGCACGTCCTCAACGTGGCCGCCGAACACCGCCGATTCGCCAGGAGACCACGATGAGCCGCCCGACAGAGGACGCTGCCGCGAACCGGCCGGGCGACTGGGCGGCTCCGGGCAAGGCCCTGGTGCTCAGCGCGGCGACCGACGTCGTGCCACCGCTGGCCGAACTCGGCCGAGTGCACATCATGGGAATCGCCGGCGCGGGCATGAGCGGCCTGGCCCGCATCCTCATCGAACGCGGCGTTGCGGTCAGTGGCTGCGAAGCCCGGGACTCGATCACGGTATCGGCGCTGCGTGCGCTCGGCGCGCAGGTGTGGATCGGTCATTCACCGAGCCATCTCGACGACGCCGACACCGTGGTCTATACGACGGCGATCAGCCCGAAGGTCGACGAGTTCGCCGCGGCGCGCGCGAGTGGCAAACCCGTGCTGCGCCGTGCGGCGGCTCTGGCAGCCGCCTTGGAGGACCGCCGCTGCATCGCGATCTCGGGCACTCACGGCAAGACGACGACGACGTCCTTGCTGACCGTCGGCGCTCAGGCGTGTGGGGTCGATCCGTCCTTCGCGATCGGCGGCAACCTCTACGAGACCGGCAAGAACGCGCACCTGGGCACTGGTGATCTGGCCATTGTCGAGGCCGACGAGAGCGACGGGTCGTTCCTGCTGGCTCGTCCGGCCGCGGCGATCATCACCAACGTCGAGGCAGATCACCTCGAGAACCACGGCGACCTCGAGGGCATCTTCCGGGCCTTCGAGCAGTTCGTCGATCGCATCGACGACGGCGGGCTGCTGCTGGCCTGTGCCGACGACGCCGGCGCCGTCCGGATCGCCGGCTACGCACGGCGGCGCGATCACCGGGTGTTGACCTACGGAGAGAGTCCGGACGCGGACGTTCGTGTCACGGACATCGTCACGCTGCCGGACGCGGTGGTGTTCAGACTCAGCGGACCTGGCATCACCGAGCGTGAGGTTCGGGTCGGTGCACTCATCGGGCGGCACATGGCCCTCAACGCGGGTGCAGCGCTGGCGATGGCGTCCGAGCTGGGTCTCGACGTCGACACCGTCGTCAAGGCGTGGGCAGGTTTCGGTGGCGTTCATCGTCGCTTCGAGCAGCACGGCGCCGGTGGCGGAGTCCAGATCTTCGACGACTACGCGCACCACCCCACCGAGATCGAGGCGTCCCTCACGGCGGCCAGAGGTGCGGTCCAGCCCGGGGGTCGCCTCATCGCGGTGTTCCAGCCCGGTACCTACAGCCGCACTCAGACCTTCGCGCGTGAGTTCGCCGACGCAATGGCGCACGCTGACATCGCGGTGGTCATGGACGTCTTCCCGGCCCGCGAGGAGCCGATTCCGGGAGTGACGGGCGCGACGATCAGCGACCTGGTCCCACTCCCGGCGGACCGCGTGATCTACGAACCGCGCTACGCGGCCGTGCCCGCCCGGATCGCCGAGATCGCGCGGCCCGGTGATCTGGTGCTGACGATGGGTATCGGCAACGTCTACCTGTTGTGCCCCGAGATCCGTGAGGCGTGTGCCCGGCATGTGACCGAGCGTGCGGGATGACGACTACTACGCGGACATCTCGCTCAGGCGTCGCAGAGCAGATGGTCGCCGCACCCGATCGGCGCCGTTGGCTCGTTCTCGGCGGCGGCGCGGCGGTCATCGTCGCGGCGGTCGTCGTCTGGATCGTGGCCTTCACCTCGATCCTCGGCGTGAAGACGATCACGATCAGGGGTGAGCACGTGATCAGCGCCGGGCAGATCCGCCAGGCGGCGGCGATCTCGAGCGGCACGCCGTTGATCCGTCTGGACACCGCGGCGGTCGTTCGGCGCATCGAGGCACTGCCCGCTGTTGCGTCGGCGTCGGTACGAACGTCGTATCCGTCGACCGTGGAGATCACCGTCGTCGAACGAGCCGCCCTCGGCTACGTGCAGACGGGCACCGAGTTCACGTTGGTCGACAAGACCGGTGCGCAGTTCCGCACCGTGTCGATCCGACCGCTCGGCCTGCCGCTGTTCGCGGTCCCGACGGGTCCGCAGGAGACGGCCACCGGTCGAGCCGTCGCCAGCGTCGCGTCGTCGCTGACGCCGGCGTTGCGCTCTCGGATCGCCTCGATCCAGGCGTTCGACCCGACCGCGATCACCTTGCTGCTGACCGATCATCGCGTCGTGCGGTGGGGGAGTGCCGAGCGCAACGCTGACAAGGCGCGCATCCTGCCGACGATGTTGACCCAGCCGGGAACCCAGCTCGACGTGACTGATCCGGATCAGGTTTTCACGCATTGAGCGGCGCGCCTCCACCGATCCGGCGCGTCTGGCTTTAGTTTCGGCTGCATCGTTCAGGTTGACATAACGTTAAGGGTCTACCTGAGGGTGAGAGTTCCAGCCGATACCGGAGTCCGAGGCCAGCACCGATCGAAACAGGAGCCAAACCCATGACAGCACCGCACAACTACCTGGCGGTCATCAAGGTCGTCGGTGTCGGCGGCGGCGGAGTCAACGCCGTCAACCGCATGATCGAAGTCGGTCTGAAGGGCGTCGAGTTCATCGCCATCAACACCGACGCGCAGGCGCTGCTGATGAGCGACGCCGACGTCAAGCTCGACGTCGGCCGCGAACTGACGCGCGGTCTGGGCGCCGGTGCCCAGCCCGAGGTCGGCCGAAAGGCGACCGAGGATCACCGCGACGAGATCGAAGAGGTCCTCAAGGGCGCCGACATGGTCTTCGTCACCGCGGGTGAGGGCGGCGGCACCGGCACGGGCGGCGCCCCGGTCGTGGCCAGCATCTCGCGCAAGTTGGGCGCGCTGACCATCGGCGTCGTAACCCGGCCGTTCTCGTTCGAGGGCAAGAAGCGGGCCACGCAGGCCGACGACGGCATCGACCAGCTCCGCGCCGAGTGCGACACGCTCATCGTGATCCCCAACGATCGGCTGCTGCAGATCTCCGAGCGCACCGTGAGCGTGATGGACGCTTTCCGTAGCGCCGACCAGGTTCTGCTGTCCGGTGTCCAAGGCATCACCGATCTCATCACCACACCCGGCCTGATCAACCTCGACTTCGCCGACGTGAAGAGCGTGATGAGCGGCGCCGGATCCGCGCTCATGGGCATCGGTTCGGCTCGAGGCGACAACCGGGCCCGCCAGGCCGCTGAGATCGCGATCGCCAGCCCGCTGCTCGAAGCGAGCATGGAGGGCGCCCACGGGGTGCTTCTGTCGATCTACGGCGGTTCCGACCTGGGGCTGTTCGAGATCAACGAGGCAGCATCCCTCGTCGCCGAGGCAGCGCATCCTGAGGCGAACATCATCTTCGGTGCGGTCATCGACGACACGCTCGGCGACGAGGTCAAGGTCACCGTCATCGCAGCGGGGTTCGACAGCGGGCAGCTCCCGTACAAGAAGGTCGACGTCCGGCGCGAGCCGATCGCCGCGCCTCGCTCACCGACACCGGTATCCGCGCCGATCGCCGCGCCGAGTGCCCCGCCGCGCTCGAGCTACGTCCCGGAGCCGTCCACGGGCTACTCGAGTCCCACGACGTCGGTGTCTTCGGCGTCCAACGGATCGCGCACGGCCGTGGACCTCGACGACGAGCTGGACGTTCCCGATTTCCTCAAGTCCTGAGCACGGCGCTATGGCCGGGCGAGACGATGCCCGGCGGGCCGAGCTGGTCACCTCGCTCGCGACCGTGCGGGCCAGGCTCGCCGACGCGTGCGAGGCCGCCGGACGTGGGGTGCGCTCGGTCACGCTCATCGCCGTGACCAAGACGTATCCGGCCACCGACGCCGCCACACTCGTGCGGCTCGGTGTCCTCGATCTCGGCGAGAACCGCGACCAGGAGGCGTCGGCAAAGGTTGACGAGCTCGCCCGGCTGCTCGGTGCGGGGCCCGATGCCGAGGCCCCGCGCTGGCACTTCATCGGCCGCCTGCAGTCGCGCAAGTGCCGGTCGGTGGCGCGATACGCACACGCTGTCCATTCGCTCGACCGCGTGGAGCTCGTCGACGGTCTCGCGGCAGGCGTCGTGCGCGCGGATCGGCCGCCGCTCGACGTGTTCGTCCAGGTCAGCATCGACGGCGATCCTGAACGCGGCGGCGCAGCGTTCGAGGCGGTGCCTGCGCTGGCCGACGCGATCGCGGCGCGCGACGAGCTGCGGCTGCGTGGCGTCATGGCTGTCGCGCCGCTCGGAACCGACCCCGCCGAAGCGTTCGAGCGGTTGGCCGAACTGTCGGCGCAGGTGCGTTCGGGGCACCCTGATGCCGACGCGATTTCGGCGGGAATGAGCGAAGACCTCGAACAGGCCATCAAGTACGGCGCGACACACGTGCGTGTCGGATCGGCGTTGCTCGGCCGTAGAAGCCCGGTTTTCGGCTAGCGTCGGCACAACGTCGAATCCCCGACCGTCACTTGCGTCACTGCAGTACCTGACTTCTGGAGGAGCCAATGCCCGGAGCGATGCGCAAGATGGGCGTCTATCTCGGTCTGGTCGAGGACGACGACTACGCCGACGCGTATGCGGACAGCTCGGCGCTGGAGCGCACACCGGCCCGCCGCGACGACTACGCCGAGGCACGGCACCCGCGCGAGCACGCGCATGCCCGGCACGAGATGGCGCGTGGCTCGGTCCGTGACCACGTCGACGACATCGACGGTCATTCGGCTCCGTACGCCGAGGAGCACCTTCCGGCCTACCAGATCACCACGCTGCATCCGCGTACCTACAACGAGGCGCGCGCGATCGGCGAGCACTTCCGCAAGAGCACCCCGGTGATCATGAATCTGTCCGAGATGGAGGACGCCGACGCCAAGCGTCTGGTCGACTTCGCCGCCGGGCTGACGTTCGGACTGCACGGACGGATCGAGCGGGTCACCGCCAAGGTTTTCCTGCTGAGCCCGCACAACGTCACCGTCACCGCTCAGGACAAGGCGCGCATCGCTGAGACCGGGTTCTTCAACCAGAGCTGATCCCCGTATCGGCGGCCTGGCACCATGGTGGGTGCCAGGCCGTTGTATGTCATGCACTGGGCATGTCATGCACCAGCCCGGTCAAGGGCCTCGTTCGCCGCGCGACAGGAGTTCGACGATGACGCTGTTCTGGGGTGTCGTCGCCTACGTGCTCTACATCTACCTCCTGATCGTCCTGGCGCGATTCGTCGTCGAGTTCACCCGGCAGTTCGCCCGTTCATGGCGCCCGGCCGGGGTGGCCGCGATCGGGCTCGAGGTGGTGTATCTGGCGACCGACCCGCCGATTCGGCTGATCCGGCGGGTAGTGCCGCCGGTCCGGTTGGGTAGTGTGAGTCTCGACTTGAGCATCATCCTTCTGCTTCTGGCTATTCTGGGCCTGCAATGGATCGCCTTGACGCTTGGCTAGGCACCACTCGCCTAGGATCGACTCGAAACAAAACGCTGTCCGAACATCGCAGACCCACCGCGCCGGAGCGCCCGGCACGCGTCGAGCACACGAGGTGACCGAATGCCGTTGACGCCCGCAGAAGTACACAACGTTGCGTTCAAGAAACCGCCGATCGGCAAGCGCGGGTACGACGAGGAAGAGGTCGACGCCTTCCTCGACATCGTCGAGGTCGAACTCTCGCGCCTCATCGAAGAGAACAACGACCTGCGCTCGCGAGGTCCAGGTGCCGGTCCGAGTACCGGCGCGGCGCCCGCGGCAGGCGGCGACGGAGCTTCCGCGGCCGAACTGGCCTCGGCCCGCGAGGACAACGGCCGGCTTCGGGCGCAGGTGGCCGAGCTCGAGCGAGCCCTGAACCAGGGCAAGGACGGCGCGCAGCAGCAGGTTGTCCAGCTCCAGCAGCAGCTCGCCCAGACCGAGCAGCGGATGTCTGAGAACAAGCGCCAGCTGGAGCAGGCCGTGCAGGCCGCCGAGCAGGCACGGGCCCAGGCAGCGCAGGCGCAGCAGGCGGCTGCCCAGCAGCGCGCCGCCGGCCCGGAGCAGGCCGGCCCGGCCGATCACCACACCTCGGCTGTTCAGATGCTCGCGTTGGCCCAGCAGACCGCCGATCAGCACATGGCACAGTCCAAGGCGGAGGCTGACCGGCTGCTCGAAGAGGCGAAGTTGAGTGCCAACGCAACCCTCGCCGACGCGCAGCAGAAGTCGACGCGGCATGTCGGGGAGGCGGAGACGCGTGCTCGGCAGCTCGAGCAGGAGACCGCGGCCCGGGCTACCCAGACGATCCATGACGCCGAGCAGCGCGCCGCAACGATCACCGCTCAGTTCGAGCAGCGCAAGACAGCGCTGGAACGCCGCGTCGAGGAGCTGCGGACGTTCGAGCGCGAGTACCGCACGCGGCTCAAGAGCTATCTCGAGTCGCAGCTGCGCGACCTCGACGCCAGTGGGAAAGCCGAGCCGGTCAGTGCCAACTCGCAGAAGAACGAGTTCGCCGAAGCTCAGCAGAGCTGAGCCTGGCTGCCGGCCGATCTCTGGTCGGAAGGGGGGTAGGTCCGCATGATCGTCGTGGGACTCTTGCTGATCGCGCTGGTCTGTCTCGCGCTCGGGCTGAAGCTGCCGAGCTCGGCGTGGTTGATCGCGTCTCTGATCGCGACCGGCGGCGCCGGTGTCCTGCTGGGCAGGGCCCGGGCGATCATCAAGCAGCAGACGGCGATAGGTGCCCGCACGGTGACCGAGCCAGGGCCCGACGCCACCGTCGAGCCAGACGAGGCGGCAGCCACCGCTGACGCCGTGTCGTCCGCGGCCGAGGCTGCGCCGTCCATGCCCGTTCGCCAGCTCGGGTCAGTACCCGCGCCGGACGAGGTGTGGGTGATCGACGGGCGGCCGCGTTACCACCTCGGGGACTGCGCGATCATCCAAGGACAGGACGCTGAACCCATCCCGTTCGAGCAGGCCACCGAGGACGGATTCATGCCGTGTTCGCTGTGCGAGCCGCAGATGGCGCACAGCACCCACTAGCAGTGGTTGTGGGCACACGTGTCGACTCGGGTGCCCTCGGTGACTACTCCGCGGCCCTGCGCAGCCACAGGTGCAGGCCGAGATCGTCGTCGGTTGCGCTGTACGCCTGCGCCTGCGGCCCGGGCACGCCCTCGTGCAGCGCCGTGGCGAGGACCTCGGCCGCAAGTTGATCAGCGTGGCGGCGGATGGCCTCAGCGGGCTCGGGTGAGCCGCCGACCTGCCACCACAACTCGATGCGATCGGTGACGTCGAGGCCGGCGTTCTTGCGAGCCTCTTGGACGACCCGCACGACATCGCGAAGCAAGCCGAGCAGTCGCAGTTCGTGCGTCAGTTCCAGGTCCAGGGCGACCGTCTCGGCACCGGCACTGGCGACCGCCCATCCGGACCGCGGGGTCTCGGTGACGACCACGTCGTCGGGTGCGATGGCAACCGGCTGCCCGTCCACGGCCACCTCGCCGGCCCCGCTGGCGAGCGCCTCGGCCAGCCTGCCGGGGTCAGCCGCCGAGATCGCCGCGGCGACCTTCGGGGTGGTGGCGCCGAACCGCCGACCCAACGTGCGGAAGTTCGGCTTGACGCTCACCTCGACGAGGTCGCCCGCCTCGGTGTCGACGAGCGAGGACAGCGTTACGACGTTGAGCTCGTCGCCGACCTCACGGCGCAGCTCGTCGGGCAGCGCGTTCCACCCGGGAGCCGAGATCAACGCGCGGGCCAGCGGCTGTCGGGTCTTCACACCGGAGTCGGCGCGGGCGGCACGCCCCAGCTCGACGAGGCGGCGCACCAGGCCGACCTGGGCGTTGAGATCGCCGGCCTGAGCCGCAGGGTCAGCCGTCGGCCACCGGGTCAGGTGGACGGACTCGACCCCCGTCGTCTCGGCGAACAGCGCACCCCAGACCCGCTCGGTGACGAACGGCACGAACGGCGCCAGCAGGCGTGTGAGCAGGTCGAGGCACTCGTGAAGCGTGCTGAGCGCGGCCGGGTCGCCGTCCCAGAATCGACGGCGAGAGCGACGTACGTACCAGTTCGAAAGTTCGTCGATGAACTCGGCGAGGTGCTTGCCGGCACGTGCCGTGTCGAACGCCTCCAGTGCCTCGTCGACCGCTGTGACCACCGAGTGCGCTCGGGACAGGGCCCACCGATCGAGCGTGGTCGGCTGAGCGTCGCTGCCGGTTTCCGGAGTCCAGTCGTTCGCTCGCGCGTACAAGGACTGGAACGACGCGACCGACCAATACGTCCGCAGGACCTTGGACGCGATCTCGTCGAGCACCTTGTGTCCGACGCGACGCCCCGACCACGGTGAGCCCGCGCAGAGCATGAACCAGCGCAGCGCGTCGGCGCCATGCTCGTCCATGAGCGGGATCGGTTCGAGGATGTTGCCCAGATGCTTGCTCATCTTTCGGCCGTCCTCGGCAAGGATGTGTCCGAGGCACAGCACGTTGCGGTAGCTGCTCCTGTCGAACACGAGGGTGCCCACGGCCATCAGCGTGTAGAACCACCCGCGGGTCTGGTCGATCGCTTCGCAGATGAAGTCGGCCGGGTACGCCGCTTCGGCGAGCGCGGCGTTGCGGTGCGGGGCGCCGAACTGGGCGAACGGCATCGATCCGGAGTCGAACCAGGCGTCGATGACCGCCCCTACCCGGCGGTATGTGCCCGGCTCGCCTTCGATCGAGAACGTGACGTCGTCTACGAACGGGCGGTGCGGATCCTGCAGCTCGACGCCGGACAACTCCCGCAGTTCGGCCAGCGATCCGACACACACCATTCGCGACGCGTCGGCATCGTTGCGCCAGACCGGCAGCGGCGTTCCCCAGTAACGATCACGCGACAGCGCCCAGTCGATGTTGTTGGTGAGCCAGTCGCCGTAGCGGCCGTGCTTGATCGTCGCGGGGTACCAGTTGGTCTTCTCGTTCTCCTCGAGGAGTTCGTCCTTGACCGCGGTCGTGCGCACGTACCAGGACGGCAGTGCGTAGTACATCAAGGGCGTGTGGCAGCGCCAACAGTGCGGATACGTGTGCGTGTACGGCAGGTGCCGAAACAGCAGGCCTCGGTCCTTGAGGTCGGCGACGAGCTGCTCGTCCGCGTCCTTGAAGAAGACACCGCCGACACCCGGCACGTCGGCCAGGAAGTGCCCGTCGGTGCCGATCGGGTTGACGACCGGCAGGTCGTAGGCCCGGCAAGTCACCAGGTCGTCCGCGCCGAACGCCGGCGCTTGATGGACGAGGCCGGTTCCGTCCTCCGTCGTCACGTAGTCGGCGAGCACGACGAAGTTGGCGTCGGACAGGTCCACGTAGTCGAACGGCCGTCGGTATGTCCACCGCTCCATCTCCGTGGCGGTGAGCGTCGCGAGGAGCTCGACGTCCTCGCCGAGCACCTTCTGGGCCAGTGCGTCGGCGACGACGAACGTGCCGGCGTCGGTGCGCGCGACGCGGTAGAGCTCGCCGGGATTCACCGCGACCGCGGTGTTCGACACGAGCGTCCACGGGGTGGTCGTCCACACGAGCAGGTCCGCCTTGCCGGCCCACGGCCCCGACGTGAGCGGGAAGCGCACGAACACCGACGGGTCTGTGACGTCTTCGTAGCCCTGGGCAACCTCGTGGTCGGAGAGCGTGGTGCCACATCGCGGGCAGTACGGCGCAACGCGGTAGTCCTCGACGAGCAGACCCTTGTCGAAGATCTGCTTGAGGGCCCACCACACCGACTCGACGTAGTCCGGGTTCATGGTCCAGTAGGCGTTCTCGTAGTCGGCCCAGTAGCCCATTCGCTCGCTCATCGCCTCGAACGCGCCGACGTGCCGTTGGACGTTCTCGCGGCACTTGGCGTTGAACTCGGCGATCCCGAACGCCTCGATGTCAGGCTTTCCGGTGAAGCCGAGCTCCTTCTCGACCGCCAGCTCGACGGGAAGCCCGTGGCAGTCCCAGCCGGCCATCCGAGGGACGTGAAAGCCCTTCATCGTCTTGTAACGCGGGAAGACGTCCTTGAAGACGCGCGCCTCGACGTGGTGCGTGCCGGGCATGCCGTTGGCCGTCGGCGGGCCCTCGTAGAACGTCCACACCGGCCCGGCCGCCGTCGCCTCGAGGCTGCGGGCGAACACCCGCTTGGACCGCCATAGGTCGATTACCTCGTGGTCGAGCGCGACGAGATCGACGTGGGCCGGAAGCGGCTGGTATGCCGTCATGAGAGGTGGTGCTCCTTCGAGTCGGTTCGGACTCGAGGGACGACGACCGGCCGGAGATCGTGAAGATCCCGCCCGCTCGCCGCGGTACCACCCTCGTTGACCCGCCGATCGGCGGGCCCGCTTCGTTGGGTCCGGCTCTACTTGGGCCGGGTGGCCCGTTCTTCCGGTGCTCTGAGGTGATTTCGCGCACAAGTCGTGCCCCCGGGCTCACACCGTCCCCGGGTCGCTTCAGGCCGACTTTCGCGGCTACTTGTCCTCGTCGTCGCACCCCAAGCCTAGCCGGTTGGGGCAAGATTGTTCGGGTGGCTGGGGTTCGAGTGGCTCGGCAGGTGACAGGCGACGCAGCCGGCCTGCGTTTCGACGTTCACGTCCGAACGGGTGTCGCCCGGATCGCCGTCGGCGGGCGCTACGGCGAGTCCGCCTTGTCCGTCGCCGTCACGGCGAGGCCGGTCGAGGGTGCGGCCAATCGCGCGGTGGTGGTGGCGGTCGCGGCGGCGTTCGGCGTTGCCCGAGGTGACGTCGACGTCGTCGCGGGGCAGCGCGGTCGCAACAAGGTGGTCTATGTGCGCGGCTGCACTGACGAGCTGAAGGCGCGGTTGGGGCAGCTGCTCGGCCCAGGCTGAGTGCTCGAGGCTCGGGTGCTCGAGGCTCGGGTGCTCGAGGCTCGGCCCAGGCTAAGCGTCCGGGGGCGTGCGGCCGGGACGGGGGTCACGGTGCGAAGGTTGGCCCCGTAGCAGGGCGACACGCCGACGCGGACCCTGCTGGGCGGCCAAGCTGGGTAGGCAAGCTGGGCGGGCGTTGTGGATGACGGCATGTTGTCGGATGGCTGACCAACAATCGTACGCATGTGCAATGGGGTGGTCACGGATCCGGCGGTGATGAGTCCTGCGGAACGCGTCGACGCATTGGCACACGCCGAGCGGCAGATCGCCCGGTGGCACGGTTTCCAGTACCGGGTGATGGCCGCGATGCACGCGGACTCGCGGCCAAGCGTGCCCGGTGAGGACGACAAGGCGTGGGTTCGGGAGGACATCGCGTGCGCGCTTCGGCTCTCGCCGTCGGCGGCATCTGACCGGCTCGGTGACGCGCTGATGCTGACGAACCGGTTGTGCCAGACGCTGACGTTGCTGGAGCGGGGCGAGATCTCGGGGCTGCAGGCGCGGGTTCTGGTCGAGGCGACAGTCTCGCTCGAGGGCCCCGAGGTGGCGGCGGTGCAGGCCAGGGTCCTTCCGAGCGCCCCGGATCAGTCGGTAGGGACGTTCCGGCGCGCTGTGCATCGCGCGGTGCTGGCTTGCGCGCCTCGCAGCGTGGAGCAGACACGCGCGCATGACGTGTCCGAGCGGCGCGTTTGCCTTCGCCCGTCGGGGGTGGGGACGAGTGAGTTGTGGGCACTATTGCCCGACGAGGGTGCGGCCGCGCTGATGGCCGCCGTCACCGCACTGGCACGTCGCACCGAGCCGAGCGACCGGCGCACCAGTGACCAGCGCCGCGCCGACGCCCTCGTCCAGCTGGGTCTGGACGCCCTCGCCGGTGAAACCGGCGGCCGGCCGCCGGTCGAGCAGCGGATGCGACCCACCGTGAACGTGACGGTCGCGCTGTCGACGCTGCTGGCCCTGGACGAGCAGCCCGGGGAACTCGACAATGTCGGACCGATCCCCGCTGGCCTCGCCCGCCGCCTCGCCGACGACCCATCCGGTACCTGGCGGCGTCTGGTCACCGACGACCACGGTCGGCTACTCGACTACGGCCGCAGCACCTACCGGCCACCGACCGCGCTGGCCGATCACGTAATTGCACGAGACCGCACGTGCCGCTTTCCACACTGCACGAGAGCCGCGCGCCGCTGCGACCTCGACCACCGCATCCGTTGGACGGACGGTGGAACCACCAGCGAGGCGAACCTGCACACGCTCTGCCGACGACACCACCGCGCCAAAGACGAGTTCGGATGGGCAGCTGCATTCACCGACGACAACCACACCACCTGGACCAGCCCGACCGGCCACACCTACATCCGACCCAGCGCCGCCTACCCGCTCCACGCCACCTACCCGCTCGACACCGACACCGACCCCGACCCGCCACCTTTCTGAAACAGGAACGGTGCTGCCAGCAGTCGTGAGCTGGGGCGGTTGGGCCGCGATTGGGTGCACCTCGGCGTGGGGAGTGGCGGCTGGGGCTCAGGACTCGTATATTTGCCGCCTTTGCGGACGCAGGTACGGGACTTCCGGCCGCATCGCCCGTTCCAACCACGAAAGGGGTCGTCATGGCCGCCGTTTCACGGATCGGTCGAGCGCTGCGGAGGGTAGGCGGAGCGGCTGCGAGTTCGCCTTCAGCTAACTCGACGAAGACGGTGAATCAGGCGAAAGTGACGGTAGCTGCGTCCCGCGCCGCAACGGTCCGCGCCCCGGCGCCCGCCAAGAAAGCGCCCGCCAAGAAAGCACTGGCCAACAAGGCGCCCGCGAAGAAGGCGCCCGCGAAGAAGGCGCCCGCGACGACGAAGGCGCCGGCGAAGAAGGCGCTGGCCAACAAGGCGCCCGCGACGAAGGCGCTGGCGAAGAAGGCGCCGGCCAAGAAGGCGCCCGTTACGAGAGCCGCGACGACGAAGGCGCTGGCGAAGAAGGCGCCGGCCAAGAAGGCGCCCGTTACGAGTGCTGCGCCGGCGAAGAAGGTGCCGGCGAAGGCGCCGGCCAACAAGGCGCCCGTTACGAGAGCTTGGCCGGCGAAGAAGGCGCCGGCCAACAAGGCGCCGGCCAACAAGGCGCTCGCTACGAGAGCCCCCGCCAAGAAAGCGCTCGCTACGAGAGCCGCGACAACGAAGGCGCCCACCAAGAAAGCGCCCGCCGCGAAAGCCGCGGCCGGGAGGGTGCCCGCCACCAGGGCTCCAGCTCGTAAGCCGCCTGTCAAGGCAAGCCCGCCGGTCACGAAAGCACCCGCGAAGCCGGCGTCGGCAAAGCCGGCTCCAGCCAAGACGATCCCACCCGTAACTGCGGCCCCACCCGTGACTGCGGCCCGGAAGGCACCCGCGACGGCGGCCCGGAAGGCACCCGCGACGGCGGCCCGGAAGGCACCCGCGACGGCGGCTCGGAAGGCACCCGCGACGGCGGCTCGGAAGGCACCGTCGGCACCGGCGGCACCGCCGGTGTCCGAGTGGACACGCGCCGAACTGGCCGAGGTCCGCAAGGAGCTCGTCGCCGAGCTGACCGAGATGCGTTCGGCCTACGACCGGTCGTTGCGAGATCTCAACGACCTGCAGCAGTCGAGCACCGACGGCGCGGGCGACGATCAGGCAGACGCGGGCAGCAAGACATTCGAGCGTGAGCAGGAGCAGTCGATCGCGGCCAATCGACTCGACCTGCTGACCCAGATCCAGCGGGCGGTCGAGCGCATCGACGCCGGCACCTACGGGTTCTGCGAGAGTTGCGGCAAGGCGATCCCCAAGGCCAGGCTGCGAGCGTTTCCCAGTGCCACGCTCGACGTCGCCTGCAAGCAGCGCGAGGAACGTCGATAAGCCGCTGGTCGAATCGAACGAGCGTGCGAGCTAAGGCGCAACGTCGGTTCCGGGTGTGCGCCGCGTGCGAGACAATGGTCCGGTGAGCTCCGCCGACCGTGACAGCACGCCCTCGTCAGGAGCGACCCTGCCCGAGCCCGCGGAAACTGCCCGGCCGCGCCGGGTCGGACTGTTCGCCGTGGTCGCCCTCACTGCGGTGGCGCTGGATCTGCTGTCGAAAACCTTGGTCGTGGCCCACTTTCGCGGACATGAGCACGAGCAGGTGCGGCTGCTCGGCGGCGCCATCTACCTGATCGAGACCAAGAACTCCGGCGCCGCGTTCTCGCTCGGCACCGGTGCGACGATCTTTCTGACCGCGATTGCCCTGGCGGTGGTTGTCCTCATCCTGCGTTCGGCGAGCCGGATGCGCTCCACGGGCTGGGCCGTAGCGCTCGGGCTCGTCCTCGGTGGCGCGGTAGGCAACCTCGTGGATCGCATCTTCCGCGAGCCCAGCGTCGGCCGCGGACACGTCGTCGACTGGATCAGCCTGTTCAGCAACGACGGCCACGTCTGGCCGGTCTTCAATCTCGCCGACTCGGCGATCGTGTGTGGCGCGGTGCTGTCGGCAGTGCTGGCGCTGCGCGGGGTCGACATCGACGGCCGCGGTGGCCGAGCCCCACGCGCCGGTGACCGCGAGTGACGCAGCCTCGGCTGATGCCGGTTCCCGACGGGCTCGACGGGCTCCGTCTCGACGTCGCCCTGTCGCGGCTGTTCGGGCTGTCCCGCACCGCTGCGGCGGACCTCGTCGACAACGGCCGCGTCAGTGTCGACGGCGTGACTCCGGCGAAGTCCGCCAAGGTCCACGGCGGCTCGTGGCTGGAAGTCACGTTGCCCGAACCTTCGCTCGACCACGTCGTCGTTCCCCTCGCCGTCGACGGTCTGGTCGTCCTGTACGACGACGATGACCTCGTCGTCATCGACAAGCCGGTCGGTGTGGCCGCTCATCCGAGTCCGGGTTGGACCGGACCGACGGTGATCAACGGGCTCGCCGCCATGGGTTACCGGATCTCGACGTCCGGCGCGGCGGAGCGGCAAGGAGTCGTGCACCGACTCGATGCGGGGACGACCGGCGTGATGGTGCTCGCCAAGAGCGAGCAGGCGTACACGCAGCTCAAGCGCGCGTTCAAGCAGCGAACCGTCGACAAGCGCTACGCGGCGCTGGTGCAGGGCCACCCCGACCCGACCCGGGGCACCATCGACGCGCCGATCGACCGCCATCCGATCGCCGACTACAAGTTCGCAGTCGTCGCCGGCGGGCGAGCGAGCGTCACCCACTACGAGACGGTCGAGGCCTTTCGTGCTGCCACACTCCTCGATGTCCACCTCGAAACGGGACGGACGCATCAGATCCGCGTGCACATGGCGGCGCTGCGCCATCCCTGCGTCGGCGACCTGACGTACGGCGCCGACCCGGTGCTCGCCAAGCGGCTGGGTCTCACCCGGCAGTGGTTGCACGCCCGCTCGCTCGGCTTCGAGCATCCGGCGACCGGACAACAGGTCAGCTTCACCTCGCCCTACCCGGCAGACCTGCAGCGAGCCCTCGACCGACTGGCCGCCGAGTCGTGAGCCACGGCTTGCGTCCGACCGTTCCGGACAAGGAAGCAACATGACCGTCGGAAAATCCCCTCTGCTCGTGGCCTCGAACCGTGGACCGCTGTCGGTCGTCCCGGTCGAGGACAACGACGATGCGGTTCGTCGCGGAAGCGGTGGGCTGGTGAGCGGCATGCAGAGCGCCCTCGCGACGACACCCGACGCGGTCTGGGTGTGCGCCGCCATGAACGACCGCGAGCGGGCGCTGGCTCGGCTGGCGCCCAGCGGACGGCTCTCGGAGCTCGACCTGGCTGCGGCCGTCCTCAAAGGCGACTTCGACGTCCGGATGCTCCCGATCGACGGCCTGACGTTTCGCAACGCCTACAACGGCATCGCCAACTCCACCCTCTGGTTCGTCCTGCACATGCTGCACAACCAGCCGCACTCGCCCGTCTTCGACGCGGCGTGGCGGCGCCAGTGGGCGTCGTACGTGCGGTTCAACCAGGCGTTCGCCCAGGCTCTGGCCGAGGAGGCCGCGCCGAACGCCAGGGTGATGATCCAGGACTATCACCTGTTCCTCGCGCCGCGCATGCTGCGCACCTTGCGACCCGACCTGCGGATCGGGCACTTCACCCACACGCCCTGGGTGTCTGCCGACTACTTCGCGATGCTGCCGCAGGAGATCGCGCTGGAGATCGTCGACGGCCTGCTCGGGGCCGACGTCATCGGCTTCCACACCGAGCGGTGGGCAGGACTGTTTCGGGACACGTGTCGTGCGGTAGTAGGGCGAGAGCCCGACGGAGTCCGTGTCTTTCCGCTCGGAACCGATCCGGACGAGTTGCACGAGCGGGCCGGGCGCCGCGACGTCGAGAGCGAGCTGCGGGTGCTCAACGTGACGGTGGGTGATCGTCGGCTCATCGGGCGGGTCGATCGCACCGAACTGTCGAAGAACGTGTGGCGAGGGCTGCTCGCCTATCGCGAGCTGCTGCGCACCCACCCTGAGTGGCGTGGCCAGGTCGTGCATGCCGTCTACAACAACCCGTCGCGTGAGGACCTACCCGCCTACCGCGAGTACACGGCCTCGATCGCGCGCCTGGCGGACGAGATCGACGACGAGTTCGGCACCGACGACTGGACACCGCTCGTGCTGGAGATCGTCGACGACTACCCGGCCGCGCTGGCGGTCCTGCGGCGCAGTGATGTGCTGCTCATCAACTCGACGCGCGACGGAATGAACCTCGTCGTGCTCGAGGGGCTGGTGATCTCCGAGCATCAACCAGCTGTCGTGCTGTCCGTCGAGACGGGCGCGGCGGAGGTGCTGGGAGAGGACGCACTCCGGGTGAATCCGTTCGACGTCACGGCAACCGCCGAGGCGCTGCACGCGGCTCTGCTCATGTCCGCGGACGAGCGTGGCGAGCGTGCCGATCGCATGCGTGCCGCGGCAGTTCGGCTGCCTCCCGCCGAGTGGTTCCAGGCTCAGCTCGACGCGCTCGGCTGACGTGCGGCTGCGCGCCTGCTACGGGCTGACCGGCTCGCGCCCGGCTATGCGAGCGAGCAGGTCGACGACCGCGGCGGGTCCGGCGACGTGCACGTCCGCGGCGGCCTGCACCTCGGGTGCCTCCGCGGAGGCGGCGGCGACGCTCCACGCCGACAGCCCGCCGGAGCGCAGGTCCCGGACGGCCTCGAACGCAGGCAGATCGCCCACGTCGTCGCCGGCGAACAGCACCGCCGAGGCCCGCACTTCGGTGACCAATCGGCGCAGGGCCGAACCCTTGTCGAACCCCGGAAGGCGGACCTCGAGCACGTCACGCCCGTCGTGGATCTCCATGCCGAGCTCCGCGGCCAGGACTCCGACCGGGCCCCGGACGAGGTCGAGCTGTGCCGCGGGATCAGCGGCCCGGCGCGCGTGCACCACCAGAGACAGTCGCTTGTCCTCGATCCAGACGCCGTCGTCTGTCCCGTGCCGACTGACCACTGCAGGAAGGCGGCTGCGCAGTGCCGTGATGGCAGGAGGGGTCTCGACGGTCGTCAGCTGGCCCTCCGACCACGACTCGACGCCATACAGGCCCAGGATCTTGATTCGGGGGATCACGGCGAGGCCGCCGAGTTCGATCACCGTACGGGCGTCTCGGCCCGTGATGACCGCGATCTGGGCGGATGCGTTCGCAAGCGCCGTCAAGATCTCGATCGCGCCTGCGACCGGTCGGGAGGCCGCCGGGTCGGCGACGATCGGCGCGAGCGTGCCGTCGAAGTCCAACGCGATCAGTGCGCCGTCGAGCCGGGAACGGAACGCCGCGACGAGCCCGGTGAGGTCCACCTGCCCCATCCTGCCAACATGATCCGGCGATCGCGGGGGCGGCCCGCGGCCCGATGACCGCTGACCCTCCAGAAGAGGTCGAGAGACACGCCTGCGGTGAGCGGCAGCGTTGTCGGTACGAGGTGTGAGAATCGACGCTGGCGTACTCAGCCGAACGAGCAGCCGAAGGGAGGGCCCGGCAACCGTGGCAGCTGGCGATACCGATTCGTTCGTGCACCTGCACGTGCACACCGAGTACTCCATGCTCGACGGTGCCGCGAGGCTGACGGAACTGTTCGCAGAGACCGCCCGGATGGGCATGCCGGCCCTGGCGATGACCGACCACGGCAACGTCTTCGGCGCGTACGACTTCTACAAACAGGCCACCGCTGTCGGCGTCAAGCCGATCATCGGCATGGAGGCCTACCTCACACCGAACACCTCCCGTTACGACCGGTCTCGGGTTCGGTGGGCCAGCGGTGGCGACGACGACGTCTCCGGCGGCGGCGCGTTCACGCACATGACGCTCCTGGCCGAGACGACGGCGGGCATGCACAACCTGTTCCGGCTGGCCTCTCGGTCGAGCCTGGAAGGGTTCTTCTACAAGCCTCGCGCAGACCGCGAGTTGCTGGCGGCACACGCCGGCGGGCTCATCGCCACCACCGGGTGCCCGTCCGGTGAGATCCAGACGCTGCTGCGCATCGGCGACTACGCGAAGGCATGCGCCAGCGCCGCCGAGTTCCGCGACATCTTCGGCGCCGGCAACTTCTATCTCGAACTCATGGATCACGGATTAGGCATCGAGACCCGGGTCCACGAGGATCTGCTGCGGCTCGCACGCGACCTCAGCCTGCCCCTGATCGCCACCAACGACCTGCACTACACGCACGCAGAGGACGCCGACACCCATGAGGTGCTGCTGTGCGTCCAGTCGGGCAAGACGATGGCGGACCCGAACCGCTTCAAGTTCGACGCCCGCGACTTCTACCTGAAGTCACCGGCCGAGATGCGCTCGCTGTGGGCTGACAAGTACGAGCTGCGCGAGGCCTGCGACAACACACTGCTCGTGGCCGAGCGGTGTGAGGTCAGCTTCACCGAGGGCGCCGACCTGATGCCGAGGTTCCCCGTCCCGGACGGCGAGGACGAGAGTTCCTGGTTCGTCAAGGAGGTCGAGCGCGGTCTGCTCATGCGCTATCCGGGCGGCGTCCCGGCCGCGGTTCGCGAACGTGCCGACTACGAGACCTCGATGATCCTCCAGATGGGGTTCCCGAGCTACTTCCTGGTCGTCGCCGACCTGATCGGTTGGGCGCGGGCACACGGGATTCGGGTCGGCCCCGGCCGAGGCTCGGCGGCGGGCTCGCTCGTCGCGTACGCCATGCGCATCACGGAGCTGGACCCGCTCGTCCACGGGTTGCTGTTCGAGCGGTTCCTCAACCCCGAGCGCGTCTCGATGCCCGACATCGACATCGACTTCGACGAGCGCCGGCGCGGTGAGGTCATGGCCTACGTCACCGACAAGTACGGCGACGACCGCGTGGCCCAGGTGGTCACCTACGGCACGATCAAGGCCAAGCAGGCCGTCAAGGACTCCGCGCGCGTCCTCGGCTACCCGTTCTCGATGGGCGACAAGATCACCAAGGCCATGCCGGCGTCGGTGATGGGCAAGGACGTCCCGCTCAACAAGATCTTCGACACCAGCCACGAACGCTACGGCGAGGGCGGCGAGTTTCGTGCCCTGTGCGACACCGACGCCGAGGTCAAGCGGGTCGTCGAGACGGCGAAGGGGCTCGAGGGTCTCAAGCGTCAGTGGGGTGTCCACGCCTGCGCGGTGATCATGTCCCGCATCCCGCTCATGGACACGATCCCGATCATGAAGCGCGAGCAGGACGGCGCGATCATCACGCAGTTCGACTATCCGACCTGTGAAGCCCTCGGCCTGCTCAAGATGGACTTCCTCGGTCTGCGCAACCTCACCGTCATCGACGACGCGCTCGCGAACATCAAGATGAACCGTGGCCAGACGATCGTCATCGAAGATCTGACCTTCGACGACCCCGCCGCCTTCGAGCTACTCGCCCGAGGCGACACCCTGGGTGTCTTCCAGCTCGACGGCGGCCCCATGCGCGCGCTGCTGCGCTCGCTGCGGCCGGACTCGTTCGACGACATCACCGCGGTGCTCGCGCTCTACCGTCCCGGTCCCATGGGCGCCAACGCCCACAACGACTACGCCGACCGCAAGAACGGCCGCAAGCCGGTCGTGCCGATCCATCCCGAGCTCGACGAGCCGCTGCGAGAAGTCCTGGGTGAGACGTACGGCTTGATCGTCTACCAGGAGCAGGTGATGGCGATCGCGCGCACGGTCGCCGGCTACTCGCTGGCCAGCGCCGATCTACTGCGCCGGGCCATGGGCAAGAAGAAGAAGAAGGAGCTGGAGGAGCAGTACGCCGCGTTCTCGGCCGGCATGGCCGAGCGGGGGTACTCCGCCGCAGCGGTGAAGTCGCTCTGGGACACCCTGTTGCCCTTCTGCGACTACGGATTCAACAAGAGCCATGGTGCGGGCTACGCCGTAGTCTCGTACTGGACCGCCTATCTCAAGGCCAACTTCCCGGCCGAGTACATGGCCGCGCTGCTGACCTCGGTACGTGACGACAAGGACAAGTCGGCGATCTACCTCGCCGAGTGCCGGCGGATGGGCATCAAGGTCCTGCCGCCGTGCGTGAACTCCTCCGACGCCGACTTCACCCCGACGGGCACCGACATCCGCTTCGGTCTCACCGCGATCCGAAATGTCGGGGCCAACGTGGTCTCGTCGGTCGTCGCCACCCGCCGGGCCAAGGGAGCGTTCCTCGACTTCGGCGACTTCCTGCGCAAGGTCGAGGCCGTCGTATGCAACAAGCGCACCATCGAGGCGCTGATCAAGGGTGGCGCGTTCGACTCGCTGGGTCACGCGCGGCGCGGGCTCATCAACGTCTACGAGCCGGCGGTCGACACCGTCCTCGACACCAAGCGTGCCGAAGCGGTCGGGCAGTTCGACCTGTTCGCCGGCCTGACCGACGGCGCCGCGACCGGTGGCGCCGACGATGTCTTCGCGGTGCGGGTACCGGCCGGCGAATGGGACAAGAAGGTGTTGCTTCAGTTCGAACGCGAAATGCTCGGGCTGTACGTGTCCGACCATCCGCTGTTCGGGCTCGAGCACATCCTCGCGTCCTCCGCCGACATGACGATCGCCGCCGTTCACGCCGAGGGTGCCGAAGAGTCACGCACTCTCACCCTCACCGGCATCCTGTCGTCGGTGAACCGGCGAGTCACCAAGGCGGGCGCGCCGTGGGCGCAGGTCGTTCTCGAGGATCTCGAGGGATCGATCGAGGTCATGTTCTTCCCCGCAACGTACGCCCAGGTGGCGCTGACCATCGCCGAAGACGCGGTCGTCGCGGTCAAAGGACGCACCGATGTCCGCGAGGACGCCGTGAAGCTGATCGCCAGCGACATCGTGATACTCGAGACCACCGACGTCGCCCGCGGCCCGGTCATCGTCACGATGGCACCGGCGCGATGCACGCCACCGCTGGTCGACCGTCTCCGAGACGTCCTCGCCACCCACCCCGGTACCACCGAGGTCCGGCTGCGTCTCGTCAACGGCGAGCGTGAGCACCTGCTCCGCCTCGGCGACGGCTACCGCGTCACGCCCTCGCCTGCGCTCATGGGCGACCTCAAGGCGCTGCTCGGCCCGACCGCCATCTCGGCCTGAGCGCCCGGCGGCGAGGTAACGTCGAAGCGTGGATCTTGTCCCGTTCGACGAATCGGCCGAGGCCGGCGGGCCTTACGCCGACGTCGGTGACTTCCGGCAGGGGTCGGCCGTCAGCAGGTGGGCGCTGGCGCGCTACCTGGTCGGGCGCGCGATCGGCGAGTCCGTCAGCGGCGCCCTGCTGATCGTCGCTCTTGGCATCCTGGCGTCGGCGGCCGTGCTCGAGTGGGTTCTGCACACCACGTTCTGGGCGGTGGTCGTCGCAGTCGTGGCGTTAGGTGTGCTGACCATGCGTGCGGTGCTGCGTGCCGTCCTCGTGCGGCTGACTGTGGGCGAGCCGGTCGGCGGGCTCGAGGCTCGGCTGCGTGCGCTCGTCGACGACACCCGGTCTGACGTCCTGGCCGAGCTGCGGCGGATCGGTCTGCCCGGACGGACCTGGACGCTGCCGGTCCTGGCGCTGCGGCTCATCGGCACGGTTCGACGTCGCGACACGTTGGCCCGGCTGCGCACCTTCGATCTGGATCGTGTCGTCCCCGCGGCGCGCGTCGACGAGCTGCATCTGGTCCTGCGCTCGATCTCGACTCGGTCCCGACTGTGACCGGGTCGACTGACAGACTGACTTCGTGAGCGCTCCGGGCGGCTGGGTGACGCGTGCGGATCTGCGCCGCGGTGCGTGGATCGTCGCCGTCCTCGCCGTCGTGGGGGCGCTGCTCGGTGTCGTGTGGCAGGTGTGGAGCCCGCACGGACCTCAAGGCTTCGTGATCGCCGCACACGCAGTCCAACCCGACGAGACCGAAGCCTTCGTCGCCGCGGACGGGCGTTTCGCCCTGATCAGTGCGATCACCGGTGTCATCGCCGCCGTTGTCGTATGGAACGTCAGGTCCGCACGCGGCCCGGTCAGTGTCGCCGCGTTGGCCCTCGGCGGACTCGTGGGGTCGTGGCTCACCGAGTCGGTCGGGCATGTGCTCGCCGGTGGGCACGCCAGCGGGCAGGTCAATACGGTCATCGCGCACCTGCCGCTGTCGGTGCACATGACGGGGTTGCGCGTGCTCGAGGCCGCCGTCGCCGTACTGACCTGCGGTCTGCTGGTGTCCTTCGCGGCCGACGACGATCTGGGGCGGCCCGGGCCGGCGGGCTCAGTTGGCTTGGGCGATCAGCTGCAGGACGGAAGGCGCAATGGCGATGCTGCGGGTGCTCTGCAGCAGCCGTATCTCCCGCCGCAGTAGTGGGATGGTGCGATGCAGTCGGCTGGCTGCCGTCGGCTCGGCGAGCAGGAGCTGGCGGTCGCGCGGATCCAGCGGCACGTGACCGGCGACGTGATACGACATCAGGTTGGCGTCGCGCGGCAACGGTTCCTGCGGCTCGCGGTCGGTGAGTGCGGCGAGCAGTTCGCCGAAGTCGCGGTAGAGGCGCTGGGTCACGGCCACCTGTGCCGGACGCAGATCGCCGTCGCTTTCTTCGAGCCACTCCACGTCGGCGCGCAGGTAGGCGAGGCCGCTGACGAGACTGCGTATCCGGAAGCGGCGGCTGCCGATCGTGAGCACATCCGACGTGCCGTCGCCGCGCGGCTCGACCTCGAGGATCTCGGCGAGAGTGCCGACCTCGGCGATCCCAGGCGGGCCGCTCGCTGCCCGGGCCGTTGCCGCGGTGTTCACTTCGGCTCCCCGGGTGAGGGCCACGACCCCGAAGGCGCCCTTGTCCGGTCCCGATGTCACGTCGGCGAGCAGGCGGCGGTAGCGCTCCTCGAAGACGTGCAACGGCAACGGCGCCCCCGGCAGCAGGACGTGGCTGAGCGCAAAGATCGGGATGACGTCGGCCACACCGTGCACGCTAGCGGGCCGAATGGGCCCCGGAGGGCGATTTCACCGTGACGGCGTCCGTAAACTGGGCAGGTGCTACGCCGACTCGATCTCAGGTCCGCTGACCAGGCGACCGACCTGCGCCGTGCACTGCCGCGTGCTGCGGTGGACGTGCGCGCCGCCGTCGAGGCGGTCACGCCCGTCGTCGAGGCGGTCGCCGCTCGGGGATACGCGGCCGTGCGCGAAGCCACGATGCGTTTCGACGGTGTCGACGTGGCCGAGCCGCGGGTGCCCGCTGCCGAGCTGGCGTCCTGCCTGGACTCGCTCGATCCGGCCGTCCGCGCCGCGCTGTCCGAGTCGATCCGCCGCGCCCGAATCGTCCACGAGGCTCAGCGTCGCGACACCGTCGACGTCCAGGTCGTCGCCGGTGGCACGGTCACCGAACGGTGGATCCCGGTCCGGCGCGTCGGGCTGTACGTTCCCGGCGGCCTCGCGGTCTACCCATCCAGCGTGATCATGAACGTCGTCCCGGCTCAGGTGGCCGGCGTCGAATCGATCGCGGTGTTCTCCCCGGCGCAGAAGGAGTTCGCAGGTGCTCCGCACCCGACGATCCTCGCGGCCTGCGCGCTGCTGGGTGTCGACGAGGTGTACGCGGTCGGCGGAGCCCAAGCCATCGCGTTGGCCGCTTATGGCGACCGCGGCGCCGGCATCGAGCCGGTCGACGTCGTCACCGGGCCGGGCAACGTCTACGTGGCGGCGGCCAAGAGGCTTGTCCGGGGTGTCGTCGGCATCGACGCCGAAGCCGGACCCACCGAGATCGTGGTACTGGCCGACGCAACCGCCGACCCCGCGCACGTGGCAGCCGATCTGATCAGCCAGGCCGAGCACGACACCCTGGCGGCGTCGGTCCTGGTCACCGACTCCGTCGAGCTTGCCGACGCCGTCGACGCCGAGGTCGAGCGTCAGGTCGGGCTCACCAAGCACGTCGAGCGCATCCGCGCGGCCCTGTCAGGACAGCAGTCGGCCACCGTGCTCGTCCGCGACCTCGAGCAGGGTCTGGCGGTCGTCGACGCCTACGCCGCGGAGCACCTGGAGGTCATCACGGCCGATGCGCGGCACTGGGCCGAGCGGGTGCGCAACGCGGGCTGCATCTTCGTCGGGCCCAACGCGCCGGTGTCGCTCGGGGACTACTGCGCCGGATCCAACCACGTGCTGCCGACGGGCTGCACCGCGCGCCACGCATCCGGCTTGTCGGTGCAGTCGTTCCTCAAGGGCGTGCACCTCGTCGAATACACCCGGGCGGCACTGGCCGAGGTGGCGTCGCACGTCCGCACGCTGGCCGACGCCGAGGATCTGCCCGCGCACGGGGCCGCTATCGCGATCCGGTTCCCGTGACCGCGTTCGAGGTGTCGCTCGACCAACTGCCGTTGCGGGACGAGTTGCGCGGCGAGCGACCCTACGGCGCGCCGCAGCTGGACGTGGCGGTGCGCCTCAACGTCAACGAGAATCCGTACCCGCCGAGCGAGTCGGTCGTCGCTGACATCGCGCGATCGGTCACGATCGCGGCCAGAGAGCTGAACCGCTATCCCGATCGCGACGCGGTGGCGTTGCGTGCCGACCTCGCGTCGTACCTCACCGGTGACGGCGGCTCCGGTCTCGGTGTCGACAACGTGTGGGCGGCGAACGGCTCGAACGAGATCATGCTTCAGGTGCTGCAGGCGTTCGGCGGGCCCGGCCGGGTCGCGCTGTCTTTCGCGCCGACCTACTCGATGTACCCGGAGTACGCGCGCGACACCCACACGCGATGGGTGACCGGCCGTCGCGGCGACGACTTCACGATCGACACCGAGCACGCCCTGCTGCAGATCGCCGAGCACGCACCGTCGGTGATCCTGCTCGCCTCACCGAACAACCCCACCGGGACCGCGTTGCCGTTGGACGTCATCGAGGCCATCTGTGCCGCGGCGCCGGGCATGGTCGTGGTCGACGAGGCCTACGCGGAGTTCCGTCACGAGGGCACCCCCAGTGCCCTCGTGCTCCTGCCGCGCCACCCGCGCCTGATCGTCACGCGAACGATGAGCAAAGCCTTCGCCCTGGCCGGAGGACGCCTCGGCTACCTCGCCGCGGCCCCCGCCGTCGTCGACGCGATGCGGATCGTCCGACTGCCGTACCACCTGTCGGCGATCTCGCAGGTCGTGGCCCGGGTGGCGCTCGCCCACTCGGACGAGCTGCTGGCGGCCGTCGCCGAACTTCGCGCCGAACGCGACGACACGGTCGCGTGGCTGCGTTCGATCGGACTGCAGGCCGCCGACTCGGATGCGAACTTCGTCCTCTTCGGGTTGTTCGACGATCGCCACGCGGTGTGGCAGTGCCTGCTCGATCACGGGGTGCTGATCCGCGAGACTGGTCCCGAAGGCTGGCTGCGCGTGTCGATCGGCACGCGCCAGGAGATGGTGGCGTTCCGTTGCGCGCTGCAGGAGGCAATCGCATGAGTCGCTTGGGACGTGTCGAGCGTCAGACCAAAGAGACCAAGGTCCTCGTCGAGATCGATCTGGACGGCGGTGGTCGCACCGAGGTGTCGACGGGCGTGGGCTTCTTCGACCACATGTTGACGTCCTTCGGCAAGCACGGGCTGTTCGACCTCACCGTGCAGGTCGACGGCGACCTGCACATCGACGCCCACCACACCGTCGAGGACACCGCCATCGCGCTGGGCCAGGCCTTCGCGCAGGCAGTCGGTGACAAGTCCGGCACACGGCGGTTCGGGGATGCGCTGATCCCGATGGACGAGGCGCTGGTGCAGGTGGCCGTCGACCTGTCCGGCCGGCCGTACCTGGTGCACCGCGAGCCCGACGGCGCGCCGCCCACGATCGGTCCGGACTACACGACCACGCTCACCCGGCACGTGCTGGAGGCCTTCACCTACCACGCCGCCATCGCGATGCATGTCATCGTGCATGGCGGCCGCGACTGGCACCACGTCACGGAGGCGCAGTACAAGGCCGTCGCACGGGCGCTGCGGACGGCGGTCGAGATCGACCCTCGGGTGCAGGGTGTGCCGTCCACGAAAGGCGTGTTGTAGGCACGTGTCCACGCGTGTCGTCGTGCTCGACTACGGGTCGGGCAACCTTCGGTCTGCGCAGCGCGCGCTCGAACGCGTCGGTGCCGAGGTGGTCGTGACCGCCGACCGTCGCGCCGCGGTCGAGGCCGACGGGCTCGTGGTGCCGGGCGTGGGGGCCTTCGCGGCCTGCATGGCGGGCCTGGACGCGGTCGACGGCCCGGCCATCATCGCCGAACGGCTGGCGGGCAACCGGCCGATCCTCGGGATCTGCGTCGGCATGCAGGTCCTGTTCGAGGCGGGTGTCGAGCACGGCGTCGAGACGGCGGGGCTGGGTGTGCTGCCAGGCCGCGTCGAGCAGCTGCGAGCGCCGATCCTGCCGCACATGGGGTGGAACACGCTCGAGGCGCCTGCCGGCTCGGTCCTGTTCGCCGGTATCCCGCCCGACACCCGGTACTACTTCGTGCACTCCTACGCCGTACCCGCCACCACCGGATTGACCGCCGTCACGCACCATGGTGAGGACTTCGTGGCCGCCGTCGAGTCCGGCGTGGTGAGCGCCACCCAGTTCCACCCCGAGAAGTCCGGTGACGCTGGTGCCGCCGTCCTCGGCAACTGGATCCGGACACTGTGACATGACCTGGAGGTCGTTGTGGGTGCCATGAGGCTCGTCCTGCTGCCCGCCGTCGACGTCGCCGGCGCGGCCGCGGTGCGTCTTGTGCAGGGCGAGGCCGGAACCGAGACGTCCTACGGCGATCCCGTGGAAGCCGCGATGGCCTGGCAGCGCGACGGCGCCGAGTGGATTCACCTCGTCGACCTCGACGCGGCCTTCGGCCGTGGCGACAACCGCGCGTTGCTCGCCTCGGTGGTCAAGAAGCTCGATGTCGCCGTCGAGCTGTCCGGCGGCATCCGGGACGACGCCTCCCTGGAGGCGGCCCTGGCCACGGGCGCGGCTCGTGTCAATCTCGGCACCGCGGCGCTCGAGTCGCCCGACTGGGTGCGCTCGGCGATCGCGCGGTTCGGCGACCGCATCGCCGTCGGACTGGATGTACGCGGCACGACGCTTGCCGCCCGAGGATGGACCCAGGAGGGCGGCGATCTGTGGGAGACGCTCGCGCGGTTGGACGCCGACGGATGCGTGCGCTACGTCGTGACCGACGTGCATCGCGACGGCACGCTGACGGGCCCCAACCTGCAGTTGCTGCGCGACGTGTGCGCTCGGACGACCGCGCCCGTGGTGGCAAGCGGAGGTGTCTCGTCGCTGGACGACCTTCGTGCGATCGCCGGCCTGACGTCGGGCGGGGTCGAGGGCGCCATCGTCGGCAAGGCGCTGTACGCGGGGGCGTTCACCCTGCCAGAGGCGCTGGCGGCCGTGCGAGCCGCGACGCCATGAGCGTCGCCGTACGGGTGATCCCGTGCCTCGACGTCGACGGCGGGCGCGTCGTCAAGGGGATCAACTTCGAGGGCCTGCGCGATGCCGGCGACCCGGTGGAGCTGGCTCGCCGATACGACGAGCAGGGCGCCGACGAGCTGACGTTCCTGGACATCACCGCCTCGTCCTCGGGGCGCGAGACCACCTACGACGTCGTTCGCCGCACCGCGGAGCAGGTGTTCATCCCGCTGACGGTCGGGGGAGGGGTTCGCGGCGTGGCTGACGTCGACGCGTTGTTGCGGGCGGGCGCCGACAAGATCGGGGTGAACACCGCTGCCGTCGAGCGTCCTGAGCTGATTCACGAGATCGCGGACCGGTTCGGGCGTCAGGTGCTCGTGCTCTCCGTGGATGCGCGCAGAGTCCCGGCCGGGGTCACCTCGACGCCGAGCGGTTTCGAGGTCACTACCCACGGCGGCCGTCGAGGTACCGGAATCGACGCGCTGGAGTGGGTCCGTCGCGCAGCCGACCTCGGCGCGGGCGAGATCCTGTTGAACTCGATGGACGCCGACGGCACCAAGGCCGGGTTCGACATCGAGCTGATTCGCCTGGTCCGGTCGGCCGTGCGCCTTCCGGTCATCGCCAGCGGCGGCGCCGGCGCAGTCGAACACTTCGCGCCGGCCGTCGCCGCCGGCGCCGACGCCGTGTTGGCAGCGAGCGTGTTCCACTTCGGGCAGCTGACGATCGGCGCCGTGAAGGATGCACTCCGCGCGGCGGGGGTCGAAGTCCGCTGACTCACGGCGCCGCTCAGATCGCGATCCGTGCCCCGCGCACGACGTCGACGTCCTCGGCGGTGCCGTCGTAGTCGACGTGGGCCACCCGCTGCCGCCCGAACGCCACCAACGCCAGTTCGACCGGATCGCCGGTCACGGTGACCTGCGCCGCGTCGTGCCGGGCGCGCCTGGCGAGGATCTCGCCATGACCGGACCATACGAGCCGGACCCCCACCGGAACAGAGCGCATCGTCAGCGGCGCACCCAGGCGCAGTCGCTGCCAGATGGCGCGTTGGCGACCGATCGGAAGCTTGCGAGGCGCGACGTCGGGTATCGCTCGCCGGACATCCTCGTGGTGGATGACGTACTCCAGGAGGTTGACGCTCTCGCGGACCGGCGCGAACGCCCACGGAGACAGGCGGGGTGGGCCGTCGTC
>Ga0209014_10000277_pt1 | contig 29195 bp, 31 predicted proteins | sample BarGraNGADG00212_FD_184491 | JGI IMG/M metagenome (GOLD analysis project Ga0209014, IMG submission 184491) | Arctic peat soil microbial communities from Barrow, Alaska - Barrow Graham LP Ref core NGADG0002-212 (SPAdes) (version 2) | ecosystem: Environmental > Terrestrial > Soil > Wetlands >...
GAGCGGGCGAGGCCGGGCGAGATCGCCGCGGTCGAGCTCAACGCCTCGTGCCACAACGTCAACTTCCCTTTCGCGACCATCCTCGAGGAGGCCCTGCGGCGCGCGGTCCCGAAGAGCCGGCACCCGGTGATCCTCAAGGTCTCGCCCGACGATGACTACCGGTGGCAGGCAGACCTGGCGGCCCGCTACGGCTGCGCGGCGATTACCGCGATCAACACCGTGAAGGGCCTGCGCCTCCACCCCGACACCGGCGAGCCATACCTCAAGAACCGGTACGGGGCCATCTCAGGGAGAGCGATCAAGCCGATCGGACTGCGGGTGATCGCCGAACTGCGCGACGCGGGCTTCCGCCTTCCCATCATCGCCAACGGCGGCATCCGCGACTTCGACGACTGCCGCGAGTACTTCTGGGCCGGCGCCGACGCGGTCTCGCTGGGGAGCGCGGTCTGGCTGGCGCCGATGCCGATGTACGCGCTGGGCCCGATCGAGGGGCTGCGGATCCGGCGGCTGATCCGGCGGGTGGCGCGGTTCACGCCCCCGGCCACGGCACCGCACTGGCAGCCCGTGGAGGTCATGGCCCAGCCCATCGTCCCCGCCGAGGCCCCGATCGCGTGAGCCTACCTCGCATCGCGATCATCACCACCGGCGGCACCATCGACTCGGTCGGGGCGGACCGGCTGGACCTTGCCGCGTACCTGGAGACCGGCGTGCGCCTCGAGCCAGGCGCGCTGCTCGCGGGCATCTCCGCCGAACTCAAGACCATCGCCGACGTGTCCGAGGTCCCGTTCCGCCGCCTCCGTGCCCACGCCATCACGGACGCGGATCTCGCGGAGCTGGTCGCGCTGGTTCGCGGGCTCTTCGAGCGCGGCGAGGCGGACGGCATCGTGATCACGCATGGGACGAACACGCTCGAGGAGACCGCCTGGCTGCTGCACCTCGTCGTGGCCGGTGATGCGCCGATCGTCCTCACCGGCGCGATGCGACCCGCCTCGGCGCTCTCCGCCGACGGCCCGCTGAACCTGGCCAACGCCGTTCGAGTGGCCGCGTCGCCGGCGGCTCGCGCGCTGGGCACGCTGGTCGTGATGGACGACACGATCCACGGCGCGCGGGATGTGACCAAGTCCAACACGCTCAGGACCAGCGCCTTCGAGGATGGGGCGGTCGGGCCGCTCGGCCGCGTGGACGGCGATGGGCGCGTGGTCTTCGCCCACCGGCCGCTGCGCGGGGTCGCGGTCCGCGGCGCCTTCGCGGGTGCGAACCTGGGGGCGCTGCCACGTGTCGACATCGTCCTGTCATTCCAGGGCGCGGACGGCGCACTGGTCGATGCCGCCGTCGCCGCCGGCGCCCGCGGGATCGTGAGCACGGGGACTGGGGCCGGCTATCCCACCCCCGAGGAGGTCATCGCACTGGAGAGGGCAACCGGCTCCGGCGTCGTCGTATGCCAGGCGTCCCGCGTCGGCTCCGGCCGCGTGCCCCGGGTCCCGTCGCTGGTCTCGCACGACTGGGTCGCCTCCGACGACCTCCAGCCGTGGAAGGCCCGGATCCTCCTCCGCCTTGCGCTCGCGGCCGGCGTGACGGACGCGGTCGCGCTCCAGGTCCTGTTCGACGAGGGCTGAACACCGAACGGGCGGGGCACTTCGCTCGTCTCGTCACCCGGTCATGGCGGGAACGCGAGAACGCGAGGCCCCGGCACGGGGCATCATGAACCCGTGATCACACCCGCGCCCACGCTGACGCCCACCGCACCCCAACCGGGCCTGCCGTCGGCCGCGCTGGACGGCGCCACCTGGGACGCGGCGCACGAGCAGCTGGTCCGGTTCCTCCGGGACCTGATCCGCATCCCGTCGATCAACCCGCCGGACCCACCCGGCCCCGAGACGATCGCCGCGCAACGCATCGCGGCGGAGATGCGCGCCGAGGGCCTGATGCCCGAGATCATCGAGCCCGTGCCCGGCCGCGGCACGGTCACGGTCCGCCTCCACGGGAGCGGCACCAGTGGCGCTCCCCTCCTCCTGCTCTCCCACCTCGACATCGTGCCCGCCGACCCGACGCTCTGGACGCACCCTCCGTTCGCGGCCGACGTCGCCGACGGCTACGTCTGGGGTCGCGGAGCGGTCGACATGAAGGCGATGGTCGCGATGGAGACGCTGGTGGTGGTCCTGCTGGCGCGACGCGCCCGGGCGGCCGGCCTGGACCCGGCGAGCGATCCCATCCCCGGCCTCCGGCGCGACGTGCTGTTCACCTGCAGCGCCGACGAGGAGGCCGGCGGGGTCGACGGCGCGCAGTGGCTCGCGGCCAACCGACCGGACACGCTGCGTGCTGCCGGTGCCCTGAACGAGGCCGGGGGCGTCTCGATGGACCTGGCCGGCAAGCGCTTCTACCCCATCCAGGTGGCCGAGAAGGGCTTCGAGACGTACCGGATCACCGTCCACGGCACGTGGGGCCACGGCTCCATGCCCCGCGACGACAACGCCGCCGTGATGGCTGCCGAGGCGATCCGCCGCCTGGCCGTCCCGGGCGTGCCACGGGTGACGCCCGTCATGCGTCGCCTGCTGGACGAGCTTGCGGCCTCGATGCCGCTCGATGCCGCCGCCCTGGTCAGGGCGATCGGCGATGACGACCCCCACCGAAGCGATGCCGCCGTGCGCTCGCTCTGCGACGAGATGTACGCACGGGCCCTGCGGGCGCTGATCCGGGACAGCATCAGCCCCGACGTCATCCACAGCGGTATCAAGTACAACGTGATCCCGGGCGTCGCCACGATCGAGATCGATTGCCGCACGCTCCCCGGGACCACCGAGGGCGACATGCGCGAGGAGGTCATCGCCCGCCTTGGCGACCTGGCACCGCGCTGCACCGTAGAGCACCTGAACGGCGCCCCGCCGGTCGAGGCGCCCGCGAGCGGCGACCTGTACGACGTCCTCGCCGCCACCATCCGCGCCCACGATCCGGACGGCATTCCCGTCCCGGTCATGGCCCCGTTCGCCACGGACGCCAAGTCCACGGTGAAGCTGGGCGTCCCGACCTACGGCTTCTCGCCCCTGCGCCTGGAGCCGGGGGAGCGGTTCCTCGAGCGGTTCCACGGCACCGACGAACGCGTGGGCATCGAGGCGCTCCGCTGGGGCCTGCCCGTCCTCTACGACGTGGTACTCCGCTACTGCGCCTCACCCGGGGGCCGCCCCGCCCCGAGGGCCGCGCGGCGGATCGAGCGGTGCAAGGCGCTGACCAGGCCCGCCGAACGGGCCTTCAGCCGCCCCCGCGCACCAGGCGCCCGCGCCGGCTGATCGCGTGCGTCGCGAGGGCCGCGACGCCCATGGCGATCAGCGCCCGCTCACCGCGCGGCATCGGCCGGACCGCGGACAGGAACTGCTCGGCGCGCGCACGGTCCACCTTGCGCAGCATGGCCTGGCCGCGTGGCGTGAGCCAGACCGAGCGCAGCCGGCCGTCGTCATCCTCGCGCCGACGCTCCACCAGGCGCCGCTTGACCAGCCCGTCCACCAGGCGGGACGTGGCGGACGGTGACCGGCCGATGGCGTCCGCGAGGTCCGCCACCGTGGTCGTCGCCCCCTCCGCCAGCACGTACAGCGCGGCGAGCTGCGTGAACCCGAGCTTGAGCTCGCCCAGCTGGTAGGCAAACCCGACGACAAGCTCCCGCCAGAGCGCGCGGCCCATGGCCACCCGCTCCGAGATCTGGCGCACGTTCTGGATCCGCGTTCCCGCGGCGACCACCGGAGCCGAGAGGTCCGCCTCGAACGTGCGGGCGATCACGCGGCTCGGGGCACCACGCCGACGCGTGCGGACGAGCGCCTCCGGCAGAGCCGGCCCGGCGGCTGGGTCAGAGGCCGGGGTGCGCCGCACCCGCACGTGGCGCGGCAACGGCGGGTGGTATTCGGGCTCGGTCACGGGCGGATTCTCACCACCCGAGCGTAGGCCTCCCCCGATATTCCTGCAAATGTGCATGGATTCTGCCGGGGTGCGGCGCCGGTCCGACTACCATTCCGGGCGATGCACCAGATCGCCTTCGTCTTTCCCGGGCAGGGCAGCCAGTTCGTCGGCATGGGCCGGGTCCTTGCCGACACCTCGCCCGCCGCGGCCGCCGTCTTCGCCACCGCCGACAAGGCGCTCGGCGAGCCCATCTCGCGCCTCGCCTGGGAGGGTCCCGAAGAGGAGCTGAACCGCACCGAGAACGCGCAGCCGGCGCTGCTCGCCGCCTCGATCGCCTACCTCGAGGCCGTCCGCGAGCGGTGGAATGCCCTCTCCGTGGACGTCCCGGACCCGGCCTTCGCCGCCGGCCACTCGATGGGCCAGTACACGGCTATCGTCGCGGCCGGCGCGCTGGGCCTCGGCGACGCGGTCCGCCTCGTGCGCACCCGTGGCCAATTGATGCAGGCATCCGGCACCGGTCGCGAGGGCCGCATGGCCGCGATCATCGGCCTCGACGATGCGAGGCTCCCCGACCTCGTCGCCCAGGCGTCCGAGCACGGCATCTTCGGTGTCGCCAACCGCAACTCGCCCGGTCAGGTCGTGGTCTCCGGTGAGCGCCCGGCCGTCGAGGCCGCCCTGGTCATCGCCAGGGCCCTCGGCGCCAGGCGCGCCATCGAGCTCCCGGTCTCGGTCGCCGCCCATTCCCCGCTGATGGCCGAGGCGGCGGAAGGCATGCGCAGGGTCCTCGAGGGCATCACCTTCCGCGACCCAAAGCCGGCGCTCCTCGCGAACGCGGACGCCCACCTCATCACCACCGCGGACGGCTGCCGGGCGGAGCTCGTGGACCACCTCACCACCGGCGTCGACTGGGTCCGCGCGGTGGAGGCAATGCACGCCCGCGGCGTCACCACGTTCATCGAGATCGGCCCCGGCCGCGTCCTCACCGGCCTGATCCGGCGCATCGCCTCCGACGTCGTCACCCTCGCGCTCGACGACCCGGCCGCGGGCGATCGACTCTTCATCCCCTTCGCCGACACCGCGGCGGCCAACGGCGCCTGACCGGCGTTCGAAGCCCACCCCGAACTCCCGCCCGAACCCCGAACTCCCGCCCGAACCCCGAACTCCCGCCCGAACCCCGAACCAGATCCCAACGAAGGAGCCCCGTGCGCCAGCCCGATTTCACCCGCCGCGTCGTCGTCACCGGCCTCGGCGTCGTCAGCCCGGTCGGCAACGACAGGAACACCACCTGGAACAACCTGCTCAACGGCGTGTCGGGCCTGGGCGTGATCACGAAGTTCGACGTGAGCCGGTACGCGCAGAAGGCGGCGGGCGAGGTTCACGACTTCGATCCCTCGCTCTGGATGGACCACAAGGCGCTCCGGCGCAGCGAGGCCGCCACCTGGTATGGCGTCTCCGCGGCCAAGCAGGCCATCGCCGACGCGGGCCTGGAGATCACGGACGGAAACCGCGAGGATATCGGCGTCATCTTCGGGTCGGGCGCGGGTGGCCAGCAGCTCATGATCGATAACTGGCACATCCTCCAGGACAAGGGTCCGGGACGCGTGGCGCCCACGTTCATCGCCAACGGCCTGGTGGACTCGGCGTCGGGGATGATCGCGATCGAGACCGGCGCGATCGGCCACAACATGTGCATCGTCACGGCCTGCTCCACCGGCACCAACTGCGTGGGCGAGGGCGCCGAGCTCATCCGCCGAGGCGACGTCCACACCGTGATCGCGGGTTCCACGGAGATGCCCCTGCTCGAGGTGGCGCACGCCGGGTTCGGCAACATGCGCGGCCTCGGTTCCCCGCGGCCCGGCGAGCCGATCGCCGATACCAGCCGGCCCTTCGACCGGACCCGCGACGGCTTCGTCCTGGGTGAGGGCGCGGGAGCCCTGATCCTCGAGGACCTCGAGAACGCAATGGCTCGCGGTGCCCGGATCTACGCCGAGGTCGTGGGCTATGGCTCCACCGCCGACGGCCACGACATGGTCCAGCCCATCGAGGGCGGCACCGGCTCCGCGCGAGCGATGAAGATCGCGCTCCAGCGGCGTGGCGTGCCGGCGGACGAGGTGGACCTGATCAACCCGCACGGGACGTCCACGCCGGTCGGGGACAAGCGCGAGGCCGACGCCATCTGGGCCGTGTTCGGCGAGCGGACCGCACGCAGCCGCGAGTCGCTGCTCGTCACCGCCACCAAGTCGATGACCGGCCACATGATGGGTGCGGCGGGCTCGTTCGAGGCCTTCGCCACGGTCATGACCATTGCCGAGCAGACCGCCCCGCCGACCATCAACTTCCGTGAGGCAGACCCGGACGCCGACGTCTGGGTGACGCCCGAGGTTGTCCAGCGCCCGATCCGCTACGCGCTGTCGAACAGCATCGGCCTCGGGGGCCACAACGCGGCGATCATCTTCAAGCGCTGGGACGGACGCTGACGGCCCGGCAGCCGGTCCCTTCGCCGGCCCGCCTTCCGGCGCGTCATCCCGCCCCTCGCCGGGCGCCGGGCAGGCCGGTTTGGTGGCTTCGCTACAATCCTGCCCACCCATCGCTTCCCGCGCCCGCCACCAGGAAGGTGTGATCGTGCCCTCGTCCGACCTCGCGCGCCGTGCCGTCATCACCGGTCTCGGCGCGGTCATGCCGATCGGCAACGATTTCGAGACCTACTGGAGGAACCTCCAGGCGGGCGTGACGGGCACGCGCCTGATCCGCTCCTTCGACGCGAGTGCGTTCGAGGTGAGGATCGCCGCCGAGGTCCTGGACTTCGACCCGGCCGCGGCCATGGATCCGAAGATGGCCCGCCGGATGAGCCGCTATATCCACCTCGCGATGGGCGCTGGCAAGGAGGCGATCACCTCGTCCGGGCTGGACTTCGCGGCCATGACCATCGAGGAGCGGGACCGCGTCGGCGTCGTCCTCAACACCGGCGGCGGGGGGGTCGAGTCGATCATCGACGGCACCCACGTCCACGACACCAAGGGCCCGCGCTTCGTGTCCGCGTTCTCGGTGCCGGCCATGTCCGCGTCGATGGCCGGCTGCCTGCTCTCGATGGAGTACGGTCTGACGGGCCCGGTCATGACCCAGGTCGCCGCATGCGCCACCTCCGTCATCGCGTTCCAGGATGCCCTCCGGCTCATCGCCACGGGCGAATGCGACGTGGTCCTCGCCGGTGGCTCGGAGGCGGCGATCGTGCCCATGGGCGTGGCCGCGCTGTCCAACATGACCGCGCTGTCGAAGCGCAACGACTCGCCGGAGACGGCCTCGCGGCCGTTCGACGCCACCCGTGACGGGTTCGTCCTGGGCGAGGGCGCGGGCGTCTGCATGGTGGAGTCGGCCGAGCACGCCCTGGCGCGCGGTGCCACGCCGCTTGCCGAGATCCTGGGTGGCGCGCTGACCGCGGATGCGTTCCATATCTCCGCGCCGGATCCCACCGGCCGCGGCCAGGCCCGCGCGATGACGAACGCCATGCGCAACTCGGGCGTGGCGCCGGACGAGATCGACTGGATCGTGGCCCACGGTACGTCCACGTCACTCAACGACTCGACCGAGACGCGCGCGATCAAGGCCGCCTACGGGTCCTCGGCCGCGTCCCGGGCGATCTCGTCGCCCAAGTCGATGGTCGGGCACCTCGTGGGCGCGGCGGGCATCGCGTCCGCACTGGCGGCCATCGGCGGGATCCGCGACGGCGTCATCTCCCCCACCGCGAACCTCCACACGCCGGACCCGGAGTGCGACCTGGACTACGTCCCGCTCGTTGCGCGCAGGGCGAAGGTGGACACCGTGGCGATCAACGGCTTCGGCTTCGGCGGCCAGAACGCGGTCGTGATCTTCCGGCGCTTCGAAGCGTAGCTCCGGGTCAACTCCGCAGCCGACGCCCCTCGAACCTCTCGAGGCGCGCGATCGTCTCGTCCGGGATGGCCCGCGGCCGCTCCGTCGCGTAGTCGTAGAGGACAAGTACGTCCTCGGCCGTGGCCACCAGCCGCGCCCTGCCGCGCGCGGAGTCCGCCGCCGTGATCCGGTGCTCGAGCGTGAACGAGGTCCGCCCGACCTTCGCCAGCCGCGACTCCACGGTCAGGACCTCGCCGAAGTACGAGGGGGACCGGAACGTCACCCGCACGTCGGCCAGGATCAGGGACTCCTCGGCGCCGTGGGTCACCAGCCCGAAGGGCTCGCCCGTCGCCGCCTCCCAGTACGCGATCCGCGCCGACTCGCAGAACGTGAGGAACCGCGAGTTGTTGATGTGGCCCATCGCGTCCGTGTCGCCGAACCGCGTCTCCACGACATAGCGGTGCGGAAACGAGCCCGGCAGGTCCCGTGGGTCGGACGGAACATCGATGCGTGGGTGGGTCGGCAGGTCGGTCACCATGCCGAGTCTACCTTTGCTCAGCGCGGCTCGACCACCAGCGACCCGGCCAACCTCCCACCGGTTCCGGCTGCGGAGCCGTCGGTCATCACCGGGTACGTCCCGGGCGTGTCCAGCACGAAGCGCAGGCTGGCCGTCTGGCCCGGTCGCGTGACGATGTCCATGTTCGCGACGCCCTGGACCATCCAGTCGCGGACGACGACGTCCTGGTTCACCAGCTCGATGACCGTCCACTCGCCCGCGCCCACGGTGACGTCCGCCGGCGTGAACACGCCGTCCTTCACCGTGACGATCACGTGCGGCAGCGAGGCACTCACCGCCCGGTCCGCCGCCAGCACGCCGCCGGCCAACGACAGGCCCACCAGCCCCACGCCCAGCAGGAATGCCCGGAAGGCGCGTCATCATACTAGGGGGGAGTATACCAGCGGACCGCCACGGCAGCTCCGACACGGCACCTCCGACACATTGTCGGGTGCCCAGGATTTCTCAGCGAGGCGCCTCGAGCGCCACACCGCGCATCGCCCACTCGTAGGCGGCGCAAGCGACGAGGGCGGATCCGAACGTGACCACCAGAGCGGCGACGAACGTCCGCGGCTCGACGCCACTGGCGGCCGCTGCACCGCCGAGCGGAGCCGGATCCAGCCCGGCCACCACGAGACTGACGATGCCCGCGATGATTACGCCAGCCCCGGCGACGCCAGCGAGCCTCGTCGCCCAGCCACCGTGCCCCATGCCCCACGTCCGCCTGGGCATCCAACCCTGGACGCGAACGAGGACCGCCGTGACGATCGCCGCCCACGCCAGCGCGATCAGGATCGCGCCCACCACGTCCGCCAGGCGATGCCAGCCGGCCGTGATCGTGCTGACGCCGACCGCGGCGACGATCACCGAGGCCACGATGACCACCGGTGTCCGCAGCCGGCGGGGCACGACCAGGACGCAGGCGAAGCCAAGCGACGCAACGAGCGTGACGTGCCCGCTGGGGAAGCTGTTGCCGATGGCGTAGGCGTGGTGGCCCAGCAGGTTCGGTCGGTCCAGCAGCATCTGCAACGCTTGTGCCGTCACGTTGGCCCCGGCGATCAGGACGAAGGTCGCCGTCGCCAGCCCGAACCCGCCCCGAGCAAGGCCGAGCAGCACGAGCCCGAGCACCGCGATCGCCCCCGGCGCGAGGCTGACCGTCGAGAGCGTGTCCGAGGCGACCCCCAGGACCGCCGGCGTCGCCAGCACCCGCCCGTACAGGACGAGGTCTGCCATGCGCTGTCCCTCGACGGTCAGCGTGGTCCATGCCCAGATCGGGACCACCAGCGCCCCGGCGCCGAGCCCGAGCAGCGCGAGCCGGCGGACGCTGTGCGAGGGCAGCAATACCGGAGTCCGAGAGTCCCGGGGTATCGAGCGGCGCAGGCGCATCCGGTAGCGACGCATCAGGCCATCTGCCTCCGCGGGGCACGCATCGTGGCGGTCGGCGGTGGCTGTCGGTTGCGGTGCACGCTCACCCACCCATTCTGCGCCGTCACGCGCATGGTCCTTGCGGGCGCGACGCTCCGCGGAGCATGCAACCATGTTTCCGTGAGTTGCATTGAGGATTGCATCACGGTCGCGGTGGCCGATGGACCGTGGGGTCCGGTCTGGATCGCCGCGGGCGCACGCGGCGTGGTGGCGGTGGAGCTGCTGAGCACTGCGGAGGCGTTCGAGGCCGGCCTGGCGCGGCGCCGCCTCGGGCCGCCGATGCCGTTGTTTCCGCTCGAGGCGCACCGGGCGCGGTGTCCCGCCGCCCAGCTCTGCGCGCGGACGCGCGACCTCGTGACGTCGTCGCTCGCGGGTGAGCGGGTGGCGCTGGACACCCTGCCGGTGGACCTGGCTGATCGCTCCGCGTGGGACCGCCTGGTCCTGGGTGCCGTGCGCGCGATCCCGCGGGGCGAGACGGCCTCCTACGGCGAGGTTGCACAACGGATCGGGCGGACGGGTGCGGCGCGCGCCGTTGGCGGTGCCGTCGGCCGCAACCCGGTGGGTCTCCTGGTCCCCTGCCACCGCGTGATCGCCGGCGACGGGTCCCTGGGCGGGTACGGCGTGGCGGCATACGGCGGGCGCGAGGCCGCGCTGGCCGTCAAGCGGGAGCTGCTGGCCCTCGAGGGTGTCGGCTGAGCGGCTCGGTCAAGCAGGTGTGGCCGCGATGGCGCCGGGTCAGGACCGGGGGATGGGCCGCATGGGGTAGACGCCGATGATGACCGGCGTGACTGGGTCCAGGGAGAGCTCGCAGCCCACGTCGCCGGCGTACAGGAGCTCACCGATCATCCAGCCCTCCGCGGGCGGCAGGCCGATGAACAGGGTCCGGTCGCCGACCCGGACCGGCGAGACGTCGTCGTCCTGACCGTTGATGCCGAAGCGGCGGCGCAGCTCGTGCATGGGAATCCACGGCCTGCTCTTGATGAACCGGCGCAGCTGGGCCTGGGTGCAGGTGGGGTGTGACGGCTCGATGACACCGTCGGCGGAGCGCTCACGGGCAGGGTCGAGCTCGACGGCGCGGACCGGCTCGGGGGCGCTGATGTGATCGGGCGCGCGGACCGGCTCGGTGGGGCGGACCGGCCCAGGCTCGCTGACGAGAGGGGGCACCTGGGCGCGACCGACGGCCGGGACGGCTTCAGCTGCGACCTCGGGCTCCACGGCAAGCGCTGCCGCCTGCCCGCCGGCAGGCATGGCTGATCCGGCGGCGGGCACCTGGGCATCGTCGACCGACGGCGTCCCGGGGCGGGCAGGACGCGCGGACGGGTGCTGGTGCGGGTTCCGGCCGTGCCGGGCGCGCCGGCTCACCGGTCAGGGTAGCGCAGGCGCTCGGCCCACGCGGAAAGGATCGTCATGGTGGCTCTCGCGTCGGTCGCAGGGGGGCTCGACCGATCGCCAGATGATACCCCGCGTTGCCGGCGACCGTCGGGAAACGCCCTCGATCATGCCGCTGGATCTCGCTCAGGCGCGCCTGCAGACGAGGGTCCACTCTCCGCCCTGCGGGATGACCGCGACCAGATGGCGCCGCGCACGTCAAGTCGCCGGCAGGCGCCGTGTCAACGGCAGGCGCCGTCAGCCCGGGACGACCAGCAGGTCCCGGGCCAACTCGTTGAGCGTCACCGGGCCAGCGTCGCCGCAGACCACGATGTCCTCGATCCTGGCCCCGTAGCGACCCTCGAGGTAGATGCCCGGCTCGACGCTGAACGCCATGTCCGGCGCCAGCGGTTCCAGGCATCCCGCGACCAGGTACGGCTCCTCGTGTCCCTCGAGGCCGATGCCGTGCCCCGTCCGGTGGAAGAAGTTCGGGCCGTAGCCCGCGGCGCCGATGATCCCGCGCGCCACCGCGTCGATCCGCTCGCACGCCAACCCGGGGCGGACCGCGGACGTCGCCGCCGCCTGGGCTCGCTGGAGCACGCCGTAGAGGTGCTGGAACCCGGCGTCCGGGCCCTTGGCAGGGTCGCCGCCGGTGACCCAGACCGTGCGGGTGATGTCGCTCCCGTAGCCGCCGAGCACCCCGCCGATGTCGATGACGATGGGCTCGCCGGGCGCGATGACCCTCTGGCCCGGCTCGTGGTGCGGGGACGCGCTGTTGGGCCCCGAGGCCACGATCCAGAACTCCGCGTGGTCGTGGCCCTCGGCCAGCAGCCGCTCGCCGATCTCGCGGGCGACGTCCGCCTCGGTGCGCCCGACCAGCGTCCCCACCGCGATCGCCGCCACCACCCGGTCCGCCGCCCGCGCGGCGGCGCGCAGCAGCGCCACCTCGTCCGCGTCCTTGCGCATCCGCAGGGTCCGGAGCACGGCCGACGCCAGCGAGAACCGGGCGCCTGGCAGCACCCGCTGGAGCCCCAGCACGAACGCTGCCCGCATCCCGTCCGACACGGCCACGGCCGCCGGGTCCGCCGCGAGGCGTCCCAGCGCCTCCCCGAGGACGGCCGCGACCAGCGCCATCGGGTCCTCGGTCTCCTCCCACGTGGCAACCCCAACCGCTCCCGATGCCGCGGCCGGGCAGGTCCGGGCGGGCGTTGCCTCGAGGCGGGGGGCGACCAGCGTCATCGGCGCGCCCTCGACGGCGGGAACGACGAGCAGCGTCAGGCGCTCCAGCGGCATCGCCTCGTACCCCGCGAGATACCGCAGGTCCGCCCCCACGCCGATCAGCAGCGCGTCGAGACCGGCTGCGGATACCCCCCGCCGGGCGGCGACCAGCCGCGCTCCGTACCGTTCCGCGGGGATCGGGGGCGGCTCCGGGCGCGGAGCCGGGGTCACCCGACCGAGGCGACGAGGTGCCGGAAGACGTCCGGGGCTGATACCACGCCAATCGGCCGGCCGTCGTCCACGATCGGGATGTGGCGGAACTCGCCCACCGCCATCTTGTGGATGGCCACCGCGAGCGAGTCCTCCCGCCGGAGCACCACGGGGTCGGGGGTCATGAAGTCCCGGACCCGGTAGAGGCCCAGCCGCTTGTCGACCGCCTTCACCGCCGCATCGCGGTCCGTGAAGATCCCGACCAGGCGCCCCTCTTCGCAGACCAGGAGGCAGTCCGTACCGCTCTCGTGCATCAACTGGATGGCGGCGGCCACGGCCATCGTGGGCTCGACGAGCGTGGGAGATCCGATGCCGAGCGCATCGAGGTGGTCGCCCAGGATCGTGTCGTGGTAGTCCGCGAGGGCCTGGGGTGTATCGGACAGCGACAGGTCGGCGCCGCAGTGGGCGCAGCTGTCCTCGCCCTCGAAGTTGTCGTAGCGGCAGTTGGGGCAGATCATCGCCTACTCCACGGTCCAGGTCTCGCCGGCCATCAGCGCCGTTCGCAGGTCGCCGGGTCCGGACCTGGCGATGGCCGCCTCGATCTGGGCGTCCACCAGGTCCGAGTGGGTGGGCCGGTCCACCTGGCGGAGGATGCCGACGGGCACCGGGAACTCGGGCCAGAACATCCGCGACAGGATCAGCGCGAGGTACGGGTCCTCGGCGTGCTGGTCGTGGACCAGCAGATCCGCCTCCGTGACCCCGTCCTCCCCGATCGTCACCACCTCCGGGTGGAGGCCACGCAGGCGGATGCCCTTGTTGCGCTCCTTGCCGTAGATGAGCGGCTTGCCGTGCTCCAGGAACAGCATCCGGTCGTCCCGGACATCCCGCTCCGTGAACTCGCGCCAGGCGCCGTCGTTGAAGATGTTGCAGTTCTGGAGGACCTCGATGAACGAGGCGCCGTGGTGACGGCCCGCTGCCTCGAGCGTCCGGGCCAGGTGCTCCGTGTGCGTGTCGACCGTCCGCGCCACGAAGGTCGCCTCAGCGGCCAGCGCGAGCGTGAGCGGCATGACCGGCCGGTCCACGGAACCCATCGGCGTCGACTTCGTCCGCTTCCCGAACTCCGAGGTGGGCGACGTCTGACCCTTGGTCAGGCCGTAGATCCGGTTGTTGTGCATGATCATCGTGAAGTCCACGTTCCGGCGCATCGTGTGCAGGAAGTGGTTGCCCCCGATGGACAGCGCGTCGCCGTCACCCGTGATCACCCAGACCATGAGGTCCGGGCGAGCGGTCTTGAGGCCCGTGGCGAGCGTCGGGGCCCGTCCATGGATCGAATGGAAGCCGTACGTGTTCATGTAGTACGGCAGCCGGCCGGAGCACCCGATGCCGGAGATGAAGACGATGTTCTCCTTCGGCACGCCGAAGTCGGGCATCACCTTCTGGGTCTGGGCGAGGATCGAGTAGTCGCCGCAGCCCGGACACCAGCGGACCTCCTGGTCGGCGACGAAGTCCTTGCGCGTGAGCTTGACCAGACCGCCCTCGATCGGCGCGGGGCCCGTGGTCGTCTCGGTCATCGGGTCACCCCCCGCTCGCCCAGGATGCGCTCGGCCTCGGCAACGATCTCGGCGATCCGGAACGGCTTGCCGCGGACTCGCCCGTAGCCCACGGCATCCACCAGGTAGGTGCCGCGGATGACGAACCACAGCTGGCCGAGGTTGAGCTCGGGCACCAGCACGGTCCGGTAGCGCTTGAGGACCTCGCCCGTGTTGGCCGGGAACGGGTTGAGGTACCGGAGGTGGGCGTGCGCGACCGACTTGCCCTCGGGAAGCATCTGCTCGACGGCGCTGCGGAGCGCGCCGTACGTGGAGCCCCAGCCGAGGATCAGCAGCTCGCCCTCGTCCACGCCGAACGTCTCGAGCGGCGGGATGTCCCTGGCGATGCCCGCGATCTTCGCCGCGCGCAGGACGCACATCCGGTGATGGTTGTCGGCGTCGTAGCTGACGGTGCCGAGGCCGTCCAGCTTCTCGAGGCCGCCGATGCGGTGCTCGAGGCCGGGCGTACCCGGGATCGCCCAGGGCCGCGAGAGGGTCTCGGGGTCACGCCCGTACGGCAGGAACGTGCCCTCGCCCTTCACCGCGTTCGGGACGGAGATATCGGGCAGGTCCTCGACGTCCGGGACCTTCCACGGCTCGGCGCCATTGCCGACGAACGCGTCCGAGAGGTACGCGACCGGGGTCATGTACTTGAGCGCGATGCGCGACGCCTCGATGGCGAGCGTGAAGCACTCCGCAGGGGTGGCTGGCGCGAGGACCGGCATCGGCGACTCGCCGTTGCGGCCGTAGAGGACCTGCAGCAGGTCCGCCTGCTCCACCTTGGTCGGCAGGCCGGTCGAGGGGCCGGCCCGCTGCACGTTGACGATGACCATCGGCAGCTCGGTCATGACGGCCAGGCCCATGGCCTCCGACTTGAGCGCGAGGCCGGGGCCGGACGTGCCGGTCAGGGCCAGCGCTCCGCCGTACGCCGCACCGATCGTCGACCCCATCGCGGCGATCTCGTCCTCGGCCTGGAAGGTCCGGACGCCGAACGACTTATAGCCGGCAAGCTGCTGGAGGATGTCGGTGGCCGGCGTGATCGGGTACGAGCCGTAGAACAGGTCCCGCTTCGCGGCATGCGCGGCGGCGAGGAAGCCCAGGGCCGTCGCCTCGTTGCCCGTGATGTTGCGATAGGTCCCGGGGGGCAGCTTCGCCTTCGGCACCCGGTACGTGGTGTGGAACATCTCGGTGGTCTCGCCGAAGGCGTAGCCCGCCTTCAGCGCCCGCCCGTTCGCCTCCGCGATGACCGGCCGGCTGCCGAACTTCTCGTCGATCCACGCGATGGTGGGATCCATCGACCGCTCGTACAGCCAGAACATGAGGCCGAGGGCGAAGAAGTTCTTCGTCAGGTCGGCCTGCTTGCTGGTCATGTCCAGGCCCTCGAGCGCCCGGGCATTAAGGGTGCCGATCGGGACCTCGAAGACGCGATAGGCCTTGAGCGAGTCGTTCGTCAGCGGGTTGGATGCGTAGGCGGCCTTGGACAGGTTCGAGGGGGTGAAGGCGTCCGAGTTGACGATCACGGCGCCGCCCGCGGGCAGGTCCGGGAGGTTCGTCTTGAGCGCGGCCGGGTTCATTGCGACCAGCACGTCCGGCGCGTCACCCGGGGTGTGGATGTCCGACGCGGAGAAGCTGATCTGGAACCCGGAGACGCCGGGCAGCGAGCCGGCGGGGGCACGGATCTCGGCCGGGTAGTCCGGGAAGGTGCTGACGTCGTTACCGAAGACGGCCGCGGTCCGGGTGAACTGGGTCCCGGTAAGCTGCATGCCGTCACCGGAGTCCCCGGCGAACCGGATGGTGACTCGATCGAGCAGCTGGCTCTCGCGCTCGATCCGTTCAGGTGTCGTCGTCATCCGCCTTCGGCCTGCTCCATGCGCTGATGCGGTCGGGGTGGGAGGTTGAGCAGCTCTTCGGGGAACGATTCCGCGAGGAACTTGAGGATGTCGACCTGGCGCACCACCCCCACGAGGCGCCGGTCCTCGTCCACGACGGGGACGTTCCGGTAGCGGCCCGACTGCATCAGCATCAGCGCGTCAAGGACCGTCTGGTCGAGGTGCAGGGTCTTCGGGTCCGTCGTCATGAAGGCCTCGACGGGCGCGTCGACATCCACGCCCTGCCCCACGTCCGGACCCACCAGGCGGCCGAAGATGTCGCGCTCCGTGAGGACCCCGACAAGACGGCCGTCCTTGTCCGTGATGAACACCGAGTCACCGGTGCCGGTGCGCTGGATCGCGAGCAGGCAGTCCCCGATCGACGTCCCTGGCGACATCGACACCGGGAGCCGTCGACCGACGACCATCAGGGGTTGCAGGACAAGGGTGGGAACGCGCGCTGCAACGGCACGCTCGGTCAGGTCAGCCACGGGGGAAGTGTACGCGGAGACGCCGGATCGGGCAGGCCATGTTGCCTGTCGTGAACGGTCCGTTTGCGGGTTTCGTCGGTTGGGTGGGACGGCGCGTCTCGCGATGCTTTGGCGTCCCTCGGGGCGGAGCGGGACGCGGGCACGGCGGGAGCACGCTGTCGCAGCGCGCCGTCCCCGGCCGCCCCACCTCCGATACCCTCGGGTCCGTGGACCGCGCCCGCCTCACCGGCATCGCTCTCGTCGTCATCAGCGCCATCGCGTTCGGCTCCGGTGGCCTGTTCGCGCGGCCCGTGTACGACACCGGGGTGGACTGGCTCACGCTCATGGCGTGGCGTTTCGGGATCGCGGCAGTCCTCGCCTGGGCGCTCCTCCTGGCTCGGCCGCAGGCGCGCCGGGCCCTGCGGGCGCTCCCCCGCCGGACGCTGCTCGTGTCCATCGGCCTGGGCGCCTGGTACGTCACCAACTCGGCCACCTACTACGCCGGGATCACCACGGTCCCGCTCAGCCTGGCGGCCCTGATCATCTACATCTACCCACCCGTGGTCGCCGTGCTCGCTCTCCGGCTGGGCCGGCCGCTCGAGGGTCGCCGTGCCTGGTCCGCGCTGGGGATCGCCGTGCTGGGCGTGGCCCTGGCGGTGGGGGGCATTGACACCTCGACTGCCCCGCCCCTGGAGGGGCTGCTGCTGATCATCGCGTCGCCCCTGGTCTACTCCGTGTGGATCATCATGGCCGCCCGCCACTCCGGCGAACGGAGCGACCGCACGGGCCATGAGGCGGACGACGGGGCATCGACGTCGGTGATCGGGGCGGTCATGCTGACCTCGACCGCCGCGGTCTACTGGACCGTCAACCTGGCGATCGGCCATCCGGTGCTCCCGCCCGACATCCCGGGCGATGCCTGGCCCGGGATCGTGGCCGTGGCCCTGATCGCGGGGTTCGTGCCGATGCAGGCGTTCTACGCCGGCGCCCAGCGTGTGGGCGCCGCCCAAGCCTCGCTGATCTCGACGGTGGAGCCTCTCTGGACGATCGTGGCCGCAGCGCTGCTGTTCGGCGAGCGCCTGCAGCCGGTCCAGCTCGCGGGCGGTGCCCTGATCCTGCTGGGCGTGCTGCTCTCCCAGACCCGTGGCAGACCGCGGCCAGGTGCGGCGGGCGAGGTTGTCCTCGGCCCGGACGAGTCGCCGCTCCCCCAGCCGATGGTCCACCTGGGCGAGGAGTAGCCCTGGAGCGATCGAAGCCAGCGCTCACGGTCAGGCGAGCGCGGGTGGGCTCACGGTCAGGCGAGCGCGGGTGGGCTCCCGGTCAGGCGAGCGCGGGTGGGATCCCGGTCAGGCGAGCCCGTCCCGGGCCATGGCCAGCTGGGACCGTGCCCCGGACATCACCATCCCGCTGTCGGACCCGATGCCGATGAAGTCGTAGCCGCGCGCGCGGTAGGCCGGCACCTCGGACGCGTCCCGCAGCAGGATCCCGGCGCCCTTGCCGTGGGCACGCGCGGCAGCCGCGACGCGATCCAGGGCCGCCGTGAACCTCGGGTCGTCGAAGGCACCCGGGATGCCCATCGAGTGCGACAGGTCCGCGGGGCCGACGAACAGGACGTCCACGCCGTCGATGGCGGCCATCTCGTGCGCGGCCTCGACCGCGACCGGCGACTCCACCTGGAACACGCCGAGGATCCGCTCGTTGAGGGTCTGGATCTGCGGATGATCGACGGTGCCGTACCCGGCGCCGCGGGTACCTGCCGCAACACCACGGATCCCGGCCGGCGGGTAGCGCATCCAGGAGACCGTGTCCGCAACGTCCGCGGCGGTCTCGAGCCGCGGGATCATGAGCCCGTCCGCGCCCAGGTCCAGCACCCGGCCGACGCGCATCCGCTCCGCCGAGACGACGCGCACGACGGCGGCCGTGGGCGTGGCCTGGATCGCCAGCAGCTGGCCCAGGAGCTCGGCCTCCGTGCCCGGACCGTGCTCGAGGTCCACGATGGTCCAGTCGTACCCGGCCCGGGCGACGATCTCGGCGGAGACGGCGGAAGCGAGGTTGATGAACAGCCCGATGGTGGGCTCCCCGGCCAGGACGCGGCGCCGGATGTCGGAGCGGGGCGGGACCTGGGCGGGAGAGGTCGGGGTCGTCATGTGCAGATGATGCCGGATATCCGGCCCGACGTCGCACGCCGTCTGCCGTCACGGCGCCGGCGGACCGCGCCTTCTGCGTGGCGCGCGCCCTCGTTCGTGGCACCCGCCTTCGTGCGTGGCACCCGCCTTCGTGCGTGGCGTGCCAGCGTCAGCCGCTGCGACCGCGTGCGTCCACCGGCCATGACTCGGCGCGGCCGTCCGGGAGAACTGCGACGAACGACGCGACGAGGTCGACGACCGGGCAGATGTGGTTCGGCACGATTGCCACGACGTCGCCCAGAGCCGGGCTGGCCACCCCGTCGGGCAGCGACACGACGCCGTGGTAGTCGTTCACGCGCTCGACGACGGCGGTCGGCCACCGGGGCAGGAGACCGTATCCCGCGACGAAGGCCGGCAGGTCCTTCGTCAGAGCCTTTGCGCCCGCATCCACGACGAAGCGGTCGGGCGCCACCGAGACGACCGTGGCCGCAACCACGGCAGCGATCCCCTCGGGCTCGATCGCCCGCAGGGCCAACTGCTGGCGATCGCCCAAGACGTACGTCCCGGCTCGGATCTCGTTGACCCGGGCGTGCGCCGCCAGCTCTCGGGTTGGCGTCGAGCCCGCGCTGATCGTCCGGACCTCGAACCCGGCCGCCTCCAGGGCGCGCGCTCCCGCATCGAGCGTGGACGCCTCGTCCAGCGCCGCAGTGGCCGCCGCGCCGGGCCGGTAGCTGTGACCGCCGTGGGTGAACACGCCCTCGACATCGAGACCGAGACGGCGCGCGATGATGGCGACCTGCACCGCGCCGTCGGGCGTCGCGACGCCGGTACGGTGCCCGCCCGAGTCGAGCTCCACGAGGATGCGCAGCGGGCGACGGGCTCCGGCGACGGCCGCCGCGAGCCGTTCCGCGCCGGCCACCGAGTCCACCCCAACCCGGAGATCCGCGGCATCGTGGAGGCTGCGCAGCCGGCTCGCCTTGGGGCCCTCCGCCCAGACCGGGTATGCGATGAACAGGTCCCGGATACCGGCGAGCGCGAACACCTCTGCCTCGCCTAGGGTGCCGGTGGTCAGCCCGGCTGCACCCGCTTCGAGCTGCAGCCGGGCGATGCGGACGCTCTTGTGGGTCTTGGCGTGGGGCCGGAGGCGGACGCCCCGCAGGTCGAGGGTCCGCTGGAGCCGCTCGATGTTCGTGGCGACACGATCGATGAACACGACGAGAGCCGGGGTATCGAGGCCAACCGGGAGCGGCGGGATCTCGACCAGGTCGGGAACGCGCTCTTGTTGCACGGCCGCAAGGATACGCGCCGGACGTCGCCGGCCTGCGGGCCGGGCGCCGGACGTCGGAGACGGTCCACCGCAGGCGCCTCCTGCAGGGGTCGCCCTGCAGGAGGCGCCTACCGCCCGACGGTGGCGGGGGGCCGGTGCGGTCCGGCAACTCCACCTTAAGGAGGCGGGGTACCAGTACCTTCGGGCTATTCCGGGTGACCCATCCCTGCGGTTACGTTCATGGTCCTTCAGGCGACGGGCCCAGCCTCGCCGGTACGAGACAGGAAGCGGGACCATGACGAAGCTCAAGTGGTACACCCAGCGCGCGACGATGTTCCTCGGGACGCTCGCCGCCTTCGCCATCGTGATCGGCGGAGCCAAGCGCTGGTAACGGCCAGCTGAACTGTCCACCGCCGAGGCCAGAGCCGCCGGGGCCCACCGGCGGCTCTTGGATTCCCGGCGGGTTCGGACGGCCGCTCGCCCCGGGTCGCGGGCCGGCTGCCCCGGATCCCCCAGTCAGCCCGGGATCAGCTCCGGCCGCGCTCCCGCCACATGTTGCGGAGCAGGAACGACACGTTCGCGGGACGCTCGGCCAGGCGGCGCATGAAGTACGGATACCACTGCCCGCCGAACGGGACGTAGACGCGGACGCGCCAGCCCGCGCCCGCCAACTGCTCCTGCAGGTCCCGCCGGACCCCGTAGAGCATCTGGAACTCGAATGAGTCGCGAGCGATCCCCTCGGCCTTGGCCACCTCGATCGCCCGCTTGATCAGCCGCACGTCGTGCGTGGCCAGTGCGGGATAACGGCCGGCCCGCATGAGACGGAGCATCAGCCGCTCGTATGCCTCGTCCACCTCGGCCTTGTCCTGGTAGGCGACGGCGGCGGGCTCCTTGTACGCACCCTTGCACAGGCGGACGCGGCCGCCCTCCTCGATGATCGCCTCGACATCGCCATCGCTCCGGCGCAGGGCCGCCTGGATCACCACGCCCACGTCCGCGCCACCGTCCTCCCAGCCCGCGGGGCGGACACCGCGCCACAGGTCGAGGGTCGCGTCGGTGGTCGGGTGGTCCTCCATGTCGATGCGAACGAAGGCGCCCGTCTCGACGGCCTTCGCCACCACTGCTCCGACGTTCTCGCGTGCCAGCGCCGGGTCGATCTTGAGGCCCATCTGGCTCGGCTTGAGCGAGACGTTCCGGTCCAGCGGGCCGGCAGCCAGCGCGTCCAGGACTGCGAGGTAGCGCGTGGCGGCGGCGCGGGCGTCCTCCTCGGCCGTGACCGACTCGCCCAGGACGTCCACCGTCGTGCCCATCCCGGCCTCGTGCAACCGCTCGATCGACGGCAGGACCTCCTCCAGCGTCTCACCGGCCACGAACCGGCGGACCATCGGGCGGGTGACCGGCATTCGGGTGGCGAGGCGGCCGAGCGCCTTGCGATGGGACAGCACCAGGAGCGTGGAGCGCATCGCGCCTTCAGCGATGTCGCCGGCGGAGGATCGGCTGGGCATGGGAGCCTCGGTGGGGTGGCTGGTTGGTTCGGGCGGCGTCAGAGGCGGCGAGCAGTGGCTGCTCCAGGGGTCGTCCGCCAGGGGGTCGGCCGCCGCGGGGCCGTGTACCGGGGGCGTCCGGCGCGGACGGGGAGAGTGGCCATCACGCTCGAGGATATCGCGGCAGACTCGCAGCGACAGGGAGGCTCGGCCGCTTGTTGGCGGGCCATGCGGTCCGGCAACCGGGGGCCGGGGGCCGGAGAGAACGCTGACGGAACACGACCGGGACCAGGAACGACCAACGAGCGATCACCGGGCAACACGGAGAGACCGCGCCCCCGCGAACACGCGGCACGGACCCCCACCAGGTGCCGGACAGCCTGCCGGTCAGCTCCGGGCGAGCGAGGTCTCCAACTTCCCCACCTTGTCCAGGAGCGCGTTGATCGCCGCATCCTGCTCCAGCAGGTGGCGCTGGATCTCGCCCGCCTCGTGGAACGTGGCGTCGGCATCCTGGTACGTCATCTCGGCCCGCTTGTCCTGGGCCTTCCCGAGGATGTTCTGGCCGACCATGATCACGGACAGCATCACCAGCTGGATGAACGTCTGGCTGACCCACTGGATCAAGGGGAGAAGGCCGCCTCCGAGCGCCTCCGGCAGCACGATTAGGGCCAGCGCTGCGAACGCGTAGGCGCACCACATCGTGCCCACCACCGTCGTGAGGGTCATTGCGATCCGCCCGTTGAACCCGACGTGCCCGTCGGCGACCTTCGGCGGGCCGGCGGCCTTCCTGGACTCGACCCGGGGATGCGGATCGTGGCTGAAGCTGATACTCATGGGTGCCTCCTCGTGCTGCGCTCGGCGCGCAGGAGTGCGCGTCGAGCTGGTCGCCCAACTCCATCGGGCCAGGTTGCAGCGTGGCACACCCGGGTCGGGTGCGTCCTCAGCGCGGGGGGCGGTCCGCGTTCGCGTACTTGGCCGGTGCCGCGCCCAGCTGCGCGTCGAGCTCGTCGCCGAGCTCCACCGTTCGCCTGAAGGCGGCCCAGACCGCCTCGGAGAGGACCGTGCGGAGGCGGCCCGACTCCAGCTCGTGGATGGCTGCGGCGCTGGTGCCGGCGGGAGACGTGACCATGTTCCGCAGCACGGCCGGGTGGTCGCCGGACTGCTTGGCGAAGCGCGTGCTTCCCTCGAGCGTCTCGATGACGAGGTCGTGTGCGATGTGGCGCGGGAAGCCGAGGTGGACTGCAGCGTCGATCAGCGCCTCCATGACCAGGAACACGTAGGCGGGCCCGGTCCCGGAGACGGCGGTCGCCATCGCGACCCACTTCTCGTCCTCCACCTCGAGCTCCGCGCCGAGCGCGCCCAGCAGCGTCTTCGCCTGGGCCCGCTGGTCCGCGGTGGTCGCGGGCGTCGCGTACCAGACGGTCATCCCGCTGCCGATCCGGGCCGGCGTGTTGGGCATCGCCCGGACGACCTGGTCGTGGCCGAGCGTCGCGACCAGCGCCTTGGTCGTCGGGCCGGCGAGGACCGAGAGGACGAGCTGGCCGGGACGCAGGGCGGTGCCGATCTCCCGGCCGACCCTGGCGAGCATCTGGGGCTTGACCGCAAGGATGATCACGTCCGCCCCGGTCACGGCCTCCGTGTTCGAGGCGACGACGCGGATCCCGTGCGTGGCCTCCAGCTCGGCGCGGCGCTCGGCGCGGGGGTGGCTCGCGACGACCTGGTCCGGCGTCACGAGGTTGCCACGGAGCAGCCCGGCAACCATGGCCTCGGCCATGACTCCCGAACCGACCGTCGCGATGGTGCTCTTCGCAAGGGGTGACATCAGGGCCCGAGGATAGCACCGGGATCCCGCGCCCCAGACGACCAGCGCCCCGGACGAACCGCCCTCGAAGACGGGCCGCCGGAGGCCCCGCCAGCAGCCCCACCGGAACGCCGGCCCCCGGGCCGCCGGGCGGTCAGGCCAGCCGGGCCCAGGTGCCAGGTGGCGCCATCCCGTCGAACGCGGCGGGGTCGATCAGCTCCGCCAGCACCTCGATCCCATCGATCACGCGCGGTCCCGGGTGGTCGAAGCACGCCGGGCCATCCACGGCGAAGACCCGGCCCGAGGCGACGGCCGGCAGCACTGCCCACTGCGCCGGCCGCGGCATGCGATCCCATGCCTCGCAAACGGCCACCAGGTCGAGGCCCCGCAGGGCCAGGACGAGGACCTCGGGCTCCATCTCCTGGACGGCGTCCCAGGTCGTGGGGGCCGGCGCCTCGCCCTCGCGACCCAGCAGCTCCCAGCCGCCCGCCAGGCGGACCTGCTCCGGTACCCAGCGGCCCACGGCGACCGGCGGTTCAAGCCCCTCGAGCACGATGACCCGGGGCGGTTCGAAGCCGTGCTCGCGCCTGCCGAGGACGATCCTCTCGAGCGACTGCAGCCGTTCCCGCAGGCCCAGGGCGACATCCATCGCCTCGTCCTCGGTCTCGGTCATGGCCCCCACGGCTTGGATCGCATTCAGGACGCCCTCGATCGAGGTCGGGGCGAGCCGGATGACCTCGGCCTCCAGGCCGAGGCGAACCACGGCCTCGCTCGCTTCGCGGTAACCGACCGAGCCCGCGCCCGGGGCACCACCCACGACGACCAGGTCCGGGTCCGCGGCGGCCAGGGCGACGTCATCGAGGACAAGGCGCGGCGCCGGGGTGCCTGCGTCCCGGGGATCCGTCGTCGTTCGCGCCACGATGGGCAAATCGCGCGCCTCGAGCGGGAACCTGCAGGCGTCGGTGACGCCGACGAGCTCGTCGGCGAGCCCCAGCGCGAACACGATCTCGGTGGCGGCGGGGAGCAGGGACACGATGCGCACGCCGCCAGTCTACGTGCCGTGAAGGTCGGGGCTCGTCCAGGGTCTCGCCCAGGGCGCCCACGGACGGCCCGGTGGGAGAAGCGAAACTGGAGAAGCAAGACGGGAGAAGCGAAACGGCCCTGCAGGACCTGCAGGGCCGGACGTGGTCGTCGCTCCGGCCGCCAGGGCCGGGTCGCGAGACGAGTTCAGGCGGGCTTGAGTGTCTCGAGGGTGGCGCGGGCCGCGGCCTTGTCGTTGAACCAGACTGCCTCGAGGGGAGCGTAGGCGACCCACTCGGCCGGGAGGCTCTCCTCCGGGAAGATGGCGTTGACCGGGCACTCCGGCTCGCAGGCGCCGCAGTCGATGCACTCGTTGGGGTCGATATAGAGCTTCCGGTCGACCCCTTCTTCGTAGTGGATGCAATCCACCGGGCAAACGGACACACACGCGGTGTCCATGACGTCGACGCAGGGCTCGGCGATGACGTACGTCATGGTCTGGGATCTCCTGATGTGGATGGCGAACCGGGGCTCGCGGCCGCCCGCGCGCCGAGCAAGAGCGTACCAGAGCGCGAGGCCGGCGCGGTCCCGTCCGGACACGTGCCCGGTGTGAGCGGGCGCCCACCCCGTGCGCCGGAGGCCCGGCTGGAGGTCCACCGGAGACAACGTGGCGCATCATGCTTGACACCCCGCGCGGCCGGGGGCGACGGCCGGCGCCGGCCACGTGGGCCCGGCATCCCGGACCCGAGGCCGGCCCGCCGGGTCGCCTGCCAGGCCTGAGATGAGCTACCAGCGCCTGCCGTGCTCGCAGGGGCCGAGCCGGGGCTCCACCGTCAGGGCCAACGCTTGGCACCTTCCGCAACACCCGCAAACACGAGCACCAGGACCGGGAGCAACGGCGTGATAGCGGCGATCAGGCGGCGCGCGCGCGTACCCATCGGGGACCTCCTCGCCCGGCCGTGCCGGGCATCGGCGGCCGCGCGTCGATCCCTCCGTGGGTGCCCGATCGAACCGTGCGGGAGCCGCAGTGTGGCGACGCCCGCTTATCTGCGGCTTATCTGACGAAGGCGACTTCGCGCGTCACATCTCCTGGGGCACGTACGCCGGGTCGAGGTACGTGTCGGGATCGTCCTTGAACTCGAGCAGGCAGCCCTTGCCGCAGAACCAGTAGGTCGTGCCCTCGTGCTCGAGCGAGAGCTTCGACGTCTCCGTGTCGACGTCCATCCCGCACACGGGATCCTTGACGATGGCCATCGGTCTGCTCCTTCCGGGGACGCCGCTCCGGGTGGGACCCGTCGGCGTGAGGCGATGATCCGCGGAGGCTAGCGCACCCGGGCTTCCGGGGCCACGGGGCGTCCGGGGCCACGGCCGGGCTTCCGGGGCCACGGGGCGTCCGCGGAAGCGTAGGATCGGAACCCATGGACCGACCCGACGCCCCCGCCGACCCAGCCGCCGACCCGCGCGCCATCCTGCTCGAGCAGCGGGCGCAGCTGCTCGCCGAACTCGCGGAGATCTCGATCCGCGCACCCGAGCCCATGACGTACGGCTCGCAGGCCGCGGCCGCCAGCCAGGTCTTCGAGCAGCAGCGCGACCTCGCCCTGCGCGAGCACACGCGGACCGCGATCGCGGTGATCGACGCCGCCCTCGTACGGCTGGACGCCGGCACGTTCGGCTCGTGCACCTCGTGCGGGCAGCCGATCGGTGCCGAGCGCCTGGTAGCTCTCCCCGCCGCCGCCCTGTGCATCGATTGCCAGCGCACGAAGGGCCGCCGGTGAGCGAACCGGGGATGCCGGGCGAACGCTCGCAGCTGCCTGCGCTCGTCACGATCGACGAGATCCGTGTCGCCGCCGCGATCCTGCGCGGGATCACGGTCCGCACGCCGCTCGTTCCGTTCGGGCGCCCGGAGCGCCGCCACTGGCTCAAGGCCGAGTCCCTCCAGCCGATCGGCGCGTTCAAATTGCGCGGCGCATACGTCGCGGCGGCGATGCTGGCGCCGGCGGATCGCGCCCGCGGCCTGATCACCTACTCGTCCGGCAACCACGCGCAGGGGGTCGCGCGGGCGGCCCGGCTGTTCGGCGTCCCGGCGGTGATCGTCATGCCGTCCGACGCCCCTGCGCTCAAGCGGGCCCGCGTCGAGGCCGACGGGGCCGAGGTGGTCATCGTGGGGACGGCATCCGACGAGCGGCGGAGGGTGGCCGAGGAGATCGCCGCCGCCCGGGGCCTCGCGATCATCCCGCCCTACGACGACCGGCGGATCGTGGCCGGGCAGGGCACGGCCGGACTGGAGATCGCCGAGGACATGCCCGACGTGGCGGCCGTCCTGGTGCCGGTGGGCGGAGGCGGGTTGGCGGCAGGCGTGGCCGCCGCGATCACGGCGCTGGCCCCGGGCGCGCGGCTGATCGGTGTGGAGCCGGAGCTGGCCGCCGACGCGCGCGAGTCGCTGGCGCAGGACCGGATCGTGCGCTGGGACGCCGACCGGGTGAGCCGGACGATCGCGGACGGGACGCGGACGCAGTCGATCGGGCGCCTCAACTTCGCGCACCTGCGCGTGCAACTGGACCTGATCGTGACCGTCACGGAAGCGGAGATCGCCGCCGCGGTCCGCCTGGGCGCCGAGGAGGCACGACTGGTGGTGGAGCCGTCGGGTGCGCTGCCGATCGCCGCGATGCGCTTCCACGCCGAGGAGGCGGGGCTGACGGGTCTCGACGGGCCCATCGTCGGCGTGGTCTCGGGCGGGAACGTGGACCCGGACCGCTACCTGGAGTACCTCGAGGCGCCGGTCCCGGTCGAGGAATAGGCGCACGGGGCGTGTCGCGCCTGGGCTGCGCCGGCATTACGATGCTGGTCGCACTGGGAGCCGCCACGTCCATCATGACCCGCGTCCTGCTTGCCAGCCTGAGCCGGAGCTGAGCCCACACCGATGATCCAGGACCTCTGGACCTCGCTGCTCGCCTTCTCGGGGCAGTTCATCGTTCCCGACTGGGGTGCGCTGGTCGCGCTGATCCCGATCGGCATCGCCGCGATCGTGCTCCTGACCACCTCGTGGATGGTGTTCCGGTTCGCGACCGCCGGGCCGACCAGCCGGGGCATCCACAAGATGCCACCCGTGACGCCGGCCGGAACCCACGTGACCGGGCCGTCGGTTGCCCCGGTGCTGGCGGCGCTCGGCGTATTCATGCTCCTGTTCGGTCTGTTCAGCGGCGGCATCTGGCTGTGGGTCGGCATCGCCGCCCTGGTGATCGCGCTCGTCTACTGGGGTGGCGAGAGGCTGCGCAATGGCGGACGACATAGCGGGCGCGACGGCGGAGGGACCACCGAAGGGACCGGCGGGGGATCCAGCGACCAGGGTCGATGACGTACCCGCCCTGGCCGCGCCGCTTCCGCCGGGACTGACGGTCCGACCGATCCACCGACGGCGCTCGCGCGATGGAAGTGGTGTCAAACTTCCCGAGGGGTCAACCATGCGCTCCGATACCGTCCGCCAGCTCCTCACCGCGCTGTCGTTCCTGCTGACGATGGCCGTCAACATCGCGGCCAATGCCCTGCCGATCAACGGCCAGATGACGTCCACGATCAGCGACCGCTTCCACGTGTACGTCATCCCGGCCGGCTATGTGTTCGCGATCTGGGGCGTGATCTACGTCCTGCTCGGCGCGTTCACCGTCTGGCAGGCGCTCCCCCGCAATCGCGAGGACGCGACGCTCCGCTCGCTCGGCTATCTCCCCGCCCTGTCCGGCCTGCTCAACACCGTCTGGCTGCTGCTCTTCCAGTACGAGGTGTTCGCGCTCACGGTCCCGGTGATGGTGGCGCTCCTGGTCACCCTCATCGCGATCCATCTCCGCCTCTGGGACCGTCGGGACGCCCTTCACGGCACGACGTACTGGACCGTCCGGGCACCGTGGTCCGTCTATCTCGGTTGGATCACCGTGGCCACGATCGCCAATGTCGCCCAGGCGGGCGCCGCGCTCGGCTTCGACGGCTTCGGGATCGATCCCGTCCTGATCGCCGCCGCGGTGCTCCTCATCGGGACGGCCATCGCGGCTACGTTCGTGGCGCGGTTCCGTGACGTCGCCTACGGCCTGGTCATCGTCTGGGCGTACGCCGGGGTCGTGGCCAAGGAGTCCGCCGTGGCCCCCGTCGCCGTGGCGGCCGGGTTCGGCGCGATCCTCGTCACGGTCCTCGTGGTCGCCGCGCTGGCCCGGCGCGAACCCAGGCCGGGCAGGACGAACGCCGCGGCAACCGCAGCCTGACCGGAGCCCGCGCGATCCTACCGGCCGCCCATTGCCCGGCGCGCCCTCAGGTACCGGAGAGGGCGTCCCAGCCGGCAATGACGACGATCGCCATCGCGACGACCGCGGCCGTCGGCGCCAGCGATGCCCCGGCACCGATCCCCTCCATCTCGGCGACCGCCTCGGGATTCAGCACGCGCCCGGCCTGGAGCAGCCAGACGGCGGGGATCGCGAATGCCGCGGCCAGGATGGCGTTGATCACCGCGAAGGTCCAGGTCCAGCGACGGGCGGCGTACGCGGCGATCGTGAAGCCGATCTTGAGCACCATGACCATGGCATCGACCTTCACGCCGCCCGGCTGAGGCGTCGAGATCCGGTAACGAAAGGACCCACCCCATCGGACGGGACCTTTTGGTGCGGGCGGCGTTCGAGGCTGCCCGAGCGACTCCCGCGCGGCCTGTCGCGAGGGAGTCGCCTGTCGCGTGGGAGTCGCCTGTCGCGTGGGAGTCGCCTGTCGCGAGGGAGTCGCCTGTCGCGAGGGAGTCGCCTGTCGCGAGGGAGAAGGGGCGGGCGTCGCGCGTCCCGGACAGGAAAGAACCCCGGGGTGGTCGAGTCCCGGGGTTCACGGAGAAGCGTATTGGTTGCGGGGAGGGGATTCGAACCCCTGACCTTCGGGTTATGAGCCCGACGAGCTGCCGCTGCTCCACCCCGCGACTGCCTACACTACCGGCGATCGGCCGATCCGTCAAAGGCGGACCCAGGGGAGCCACCGGGCGTGACCCCAGTGGCTGCGTCTGCCGGCGTCTCGGTCG
>Ga0209014_10000281_pt1 | contig 29138 bp, 28 predicted proteins | sample BarGraNGADG00212_FD_184491 | JGI IMG/M metagenome (GOLD analysis project Ga0209014, IMG submission 184491) | Arctic peat soil microbial communities from Barrow, Alaska - Barrow Graham LP Ref core NGADG0002-212 (SPAdes) (version 2) | ecosystem: Environmental > Terrestrial > Soil > Wetlands >...
CGGCTCGACGCTCGCCAACGCCGTCGGCGACGTGAACCCGTCGGCGGCGAACAGCGTGAACAGCACCACCGGCGGCGGGCAGGGCACGACCCAGGGGCAGGCGCCGCCGTCGACGCGCGACGCCACCTCGGAAAAGACGGGCACTGACCAGCCGACCCAGAAGACCGGGACGGTCGGCATCATCCTCAAGAGGCCATGAGCATGCGACCGGTACGCTATTCCATTGGCTGCCTGCTGCTCGCCGCGACGCCGTGCGCCGCGCTGGCGCAGGGCCTCGGTGACGCCGCGCTGGCGGCGATCCCGCAGTATGTGTCCATGAAGATCGGCACCGGCGCGTCAGCCAAGACGGTGACGCAGTTCTCCATGCCGTTCGTCGTGGTGGTGCCCGTCACGTCCCGCTTCAACATCGACGTGGCCACGGCGTACGCGAGGTCGGAGGTGTCGAGCAACGGCGCCACCGTGAGTTCCATCAACGGCCTGACCGACACGCAGGTGCGCGCCAACCTGACGCTCGGCAACGACGCCGTGGTGTTCACCGTGGGCGCCAACATTCCCACGGGGCAGTACACCATTCCCGAGGGACAGGCCGAGGCGGCCGGGCAGATCGGCAACGACTTCCTGCTCTTCCCGGTCACGTCGTACGGCTCGGGACTCTCCGGCACTGGCGGCGTCGCCGCCGCCCGCACCCTTGGCGACTGGAACCTCGGCGTGGCCGCGTCGTTCCGCAAATCGACGGAATTCAACGCCTTCAACATTTCCAACAAGACCTTCACGTTCACGCCCGCCAATGAAATGCGCGCCCGCGTGGGACTCGACCGCATGATTGGCAACGGGCGCCTGACGTTCGGCGTCAGCTACTCGGCCTTTGGCAATGACATCGCCGACTCGACGTCCTACGCCACGGGCAACCGGTACATCGGGCAGGCTTCGCTGTTCATGCCCCTGGGCAGTACGGACCTGTACATCAGTGGCTGGAACCTCTACCGCGCCGCGGGGCAGCAGTTGGGCGGCAAGTCCAACCCCGAGAACATCGCCGACGGGTCCGTGGCCCTGGGCTTCCACATGGGCGAGCTGCTGATCGAGCCCAGCATTGAAGGACGCAGCTGGCTGGACGACGGCGTCAAGGCGGGGCGGCTGGCCAATGCCGGGGTGCGCCTTCGCTTCGGCGCCGGCCCATTCTCCGTCATGCCAAGCGCCACCTACCAGATGGGCAAGGTGTACTCGACCAGCGATGGCTCCGGGATGGACGTCACGGGGTGGAGGGCGTCGCTCATGATCAGGCTGCACTAGGAAGGTGCTAGGTGCTAGGTGCTAGAGGGGGCGGCCCGAGGGTCGCCCTCTCTGGTTTTCCGGGGGGCGGAACTGCGCTAGATTCCCTCCGCGGCCTGTGTCAGTTCCGGTTCCGAATCCGCATTCGGATTCCGCATTCCAATTCCGAAATCCTCACTCCGGTTCTGGGTCATGTCTGGTCATAGCAAGTGGAAGACAACCAAGCACTACAAGGCCGCGACCGACGCCAAGCGGGGCGCGCTCTTCACGAAGCTGATTCGCGAGATCACCATCTCCGCCAAGCAGGGCGGCGGCGACCCCGACGGCAATCCGCGTCTGCGCACGGCCATCGACAATGCCCGGTCGCTGTCGATGCCCAAGGAAAACATCGAGCGCGCCGTCAAGAAGGGGACGGGCGATTCCGACGGCGTCGACTATGTGGACGTGCTGTACGAGGCCTACGGTCCGGGCGGCGTCGCCCTCATGATCCAGGCGCTCACCGACAACGCCACGCGCACGGTGGCCGAGATTCGCGCCAAGCTGGTGCGCGGCGGCGGCAACCTTGGCACCAGCAACTCGGTGTCGTTCATGTTCGACCGCAAGGGCCAGATTCTCGTGGAAGCCGGCGCACTATCGGAAGACGCGGCCATGGAGAAGGCGCTGGAGGCGGGCGCCGAGGACTTTGTCCACGAGGACGAGGCGTTCGTCATCACCACGGCCCCAGCCGACCTGCATGCAGTAAAGGCGGCGCTCGAGCGAGTGGGAATGAAGGCAACGCACGCCGAACTCGGGTGGATTCCCAAGAACACGGTGCCGGTCGCCGGCGACGCGGCGAGCCAGCTCCTGAAGCTCATCGAGTCCATCGAGGACCTGGAGGACGTGCAGAAGGTGGACGCGAACTTCGACATGGACGAGTCGGAGATGACGGACGCGTGATCGTCCTCGGCATTGACCCCGGCACCGCGGTGACGGGCTACGGCGTCGTTCGCGCACGCAGCGCGGGCGGCGCCGATTTGCTGGAGTGCGGGGTCATCCGCACGCGCGCCGGCGAGCCGCTGGCCGCGCGGCTGCACGACATCTATGAAGGGGTCCGCGAGCTGCTCGCGCGGCACAAACCGCAGGCGCTCGCCGTGGAAGACGTCTTCTACTCGAAGAACGTGCGCACGACCGTGGTATTGGGGCACGCGCGCGGCGTCGTGCTGCTCGCGGGACAGCAGGCAGGGGTCATCATCCACGAGTATTCGCCGGCCGAGATCAAGAAGGCAGTGGTCGGCAACGGCGCGGCCACCAAGGAGCAGGTGCAGTTCATGGTCACCAAGCTGCTGCGCCTCAAGCACGCCCCGCAGCCGGCCGACGCCTCGGACGGCGTGGCGGCCGCGCTCACCTGCGTGCTGAGCGCCGGCGTCGTGCGCGCACTGGCGGCGGTCCGATGATCGCGCGCGTGAGCGGTACGCTGCTCTCCTCGGACCTCGATCGCGTTGAGGTGATGACTGCCGGCGGTGTGGCCTACCTCGTGCACATTCCACTGTCGGTGGCGGAGTCGCTCCCCCGCCCGGGTGGCACCATCGAGCTGCACACGGCGCTCGTGGTGCGCGACGACGGCTGGACGCTCTACGGCTTTGCCGCCGCCGGTGACCGCACGCTCTTCCAGCGGCTCCTGGGGACCACCGGCGTGGGTCCGTCGCTCGCCATGAACCTGATGTCGGCGCTGGGCGGTGATCGCCTGGTGCGCGCCATCCAGGAGAAGGACCTCGTCGTGCTCACCCGCGTGCCCCGCGTGGGCAAGAAGCTCGCCGAACGGCTCGTGCTGGAGTTGCAGGACAAGCTGGTTGTCCCGGGGGGCGCGGCGTCCCGTGCCGCGGACAAACCGGCGCCGAGTGGACCGGGCGCCGATGCGGTGCGCGCGCTGGTGGCGCTCGGCTACCAGGCCACGGATGCGGAGAAGGCGGTGCTCGGGGTGCTGGAGGACGAGGGCCCGGCCGACACGGCGCAGCTGATCCGAAAGGCGCTCGCTCGCATCTCGAAGCGTGGCTAGCGGAGTAGATTCAGGAATGTCCCGCGCCGAAATCACCACCCCCGAAGTGCTCGCCGACGAGTCGGTGGTGGAGTTGTCGCTGCGTCCGCAGCGGCTCGCCGAATTCATCGGTCAGGGAAAGGTGAAGGACGCGCTGCGCATCTACATCGACGCGGCGCGTGCGCGCAAGGAACCGCTCGATCACGCGCTCTTCTTCGGCCCGCCGGGGCTGGGCAAAACGACGCTGGCCGAGCTGGTGGCACGCGAACTCGGGGTGAACATCCGCACCACGAGCGGCCCCGCCCTGGAGAAGCCCGGTGACCTGGTGGGCACGCTCACCAACCTGCGCGAAGGCGACATCCTGTTCATCGACGAGATCCACCGCCTGCGACCGATCATCGACGAGTTCCTCTATCCGGCGATGGAGGACTACAAGATCGACATCCGCCTGAGCGATGGCCCCAAGGCGCAGACGATCACCATGCCGGTGGAGCGCTTCACACTCATCGGGGCGACGACGCGCTTGGGCATGCTCACACCGCCGCTGCGCTCGCGCTTCGGCATCGAGCTGCGCCTCAATTACTACCCCGCCGAGGAGCTCGAGCTCATCGTGTACCGCACGGCCGAGGTGATGAAGGTGCAGATAGAGCCCAACGGCGCGCGCGAGCTCGCGCGGCGCGCGCGGGGCACGCCGCGCGTGGCCAACCGGCTGCTGCGCCGGGTGCGCGACTACGCGCAGGTGCGGGCCAACGGCATCGTTACCGAGGCCGTGGCGCGCGAGGCGCTGGAGATGCTCGACGTCGATCACTTCGGGCTCGACGAAATGGATGCGCGCCTGCTGCGCACCCTGATCGAGAAGTTCGAGGGCGGCCCGGTGGGCTTGCAGACCATTGCCGCCGCGGTGGGCGAGGACGCCGACACGATCGAGGAGGTCTACGAACCCTTCCTCGTGCAGAACGGGTTCCTCCAACGCACCTCGCGCGGCCGGGTGGCGACGGCGCTCGCCTTCAGGCACTTCGGCTACACCCCTCCCACGCAGAACAACGGCGCCCAGGCGTCGCTGCTCTAGCAGCATGCTGCCGGGGATGGCGCGCGAGCAGCGGACGCCATGAAGGGACTGCGCACCAGCGACTACGAGTTCCTGCTGCCCGAGGGGCGCATTGCGCAGGCGCCGACGGCGCGGCGCGACGAATCCCGACTCATGGTGGTACGTCGCGATACCGGCGCCATCGAGCACCGCCGCTTTTCCGACCTTGCGTCGCTCATCCCTTCGGGTGACGCGCTGGTGCTGAACACCACGCGGGTCTTCCGGGCGCGCCTGCTGGGCGCGCGCGACTCGGGCGCGTCGGCCGAAATCCTCCTGCTGCGGCACCACGGCGACGGCCGCTGGGAGGCGATGGTACATCCCGGCGGAAAGCTGAAGCCGGGGCGCGTCGTGCACATCGCGCCCGGCTTCGACGTCATCGTGGAGGACGTCACCGAACGGCGCACGCGGCTGGTGCGCCTGGTGTTGAAGGGCGACGAGATGAAGATGATCGAGGCGCATGGCCACGTGCCGCTTCCGCCATACATCGCCCGCGCCGATGCCGCCGACGACGCGGAGCGGTACCAGACGGTGTATGCGCGGCAGTCCGGCTCGGTGGCCGCCCCCACGGCGGGCCTTCACTTCACGCCCGGGTTGCTCGAGACGCTCGAGGCCGGCGGAGTGGAGCGCGCCGAGGTGCTGCTGCATGTGGGCGCCGGCACGTTCAAGCCGGTGGAGGCGGAACACCTGGCCGAGCATGTGATGCACGAAGAGTGGTTCCGCGTGACGCCCGATACCGCGGACCAGCTCAACGCCGTGCGCGAACTCGGCGGCAAGGTGTGGTGCGTAGGCACGACGTCGTTGCGCACGCTCGAGAGCGTGGTGGACGACCATGGACTGTTCCACGCTTTCGACGGCGAGACGAAGATCTTCATTCACCCGCCGTATCGAGTGCGCGGCGCCGACAGGCTGATCACCAACTTTCATCTTCCCCGCTCCACCCTGCTGATGCTGGTGGCGGCGATGACGGGCTACGACCTCGCCATGGAGGCGTACCGGGTGGCGATTGGTGAGGGGTACAGGTTCTACTCTTACGGCGACGCAATGGTGATCATCTGAGGGGTGTAGCTTAGTACCATGTTCAGCTACGAAATCCATGCCACGGAAGGCCGCGCCCGCGCGGGCAGCTTTCGCACGCCACGCGGCGTGGTGGAGACGCCGCTCTTCATGCCGGTGGGCACGCTCGCCACCGTCAAGGCGCTCGATCCCGACGAGCTGCTGGGCATGAACGCGCAGATGATCCTGGCCAACGCCTACCACCTGCACCTTCGGCCCGGCGACGAGCTCGTGCGCTCGCTGGGCGGGGTGCACCGGTTCATGGGCTGGCACGGCCCGATGCTCACCGACTCGGGCGGCTTCCAGGTGTTCTCCCTGGCGTCACTGAACAAGGTGAACGAGGATGGCGTCACGTTCCGCTCACACATCGACGGCTCGGAGCGCCATTTCACGCCCGAGAGCGTCATGCGCATCGAGACCAACCTGGGCGCCGACGTGATCATGCAGTTCGACCACGTCATTCCCGGGCAGAGCGACGAGGCGGCCGCCCGTGACGCCAGCGAACGCTCCATCCGGTGGCTCACGCGCTGCCGCGCCGAGTTCGACGTGTTGCACGCCGCTGCCGACGCGCCGCGCCAGACCCTGTTCCCCATCCTCCAGGGCGGCATCCATCCCGGACTACGGCACGAAGCCGCGCTCAGGATTGCGGCGATGCACCGCTGGGACGGCTTCGCCATCGGCGGCCTCTCGGTGGGCGAGGCCAAGCCCGACATGTACGCCATGATCGAGGTGTGCGACGCGGTCATTCCCGCCGACCGCCCGCGCTACCTCATGGGCGTCGGCTACCCCGAAGACCTGCTGGAGGGTGTCGCCCGCGGCATTGACATGTTCGACTGCGTGGCCCCCACCCGCATGGGACGCAACGCCGCGGCCCTGACGAGCGACGGCCGGGTGAACATGCGCCGCGCCGAGTTCCGCGCCGACGACCGCCCCGTGGTGGAAGGGTGCGGCTGCGCCTGCTGCCGGCGCTTCTCGCGCGCGTACGTGCGGCACCTCGTCCAGGCCGACGAGATGCTGGGCGCGCGCCTGCTGTCGCTGCATAATGTACATTTCCTGATCGCGCTCATGCGCGAGGCCCGCAGCCGGATCATCGCCGGCGAGTTTGCTTCCTGGAGCCGTGACTGGCTCGCACGCTACCTCTCGAAATCGACCAGCCAATGAACAGCGTCCTTCCGATCTTCGCGCAGGCCCAGGCCGCCACTCCCGGCGGCAGTTCGCTCATGCCGTTCCTGTTCCAGCTGGCCGCCATCATGGCCATCTTCTACTTCCTGATGATCCGCCCGCAACAGAAGCAGCGGAAGGCTCTCGAGGCCGCGATCCTCAGCCTGAGGAAGGGCGACAGCGTCGTCACCACCGGCGGCGTGGTGGGCGAGGTGGTGCACATCAAGGAGACAATCGACGAAGGGAAGCCCAGCAAGGGCATGGACGACCTGGTGACCATTCGCACGGGTGAGGTGAAGATCGTCGTGGAACGGCGCGGCATTGCGCGCGTGGCGTCCAGCGGGAGCGCGGCGGCGGCGTGAGCGTCCTGCCCATCCGGGTACTCGGCGACCCGGTCCTTCGCGAGGAAACGCGACCCGTCGTCGAGGTCACCGACGAGTTGCGCCGGCTGATCGACGACATGTTCGAGACGATGTACGCCGCCAACGGCATCGGACTGGCTGCGCCGCAGGTGGGGCGCATCGAGCGCATCTTCGTCGCATCGGTGGAAGACGCGGCCTATGCGATGGTGAACCCCGAGATCGTCACAGCCGACGGGCCGAAGGACAAGACCGAGGAAGGCTGCCTGTCGATTCCCGACATCTACGGCGACGTCACGCGCGCCTTGCACGTGATCGTCCGGGCGCTCGACCGTGACGGGAAGCCCATCGAGGTGGAGGCCGACGGATTGCTGGGGCGGTGCTTCCAGCACGAGATCGACCACCTGCACGGCAAGCTGTTCATCGACCACCTGAGCTTGCTCAAGCGACGCGCCGCGCTGGCCCAGTGGGAGGAGGAGAAGGACCAGTACCCCGGCTTCATTCGCATCCTGAAGGCCGGCAAGAGCAGGAGCAAGCACCCCGAGGAAGAGCTGTAGTGCGCATCCTGTTCTGGGGCACGCCCGACTTCGCCACGCCGCCGCTGCGCGCGCTGATCGGCGAAGGTTTTGATGTGGTCGGCGTGGTCACCCAGCCCGACCGGCCGCGCGGCCGCTCGCGTTCGCAGCTCGAAGCGTCGCCGGTGAAGCTGGTGGCGCTGGAAGAGGAGATTCCGGTGCTTCAGCCCGAGCGCCCCCGTGGCGAGGCGTTCGTGCAGTCCCTTCGCGATCTCAAGCCCGACCTCTCGGTGGTGGTGGCGTACGGTCATATCCTGCCCAGGGAGGTCATCGACCTCCCCACGCGCGGCACGCTGAACATCCACGCGTCGCTGCTCCCGAAGCTCCGCGGCGCCGCGCCCATTCAGGCGGCCATCAGCGAAGGCCTCGAGGAGACCGGCGTGACCATCATGCGCATGGTACCCGCGCTCGATGCCGGGCCGGTGATCCACACGCTCACCACGCCGATCGAGCCCGACGAGACGGGCGGCGAGTTGACGCTGCGTCTGTCGGAACTGGGCGCCACGGCGCTCATCGAGGCGCTGGCCTTGATGGAGTTCGGCGAGGCCGCCGAGCGTCCGCAGGACGACGCGCAGGCCACCTACGCCGGCAAGATCGAGCGCGACGATGCACGCATCGACTGGACGGCGCCTGCGGCGGTCGTGGCGCTCCGCATTCGGGCCTACGACCCCAAGCCGGGGGCGTGGAGCGACCTCAAGGGCACCGAGGTGCGCCTGTTCGGCGCGCGTCCGATCACCGACCGCAAGGGAGCCTGCGGCGAGGTGCTCGAGACCGACGAACTGGGCCTGATCGTCGCCTGCGGCACGGGCGGCGTGGCGATCAAGGAAGTGCACCCCGCGGGCAAGCGGCGCATGGCGGCGATGGACTGGGCGCAGGGACGGGGGTGCAAGGTGGGGGATCGCTTCGCGTAGGAGCGCCCACGACGACCTGGTGCAGTAACTGAACGGGCGGCCCACCGAAGTGGACCGCCCGTTCAGTTGCAGAGAATCAAATGTTCCAGGCTCAGTTCCCTGTTCTCGAGATCGACATCGCCACGCCGCCGGCGGTGATCGTTAAAGTGTTCGGGACAGCGACATTGCCGAGTGTCCAGACAACGCTGACTGAACCATCGGTGCCGGTCGTACCCACAGGGCTCGACACCGAGCTCGGAATAACGCCGGGCGCCCCCGCGACCCCACCGCCAGACGCTGCGAAATTCACGACCTGGGTGGGCACCCTATTACCATAGCGGTCCCTGACGACGACGATGACTGTATAGAAGGAACTGACGGGCAAGAGGCTGCCGTTAGAGCCAGGTACTCCATTCACCTCGAGGGGCTCCAGCGGCAAAGGTCGCGCCGCCGGCGCACCGGCCACCACCGTCTCAACTCGCGAAGCCGAAGCACTCTTGATGGGATCGACGCCGAACACGAGGTATGGAGAGGTCTGGCCGGTGGCCGTCGCGCTCAAGGACCGCACGCCTGGAACCGTATCCATCGTCCACGTGGTGAGTACCTGGCCGTTCGAATTCGTGATCGCGGAAGTTGGAGCGACGATTCCCGGAAGGGCAGTCGAGAGCGTGATGGTCACGCCCGGAATCGCGAAGCCGCTACAGTCTCGAACAGTAGTAGTGTCGGAGATGCTCGTTCCAACAACTGGGGGGGTCGCGCTCGAGCCCCGGCTGACGCTGCAGATGGCTCCCGGGAAGACCCGCATCCGGAACTCGACCTCGCCGATGCTCGCCACCGACGCGATCATTCGCTTCGCAATGTTGCTTGGCGGGATTGCACGCCCATTGTTATCTCGCAACAGCCAGACGTTCTTCGCAAAGCCAAAGTTGTCGGTGGTCAGGACTGAGTTGACTGGCCGCCCGTCTGTGCCATCCCCAGCCTGGACCGCCCAGTTCACAGAGACTCCCTGGACGCCCGTGCTGTCCGTCGGGTCGTACACCTGCACGACAAGAGTGTCCGTCCGCAGGTCACCCACATACTGTGGCTCCACCGTGGCGCCCGTGGTGTCGATCTGCAGGCCAGCCGCACATGCCGCCCCGAGCGCTGCAATGCAGTGCGCCGAGCCGCTGGTTCCGCGAACGAAGCGCATGCGGAACTGCGGACGCGCCGCGGCCGTGAAGCTCACCGGCGTCACCGACCCGAACAGTGGCAGGCTAGCCGTCACTGTGTTGGTCTTCACCGCATTCGACACGTTGCTTCCCAGCGTCCACTGCACCGACACCTGACCGCTCGCATTGGTCGTGGTTGGCGACGGAGCCACAAAGCCGTCGAGATTCGAGGCACCCTGGGTAAAGAGCACCTGCACCCCAGCCAACGGTGTTCCACGGACATCGCGCACCTCGACAATTAGCGGCGACGCCAGCGCCGTCGCGGAGCGCCCTGTCTGGCCATCACCGTTCACCTTCACGATGGTCCACGGCACACCACCACTGCTCGTAAGGCCTGTCGCGGTGAAACTCACCGACCCGAGGCCCGCCACCGTCGCCGTCACCGTGTTCGTCCCGCCCACGGCCCCGAGCGTGAACTGCACTGCGTCATTCCCGGCCACGTCCGTCACGCCCTGCGCTTTCGACAGCATGCCGCCGCCAGCAGTGACAAGCCAGTTCACCGTAATGCCCGGAATCGGTAAGCCCGTCGGACCCATCGTCATCACAACCAGTGACTGTGCCAGCGTGCTGCTCACGCTTCCCGTTTGGTTGTTCCCGCTGAAGACGACCAGCGACCCGCCGGCTGTCGCGGTGAACGTCACCGAGCCCACTCCGGTCACGCCCGCCGTCACCGTCTGGGTGCCGGCCGTCGCGCCGAGCGTCCACGTCAGCGAGTCGAGCCCAAAGGCATTCGTTGTTCCCGTGACCTTCGAAATCGAGCCGGTACCCGTGGCTATGGCCCAGTTTACCGTCGCCCCGTTCACCGGATTGCCCGTCTGGTCCACCACCAGCACATACAGCTTGCTGCCGAGCGGTGCGCCCTGCGCTCCCGCCTGGTTATTGCCGCTTTGCATGACGATCGCCCCGGTGGCCGCAACCGTCGCCGTCGCCGTGAGGTTCAGCGCGGTCAGTCCGGTCGCTGTCGCCCTGATCCGCTGCGTCCCCAAACTGTTGCCGAGCGTCCAGAGCGTCTGTGCCTGCCCGGCACCATCCGTCCGTGATGTGACGGACGAAGACGTACCGCCACCACTCACGATGGCCCACGACACATCGATCCCGGGAACAGAGTACCCACTGGCATCCACCACCTTCACAATCACCGGACTCGCCAGCAACTGCCCCACGCCTCCACTCTGTGCGTTCCCGCTCACCAGCACCAGCTGTGCCGGCGTTGCGCCAGTCGACGCAGTCGCGGTGAACGTCACCGGCGTCACGCCGGTTACCGTTGCCGAGACCGTCTGAGCACCGGACGTGGCCCCCAACGTCCAAGCGACCGAGTCGTATCCTGCGGCATTCGTCAGGCCCCACGACTTCGCCAGGCTACCGAGGCCTGTGACAACGGCCCAGGTCACCCGCGCGCCAACGACAGCCGTACCCGATTGGTCTACCACCAACACACGCAGATACGTCGCCAACAGTGCCCCAGCGCTACTGACCTGGCCGTTCCCATTGTCCATGATCACCGCGCCGGAACTCCCGACCTGCACTGTGGCCTGCAACGTGAGTGATGGAACACCGGTTGCGCTGGCAGTGATCTGCTGCAACCCAACCTTGCTGCCCAGCGTCCAGAGCATGCTGGCCTGGCCACTACCGTCAGTACTGGAGACCGACGGCGAGGCAAAGCCGCCGCTGTTCCCGGCCGGCAGCGTCCACGTGACGTTGACACCAGTCACGGGAACACCGCTCGCATCGATCACACGCACAATCATTGGCGCAGTGAGTGACTGGCTCACGTTCCCAGTCTGCCCATTGCCGCTCACCAGCACCAGCTGCGTCGGCGACCCTCCGCCACCACCTCCGCCTCCCGACGCGGAACCGGTCGCCGTGAACGTCACCGACTTCGCGCCGACCGTCGCCGTCGCGGTCTGCGCGCCGGAGAACGAGCCGAGCGTCCAGATGGCCTGCGCGCGGCCGTTGGCATCGGTCACCGCCACCGACGGTGCCACCGAACCGCCGCCCGAGGCGACGGCGAAGACCACGGATGTCCCCACCACCGGGTTGCCCGAGGTGTCACGCACGCGAATGATCAATGGTGTCCCGAGCGCGCTGCCTACCCTCCCGGCCTGGTTGTTTCCTGCTTCGATGACGACGGAGTCACCGGCGGCCGCAACTGCCGTCGCGCTGTACACGGTCAGCGGGAGTCCGGTCACCGCGAGCGTGGCCAACTGCGATCCAGCCGCTGAGCCGAGGGTCCAGATTGCCGTAGAACGACCGGTATTGTCGCTCGTCGCAAGCGTAGCCAGCAGCGAGCCCCCACCGGACGCCGCATTCCACGTGACGGGGAATCCGGCGATGCCGTTGCCAAACTGGTCGACGATCTTCGCCACAAGTGGCAGCGGCAGCGTCTGACCAACGGTCTGCGTCTGCTTGTCGCCGGTTTCCAAAGTGACCTGGAAAGGCACCGCGGCCTGCGCGATGGCGACGACATTCACTGGGGAAAGTCCCGTAACCGACACCGACGCGCTCTGCGTGCCGGCACGGTTGCCGAGCACCCATCGTCCTTGCGAGCGCCCAAGAGTATCGGTTGTCGCCGAGTTGGCACTGATGGTCCCATCGTCCGCCGTCCAGCTCACCGACACGCCGCGCACGTTGTTTCCGTAGGCATCCACCACGCGGACAGACACCGGGGCGGCGAGTGCACGTCCAACCGTGCCCGTCTGGCCCGAACCCGACTCCTGAATGATCTGCACCGGCAAGCCGGCATCCGCGACCGCGCGATAAGAAATGCTCGCGCCGTTCGCAAGCGATGCCGTGGCGGTCTGCAGCCCGGCCGTCGTACTGAGCGTCCAATTGGCCGAGATCTTTCCGTTGGCGTCACTCGTCGTCCGCACGAGATCGATGCGACTTCCGCCACCCGTCACGGCATAGGTCACTGCTGCGCCGGGCACCGGGTTGCCGTAATTATCCGTGACCAGCGTTGAAACGGCGGCGGGAAGCACGGTGCCGATGGGCGCGTGCTGGTTGTCGCCGGCATCAATGGCGAGCTTGGCAGCAGGGCCGTTTGTGCCCGTCGCCGTCAAGGTTGCGCTATCGACGACGAATGCCCCGCTCAGGATCGCGACCACCTTGTTCTCGCCCAAGGCCGTGCCAAGCGTCCACACCGTGCTCACGGAGCCATCAGCCGCGCTGGTCGCGCTTAATGGACTCAGGGTGCCGCCCCCTGAACGCAACGAAAAGGCGACAGACGCCCCTGCGACAGGGCTACCATTGATGTCGGTGACACGCAACTTGACGGGGGTCGGCAGGGCGCTGTTCACCGCGCCGGACTGCATATTGCCGCCCAGGACGACCAGTCGCGCGGCAAAGTTCACCCCGTTCGCGCGGTCAGGTCCCGTGACGGCGTGATCGAGGCACCCCGCGACGATGGCGCCGAACAGTACGACCACCAGTGCGCGAATGGACCAAGTCCGAGAGAACCCTGTCGACATGGCTCTAAACCTCTATCTGAGTAGACGACGCAAAACCGATCAGCTCACCGGCCCGGCGCCCGGAACCCCGGATCCCGACCTGGCAAGGCTGACTGCAGCTAACCCTTGAATAAAGGACGCTGGAGCAGACCACAGGTCACACTGCGCTTGGAGGCGCGGTTACGTTATTCTTGGAGTTATAGTAGACATCCCGACAATCCCCTCGTCAACCCGGCCTTGCAGCTGACCGTCCTCCTTCCGTGAAGGGATCCCGCCTGACGACCACCCCCTCCCCGGGTTCGGCCCTCCAGCGGGTCACCGACGCCCGCCGGGCTGCCGCCGATATCTGTGCCGACCTGCGCTCGGGGAGCCTGCTGGATGTTGCCTTTGACCGCCGCTGCGCGCAACTGGACGGGCGCGACCGCCGGTGGACCCAGGAGTTGGTGTACGGCATGCTCCGGCGCCGTGGCTGGATTGACCACGCCCTGGCGAGCCGCGTGCGCGGCGGCATCGCCCGACTCGACGCTGACCTCATCGACCTGATCCGCCTGGGCGCCCAGCAGCTGCTGGAAATGGGAAGCGTGCCGGCCTACGCCGCCATTGCCCAGACGGTCGAACTGGCAAAGCAGCGCCACGGCATGGGTGCAAGCAAACTGGTCAACGCCGTGCTTCGCCGTCTCGATCGCGAGCGGTCGTCGCTCGGCGCGGACCTCCCCACCGACCCCATTGACGCGCTGGCCACCGAGTTCTCGCATCCGCGCTGGCTGGTGGCCCGTTGGGTGACCCGGTGGGGAGCTGACGAAGCCCGGTCGCTGCTCGAAGCCAATAACCGGGAGGCGCCGGTGATCGTGCGCCCCTGGGGCGTGGTGCGCGAACAGCTCGAGGCCATGCTGGAGTCGGCCGGGGTACGCGTGGAAGACGCGCCGCTCGTGCGCGACTCCATCAGAATCGTCGGTCCGGTGTACCTCTTCGACCTGGTTCCGTTTACGCAGGGCCATTGCTTCGTGCAGGATCCGGCGGCGACGCTGGTCACCCAGTACGCGGCCATCCCGGCCGGTGCGACGGTGGCCGACCTGTGCAGCGCGCCCGGCGGAAAGTCCTTCGAGCTCTCTCGCCAGGCAAGGCTCGTCGTCAGCGCCGACCTGTCCACGAAACGCCTGGAACGTCTGACTGCCACCAAGGCGCGCCTCGACTTGGTCAACGTGGCCCCCGTGGTCTTCGATGCGCGCCATCCGGCCATTGCGCCGGTCGATGCGGTGCTCGTCGATGCACCCTGCACCGGCACGGGCACCTTTCGGCGGCACCCGGACGCCCGCTGGCGCCTGCGAGTCAGCGACCTGGCGGTCACCGCCATGAGTCAGCGCGCCATCCTGCGAGCGGCTGCCGGCATCGTGAAGCCCGGCGGCCTGCTCATCTACTCCACCTGCTCGCTGGAGCCCGAGGAGAACGAAGTGCAGGTCGCTGCCTTCCTCGTCGAACATCCAGGGTGGACGCTCGAACCACCCCCCGCAGGCTCAGTCCCTCCGGAAACGATTTACCAGGGTTTCCTGCGCGTTCTACCGCAGTCGCACGGCGCCGATGGCGCCTTTGCCGCACGCCTCAGGAGTCCCGCATGACCGGCAACACCGTGCGCATGGTGCCCTCGCTGCTCAGCGCCGACTTCGGCCGGCTGGCCGACCAGGTCGCGATGGTCGAGGCCGGCGGTGCCGACTGGCTGCACGTGGACGTCATGGATGGCTGCTTCGTGCCGAACCTGACGTACGGCGCGAAGATCATCGAGACCTGCCGCCGCCTCACCCAACTGCCGCTCGACGTGCACCTGATGGTGCTGGAACCCGAGAAGTACTTCGAGAGCTTCGCCAAGTCGGGCGCGTCGGTGCTGACCATCCACACCGAAACGGCACCGCACCTGAACCGGCAGGTGATGTACATCAAGGAACTGGGCTGCCTGGCGGGTGTCACGATGAACCCGGCCACGCCGCTTGCCAGCGTGAGCGAGGTCGCCGGCGATATCGACCTGTTGCTCATCATGACGGTCAACCCCGGCTTCGGCGGCCAGGCGTTCATTCCGGAGTCCATCGACAAGATCCGGCGCGCACGCCGGATGCTCGACGAGGCCGGCAGCGGCGCGTTGCTCGAGGTGGACGGCGGCATCGGGCGCGAGACGATCACCGCCTGCTGGCGTGCCGGCGCCGACACCTTCGTGGCCGGCCACGCGATCTTCGGCGCGGCCGACCCGCAGGCCGAGATCGCCGCGCTGCGTGCACTCTGCGCGGAGTCGGCGTGAGCACGCGCAAGCAGTGGATCATCCTCGGCAGTGTCGTCGCCGTGCTCGGCATCGGGCTGTTCGCGGCAACCCGCTTCTTCGGCGCCGATCTCTACCCGATAGCGCCGGGCTCTCGCGCTCCCGCGTTCAAGGCAACCACCATGGTGCCTGGCTCCAGGCAACTGAAGGACATCTCGGATTACCATGGCCAGGTGGTGCTGCTGAACATGTGGGCCACGTGGTGTGGCCCGTGCAAGCAGGAGATGCCCGGCATCCAGGCGCTGTACGACTCGCTCGGGCGGAGCGGCCTCCGCGTGGTGGGGTTGAGCGTTGACGAGCCCGACATGGACAACGCCATTCGCGAGTTCGTGACCGAGCACAAGCTGACGTTCGAGATCCTGCACGAAGGGAGCGGGACCATAGAACAGGCGTATCAGACGAGTGGCATTCCCGAGACCTTCCTCATCGACAAGGCGGGCGTCATCCGCAAGCGCGTCATCGGCGCTGCGCAGTGGGACTCCGACGGCAACGTCCGCATCATCCGCGGGCTCCTCGCCGAGGACGCCCCCTGAGATGACGGCGCGCACGCCGTAGCCATGCGCGTTCTCGGCATCGAGAGCTCCTGCGACGAAACCTCGGCGGCCGTGGTCAGCGGCGCGGGCGATCGCGTGCGGATCGAGTCCCTGGTGATCCTCTCGCAGGACGTCCATCGCATCTTCGGCGGCGTCGTGCCCGAGATCGCGTCGCGCGCGCATCTCACGGCCATCGTCCCCGTCACCCGGGAGGCACTCACCGATGCCGGGCTGCCGTCGTCGGGTGCGGGGATCGACGCCATCAGCGTAACGCACGCGCCCGGGCTGGTGGGCGCGCTGCTGGTGGGCGTCGCCTACGCCAAGGCACTGGGTGCTACCCTGCAGGTGCCGGTGATCGGTGCGCACCACATGGAGGGGCACTTGTTTGCCACGTCGCTCGATCACGCCGACGCCGTGCCCCCATTCACGGCCCTGCTCGTGAGCGGCGGGCACTCGCTGCTGCTCGACGTGGCCGCGTGGGGAGACTACCGGCTGCTCGGCAGCACGCGTGACGACGCCGCCGGCGAGGCGTTCGACAAGGTGGCCAAGCTGCTGGGCCTGCCCTACCCCGGCGGCCGGCACATCGAAGCATTGGCACGCGAGGGCGACCCGTCGCGATGCCGCTTTGCGCCGCCCATGCTGCACGGCGGGCAGAAGCCGGGCGACGACGACTATTACGACCTGTCATTTTCGGGACTCAAGACGGCGGTGCTGCGCGCGGTGCGTGCTGCTGAATCGCGCAGCGCGCTCGCTGATGAACTGCCGCACCTTGCCCGGGGATTCCAGGACGCGCTGGTGGCCACGCTTGCCGAGAAGACGGCGCGCGCCGCGCGCGCCTACGGGCGCAAGCGGGTGGTGCTTGGCGGCGGCGTGGCGTGCAACCGTGCATTGCAGGAGGGCGTGCAGCGCGCGGTGTCTTCGTACGGCGGCACCGTGTTCGCACCATCGCCGAAGCTCGCCACGGACAACGCCGCGATGATCGCGCGTGCCGGGCTCTGGCGGCTGGAGCAGGGTGAGCGCAGCGGCCCCGAGTTGAATGCATATGCATCGCTGCCGATCCCGGGATTGCGCGCGTAGCCCGCTCGCCACGAGCGCATGCACCTGCGCACGAACTCCCCTACGGCAATTCCCCACGGCTACACGGGGGAATAACCTGACGCCGAGGCTCCCACCCGACAGCTACGTTGGGCATGTCGGTGGCCATCCGGCCGCTGCGTCCAAGAAGTGGAGGTTCTCATGAACGGCACGTGTACGACGCTGCCGCGCCCCGACATGCCGCAACCGGCGCCGGGGCTCGGTGTCCCCTGCCGCGAGGCGCAGTGTGACGGCGTACCGTGTCCGTACTGTGGGAGTGACTGCACGGACTGCGATAAGGCCCGGCAAGCGGCCGCGCCGGGTTCCCCCCAGCGAACTGGAGAAGCTGATGCGTGAAATTCGTTTCCACGGTCGCGGCGGCCAAGGCACCGTCATCGCCTCCAAGCTGCTGGCCGTCGCACTCTTTCTCGAAGGGCGCCAGGTACAGTCGTTCCCCATGTTCGGCGTCGAGCGCCGAGGGGCACCGGTGACCGCGTTTCTCAGGATCGACGACGCGCCCATTCTCCTGCGATGCGAGATCCAGAATCCCGACGATCTCATCATCCTCGACCCCACGCTTGTGGGGGCCATTGACGTGACGGCCGGGCTCAAGCCGGGGGGGAACATCCTCATCAACTCGGACCGCCCGCCCGAGGATTTCGCCCAGTTGCTCGAGCATTTTCGCGTGACCACCATCGACGCCACCGGCATCGCCATCCGTCACGGTCTCGGTGCCCGAACCCAGCCTATCGTGAACACCGCGATTCTTGGCGCTTTCGCCACCGACTCCGGCCTGGTGCACCTGGCCACGGTGTGCGACGCGATTCGCGAGGAAGTGCCGATGCAGTTCGAGGAGAACATCGCCGCCGCCACCGAAGCGGCACATGCCGTGCGGCGCATGAGCGCACGGGAGGTTTCCCGTGCCTGACCGCATCATGGAAACCACCGGCGAGCGGCACATCCCCTCGGTGGCGATGAGCCTTACGTCGACGCTCGTCACGCATACCGGCTCGTGGAAGTTCAGCCGTCCGGTGTACCACGACCGGGTGGCGCCGTGCAACCAGGGGTGCCCGGTCGGCATCGACATCGAAGGTTACATGAACCTGCTTCGCGAAGACCGCGTGGCGGAGGCGCGCGACCTGCTGCTCGCGGAAAACCCGATGCCGGCGGTGACCGGGCGTGTGTGCCACCATCCGTGCGAGCGCGCGTGCAACAGGCGGCTGTTCGATGGGGCCGTCGCCATCCACGCCGTGGAACGCGTGCTGGGCGACATGTCGCACGGCGAAGCATCGCCCGCGGCGAGCGCCGCACGGCACCACGAACGCATCGCCGTCGTCGGCTCGGGTCCGGCGGGACTCGCCTGCGCATACCACCTCGCGCGCTTCGGCTACCAGGTGACCGTGTTCGAGGCGGCACCGCAGGCCGGCGGCATGCTGCGCCTGGGCATTCCGGAATACCGCCTGCCCCGCGCGGTTCTTGACCGTGACATCGAACGCATCGCCGCACAGGGAGTCACGATTGCCTGTGGAACGCGGGTGGACAGCAATGCGGCCTGGAACAAGCTGCTCTCCACGTTCAGCGCCGTGTGCGTCGCCACCGGCGCCCACGCGAGCCGCACGCTCGGCGTCGCGGGAGAAGACCTGCCCGGCGTGAGGACAGGCCTTGAATTCCTCAGGGAAATTAACGGGGGTGGCCGCCCGGATCTCGGACGCAACGTGGTCGTCGTGGGAGGGGGCAACACGGCGATGGACTGCGCGCGCGCGGCGCTGCGCCTGGGCGCTTCCGTCAGGGTTGCCTATCGCCGCACGCGCGACGAGATGCCCGCCATTGGCGACGAGGTGGAGGAGGCACTGGGCGAAGGGGCTCACATCAGCTTCCTCGCGAATCCGGTGGAGTTCGTGGCCACGGGCGGTCGAGTGAGCGGCGTCGTGTGCGAACGGATGGAACTGGGTGAGCCCGACGCGAGCGGGCGGCGGCGTCCGATGCCCACCGGGGAACGCTTCACTATCCCCGCCGACACCGTGCTCACTGCCATCGGCGAATCGGCGACGCTCGACGGACTTCCTGCGGATGTCAGCCGGAGCGGATCGGGCGTGCCTGTCGACGCAGTTGGCCGGACGAGTCGCGCATCGCTCTTTGCCGGCGGCGACGTGACCGACCTGGAACGGACGGTCGCCGATGCGCTGGGCGCGGGCAAGCGGGCGGCCATCGGCATCGACCGGCATCTTCGCGCCATCGCGCCGGACCATCAACACGGCGCCGTTCCAGACAGCCTGCGTTTCGGCGGCGGCAACGTCAGCGCCGCGCGGTGGAGGGGGCGCGACCCGGTCAATCGTGTCGCACCGGTGAATGAGGTGGTCGGATTCGACGACCTGAACCTCCATCACTTTGCCGCCGTGCCGGGACAGGCCGAAGGGCACTTGGCCAGTGCACTCGGGCGCGCCCGCTTCGACGAAGTGAACCTCGGGTTCACGCCGGCCCAGGCAATGGCCGAGGCGCATCGCTGCCTCAACTGCGGTACCTGCACGCAGTGTGACGTCTGCCTCATCTTCTGCCCCGATGCGGCCATCACGCACGGCGCCGACGGGGCATACGAGATCGCGGTCGACTACTGCAAGGGTTGCGGCATCTGCGTGGCTGAATGCCCGCGGGGAGCCATCACGATGACGCGGGACAAGACATGAAGAAGGTGATCGTGGGCAACCATGCTGTCGCATGGGGCGCGCGGCTGGCGCGCGTCGAGGTGATTTCCGCGTATCCGATCACGCCCCAGACGCAGGTGGTGGAAAAGCTCTCGGAGATGTGCGCCGATGGCACGCTCCCCGCCCGCTTCATCAAGGTGGAGTCGGAACACTCGGCGATGGCGGCGGTCATCGGCGCGTCGGCGACTGGCGCGCGGACCTTCACGGCGTCGTCGTCGCACGGGCTGCTGTACATGCACGAAATGCTGCACTGGGCCGCCGGCGGACGGCACCCCATCGTGATGGCCGACGTCAACCGGTCGATCGGGCCCGGCTGGAACATCTGGACCGACCAGAACGACAGCCTCTCACAGCGCGACACGGGCTGGGTGCAGCTGTACTGCGAGACGAACCAGGAAGTGATCGATACGACGATCCAGGCGTTCAAGCTCGCCGAGGCGCTCGACGTCCCCGTGATGCTGATGCTCGACGGCTTCTACCTGTCACATACCGCCGAGCCGGTGGACGTTCCCGACCAGGAAATGGTGGATCGCTTCCTGCCGTCCCGCGTGGCGCCGCGGAAGCTCGACGTGGATGACCCGCACGCGTTCGGCGCGCTCGTCCGCCCCGACAGCTACATGGAAATGCGGTGGCTGCAGCAGGAGGCGCTGCGCCAGGTGCCGGCCGTGTTGGAGACCATCGAGGCGGACTGGATGCGGATGTTCGGCCGCCATTACGGTGCGGTGGAGTCGTATCGTGCCGAGGACGCCGAGTTGCTGCTGGTGACCTCGGGCACCGTGACGTCCACGGCGCGCTACGTGGTAAACCAGCGGAGGGCGGCCGGCGAAGCGATCGGGCTGGTGAAGGTGAAGATGTTTCGCCCGTTCCCGACGGAGCTCCTGCGCGACGCGCTCGCCGGGGTGGCGCGGGTGGCGGTGCTCGACCGCAACTTCTCCCCGGGCCACGGCGGGATCTTCGCCGAGGAGCTGCGCGCGGCGCTGTACGACCTCCCTTCCGAGGTGCGCCCCGCCATCTACGGGTACGTCCTCGGGCTGGGAGGACGCGACATCACACCGACCGTGATCGACGAAGTGATCGACCGCACGCGGCAGAGCACGACCAGCGAGCGTGCAGACCTTTGGGTGGGAGTGAATCCGTGAGCCAGGTAAGAATCGACCAGGCGATCCCGCAGGGCGAGTTCATGACCTCGGGACATCTTGCCTGCCCCGGGTGCGCGGCGCCGCTGGCCATGCGTCTCGTGCTCAAGGCACTCGGCCCCAAGACGATCATCGTCATGCCGGCGAGCTGCTTCACGATCATCGCCGGGCCTTGGCCGCAGTCGTCACTGCAGGTGCCGGTGTACCATACGGCGTTCGCCACCGGCCCCGCCGTGGCGTCGGGCGTGCGCGCGGCGCTCGACATGCGCGGGGAGACCGACACCACGGTGCTCGTGTGGGTGGGCGACGGCGGCACGTTCGACATCGGCCTGCAGTCGTTGTCGGGCGCGGCGGAGCGCAACGAGAACATCATGTACTGCTGCTACGACAACGAAGCGTACATGAACACCGGCATCCAGCGATCATCGGCGACTCCCTGGGGGGCATGGACCACGACCACGCCGGCGCAGCACCCCGAGGCGACGAACAAGAAGGACATTCTGGGGATTCTCGCGGCGCACCGTATTCCGTACGCGGCCACCGCCACGCCCGCGTACCCGGTGGACCTGGTGGAGAAAGCCACGCGCGCCAAGGGGATGCAGGGCACGCGGTTTCTCCACATCCTCTCGCCCTGTCCGCCCGGGTGGAAGTGCGGTGACGACGAGGGCCTCGAGCTGGCGCGGATGGCGGTGCAGAACCGCGTTTTCCCGATGCTCGAGGTGGAGGACGGCGAGCGCTGGCGGTTCACCATGGACCACGCGGGCGACCCGGTGGAACCGTACCTGCGGCGCCAGGGCCGGTTCCGCCACCTGAACGCAGAACAGGTGGCGCACATCCAGGCGGAGGTCAACGCGCGCTGGGCGTCGCTGCAGCGCCGCGTCCGGGCCAGCGCTGATGAGGTATCCGTCGTGCTGCCGGGAATGGCACTCGCGTAGGCCGGTCGCCAACGACTACTACAAGGGAAGCTGTAAGCTGTCAGGAACGACAAGGGAAGCTGTAAGCTGTACGTTGTACGCTTTACGCTGTCCGTTCAACGACAGAGACACTGAGGGCTGCGGAGTCGCCGGACGGAGGGCGCACGCACCCTCGAGCGTCGCCGCGCGTGGGCGCGGATGCGTCGGCGATACCCTGGCGACCCGTCTTGCCCGCGGCATCAGTCCATGGGCTGGTGCAGTGATACTCAGCACCGGCCGAGGATATTCCTGCAGAGAAGCCGCGCGTGCTGGCCCACGTGAAAGGCTGCGGGCGCGCGCGACACCTGAGCCCGCGTGCAGCGCAAGGATACATGGATTGGAGCAGCTGGGATCTCTGATAACCTGAAGAGCAGTCCGAGAGGGAGGTTGAGTTCGGCAACGGGACAACCGGCTGAGCACCGCAGAGTGGATATTGCGTCGTGGCTTGCTGCGTTGGCGGAGTTGGGCGTAGAATCTTCTGCAGGTGAATAGAGAGTTAGACGTACCGGAGAAACGTCATTGTCGAATCATACACATCCGCGCGCACTCTCCATCGTCGCTTGGCTCACGATCGCGAGCGGCGTTGGTTCGGTATTTGACATGCTCGTCGCCCCACTGCTCGGGCATTCCCCGACGCTCGCTCTTGGCGTGCTGGACATCTGGCTCGGGCGTGGGCTGCTCGCGCATCGACGCTGGGCATACGACTGGTCACGGTTCTTGACCGCGGTCGGCGTCGTCCTATGCGCCGTGGTGCTGTTCGTGGTGCTAGTCTTCCGGGACACTGTGACCGCGACCGTCTTCGGGATGTGGACCGGCCCGGTGAATCACTTCTTGGGCGCAGTTCCAATCATCGTCGCTCTCGTATTAACCGCCTGGGAATACCGCGTGCTCGGCCGCGCCGACGTGCGGTCTTTGTTCCATCCAGTTCCGCGCGGCGGCACCGACGATGGTTCATCCGCTACACCGCTCTTAGTTGGCAACCAACTTGTCGTCGACGGCTCCCCCTATCATTCAGGAGCGGAGAGCTGAGGGCGGTGCAGTCTAACCAGCGCTTGCTGCTGGCGAGCGCAAATGAATGTGGTAGCGCGCGCTTCGCGCGCAGTCTATTGGAGCGCTCGCAGCAGAAGCGCATGTCGTTATGCCGATACAAGTGGCCTCAGCCATGGCGCTGGCTTGTGGGACGTAGAAGTTGTACATTATTCAGTACACTTCGAAGGAGTCCATTGTGCCCCCACTACGACCGACCAAGGATATTCGCCCGCTCGCGGACTTCCGCGCCAACCTTGCGGCGGTTGTCCGGCAAGTGCAGCGTACCAAGCGATCCGTGATCTTGACGCAGCATGGACGGAGTGCCGCCGTCCTGGTTGATCCGGGAGAATACGAGGCGCTGCTCGACCGCGCCGAGTTGCTCGAGGACATCCGCATTGCGGAGGCAGAGGTTGCTGGCGGTCGAGGGATTGCTCACTCGAAGGCGAAGGCCGCGGTGTTGGGACGATTGGGCGCGTGAGAGTCATTTGGGCGCCCCGGGCGATCGCACGAGCGACCGAAATCGCCACGTACATCGCCGCGCAGCGACCCGGTAGCGCAAGCCGGTGGGTCGAGGATTTGTTTGCCTTGGCTGCAGGCCTCCGCCGCCATCCTCGGGCGGGGCGCAAGGTACCGGAGGCGAGCCGCGACGAGTTCCGGCAAGTGCTGTACGGCAAGTATCGCCTGATATTATATCGCATCAAGCCAACACGGCTGGTGGTGCTTACGGTCCGGCACTGTCGCCGTGCGTGGGATCCGGCCGAGATCATGGCGGAGGCATAGGTGGTGCAGGCTGCAGTCGGCGTCCGGCATAACCGCACTTCGTTAGAGAGACAACGGGCAATCTCGTTGGCGAAGGACAGATGACACGTAACGAAGTTCCGCACGACAAGTGGCAATACGGCGACCGCACGACCGTCGAGGTACGTGGAACGCTGCTTCGGCTGACACTCGAGTTCGTCCTGGCCGCTCGCCAGATCCCCGGGGTGGCGCGGATTGCGATGCTCGGCTCGCTCGTAACGGCCAAGAGTCGACCGAAGGACGCGGACGTGTTGGTGACCATCACCGGCGACGCAGCATTGGAGGCGCTGGCGCACGCTGCCCGGCGATTCCAGGGGCGCGCGCAGGGCATCAATTCGACGGCAGACGTTTTCTTGACTGACACCTCCGGACGGTACCTGGGCCGCGTCTGTCACTTTCGCGAATGTCGCCCTCGAGTCCGCTGCCACGCGCGACACTGTGGGGCGCGACCACATTTGGCCGATGACCTCGACGTGGTGTTCCTTAATGACACGCTGACCGTTACACCGCCCCTCGTTCTGCATCCGACGGTGGTGGCGCGCATACACGTGCCGCCGGATGTGGACACGCTGCTTCTGGCTGCCCTTCGCAGGGCGGCGCCCATTGCGGTAACCGAGGCGTAGGTTGCTTGCTCTCTAACCGCAAATCGTCAGCGAGCCTCGACAGTCCTGCGCCTACCGCCGACAGACCTCACGGCGATTGCCGATGCGCACGACCGTCACGATGAGGCCCGCATCCACGATCTCGTAGAGAATGTGGTAGTCGCCCTGCCGAATCCGGTACTTGTCGTCTCGGCTCAGCTTTTCCGCGCCCACGGGGCGTGGATTATTCGCGAGCGTGCCGATCTTCATGACGATCCGCCGACGATCCTTGGTCGGTACGCTCTCCAGTTCCTTGGCGGCCGACTTGGTGAGCAGGATGCTATAGCTTGCCACGCTTCTTCAGGTCGCGGACGACGGCTTCGAAAGAGACGCGGGGCTCCTTCGCGCGTTCGTGGAACGCGGCAAGGTCATCCGCGTCCTCAGCCAGGCTGCGGCGAACGGCCGCGTTCACGAGTTCGGACATGCTGGCGTCCGTCTCAGCGGACTTGAGACGCAAGGCGCGGTGCAATGACGCGTCGAAGTAGACGGTCGCGCGTTTGGTGGTCGGCATATCTGTACGTTAACGTTATGACGTCATGACGTCAAAACGGCTCGCAACCCGCGTTCTGGACGAGTATGGCAAGCATCCTGACGACGCGCCATCTGCACGACCGCTACCTGCGCGCCTTCAGCAACGTCCGCGTGTAGGGAATCAGTCCCCCGGCGTCCATGATGCCCTTTCGCGAGGCGGGCATCTTCACCTGGTCGAACTTCTTGCCGGTGGTCTTGTTCAGCACCTTGTCCGCGGTGATCTCCAGCTCATCACCCTCGCTGGCCTCGATGGCGGGGCACAGCACCACCTTGAGGCCGAGGTTGATGCTGTTCTGCAGGAAGATGCGCGATATCGACTTGGCCACGACGGTGACCTCGTAGCCCTTGAGCGTCGAGCAGGCCTGCTCTCGGCTCGAGCCGCAGCCGAAATTCTCGCCGCCCACGATGACGCTGCCGGCAGGAAACTCCCTGGCCTTCAGCCGAGTGTTGAAGTCCGTGCGATCGGCAAACGCGAACTGCGGGGTCTCCGACGGCAGCACCGTGGCCATGTAGCGCCCGGGGTAGATGTCGTCGGTGCTGATGTCGTTTCCCAGCGCAATGATGACCTTGGCCACAAAAGACTCCTGCCTCGCGGCGTTAGCTGTTCCGGGGATCGGTGATGACGCCGGTGATGGCCGAGGCGGCCGCGACGGCCGGGCTGCACAGGTAGACCTCGGATTTCGGGTTGCCCATGCGCCCCTTGAAGTTGCGATTGGTGGTGCTGAGGGCGGTCTCGTTGTCGCCGAGGGCGCCTTCGTGCACGCCCAGGCAGGGTCCGCAGCCCGAGTTCATGACCACGGCGCCGGCCTTCATGAAGTCCTGCACGTAACCCTTGTCCATGGCCTGCGCGAAGATCTTGCCCGATGCGGGGAACACCAGCATCCGTGTGCCCACGGCCACCTTCCGTCCGCGCAGGATGTCGGCCGCAATGGCAAGATCGTCGAGCCGCCCGTTGGTGCAGCTGCCGATGACGATCTGCTGCACCTTGGTGCCGGCCACCGCACTGATCGGCTTCACGTTGTCCACCGTATGCGGGCAGGCTATCTGCGGCACCAGCGTCGACACGTTCACCTCGAGCGTGCGGATGTAGCGCGCGTCGGCGTCGGGCACCACGCAGTTGATGGCGTCGGTCACGCCCGACTCTTCACGCAGGTACCGCACCGTCTCTTCGTCCCCCGGCACGATGCCCGAGGTGGCGCCCGCCTCAACGCTCATGTTGCAGATGGCGATGCGCCCGCTGGTGTTCATCCGGCGAATGGTCTCACCGTGGAACTCGAGCACCTTGTAGTTGGCGCCCTGCGCGGTGAGCGTGCCGATGACGTTGAGGATGAGGTCCTTGGCACCCACGAACGGGGGGAACTTCCCCGTCACCACGACCTTGATCGTTTCCGGCACCTCGATGTTCACGGCGAAGCCCAGGCTCCAGACCGACGCCATCTCGGTGGCGCCGATGCCGAAGCTGAAGGCGCCCAGCGCCCCGTGCGACGTGGTGTGGGAATCCGTGCCCACCACGACAAAGCCGGGGCGCACGTAACCATACTCGGGAAGGATCTGGTGGCAGATGCCGCCCACGTCGCCGCGGATGTCGTGGAACTTGCCAATGCCGTTGGCGGCGACGAACTCCCGGATCTTCTTCTGGTTCGTCGCGGTCTTGGGAGATTCGGCGGGCACGCGATGATCGAAGATGATCGCGACGCGCGAGGGATCCCAGACCTTCGGCTCGAGGCCGGTGCCCTCGAACACCTCGAGGAACTGGTTGATCACCAGCGCGGCATTCTCGTGTGACATCGCGACGTCCACCTTCGGCTCCACGACGTCCCCGGCGGCAACGGACGGCAGGCCCGCGGCGCGCGCCAGTATCTTTTCTGCAACGGTCATTCCCACGATGGCTCCTGTCAGATGACGCCCTTGGATTTCAATGTAGCCTGGTCCACATCGGTAATGCCCAGCGCCGTGTAGATCTCGCCGTTGTGCTCCCCCAGTTTCGGCGGCGGCGTGTCGACCGTCCCCGGGGTCTTCTCGAACAGCGCGGTGAGGCCGAAGACCTCGATGTCGCCGAAACCGTCCAGCGGCAGTTTCTTCAGCACCTCGCGATGCGTCACCTGCGGCTGGCGCAGCGCCTCCTCGAGCCCCAGGATGGCACCGCTGGGCACGTCGGCGGCGTTGAGTGCCACTACCCACTCCGCGGTGGTCTTCTCCGCCAGCCGTGCCTCGAGCAGCGGCGTGAGTTCCCGGCGGTTCTTCTTGCGCGTGTCCCGCTCCTGGAAGCGGGGGTCGACCTTGAGTTCGGGAACGCGCAGCACGTCGCACACCGCCTCCCACTGCTCCTGCTTGTTGGCGGCAATGTTCACGTGGCCGTCCCCGGTCACGAAGGTGCCGCTGGGAGCGGCCGTGAAGTTGTCGTTGCCCATGAGCACCGGCTGCTCGTGGCCGATCAGGAGGTTGGCGGCGACCCAGCCCATCAACGGCATGATGCTGTCGAGCAGTGCGATGTCGATGGACTGGCCCTCGCCGGTGCGCTCCCGATGAAAGAGCGCGGCCATCACCGCGAATGCCGCGTTGAGCCCGCCCACGGTGTCGCACACGGGGAAACCGGCGCGCAGCGGGTTCAGCCGTTCGTCGCCGTTCACCGACATCTCGCCGGACAATCCCTGGATGATCTGGTCGTATGCTGGGTTCAGCGCGTCGGGTCCGGTCTGTCCGAAGCCCGAGATGGCGCAGTAGACGAGCCGCGGATTGATCGCGGCCAGCACCTTGTACCCGATCCCCAGGCGGTCCATCACGCCCGGACGGAAGTTCTCGACGACGACATCCGCGTCCTTCGCCATTCGCAGGAAGATCGCCTTGCCTTCGGCGCTCTTGGTGTTGAGCGTGATGGACTTCTTGTTGCAGTTCTGGGCGATGAAGCTCGTGCCCATCAGGCGCTTGTTGAGCTCCGGCAGGATGCCGAGCTTGCGCGCCAGGTCGCCATCCCTGGGATTCTCCACCTTGATCACCTCGGCGCCCAGCAGCGCGAGGTGCAGCGTGGTCAATGGTCCCGACAGCACGTTGGTGAGGTCGAGGACCTTGATGCCTTCGAGGATGCGCTGGCTCATGAGATCGGGCCAATCTTGTAGACGCAGCCCGGGAGGTCGCGCGCAAAGAAGCTCGCGACGCTCCGTGCGACCTCGATGAGCACGTCCAGCTTGATGTCCGCGCGATGTCCGGCGCGTTGCAGGCCGTGCACGAGATCCTCGGTGGCCACGTTGCCGGCGGCCACCTTCGTGAAGGGGCACCCGCCGAGGCCGCCGAAGCTGGTCTCGATGGACGTTGCGCCCGCGTTCATCGCTGCGTAGACGTTGGCCATTCCGAGGCCGTAGGTATTGTGCACGTGGACCGTGATCCTGGCGGTGGACTCCATCGCGAGAATGCGCCGCACGTAGGCCGTGACTTGTGCGGGGTGCGCGTGGCCGGCCGTGTCGGCGAGCGAGATGGCGTCGAGCCCCGCATCCAGGTATGCCGCGACGATGCCCATCACGCGGTCCTCCGGCACGACGCCCTCGAACCCGCACCCGAACGCGCTCTGCACGCTGACCTGGACCTCGAGGCCGGAGCGCTTCGCCTCGAGTGCGGTGGCGATGATACGGCGGATGGCATCGTCGGTGCTCATGCCCGTGTTCCTGCGGCTATGCGTCTGCGACGCGGACACGCCCAGGCAGCACATCTCCACGCCGCACTTCAGCGCGCGCTCCAGGCCCTTCTCGTTGAGCACGAGCCCTGAAAGGACGGCGCCCAACGTCCCCTTGCGCGCCGCGAGCGCGCGGAACAGCTCGTCGGTGTCCGCCATCTGGGGCACCTTCTCCGGGTGCACGAAGGAACCCACCTGCACGATGTCGACGCCGCTGTCGATAAGCCGTCCGAGCCAGTCGAGCTTTGTCTCGGTCGGGACCACCTGCTTCTCGACCTGCAATCCGTCGCGCGGGCCGACTTCGTGAATGAGGATGTGCGCCATCGCCGTCTCCGCCCGTGGGCAGGTCAGAGTTTTCGCGCGATGGCTTCGGCCATCTCCAGCGTGGTCGCGCTCCCGCCCATGTCGTACGTGAGCACCCGGCCTTCACGAATGACGGCGGCGGTGGCCGCCTCGAGCTTCGCGGCCTTTTCCGTCTCGCCCAGCCACGACAGCATCATCTTGGCCGAGAGGATGGTGGCGATCGGGTTCACCTTGTACTGCCCCGCGTACTTGGGCGCGCTGCCGTGGCTGGGCTCGAAGACGCCGAGCTTGTCGCCGATGTTCGCCGAGCACGCGAACCCCAGGCCGCCGACCATCTGTGCCGCCAGGTCGCTGACGATGTCGCCAAAGAGGTTCGTCGCCACCAGCACGCTGTAGCTCTTCGG
>Ga0209014_10000282_pt1 | contig 29107 bp, 25 predicted proteins | sample BarGraNGADG00212_FD_184491 | JGI IMG/M metagenome (GOLD analysis project Ga0209014, IMG submission 184491) | Arctic peat soil microbial communities from Barrow, Alaska - Barrow Graham LP Ref core NGADG0002-212 (SPAdes) (version 2) | ecosystem: Environmental > Terrestrial > Soil > Wetlands >...
GGCGGCCTGCCGCGCCCGGGCCCGGCTCCTGGCGCGCCTCCGCTCGGTGAAGCCGCGATGATCTCGGCCGAATCCGCGGTCAGGCGCGGAAATGACCGAGACCATCGCGAAAGAACGCTCAGCGGCCGACGTAGCTCGCCTTGCCGGGGCCGTCGCGCAGAAACGACGCAACCGCGCTCCTGAGATCCTCGGTCGCAAACAGCGCGCCGCTGATCCGCGGCGTCACCTCGTCCGCGCCACCTGTGCCGACCTCGATCTGCTCACGGATGATCGCTTTGGTGGCGGCGTGCGCGCGCGTCGGACCGTTGGCCAACCTCGATGCGAACGCCTCCGCCGCGTCGGCGAAACCGTCGTCGGGCAGGACGCGGTTGACGACGTTCCACCGCTCGAGGGTCGCCGCGTCGAACAGCTCGCCCGTGTAGACGATCTCCCGCGCCCGGGCCGGCCCGGCACGCTCGGCCAGCCGCTGCGGCCCACCCATGGACGGCGTGAGACCGACCACGATCTCGACCAGGCCGAACCGCGCCGACTCCGCCGCGAGCAGCAGGTCGCAGGCCAGGCTGATCTCGAACGCGGCGGTCAGGCACAGGGCATGCGCCGCGAACACCGTGGGCATCTTCAGGTCCTCCAGCGCGTGGATCATCTCGAACCATCGGCGCCAGAGCGCCGCGGCGGTCTCGGGCGTCAACGTCTCGAACACCGTGACATCGACGCCGGCCGAGACGGCTCGGCCCTCGGCACGGATCAGCAGAGCACGCGCATCGGACGAAGCCACCGACGCGATGGCGCCGTCCAGCGCGTCGACCAGCGCGTGGTCGAAGAGGTTCAGCGGAGGGTTGTCGATGGTGACGATCGCGAGCGGCCCCTGGTGGTCAAGACGCACGGGTGACATCAGCGCAGGCTATCGGCCCCGCGGTCTCACTCCGGGATCGGCGCTCCCGCCCCGGCCGCGCACCCGCAGTCACCCGGTTCGCCAGGCAACCGTTCGATCGTGGCGATCAGCAGTTCCCGCAGCCGGGGCAGGTTCGCGGCGAAGGTGGCAAGGACCTCGGCGTGCGTGACGCCGTCGCCCGCGTCGACGCCCGCGTCCAGGTCTGTCACCAGCGCCAGGGTCGTGTAACACAGGCCGAGCTCGCGGGCCAGGCCGGCTTCGGGCATCGCCGTCATCCCGATGATGCGCCAACCGTTGCGCTGGAACTCGACCGACTCGGCCCGTGACGAGAACCTCGGACCGTTGACGACGACCAGCGTCCCTCCGTCGTGCACGCCCGGCACGGCCCCGAGCGCGGCACGCCGACCGTCGGGGCAGAACGGATCGGCGAACGAGGCGTGCCCGACGCCCTGCCCGTCGCCGAAGTAGGTGTGGGCGCGGCCGTGGGTGCGATCGACGATCTGGTCGGGAACGACCAGCGATCCGGCCGGGACGTCCCGGGTGAGCGAGCCGACGGCCGACAGGGATATGACCTGCCGCACACCCAACGATCGAAGTGCCCACAAGTTGGCGCGGTACGGCACGACTTGCGACGCGAACCGGTGGTCCGCGCCGTGCCGGGGGACGAACGCGACCTCACGCGAGCCCAACGTTCCGATCGAAATCGCGCCGCTCGGTGCTCCGAACGGTGTGTCGAGGTCGCGTTGCTCGGACTCGCCGAGAAGCGAGTAGAACCCTGATCCGCCGATCACGCCGACGACCGAACCTGAAGCCATGCTCAGACGGTATCGAGTCTCGAGTTGCGCGATCGCGCGACTCCGACAAGATGTAAGTGAAACCGGAGCGCGGGCACCCCCGATCTGCGCTCCGGTTTCGCCTTGCCGGGAGCCGCCGCGGGACTGGTACAAAGAGCGGCAGACGCAACCGCACCGCCAGCCAGGGGAGATCGGCCATGCAGCGCAATCATTTCGAAGCCGAGCACGAGGCGTTCGCGGAGTCCTTCCGCGCATTCGTCGACAAGGCGATCGTGCCCAATTACATGGAGTGGGAGAAGGCCGGCATCTCCCCGCGCGAGATCTTCACCGAGGCCGGCCGCAGTGGTTTCCTCGGCATGGCGGTGCCGGAACAGTACGGCGGCGGCGGAGTCGACGACTTCCGGTTCAACCAGGCCCTGGACGAGCAGATCGCGATGGCCGGGGTGACCGGTTCCGGGCTTGGCATCACGCTGCACAACGACACGTGCCTGCCGTACTTCTTGACCTACTGCACCGACGAGCAGAAGAAGCGATGGCTGCCGGGCATCGTGTCCGGAGAACTCATCACCGCCGTGGCGATGACCGAGCCAGGCGCCGGGTCGGATCTGTCCGGCATCCGCACGAGCGCCAAGCGCGACGGTGATCACTACATCGTCAACGGCAGCAAGACGTTCATCACCAACGGCATCAATGCGGACCTCGTCATCACGGCAGTCCGGACCGGCGAGGATCGCCACAAGGGGATGTCGCTGGTCATCATCGAACGCGGCATGGACGGCTTCGAGCGCGGTCGCAACCTCGACAAGCTCGGCCTGCACAGCCAGGACACCGCGGAGCTTTCGTTCGCCGATGTGCCGGTGCCCGTCGAGAACCTGCTCGGCGCCGAAGGAGAGGGCTTCCCGCAACTCACCCAGAAGCTTCCCCAGGAGCGGACGTCGATCGCCGTCGCAGCTGTCGCCGAGGCCCGCGCGGCGTTCGAGAACACCCTGCGCTACGTGCAGGAGCGCAAGGCGTTCGGCACGACGATCGGGTCGTTCCAGAACACGAAGTTCGTCCTCGCCGAGATCGCGACCGAAGTCGACGTCGCGCAGGCGTTCATCGATCGGTGCGTCGACCTGCTCAACGCCGGTGAGCTCACACCCGCGGACGCGGCCAAGGCCAAGTGGTGGAGCACCGAGTTGCAGGGTCGGGTCATCGACCGCTGCCTGCAACTGCACGGTGGCTACGGCTACATGACCGAGTACGCCATCTCGCGCGCGTACGCCGACGCTCGAGTCACTCGCATCTACGGGGGTTCGACCGAGATCATGAAGGGCGTCGTCAGCAAGTCCCTCGGGTTGTGACGATCCGATTCGTCCTGGCCTCGGCGTCCCCGGCTCGATACCGCACTCTTGCCCGCGCCGGGGTCGTCGCCGAGGTTCTCGTCAGCGGCGTCGACGAGTCGCAGTCGATCGCCGCGTCACCCGCGCAGCTCGCGCAGATCCTCGCCGAGGCAAAGGCTGACGCTGTGGCCGGCACGGTCCGTGGCCCGGCACTCGTCCTCGGATGTGACTCGCTGCTCGAGCTGGACGGCCTCGCGCTGGGCAAGCCCGAGTCCGTCGACGCGGCGATCGGGCGGTGGCGGCAGATGCGCGGCAAGCGCGGTGTCCTGCACACGGGGCACGCGCTGATCGACGTCGCTTCGGGACGGCGCCAGAGCCGCACGGTGTCGACCGTCGTCCGTTTCGCAGACATCACCGACGACGAGATCGCGGCATACTGCAGCAGCGGTGAGCCTTCCAGCGTCGCGGGCGGCTTCACGATCGACGGCCTCGGCGGCTGGTTCGTCGACGGACTCGAGGGCGATCCGCACAACGTCGTCGGACTGTCGCTACCGGCGCTTCGAAGAATGCTCGCCGACCTGGACTACGAGTTGGCCGACATCGGCTACCCGGCCGCGTCCGGCACCGCGACGTAGGTTCGGGTGACGGTGTCGTGCCCGCGCAGCTGCACGACCTCACCCGGGCGCCAGTGACATAGCTCGTCGAGCGCGGCACGTTCCACCAAGTCGGCACTCGCCACCACGAACCCCGGCGCGTACTTGGCCAGGTCGGTCAACCGCGACGCCTCGTTGACCGCATCGCCGATGACCGTGTACTCCAGGCGCCTCGCGGCGCCGATCTGTCCTGCGATCACCGGTCCGTACGCAAGACCGATCCCGACCTGCACCTCGCCCGCGGCCACCACCTGATCCCGGATGCGGCGCGCGGCACGCATCGCCGGGGTCGCGGGATCATCGAGATGGGCGGGCGCACCGAACACGCACAGCGCCGCGTCGCCCTCGAACTTGTTCACGAGCCCTCCGGCGGCTTCGACAGCCTCGACGACGACGCCGAAGAACCGGTTGAGCCTGGCGATGAACTGCGGCGGATCGGTCTGGCGGGTGAGTTCGGTCGAGGCTGTGATGTCGACGAACAACGCGGCGACCTTGCGCGCCTCGCCGGACAACGTGACGCCGAACTGCAGTGCCTCCTGCGCCACCGCGGGGCCGACGTGCCTACCGAACAGGTCGTGGATGCGGTCGCGCTCACGCAGGCCGGCCACCATCTCGTTCACGCCGTTCTGCAGCATGCCGATCTCGCCGGCGTCGTCGACGACGACTTCCGTGTCGAGCGATCCGCCTCCGACCCGATGCAGTACCTGGAGCAGGTTGCGCAGCGGCGCGCCGATCGAACGGGCCGCGAGCGCGGTCGCGAATGCTCCGACAGCCAGTGCGACAGCGGCCAGCACGATGCCCGCGCTGCGAATGTGGGTGTGTTCGCGAGGGGCACTGAGGATCAGGATGATGCCGAGCACCGGGATACCCGTCGTCAGCAACCAGTTCAGCAACAGTCGAGTCCGCACCGACAGCAGCATCGACTCGCGCGGCGGGAAGTAGGTCAACGCGATGGCCGTGACCTGCCGATTGACCCTTGCCGCGAGCAGGTAGGTGATGCCTGCCGTCGTCAGGCCCGCGAGCGACAGCCCGCCCGCGAAACCCACCACGTTGCGCCAGCTGCCGCCGAGCGCGGCGAAGAACACAGCCAGCGCCAGCGCTCCGAGGATCCACAGCCCGCCCGTGATCATCGCCAGATCGATCGGCGTGCGAAGGGCGCGGCGCGCTTCTTCAGGAGTGGGCGGCTCGCCTCGGGCGAGCCATCGAAGTGTGCGCCGGTGCAGCAGGACGCCGATCACCGTCCCGACGATCAGGGCGATGAGCCCGTACGTCGTCGCGGCGGCGAGCACGAGCATTCGTTCGCCCTTCGGCGTACCGGAGTTCAGCGCGAGCACGAGGAACGCGACGACGACCCCGCCGACGATGTTCGCCGTGGTGATGAGCAGCGTCAGCCCGGTGATCGTGCGGATGACGAACGGCACGCCGGAGTCGGGACGCCGAGAAGTCGCCACGAGATCCGAGGACGGGCTCACCCGCCAAGTCTCCACTAGCGGGAGTTTCCGGGCTTTCTTGATCGTTTAGGGGTTTTCTCTTGCGTGGCAGGGGTTTCGGCTGGGGTGGGTGTATTACCTAAGTCGGGTTTGGCGGGTCAGCGGGTGGGTGCATAGCGGTCGATGCTGAACAGGTCGGCCAGGCGTTGCTGGGTGGGGTCGGTGTCGGTGAGTATGCGTCGGGCGCGGGGGCGGCCTTTGCCGCCGTCGTGATAGAGCAGCACGGTTTCCTGGATGCCGGCCAGGGTGGCCAGTAGTTCGCGGACCGAGAGGTGCAGGCCGGCGTTGTCGGCTTCGCGGCGCATCAGGTGCGCGATCGTCAAGGCCAGGACGCAGTAGAAGACGTGGACGCGGATCTTGGAGTCGGTCCAGTGGCGCATCGGGCCGAAGGACACCACGTGGGGGTCTTTCATCTGCCGGAACCCGGATTCGACCTCGTTCTGGGATCGGTAGGCCGCGACGACGTCGGCGACAGGCCAGTCGTCGCGGTTGGTGAACAGGATCCGTTTGCCGAACAGGGTGTTTTCCAGTTTCTTGCGGGCCCGGGTGCTGGTGCGGACCGTCAGCCGCAGCTCGGCGGGACTGTCCCCGGTCAGCGTCGTGGACAGGATCTGGCTGACCCAGCGGGGTTTGCAGATCGCGGTGATCTCGGCTTGCACGACGTCACGGTCGCGGCGGGTCTTGCCGCGGGCCAGGGTCGCTTGCAGCTCGCTCAGGCGGGCGCGGGTCTTGGCGAGGGTCTGGTCCAAGCCGCGGGATTGCTTGGCGTGCAGGGTCGGGGAGTGGGTCAGCACCGCGCGGCGCGTGACTCCGAGCGCGGTGACTTCGGTGTCCACGCAGGTCAGCCCGGGATAACGCTCGATGTCGACGGGCCGGTAGCCGGCGGCCGGGATCCCCAGCAGGTCCGGGTGATCAGACGGCGGCAGGGAGCCGACGAACCCGAGCTCGCTGGCCTCGATGACGGCGTGGTTGTGCTGGGAGTTCTGGCCGGCGTCGTAGACCATCGTCAGCGATTCGATGCTGCCGACCACCTCGCGGTAGCGGGCCACCAGCTCGGCCACGACGGTGGCGAACTGGGTGACGTCGGGCCGGTCCCCAGCGTAGGCGTGCGACAGCAGCGGTATCCCGCCCTCGCGGGTCACCACCAGCGCCAGGGCGACCAGACGCAGATCCGTGCGTTTCTGTTTCGCCTTGCCCCGCTGCGCGATCGGCGCCTTCTCATTCGCCGTGTCGATGTAGGTGGCGAAGTTGGTCATATCCAGCACCAGCCCGGACAGGTCCAGCCCGAACTCGCTGACCATGCGCCGGCCCAACTCGGACTCGATCGCGTCCAGCTGCCCCTGCCCGAGGCGGTCCATCGCGTCCCAGAACCGGCGATGATCGAGCATCGGGCCGGACAGCCTGGTGAACCGGGGCCCGGCGGTGCCGGCCCACCAGTCCGCGAAGGCCAGCTTGGAGCACGGGTCCACGACCCGGTTCGCGGTCGCCAAGCAGATGTAGGCCCCGACCGACGCCGCCGCGTTCGCATACCGCGGCGCCACCGCGTCGATGACCCCGGCGACGTCCAGACGCTCAAGCACCGACCACACCGCGGCCAGATCCCCGAACTTCTTGTGCTGGGTCCGCACCGGCTCACCCGCCGAGCTGCCCGACAGCTTGGCCGCCACTTCCTCCGCGCTGCCCAGGTACTGCTGGGACACGATCCGCGGCTTGCCGTTCACCCGCGCGGACTCGACCAGGTAGTAGTACGTCTGGCTACCCTGACGCTTCCCCACAATCGACGGCATATATAGGTAATACACTATCGAGGACCGAAACCCTTGCAACACAAGCGAAGACAGGCCGATCAACTACGAAGGCCGGAAACTCCCGCTAGGCCGGAGCCGCTGGAGACGAGTCGGTACCGGCTGATGCCGGTCGTGGGCAACGCGCCGGTGACGCCGGTGACGGTCAGGCCCGTCGCGGACGCGACGGTGGTCGCGGTACCGGCGGAGGACAGTTGAACGCGCACGGCGCTCGCCGACAGCGCGGTGAGGGTCGTTCCAGGGTAGTAGAAGCTCAGGATCTGCGACGAGGACAGGCCACCGAGCGCGGCGCCCTGCGCGCCGTACTGGCTCATGCCGTGCCCGTGGCCATTGCCGTGCCCGGAGACCGTGACCGTGCCGGTCGGGGGAAGCGCGATGATCTCGGCCGCCGTGGCCGTCTCGGACAGCGTCACGACGGCGATCGACGCCGCGCAGAGGGCGAGACCGACCGCACCCAGTCGGACAATGCGTCGACGCCGACGGTCCATAGCACTTAACCCCTCGATCTGCCGGCAACGACACGCCGCGAGTCAGGAGCCTAGGCCGAAACGTCCCACTAGACCAGTCCTGTCACTCCAACAACATGACCACACGTCATCTTTACGAGGATTCACGCCGGAAAGTCAGCCGGATGAAGGTGTAGTCCAGGCCCGTCCGCTTCCAATGCACCGGCCGCTCGGCGTGCGCGAGCCGAAGCTCGCCCTGCAGAGTCAGCCCACGCGACTCGGCGGTCTTGACGAAGGCCCGGATGCCGTCCGGATCGAAGATCATCACCGGGTTGCCGTACGCGGTCTTGCCCGCGACGTCAGGCGGGTCCTGGTCGTAGTCCGTCGAGATGACCAGTAACCCGCCGGGTCGCAGTATTCGGGCGGACTCACGGGCGAACCCGTCCAGTGGGACGCCGTGCTCGATCACGCTCATGCAGGTGATCGCATCGAAGGACGCGTCGGCGTAGGCAGTCGAGGTGATGTCACCGGGCTCGAACACCACCGGCCCGTGCCGCGTCACGCGCGTGAACTCCAGGTTGTTGCCCACCAGTTCGCGTACGCCGTAGAGGCGAAGCCACGGCAGAATCGACGAGTACCGCGCGGCACCTGCGTCCAGTACCCGTGCGTCGGTGCCGATCTCGTGCAGGACTGTGCTGACCGCACCCAGCGCGTCCCAGTTCTTGGGCCGATCGCGATGCAGCGGAAGTCCGAGGCGGCGGCACTCGGCAACCGCCCGCTGGTACTCGGCGACGCTGCCCAGGACGTCGGTAGGCAGCACGCGTGACGGAAGCGGACGGGACCTGCCGCGACGGCGCGCGAGCTGCCTGGACACGGCCACCCGTGCCCACAGTGCTTCCTCGGCGGCGATCTTGGCGGTCTTCAGCAGCGTGCCACCAGGAGGTGCCGCCTCTGCCATCGAAGATCCTTCCAGCTCGACTTCGGTTCCGGCGCGGTTGGGCGTCGCAAGCAGGGTACGGATATATCGCTCCCAATAGGGCGCCGGGTCGACCGGCCGCACCGATGCGCGCATCCGCAAGGGTGCGCCCGGTCGGTAGAACTCCCGCACCGCCGCCGCGAGCGAGTCGACGTCGCCGGGTTCTGCCACCAGACCGTCGACGCCGACGTCGATGTCGTCGGCAAGATGCCCGGCCCGCGTCGCGATCACGGGCACGCCGAACTCGAAGCCCGCCGCGACCGCCTGCGAGCCGGTCGCGGTCCGATAGGGCAGAACGAGCGCATCGACGTCGCGAAACAGGCTGGCGACGTCGGCGGCAGGCACGTACCCCGGCAAGAGCTCGACTCGTTCGGCGATGCCCAGCTCGTGGCACAGCCGCTCGATGTCGCCCGTGCCGCCCCAGAACTCGCCCGCCACCCGCAAGGTCACGTCGCTCGGGCCGCGCGCGAGGGCCTCCAGCAGGACATCCAGGCCCTTGTAGGGCCGCACCAGACCGAAGAACAGCAGCCGGCGGTGCTCACCAGGGAGCGGCACGCCACGCGTGAACTCGGTGGGCAGATGGGGCGCGAGATCGGCGATCACGACCGGGCGTGGGGTGAGCTGCCGGGCCAGCCTGGCCTGCGCATCGGAGTGGACGACCACGAGGTCGGCGGCGCGCAACAGGCGCGAGATCAACACGCGGTCCAACCTGGTGCTCTCGTGCGGGAGCACGTTGTGGCAGATGACCGCGACGCGCGCCTGACCGCCTCGCATCGCCGCGATCATGGCGCGATACGCCGGCGCCTGGATCGAGTTCGTATGGGCGATGATCACCAGATCCTGCCGGCGCAGCGCGCGGCCGGCCCGGATCCACGAATCGGGACGGTCCCACGACAGGGTGCGACGAGTCGGTGCGAAGAGCTCGAACTCCGGCACATCGATCGTCTGCTGGCCGGGGTAAAGCCGGTGCGGGTACTGCCTGAGCCACGACACGAGCACCACGTCGTGGCCTTGCCGCGCGAGTTGATGTGCCAGCACCGTCGTGTGGGCCGCGATGCCTCCCTTGAACGGAAAGGCAGGACCGACGACGGCGATTCGCACGTCTGGGAGTCTAGAGCGGTGAGCGCCTGCGCAGCCGAGCCGGAATCATCGCCAGAGCCTGCTGGCGCTCCTGCGCGCTGATCTCGCCGCCCACCATCAGAAGCACGGCGTAGAGCAACGCGAGACCTAACCATGACAGCGGCAGCAGCGCCGGCGGCACGGGCAACCACGCCACCGCGAGCACGACCGTCGACGCGAGGGCGATCCGTGCCAGGCTGAGCGCGGAGATGCGGAAGGCGAGCATTCGACGGGTCGTGATCGCGGCACCGATCGTCGCGACCAGGGCTCCGACGCCGGTGGACGCGGCCGCGCCCAACAACTTGAACGGCGGCACCAACGCCACGCACAGCACGAAGGTCACGATGAGCGCGACACCCGCCAGTCGCATCGCCGTCGTTGCCCGACCGGCGCCGTTGAGCACGCTCGCGAACAGCGCGAACGCCGTGACGGCGATGTACCCCGTGACGAGCAATCGCAACGAAGGGGCGGCCGGCGCGTAGGCGTGGCCGAACAGCAGGCGCACCAGTGCGGGAGCGGATCCGGCGATGAGCGCGGTAGCCGGAAGCAGCAACATCAGCAGGTAGCGCACCATCTGCGCCACCGCGGCTGCGGCGTCGCCGCGCCGACCCTCGGCGAGCAGTCTCGACACGCTCGGCAGGAGTACTTGGCCCAACGCGGCGAGGCCGAGGAACGGGATGATGGCGATGCTCTGCGCCGCGACGTAGTACCCAGCCGTCGCCTTGGCGTGTACGACCGCCTTGACGGTGAAGAGATCGACGGAGTACTGCAGGAGTGACAAACCGGCGAACACGACGAGCGGTACGCTCAGCCGCACAAGCTTGCGGACGTCGAAGGTGTAGGTGCGGTGCGGCTGGTGCAAGCCGGTGACCAACGCGACGACGGGCGAGATCGCGTAGCCCAACAAGGCGCCGACGAGCCCGAACTGGATGGCCAGGCCGATGATCAGGGCAACCTTGGCCACCGCGTACGTCGCGTTGATCCGCGCCTGCCGGCCGAATCGATGCAGCCCGTTGTAGTAGCCGCCGAACGCGGTGAACAACGCGTACCCCGGCAGGACGAAGGCAGCGACGAGCATGTATCCGGTGATGGCCGGGTCATGGAACAGCCGGGCGAGCAGCGGGCCGACACCGGCGAAGACCACCGTGAGTACGGCGGACAACAACAGCTGGAGCTTGAGCCCGGCTGCGAGGATGTCGTCGCCGTGATCGGTGTCTTCCGCGATGAACTTCGACATCGCCTGCGGCACTCCCGACACCTGCATCACGTTGAACGCGCTGATCAGCGAGGTCACGACGCCCAGAACGCCGTAGTCGGCCGGACCGAGATGCCGGCCGAGCCAGACGTTGGCGGCGTAACTCGACACCACGAACGCGGCGGTAGACAGGATCAGCGGGAGGGTTCGGCGCAGCATCGAGTCACCACGTCCCGTGGCCGACTAGGCCGTTCATGAAGGTGTCGGGTTCTCACCAGGGCGCACGCCGTGGGCCAGACCTCGCAGGTAAGGGCGCTTGGCGCCGGGCTGCGTACGGAACGCCAGGTTGTAAGGCGCCCGCAGCACGAACTGCATCAGCGTGAACCACCAGCGTCGCGCTCCGGTCAGGTGTTTGCGGCCGAAGTAGAGCGCGTTGCGCGCCATGAAGTACGCAGCCACCGGAGACAACTTGTTGGTGCCGGCGGCACCGGTGCTCGCGGACTTACGGTGGTCGATCACGCTGGCCGGCACCGTGTATGCGACGCGGCCGGCGGCGCGGAAGCGGTAGCACCAGTCGATGTCTTCGTAATAGGCGAAGTACTCGGGGTCGAGCAGGCCCACCTGCCGGACCAGGCCCGAGTCGACCAACAGGCACGCGCCGGCGATGAACTCCGTCGGGAACGGCTCGCGCGACGTGTACGCCGACCTGGGCTGGCCCTTGCCCTCGATGTGCGTGAAGCCGGTGAGGATCGAAAGGTGGCCGCCGGCGGACCATACGGTGTCGGACGTGTCGTACAGGATGAGCGAACCGACGGCTCCGGCGCCGGGGGTGCGCTCGGCGAACTCCACGAGCGGTTCGAGAAAGCCCGGCGTCACCTGGGTGTCGTTGTTCAGCAACAGGATGTAGTCGGCGCCGTCCGCCAACGCCTCGGCAATGCCGACGTTGCACCCTTCGCTGAACCCGAGGTTCGACTGCTGCGGCAACACCCTGCACCACGGATGCTCCGCCGCGAGCGTCGCAGCCTGATCGTCCGCCGATCCGTTGTCGACCACGAACACACGCAGATTCTGGTACGTGACGCCACCAAGGGACTGCAGGCATCGGCGGGTGTCCTCGAGGCCGTTCCAGTTTATGGTGACGACGCCGACCCGTGGCCTCACCGGCATGGCCTCACCGGCATGTCCTCGGCGCAGCCGCGATCACGGCGCGAGGCCGGCATCGACCCGTTCGGTCTCGGTGAGGAACTCGCCCCTTCCGAAGCGCATCTTCTTCGTATGTTCGAGCGTGTCCTCGATCAGCACTCGATTGGTGCGGATGAGGTCGGACACGATGCCCAGCATCACGCTCAGGAACGCCATGATCAGAAGGACCGCGCCGAGCAGCAACGACTGCAGATGGCCGCCGGGGTTGTTGCCGAGCTGCAGGATCGCCCAGCGCGCGAACGGGATGGCACCGACCACGCCGAAGATCATCGCCAACGCCGAGAAGATGACGTACGGCTTGTACATGATGTAGGCCCGGATGATGGCGCCGGCCGACTTGAATACGTGTTGGCGCGTGGACTTGAACAGCCGCGACTCACGCGTCTTCGGATTCGTCACGATCGGCACGCTCGTGATCTGCAGCTTCTTGTTGCCTGCCTGGATGATCGTTTCCATGCAGTAGCTGAATCTGGTGATCGTGTTGAGCAGCATCAGGCTTTCACGCGAGTACGCACGGAACCCGCTGGCCGCGTCCGGCAGCTCGGTGCCGGCGGCAAGATTCACGATCTTGCTGCCGAGTCTCTGCAGCGCGATCTTGATGGCGGAGAAGTGTTCGACCAGGTGCACCTGCCGGTCGGCGATGACGATCTCGGCGGTGCCGGCGATGATCGGCTGAACCAGATCTGTGATGCGCTCCTGCGGGTACTGGTTGTCACCGTCGGTGTTGACGACGATGTCGGCGCCCAGCTCCAGAGCTCGCTGCACGCCGTCGTGAAACGACCGGCCCAGACCGCGGTTGCGGGCGTGCCGCACGAAATGGGTTACGCCGTGCTCCTTGGCGACCGCGACCGTGCGGTCGGTGGAGCCGTCGTCGATGACCAGCACGACGACCTCGTCGATGCCTGGGATCTGTTTCGGTATCGATGCGAGGACGAGCGGTAGGGTCGCCTCCTCGTTGAGGCACGGGACCTGCACAACCAGTTTCAAGAATCACCTGTGGTCGGATGCCAGTGCCCGTACTCGGGCCGGCACGGGAGGGCTCGGCGTGTCCCGAGTCTAGCTGTCGAGGGTAACGTCCCCGTTCTGACCGGTGCATCGTTTCCGAGCAAGGGAAGGCAATGTCGGAACTTCGCAACTACGCCAGACAGGCCATGTCGCTGGCGCGCGCGCAAGAGACGTCGGTCTTCGCGTTCGCCGCCGGCGTGATCCGCAACCGCGTCGTCGCTCGTCGCGACATATGGGTGGGTTCCCGGACGGTGCTGGACGGTGTCGAGCGCATCCAGGTCGAGCCGGGCGGCGCGCTGCGCGTGGGTATCGGCGCGTTCGGCCTCACCAGCCGCGACGACGTCTCGGTCGTCCGCGTGCGGCCCGGCGCCCGCTTCTGCGTCGACGGAGTGGTCAGCCTGCAACGCGGTGTCCGCGTCGTGGTCGACGCCGGCGAGCTCCGGATCGGTCACGGCACCAACATCAACGGCCTGACGAACATCCTCGTCGGCTGCGGGGTCACGATCGGCGCGGACTGCACATTCTCGTGGAACGTCCAGGTGCTCGACCACGACTTCCACACGCTCACGGTCGATGGCGTCACCCAGCCGGAGAAGCAGCCGGTCGTCATCGGAGACCGGGTGTGGGTGGGCACCGGCGTGACGATCCTCAAGGGCGTCACGATCGGTGACGACGCGGTCATCGCCGCCGGAGCGGTCGTCACGCGCGACGTACCCGATCACGCCATCGTCGGTGGGGTTCCCGCTCGGGTCATCGGCACGGCGGACGCCTGGGGGAACCCGAGTTCGGCGGACGCTGACGTGGCGACGTACCTGCGCGACGTGGACTTGGGCGCCCTCGAGCCGTGACGGCGGTGCCCGAGGCACCCACCTGCGCCGTCGATGAATCAGTGGCTATCCCGCCGAGCTCACCTGGTACACCGTGAAGTCGTACGCGTAGTCGGCGCGGCCCTTGGGCCGCGAGGTGTACGTCTCGGCCCAGTGCGGCAGCGTGCCCGCCAGCTCTCTGACCGGCGTGAACGCCACGCCGGAGATCGTGACGGCCTGGGGCGCCCCGCGCAGGACGTAGAAGACGGGCCGGCCGACGCCGCCGGGGTGCGCAACGTAGTAGGACAGCAGTACCGACAGGCCTTTCGGGTCCGCCGGTGCCAGTGTGCTGTCCTGGTTGCCGATCGTCAGCAACGAACCCCCGAACAGCATCGACGGCGAGGAACAACACGGACCGGTGCCGTCCCACACGAAGACACCACGGTGACCGCCGGAGAGCGCAGCCATCTGCTCGACGACCGCGAGCGATCCCCCGTTCTCGTTGTGGTGGCGCAACGGAGCCGACTCGCTCAGATAGAAGACCGACAGGCCGAGGATGACACCGACGGTCGCGGCGACCGCGACGGCGCGATTCAGGTAACGGGCCACGAGCCAGGCACACCAGGCGACCCCGCATCCGATCAGGATCGCCATACCCGGCAGCACCGTGGTGACGAAACGCCGGAACGACCACATGAGATAGGTCGAGTTGCGCACGTGCCAGCAGTAGAGCGCAAGCAGCGGCACGGCGGTCAGCGCCACGATCCAGTTCTCGACCCGCCACCGCCGCATCGCGATCCAGACGATTCCGGCGCCGAGCAGCGCGAAACCGGTCAGCGATACGAACCAGCTGAGCCGAACGAGGGAGATCTCGTCAAACGTGCGCTGGTGGCCGGCGCCGTAGTCCTTGCCGAAGATGATCGGCCGAAGGAAGCCCACGATCATCAGCGCCGCACACGCGGCGACGAAAAACACGCTCAGAGCGAGCCGTTGCCGCCGACCGCCGGACCAGCTGATCAGCCGCCGAACCAGACCGCCCTGCCACGCCAGCAGACCCGCCACGATCGCGAGCACGGCCATGATCTCCAGAACCTTGCGGAACGTCGGCACGCTGTTGACGAGTGTGTAGGTCTTCGCGAGGTGATATGCCTGGTAGAAGCCGTACGGCAGCAGCACCACCAGTCCGGCCGTGAACCAGCCGGCGCGAGCATCGAACTTGCGGGCCGCCAGCAGGGCGGCCAGGACCGCCCAAGCGATCAGCACGACGGCGATGCCGTCGGCACGCTCGAGGTAGCTCAACGACAGCAGCACGCCAGCCAGCGCCGCGGCTGATCGCCACCCGGTCCGGATGGCGATCACGGCGCCGAGGATCGCCGCCATGAAGAGCATCTGCCCGAAGATCTCAGCCGACGGGTACTTCGATTGCCAGACCTCGAGCATGTTCGTAGCCATGAAGGCGCCGGCGACCCACGCACCGGTCAGGCCGGCGAGCCGACGTGCCACCGCAACCGTCAGGGCCACCGCGACGACGCCGACCAAGGGCCCGAGGTCGAACAGCCCGGTCCACCCGCCGACGTCCTTCGCGCTGGCCATCAGCGCCGGCCACAGTTGATAGAACTGCGGGAAGATCTTGCCCGGACGACCAGGCTCGTTCCACAGACCTGGCCAGACGGACTGCACCGCGTACGGCTTGGCTACCGCCGGCAACGACGGCGAGACGAGCGGATCAGAGAACTCGATCGAATGCGAACGCTGGATCTGCGCCGCGATCTGCACGTACCCACCGGGATCGCGATCAGACGTCGCGTACTGGAACCCGGGAAAGAACATGAACGCGGCGATGACGACCGCCACGCCGCCGGCGATCAGCCCACCACGGTCGACCCGCAGCGCCGGCCGGTCCCATCGCCAGACGATCGCCGCGATCACGAGTACGAGCGCCGCCGCGACGGGGAAGACGAGCGCCGGGGTGTGCTGGTGCAGGTGGGCCGCCGCCAGGCTGACCAAGCTCAGCAGCCCGATCGCCGCCGCGACAGCGAACGCGACGAACTCGAGGGCGGAGACCTTCGCGTCGGCATCCGGCGAAACGTTCGCGGATGGCGCATCGACGAACTCGGCGTCAGCCGCGTGTGCGGGCCCGTCCGCGGATGTGGCGCGATCCAGCGTCATAGCTGACAACCCTAACCGGGCCGGCCTACCGTGCACCCGAGCGGAGCCGGATCGCACCTAGACTCTGCGCGGTGACGATCGTGCAGGTGCAGGCGGTTCTGTACCAGCACCGCACCGACGTCATCGACACATTCGTCGACGGCGTACTCGAGTCCGGGCGCGCCGCCCTGGACAGTGGCGCCGTATCGGCCGTACGTGTCGTCCTCGGCGACTGCTCGCAGCCGTCCTGCCTGGCGGACACCCAGGCCGCGGCACTCGCCCGGCGCGCCGCCGAATGCGGCACCGAGCTCACCGTGCGTGCCTTCGACACGAACCTCGGCCACGGCGCAGGCCAGAACGCACTCGCCGAGGCCGCCCGCTCCGACGTCGACGTGCTCGTCTTGCTGAACCCGGACGGGCGTCCGGCGGTCGGACTGCTCCCCCGCCTCGTCGAAGCGCTCACCCGACCTGACATCGGCGCCGCGGAGGCTCGGCAGAGCCCGTTCGAGCATCCGAAGTACTACGACACCCGCACCGGTGAGACGGCATGGGTCACCGGTGCCGCTGTGGCGCTGCGCCGAGCTGCGTTCGACTCCGTCGGCGGTTTCGACGAGTCGTTCTTCCTGCACGGCGACGACGTCGACCTGTCGTGGCGGTTGCGGCTGGCGGGATGGCGACTCGTCCACGTCCCCGAAGCCGTCCACGTACACGACAAGACCCTCGCGCCCGACGGTTCGGTGGTTGCCCCACCGACCGAGCACCGGTACGGCACGGACGGCATGCTCCGCCTGCTGCACAAGTACAGCAGGCCCGAAGCGGCCGAGCACTGGGTCCGCCACGTGTACGAGCACGGCGACGAGTACCAGCTCCAGGCCGTCGAACAGTTCGTCCGCGAACGCGACGCCGGGCGGTTGCCCGCGCCCATCGATCCCGATCACCGCGTCTCGGAGGTGATCGGTGACCAGCTCGGCCGCTACCGGTACTGACCCGCAGCCCCTGCTCATCGTCGCGAACTGCACAGGTCGACCGCGCGACACCGCCCACGCCGAGGAGCTGCTGGCCGGCCTCGCCGCGCAGACCGAGCCACGATGGCACCTTCTCATCGTGGCGCCGTTGGAAGACCCGCGACTTCTCGCGGCGCTCGACACCCAACCGGCTTCGATCCGGGCACGCGTCGAGCTGAGTGTCGGCACCCGGACGCCGTCTCGGACCCGCTCGAGCACGCGCGAGCGGGTGGTCACGCTGCGCATCGACGACGTGCCACTGACCCGGTTCGTCGAGGTGGCGGCGCGCGGGAGTGATCTCGGCGTCGCCGAGCAGCCCGTTCGCGAGTGCATCTGGCCGAGTGGGACGGCGGGGTGGTCACCGATCGGCCCGCCTCGCGCGGTCGGCCCGCGAGGCGTGCGTGGGCTGCTGCGGCGGCGCGAGCCCGAGATCGTGCTGCTTCGACGGGCGTGGACCAACTGATCCGCGCCCGCGCCCACTACCCGCCGGGGTGAAGGCGGCGCCGGATGCGCCCGATCGTCGAGTCGTCCGGGTCAAGACCGATGTGTTCAGCGACGCTCTCGGAGATGGTCTCGTCGTCCCAGCTGTTGATGCCGCCGACCGCGTGCCGCAGGTAGTAGCGCTGCTCGCGCGACGGCCGGGCCGAGTTCGAATACCAGGGAAGATGTCGCGCCACGTAAGGGGCTCCGGTGCGAAGGGCCGGCTCCATAGCAGGGAGCCGATCCGGCCGGTAGAGCGCGAACGTAGTGTCGATCGGCGCCCGGAAGACGCCTGGCTCGACGGCGTCCGTCCAGAAACGGCCTTCCCAACGGCGGACCGCCTCGGCATGCCTGTAATGGCTGGGAAGGTCGTCGATTCGCAGACCGAATCCGACCTTGTCCACCTCTGGATACCGGTCGAGCAACTCCGAGAAGTGCTCGACCGCGTCGAGCGGGCAGTCGTCATCAGGGAGGACGTCAGGGTCGGTCTCGGCGTAGCGCGCGCCGGGCCCCGCGAACTCGTGGATCACGTTCGATTTCCAGGGCGCCGCCTGCCCGAGGTTCTCCTTGAGCCGCACCACGGCATGCGGTGACCGCTCCAGGTAGTCGATCAGCGGCGGATAGGTAGAGGCGTTGTCGACGATCACGATGCGCTGCGTACTGGCACGCTCGAGCCACGCGACGAGCTTGCGCAGAGGCGCCACACGGTCCCGCGTGTTGATGAACACGGGGATGTCTCCAGCCACGGGCGCAGTGTGCCATGGATCGGTGCACGGCTCGTCCCTATATCCTGGAACGGGCCAAGCCCTCGCTGATCCCGCAAGGCAGCCCACTAGGAGGACCCGCTGACTGCGATAGCCGCAGCTGCGCGAACCGCCCGTCAGCGCGTCGTCAGGCGCGAGCTGCTGACCGGCCTCGTGCGCAAGGACCTCAAGGTCAAGTATCAGGGAAGCGCCCTTGGCTTCACCTGGTCGCTGGCCAACCCGCTGCTCACGCTGGCGGTGTACTCGTTCGTCTTCGGCCTGGTTCTCAAGGCGGGCATTCCGGCGTTCGGCTTCTACCTCATGTGCGGGCTGTTGCTGTGGAACGCGTTCTCCACCGCGGTCGCATCGGCGTGCGGCAGCGTCGTCGGCAACGCCGGTCTGGTCAAGAAGGTGCCGTTCCCGCTCGGGGTGCTGCCGCTCTCTTCGGTCGCGTTCGCGATCGTGCACTACTTCCTGCAGCTGGCCGTGCTCCTCGTCGTCATGGCCGCGTTCGGCGAGTGGCGGCACTGGGACGCCGGGATGGTCCTGCTCCCACTCTCGCTCGTCGTCGCGCTGGTCTTCACCATCGGCGTGAGCTACCTGGTGGCTGCCCTCAACGTGCGCTACCGCGACACCCAGCATCTCGTCGACGTGGTCCTGCTCGCCGGCATGTGGCTCAACCCCATCGTCTACTCGGCGACGCAGCTGAAGGCCCGCCTGACGAAGCACCATCTGTGGGACGCGTACTTCCTCAATCCGATGGCCGACGCGGTCGTAGCCGCGCAACGCGCGCTGTACGGCACCGGACGGACGTTCCAGAGCGGCACGGGCCGCGACCCCGTCCTGCCCGACAACGGGTTGGTGTTCTACCTGTCCCGGCTCGGCGTCGGGCTGGCCGTCTCGCTGCTGATCCTGGTCGCGACGTACCGGCTCTACAGCCGGATGTCGGCCGACTTCGCCGAGGAGCTCTGAGTGCACGCCACGGACTCCGCGACGGGCACCGCATCACGCGGTGACATCGCCATCAGCGCGCACAACGTGATCAAGGAGTTCCGGCCGCCAGGCGGAGCCACCAGCCTCAAGGAACGCCTGATCCGCAACAGCAAGCGCTCCCGCAAGCCGTTCCGCGCACTCGACAACGTCACCATCGACATTCAGGCCGGACACACTGTCGGTCTCATCGGCCACAACGGATCGGGAAAGTCGACGCTACTGAAGGTGCTGTCGGGCATCATCCGACCGACGAGCGGATCGGTTGTCATCAACGGCCGCGTCGCGTCACTGCTCGAACTCGGTGCCGGCTTCAACGGCGAACTTTCCGGACGCGAGAACATCTACCTCAACGCCAGCCTGCTGGGCCTCACCCGCGCCGACATCCACGGCATGTACGACTCGATCCTCGAGTTCGCCGAACTCGAGGAGTTCATCGACGACCCGGTGAAGCACTACTCCTCCGGCATGTACGTGCGATTGGGCTTCGCCGTCGCGGTGCACGTCGATCCCGACATCCTGCTCGTCGACGAAGTGCTCGCGGTAGGCGATGAAGCCTTCCAGCAGAAGTGCCTCGCGAAGATCGAGGAGTTCCAGCAACAGGGCCGCACCATCCTGGTCGTCAGCCATGCGCTCGACCTCGTTGCCCGGGTATGTGACCGAGCGATCGTCCTCGACCACGGCAGCCTGGTGTTCGACGGCGACCCAGCACTCGCCGCCGACACGCTGCGCATGCTCTTGGGGACGACCCGGAGCGAGGACGACGCGCCGCACAGTCCTGCGCCGGCAGAGGAACAGCCTGTTCGGATCCTGTCGGCGACGACGTTGTCCGAGACGGGCGGGCATGAGATCACGGCCGCTCACGCCGGCAAGCCGGTCACCATCCGAGTGGTGATCGACGTCGCGGCCACGGCGGTCAAACGCTGTGGCGAGGTCACGATCGTCCTGATGGGCGTCGGCGACCTTCCGGTGCTCATCCAGACCTATCGCGGGGCTCCGGACGGCATACCCGACGGCGGCCAGTGGAGTGTCGAGTTCGTCACCGCGCAGCTGCCGCCGCTGCGAGGCGCCGTCGCCATCGCCGTCCAGGTCACTGACGTCGACGGCAATCCGCTCGCTGTGTTTCGAGCCAGTCGCGGGTTCGCCTTGGTGCGTGACACACAAGAGGACGGCCTCGCCTTCGCGCCGTACACCGCCTCCGCCACGACCACTCCGCATCCAGCGCGAGCCCTCGAGACGAGCCCATGACCCCACGCGCCACCGTTGTCATAGTCAACTACGACGGAGCACACCTGCTGGGCCCATGCTTGGACGGACTGCGCAAGCAGGACCTCCCGAACGACGCGTTCCAGGTGGTTGTCGTCGACAACGCATCGACTGACGGCAGCCTCAGCCTGCTGCGCGACGAGCACGCCGAGGTGATCGTGCTCGAGAGCGCCGCCAACCTCGGGTTCGCCGGTGGCAACAACCTCGCCCTCCGACGGCTGACGACGGAGTTCGCCGTGCTGCTGAACAACGACGCGGTGCCGGAGCCGGGGTGGTTGCGGGCGCTGCTCGACGCATTCGACGCACCCGATGCGACCCGGCTCGGCATCGTCACCGGCAAGGTCGTGTTCATGCCTCGGTTCCTGCGCCTGACGTGGCGCGTGCCGGGCTTCGTGCCGGGCGCGCACGACACCCGCGAACTCGGTGTGCGGGTGTACCGCGTTCAGGTCCAGCCGGCCGACGGCAGCGCCGAGCCACAGGACGTCATCGCAAAGGTGCTGTGGGAACAGATGACCTTCGGCGCCGAGGGCAGCGGCGCGGACCGATTCTGGTGGACGCGGCCCGACGGTGAACTGCTGGTCCCGATCCCCGGCGACTTCGTGGGCCGTCCGACGACGGTGACGTTCACGGTGGCAGCCGAGCCTGGCGCCGACAAGCTCTTGACCATCGGCGGATGCGGTCCGGTGGATGTCACCAGCCAGATCACCGAACACCACACGACCGTTTCCGTCCCTGTGCCGGCCGATGCCGAGCTGCACGACGTGATCAACAACGTCGGTGGCATCGTGCTGCAGTCGGGGCACGGGGCTGACCGGGGCTTCCAGGAGGTCGACCTCGGGCAGTACGACGAACCTGCCGAGGTGTTCGCCGCCTGCGGCAACGGCATGGCGATCCGCACGGAGGCGGGACGGGTCGCAGGTTGGTTCGACGACGACTTCTTCATGTACTACGAGGACACCGACCTGTCGTGGCGCGTGCGCGCGCTCGGATGGTCGATCCGATACGTCCCGTCGGCCTGCCTGCGCCACATCCACTCGGCGAGCAGCAAGGAGTGGTCGCCGCGGTGGGTGTTCCACGTCGAGCGCAACCGCCTGCTGATGTTGACGAAGGACGCGAGCGCGCGGCTGGCGCTCACGGCCGTGCTGCGATTCGTGCTGACAGCGGGCTCGATGGCGCTGCGCAGTGCGCGCGAAGCGGCGCGCACCCGACGCCGACCCGCGCTGCAGCCACACATCCTGCGCGTTCGGGTCCTCGTGTCATACCTGCGGCTCGCGCCCCGAATGCTCGCTCGACGGCGTCAGCTCCACAAAGTTGCAGTGGTGTCGCGCGCGACCCTGGAGAGCACGTTGGTGGAGTCTCGATGACGTCTGATCGATCAGGTCGCCGAGCCGCGATCTACAACCGGTTCTGGCGTTCTCAGGGCGGTGGTGAGCGGCACTCCGGCATGATCGCGGAGGTTCTCACCCGGCTCGGGGTGCAGGTCGACCTCCTCGGCCACGAAGAGGTCGACATCAGCGCAATGGCCGAGCACCTCGGACTTGATCTGTCCGGGTGCCGGCTGCGCGTCGTTCCAGAGCTCGGCGAGGCTGCCCTCTCCGAACTCACGTCCGACTACGATCTCTTCATCAACGCGTCCTACACATCGCGGCTGCCGTCACAGGCCACGCACGCCGCGTACCTGTGCTACTTCCCCACCCCGGTCGGACACGACCTCGCGGCATGGCGACGTGCTGCGTCGCGGACGGTCGGCAAGTTCATCGGCCAGCCCCCTCGAACCGACGTGACGTACGGCCTCGGCTGGTTCCCCGCCGAAGGTGGCCGCCTGCGAAGTTGGGTGTGGACCTCCGGCCAGGCCGAACTCACCCTCGGCGCGGGTGAGGAGGCTGCGCTGATCTTCGAGGCCGGCCGGCCCGGGCAGGCGGCGACCGAGCTCGAAGTCCGTCTCGGTGACGAACCGATCTTGACCACCGAAGTGGCCCCCGGATTCGCCAAGCATCGGCTGATCCTGCCGGCGACGTCGGCTCCGCGAGTGTTGCGGTTCACGTCGGCCACGTTCACGCCGGGAGGCTCGGACGGGCGCAAGCTCGGTGTCGCCATTTCCCGGCTTCGGCTGGCCGACGAAGGCACCGACCCACGCCGCATGATCGCCGACCGGTTCCCGTGGATCACCTGTGAGCAGGTCGACGACAGCTACCTGGCCACGTATGACGCCGTGTTCGCCAACTCGCGCTACACTCGCGGGTGGATCAGGAAGTTGTGGGGCCGCGATTCGGATGTGCTGTACCCACCGATCCAGGTCGAACGTCTGCACCCGCAGGCGGTCCGCACGTCGAGCATCGTCACGGCCGGCAGGTTCTTCGCCCCCAAGCTGGGGCACTCCAAGCGGCAGCTCGAACAGGTCCAAGTCTTCACCCGCATGATCGACGCCGGCCTGCTGACCGGTTGGACCCTGCACGTGATCGGCGGTTGCGAACCGAGTCAGCGCGGCTACGTGGACAAGGTCCGCGCGGCGGCCTTCGGTTACCCTGTCGAACTGCACGTGAACGCTCCGCGCCCAGAGCTCGAACAGATCATGTCGAGCGCATCGATCGTCTGGTCCGCGACGGGTCTCGGTGAAGATGAGAACTCGGCGCCATGGGCGAGTGAACACTTCGGGATGACGACCGCCGAGGCGATGGCGGCCGGGTGTGTACCGATCGTCATCGATCGAGCCGGCCAGCGCGAGATCGTGCGCCAAGGCATCGACGGATTCCGATGGCAGACTGTCCGCGAGCTCGCCGAACGCACGATCCAGGTGGTGATCGACGAACCGCTGCGCGCCAGGATGTCGGCATCGTCGGTAGCGCGGGCACGCATGTACTCCGATACCGCGTTCGCCGCGCGGTTGACGGAGCTCATCGAACGTTACGACCTCATCTGAGCGAATGGAGTACCGATGACCCTCGTGGCGGCGGTTCGAAACCGCGCCCGCGCCCTGCTGCTCTCCCGCGACGCCGCGGCTGATCCGCGGGTACGCCCCTGGCCGTCCGCCAGACATGCGTCGGAGAAAGGCTCCTACCTTCGGGTCTGCAACATCTGCGGATGGCACGGTGGCGACTTCACCGGCCCGCCACACAGCGAGATGGCCGGCTGCCCGCACTGTGGAAGCATCGCCCGCGACCGGTTCCTGTACTGGTGCTGGACGCACCGGGTTCCCTACGACGCAGCGGCCCGGGTGCTCGAGACCAGTCCTCGTCTGGACAACCGCTACCGCAGCCGGATGGCGAAGCTGGTCAGCTACACCGCCAGCGACTACGACCAGTCGGCGCACAAGGCCATGATCAAGCTGGACCTGCAACAGATCGAGCTGCCCGACGCTTCGGTGGACGTCACGTTGACCCCGCACGTCCTCGAGCACGTTCCCGACACCTACCGGTCCCTCGCTGAACTGTTTCGCGTGACCGCGCCCGGAGGATCGGTGTTCCTCATGATTCCCATGCCGCAGGGCGTCACCGCGCCTCCGACAGAGCCGGAGTACCACGGCGACAACACTCTCGTGTACTGGCGGTTCGGCTGGGATCTCGGCACGATGATCCAGGCCGCTGGTTTCGACATGACCTGTCTGGTGACGCAGGACCTCATCGACCGGCTGCGCCGCAAGGAGTTCGACTCCGGCTGGACCGGGCCAGATCTCGATGAGGTGTCGCTGCTCGAGGCCGCCGATCCTGACTCGCTGACGCCGATCGCGGATCATCGCGACGCTCGCCGATACGGGTTCGAACCCGACCTGCACTTCATCGTCTGGCACTGCCGCCGACCGGCCACCTGACCAGACGCATGTCGGGCCATGCGGGATCTGAACGACGTCTGCAGGTGGCCGTCGACGCGACGCCGCTCATCGGCGACCGCACCGGCGTCGGTACCTACGTCGAGAACCTGCTGGGCCAGCTCGACGGGCACCACGATCTCGACCTGCGCCTGATGGCGTTCACGATCCGCGGCCGACGCGAACTCACCGGCGGGGCAGGCAGGTCACGGATCGTGCACAGGCCCGTCCCCGCCCGGCTGCTGCATCGGGCCTGGCTGCGCGGCGATGTGCCCTCAGCGGAGTGGCTCGCCGGTCGAGTCGATGTCGTACACGGGACGAACTTCGTCCTGCCGCCGCCGAGGAGCGCCGCAGGCGTCCTCACCGTCCACGACCTGTCGTTCGTGCGCTACCCGCAGCATGTGAACGCCGCCTCACTCGCCTATCGGACGCTGGTCCCGCGAGGGATCGCCCGAGCGGCACGTGTCTTCACCCCGACCCGGGCGGTGGCCGAAGAGCTGATCGACGCCTACCGGCTATCCGAGGATCGGGTGCTCGTCACGCCGCTCGGCGTGGACGCTGCGTGGTTCGAGGCAGGCGCTGAGCCACGGCTCGTGGGCCTGCCGGACGACTACCTGCTCGCGGTCGGGACCCTGGAACCCCGCAAGGGTCTCGACGTCCTGCTGGAGGCGTACCGAATGGTGCTCGCCGCCGATCCGGACGTGCCTCCGTTGGTGCTCGTCGGTCCGCCAGGCTGGGGCCCGGCACTCGACACCGCCGGCCTGCCCACTGACCGTGTCCTGCTGCCCGGCTTCGTGCCCACGCAGGTGCTGCGCGGTGTCGTGGCGCGGGCCCGACTGCTCGTGTTCCCTTCGCGCTACGAAGGTTTCGGCCTGCCGCCCCTGGAGGCGCTGGCCGCGGGAACGGCCGTGGTGGCCAGTGACATCGACGCGGTCCGCGAGGTCCTGGGCGGCCACGGGCGGCTGACGCCACCAGGCGACGCCACCGCCCTTGCCGGTGCCATCGACGACGAGTTGCGGGCCACCCGCGCGCCGGCGGAGATCGCCGCCGCCCGGGAGCACGCGGCGACGTTCACGTGGCGACGCTGCGCCGACCTGACCGCCTCCGCCTACAGCGAAGCCGCGCAGTAGCGCTCGCGGCGGTACTCAGCCGGCGCGGAACTGCTCGCCCGCGGTGTTGAACGCCTCGGTGAGGGCGGCCCGCCACGCAGGCATCGGGGCGAGGCCCGCCGCCCGCCACGCCGCATCCGACAGCACCGAGTAGGCCGGCCTCGGCGCGGGGCGCACAAACGCGTCGGTCGTGGTCGGCAGGACGCGCGCCGGGTCGGCGCCGAGCTCTTCGAAGATCGCCTTGGTGAACCCGAACCAGGTGGTGTCGCCAGATCCGGTGCAGTGATAGATGCCCGGCGGCACGTGGGGCGAGCGGCCCAGCTCGACCAGCGCGCGGGCCAGGTCGGCCGACCAAGTGGGCGATCCCCGCTGGTCGTCGACGACGCTCACGGTGTCACGCTCGCGCTCGAGGCGGGCCATCGTCTTGACGAAGTTCGCGCCGGCGGCGCCGTACACCCAGGCGGTGCGCACCACGTACGACGCATCGGGAAGCACCTCGCGTACCGCGACCTCACCGGCCCGCTTCGTACGGCCGTATGCCGAATGCGGGTCGGGGCGATCGTCCACCTCGTACGGTCGCCCGGCGTCACCGGCGAAGACGTAGTCGGTCGAGACGTGGATCAGGCGACCGCCATGACGAGCGAGCGCGGTGGCCAGCACAGACGGGCCGGTGGCGTTCACCCGGTAGGCGAGCTCCTCGTGCTCTTCGGCCGCGTCGACCGCGGTGTAGGCAGCCGCGTTGACGAGGACGTCCGGCCGGTACTCCGCGACGAGTGCGTGCACCGCCGCGGAGTCGGTGATGTCGAGGACGTCGACGTCGACGGCGCGCACCTCGTCGGTCGCCGACCCCGCGAGAACAGCCTGCAGATCCGTGCCGAGCTGGCCATAGGACCCGGTGATCAGCCACCGGGTGGCGGGAGTCACTGACCGACCTCGGCGTAGCGCGCCTCGACCGCGTGCTTGAGCGGCTGCCACCAGTCAGCGTGGTCGGCGTACCAGTCGATGGTCTGGCGCATACCGGCGGCGAGATCGGTGTAGCGCGGAGCCCAACCGAGCTCGTGACGCAGCCTGCTGGCGTCGATGGCGTACCTGAGGTCGTGTCCGGCGCGGTCGGTGACGCAGTCGTACCAGTCGGCCGGTTTGCCCATCAGGTCGAGGATCAGCTCTAGCACGTAGCGATTGCTGTGCTCACCGTCGGCACCGATGAGGTACGTCTCTCCCGCGCGTCCTTTGTCGATGATGGTCCACACCGCGGCGTTGTGGTCATCGACGTGGATCCAGTCGCGGACGTTCTCACCGGCGCCGTAGAGCTTGGGCCGGATATCGCTGAGCACGTTGGTGATCTGGCGCGGGATGAACTTCTCGATGTGCTGATAGGGGCCGTAGTTGTTGGAGCAGTTGGAGATCGTGGCGTGAATGCCGAACGAGCGGACCCACGCGCGCACCAGCAAGTCCGACCCCGCCTTGGTCGAGCTGTACGGGCTGGACGGGTTGTAGGGCGTGTCAGGGGTGAACTTCGACGGATCGTCGAGCTCGAGGTCGCCGTACACCTCGTCGGTCGAGATGTGATGCATGCGTACGCCGTGCTTGCGGACGGCTTCGAGGATGGTGAACGTGCCGACGAGGTTGGTGTGGACGAACGGCGACGGATCCCGCAGCGAGTTGTCGTTGTGCGACTCGGCGGCGAAGTGAACGACGACGTCACTGCGGCCCACCAGTTCGTCGACGACCGGCGCGTTCGCGATGTCGCCCTCGACGAACTCGATCCGGTCGCTCACGGCCGCCAGACTGCCTTGGTTGGCGGCGTACGTGAGCGCGTCGAGCACCGTGACGTCGGCATCCGGACGGTTGGCGAGGGTGTGGTGGACGAAGTTCGCCCCGATGAAACCGGCGCCGCCGGTTACGAGCACACGCACTGGCGCTGACCTCCGTGGTCGGGACTGTTCACTGGAGTATCCCAGAGCCGCCGCGCCGAGGGAGGTTTACCCGAAATGCCACGACCAGCGGCTAGCCTCGGGAGCCGTGATGGACGTCCGACCGGAGCTGCCGCATCGCGCCGGTACCAACACGCATCGGCGTCTGACAGTCGGCGTGCGCATGGTGTTCGCCGGCCTGTCGTTCGTCGTCCTCATCGGCAGCGGGCTCGCGTGGGCCACGTACCAGAACTTCACGAACGGCGTTCCCCACGGATCGGCTGTGCCGGGCCTGGCGACCGGTGCGCGCGACATCGACGGCAAGGACCAGAACATCCTGCTGATCGGTGACGACAGCCGGGCCGGGGCTTCCGCGGCGGAGCTGCGCGCCCTCAGCACGCAGAACGACGGCGGCAGCGTCAACACCGACACGATGATGGTCCTGCACGTGCCGGCCGACGGCTCCCGCGCGACCGTCATCTCGTTCCCCCGCGACTCGTGGGTCGACATCCCGGGCAACGGCAAGGGAAAGATCAACTCCGCGTACGGCGACGGCTACAGCGCCGCCAAGGGCGTCGGCAAGAGCGAGACTGCGGCGCAAAGCGCGGGAATCATCATGACGATCAAGACGATCACCGCGCTGACCGGACTCCACATCGACCACTACATGCAGGTCAACCTGTTGGGCTTCTACCGCATCAGCAACGCGATCGGCGGCGTCACGGTGTGCCTGAACGCGGCACAGAACCCCAACACGGACTCTGACGCCTTCGGCAAGGGCTACTCCGGCATCAACCTGCCCAAGGGCGTTTCGGTGATCAAGGGCAGCCAAGCGCTCGCGTTCGTCCGGCAGCGGCACGGACTGCCCGCCGGCGACCTCGACCGCATCAAGCGTCAGCAGTACTTCCTGGCGGCCGCTTTCCACAAGGTGGAGTCGGCTGGGGTGCTGCTCAACCCGTTCAAGTTGCACAACCTGCTCGGTGCGGTCGGCTCGTCGTTGCTCACCGATCCGACGCTCGACCTGCTGGCGCTGGGACGCGAGTTCGCGCAGATGTCCGCCGGAAACATCACATTCCGGACGATTCCCAACAACGGGCCTCAGCTCATCTACCCCGACGGTGTCGAGACGTCGATCGTCGAGGTCGACACGGCGGCTATGCCGGGGTTCATCCGCGAACTGCAGGGCAAGACCGCCGACCCCGCGCTGGCTTCGGCCAGGCCCGCCGCGCCGTCGACGGTGACAGCCGATGTCCTCAACGGCACGAGCATCGTCGGCCTGGCCACCCGCAACTCCGATCGGCTTCGCCAGCTCGGCTTCAAGGTCAACACCGTCGACTCCACCGCCGCCACGGCCGCCACCACGGTCGAGTACCCGTACGGGCTGGAGGCCCAGGCCAAGGCACTCGCCGGTGCGGTCCCGAACGCAAAGCTGGTGCAGACATCCAGCGTTGCGCGCGTGACCATGATTCTCGGCGCCAACGGCGTCCAGGTCAGCGGGCTGTCGCCAGCACAGTCCTCGGCCCAGCCGAGCGGGCACGCGACGTCGATCGGTTCGTCCCATCCGAAGCCGACGACATCGTCGACGACCGCGGCGGTCATCGACGGGCTGGGCTGCATCAACTGACTGCTGGGCGGCCACAGCTGTGGGATCGCATGACGCCGCTCAGGGTGCCCTCATGCGTTGCGCCGGTAACCTCGAACGATGCCCGTGTATCCCCGAGACCCGTCAGGCGGGCTGTCCCGACACGCCGGCAAGCCTCCGGCCGGATTGGCACCGCTGCCCGCCGAGCTCGATCCACGCGCCAAGCACCGGCACGCCAGCACCGGCCCAGGCACGGGTCATCCGCTGCGCCTCATCGGCCGAGTGCTCGTCACGATCCTGTCAGCCACCTTGCTGGTGGGGTTCGGTACCTATTGGTACAAGTACCACGCGTTCAGTTCCG
>Ga0209014_10000283_pt1 | contig 29000 bp, 27 predicted proteins | sample BarGraNGADG00212_FD_184491 | JGI IMG/M metagenome (GOLD analysis project Ga0209014, IMG submission 184491) | Arctic peat soil microbial communities from Barrow, Alaska - Barrow Graham LP Ref core NGADG0002-212 (SPAdes) (version 2) | ecosystem: Environmental > Terrestrial > Soil > Wetlands >...
AAAATGTTAGCAAGCGAGCCCGTGCAGGGCAGTCCCAGAGGCGATAGACACAAAATATGGGGTCTGGATATGCTCCAGACCCCAACATATTGGAGGCGACGATCGGATTCGAACCGATGATAGAGGTTTTGCAGACCTCCGCCTTGCCACTTGGCCACGTCGCCGGGTGAAGGGTGAGGTGAGCCCGATCTATTCAACCGGAGGCGTTTTGGCCCTCGCGCCCTCAGCCTCTGGAGCGGAAGACGAGATTCGAACTCGCGACCCTCACCTTGGCAAGGTGATGCTCTACCACTGAGCCACTTCCGCTTGATCGGTGCCGAGGATCAGAATCGAACTGATGACACCGCGATTTTCAGTCGCGTGCTCTACCAACTGAGCTACCTCGGCGCTGAACGCCCTGGGATTCTAGCTTACCGCCGCCAGGGGTGTCAACCGCGCGAACCAACCGACCAACCGTGTTAATGTCCAGCGATTCTGCCAGGGTCCAACAAACCCACCAGGTACAATAAGGGCTCCTGTCGCAGCAGTAGGCGTGCTATAGTTGCGGTATCAAGAAGTTGATGGCTCCTATTCACGGCATTCGGTAGGAACGTGGACATGGATGGCCGCCTCGCGACGGCAGAAGGCGCCTCAGCCGGCCTTGCTCGCTGATGCAAGGGAGGATGGGCGCTGAACCGCTGTTATTCTTCCCTGGCTCCGGCTGAAACGTGCCGTCCGGCTGTTTCCTGCGGTGCCGTACGCTAGTCCAAAGATATTTGAGGTCGGTGTCATGCGCTGGAATTTACACGCTCCGCACGTGAGACTCCTGCTCACAAGCTTCGCTATCCTCTACTTTGAACTCATCTGCATCCGTTGGACGCCCTCTCACATACGGGCACTCGTCTTCTTCCCGAACTTCATCTTGATCGCCTCCTTCCTCGGCATCGGGGTGGGCGTCCTGATGGCAAGGCGCCGGTACTCGCTGCTCCCGTGGTTCCCAGCGCTGCTCCTCCTGTTCGTACTGGCCGTCGGCGTCTTTCGGTTAGACCTGACCATCGAATCGCCCGAGACCCTCTACTTCGGCAGCGTCGCAGGCGGGCGCAACCAGAGCGACCCTTACTTTCTAGTGCCGCTTTTCTTCCTGTTCATCGTCGGACTCTCAGCCCCCCTCGCCCAGGAACTCGGGCGATTGTTTCAACAGCTTCCACCGCTACGCGCTTACTTTTTCGACATATCCGGCAGTCTACTCGGCATCGCTGCCTTCGCGGCGAACAGCCTCCTTGGGGCCGCGCCACCGGTATGGTTCGGCGTCCTGGCGGTGGTGCTCCTGTTGCTCAAGCCCTGGCCTCGAGGGGGGGCCAGACCGCGGCCCTTCATGGCCGCCAACGTCCTCTTGCTTTCCGCAACCGTGCTCGCCGTAGCCTGGTTAGCTTGGGGTGCTTACTGGTCGCCGTACTATCGGATCGTCGTCAATCAAACGCACGAAGGCGTGTGGGAGATCAACGTCAACAACGTCGCCATGCAGTGGATGGAAGATGTCGACCGGCGCGAGCCGTTCTACCACGTGCCATACTGGCTTGCCGGCGAGGGCAGCTTTCGCACCGCTCTCGTCATCGGTGCAGGCACCGGCACCGATACGGCGGCGGCGCTGCGCCACGGCGTAGATCGGGTCGACGCCGTCGAGATCGACCCCCTCCTGCTCCAGTTGGGCGCGAAGCTCAATCCCAACCGGCCCTACGATGACCCTCGCGTCCACCTGCACGTCGACGACGCCCGGTCCTTCCTGCGCAACACGACTGACCGGTACGATCTCATAGTCTTCGGCCTGCCGGACTCGCTGACCCTGACGAGTGGCTTCGCCAACCTTCGGCTCGAGAGCTTCCTCTTCACACTGGAGTCTTTCGCAAGCGCGCGCGCTCACCTGAGCGGCGACGGTCTCCTCGTTCTCTACAACTACTATCGAGAGGATTGGCTGGTCGACAAGCTCGCCGGCATGCTGACGAGGACTTTCGACGCGCCGCCGCTTGTCATTACCTACGGCGGTGGTGGGAAAGCAGCCGTGCTTCTCGACGGGCCGCGACTTACCCAGATCGACGTTGCCTCGCGCCTGCCCCAGGTGATCAGCCTGGGTCAGTCGCGGCTCCAGGTGGAGGACGCGGGCCGTACGCCCCAGATGTCCCCAATCCCCGCGGTGGACGACTGGCCGTTCCTGTACATACCGGACAGGCCGCTGCCCACCATCTACGTCATTTCGCTCGTCCTCGTGGGCATTCTCGCGCTCGGCCTGACGCGGGGTGCCGCCCCGCCCGGTACTTTGCGCCGTTTCCAGCCGCACTTCTTCTTCATGGGCGCGGCCTTTCTGCTGTTGGAGACAAAGAGCGTTGTCAGCTTCAGCCTGCTCTTCGGCTCGACGTGGCTGGTCAACTCCCTGGTCTTCTTCGCCATCCTCGCGATGGTCTTGTTGGCAGTCGTGATCAATCAGAGAGTGTCGATCGGGAGTGTGAAGCCACTCTTTGTTGCCCTCTTCGGCGCGCTGGCGGTGGCCTATCTGCTCCCCCCGGAAAACCTGCTCATCCAGAGCGCGCCTCTCCGCTACACTGTCGCCAGCTTGCTCGTCTTCTCGCCGATTTTTCTCGCCAACCTGATCTTTAGCCGGCTGTTCAAAGACAGTGTCGATCCCGACATCGGCATCGCCTCGAACCTGCTGGGTGCCGTTTTCGGTGGCCTTCTGGAGTACCTCTCGCTGACGTTCGGCTACCAGTTCCTCATTGTGGTCGTCGCCGTCCTCTACGCGCTCGCCTTCGCCTTCGGCATCCGTCGCCAAGCGACACAGCCCACGGACCCCCGACGACTGGCGTAGGTCCGGGCTGAGCACCGCGCAAGTCATCAAAGCAGAAGGACGCGACGGCGGCCGTCCATGCGGCGCTTGGGCGTTGATTTCCGCGGGTTGGTGTCAAGGTTGGCGTCAAAACTGGGGCGGTTACCTGGGGGCTGAGAGTCCTGCATAAAGAAATGGCTCTGAGGCCTGCTCAGAGCCATTTCTTTAAGTGGGCGAAGAGGGGCTCGAACCCCCGACCTTCCGGGTGTAAACCGGACGCTCTGACCAACTGAGCTATTCGCCCCAAACGCATCAGCCCTAAAATGAAAACCTTCGCCGTAGGCGAAGATCTCATGGACTGATTTGGTGCCCCCGACTGGACTCGAACCAGCACGTCCTTTCGAACACAGGCCCTCAACCTGCCGCGTATGCCTATTCCGCCACGGGGGCATGAGTATCTGGTTACAACACCTTAATTATAGCATCGTGGCCACGGGTGTCAACCTGAAAAACAGCCCGCCGCGAAGCCTCGCGGAGACTCAGCCCTAAACGCCGGGAGAACCCGGCTCCCCCCAGATCCTGAAGCGGTAGGCCCGCATCGCCATGGAGCCAAGGGAGAACATCACGACGGCCAGCACGATCAGCACCCGGGACACCCCCAGGAGATCGGCCAGCTCCCCGACGAACACCAGGGGGAGAATGGAGGCGAGGTTTCCCAGCATGATCTGCACGGCGAAGATCCTCCCACGGCTGGCCACCGGCGTCTGCTCTTGCAGGATCGTTTGGGACGAGATGATCACCATGGATAGCGCCAGCCCCATCACCGCGGCAATCACCATCACCACGCTTACCAGGCTGACTACGTGGGGCAGCTTCTCAGGGTCCACCAGTATCGCCAGCAGCACCCGAAATATGAAGTCCCAGATGGGAGTCACGATGGACAGGAGCAGCAGCCCCATGCCCACCCCGAACATCCCCACCACTATCAGCAACTCCTTGGAGACCCACCGGGTCAGCCTGCCGATCACCACGGCCCCCACGGCCATACCCACGCCGGCCGGTGCGAGCAGGTAAACGGTGTCGTCGGCTCGGATGCCCACCACGGCAACCATGAAGCGGGGCGCCAGCATCGCAGTCACCAGGGTCAGGGTGGCACCACTGGTCAGGATCACCATCGCCATGGTGGCCGCCTTGTCGGAGACCACGAAATCCCAGGTGTCGCGCAGGTCCCCGAAGAAGCGGGCGATGGCCCGGCCGCCATCCTCGGCAGCCCCCGTCTGCACACCCTTGCCGGGGGGAAGGGTGAGCACCAGAAAGCCACAAAGTGCAAACATAGCGGCGATGGCCACGAACAGTGTGTTGACGCCGAAGAACTTGATCACGATGGGGGCTATCAGCACCATCCCCGCCAACTGAGACATGGTGAAGGTCAGGTTGAACAGGGAGTTGGCGGTGATCAGCTTCTGTTTGCCCACCAGGGTGGGGATCATGGCCGCCTCGGCCGGGAGGAAGAACTGACTAATCACGGAGAAGACGAAGGTCACTGCGTAGACCAACGTCAGCGACTGATTGAAGAAGATGTAGCCCAAAACGGCCAGGGCTCGGAGCCAGTTGGTGGATACCAGCACCAGCCGCTTGTCTATGCGGTCCACCATCACTCCCGCCGGGACGGTGAATATCACGGATGGCAGGATGAAGGACACCATGGCAATGCCGATCTGGGTTGTGGAGTGAGTAGCCTCCTCGATCAGCACCAGCAGTGCAAACCAGATGGCATTCTGAGCGGTCTGGGATATGGCCTGGGCAGACCACAACAACATAAAGGGCCGGTTCCCCCAGATCGTGTCCACGGGCCCCCTATCCCGAGCCAACGCCTCCTCGCTCAAACCTGTGTCCGGTCGGCGAGGGTGTGCAGATCCATTGGCGTCTCACCCCTTGAGACGAACTGCTTCATCCGTCTCTCCAGGGTCGCCCGATCCAGGAGGACCTTGTGGCTGCATTTGAGGCATCGGAGGCCAATGTCGGCGCCGAGGCGGACCACTGCCCAATCGGTCCCGCCGCACGGGTGGGGCTTGCGAAGCCTCACCACGTCGCCAAGCCTGATCTCCATTACCATGAGAGCAAACACCCCCCAGGCATTTGGCACCCGACCCCTGGCCCCGTCACCCCGTCTTGGCGGCGCGGTAGCCGTTGATGCTTTCCCGCAATTGTGCGGCCGCGGCTCGGGCCGCGTCTCGCCAGTCCACCCCCGAAGAGGCGAAGATCACCTGGCGGGACGAGTTTATCACGGCAAGCTCCCCGGCTGCGTCGGTTCCGTCCAAAACAGTGCGCTCCAGGTCGCCCGCCTGGGCCCCGACCCCCGGAATAAGCAGCGGTAGGTCCGGCGTCAAGCCTCGCACAGCCGCCAACTCCTGGGGGTAGGTCGCCCCCACAACCAGACCCACGTTCCCCCTGGAATTCCACTGCCGCGCCCGCAGCGCCACCAACTGGTAGAGGAGCAGGCGCCCCTCCGGCGCCATGCAGGAGAGGTTCTGAAAGTCCCCGGATCCGGGATTGGAGGTCTTGCACAGCACGAACGCCCCGCGCTCCTCGTGGGCGAGGAACGGCTCCAGGGAGTCCTTTCCCATGTAGGGGCTCACGGTCACCGCGTCGAACCCGAACCCATCGAACAGCGCGTGGGCGTAGGCCCTCGCCGTGTGCCCCACGTCCCCCCGCTTCGCATCCCCGATGACCAGAACGTCCGGGGGGATCGCCTTAAGCGTCTCCCGCAGCCCCTCCATCCCCTCTTCGCCAAGCGCCTCGTAGAAGGCCAGGTTGGGCTTATAGGCACACACAAGGTCGGACGTCGCCTCAACAACGCCACGATTGAACTGGGCCACCCAGTCGCCGCGACCCCGCAATGGCTCCGGCACCCTCTCCGGATCCACGTCCAGCCCCACGCACAGCAGCGAGTTGCTCCGGCGGCTGCACTCAAGCAGCCTATCGATGAATCGACTCACCTGCCAACACAACCTTTACTTCTTCAATACTCGTCGAGTCCCCGCCAAACAGCAGCCGGGCCACCCCCCGAAACGACCGCACTCGCCCCGTGGTCGGCAACCGGTGGGACACGGTCCCGCCTAGTAGCCCCGGGCCTTGTCCAAGACGTTCAACATGGGTTCCCCGGCCAGATAGCGGCGCAGGTTCTCCCCGAACAGCTCCGTCACCCGGTCCATGTAGGGCATCGTCTGCCCTGCCATGTGGGGAGTGACGATAAGGTTTGGGAGGTCCCAAAGCTCGCTGTCCGCGGGCAACGGTTCCTCCGAGAAGACGTCGAAGGCTGCCCCCGCTATCCACCCCTCCCGCAGCGCCCTGGCCAGCGCCGCCTCGTCCACTATCTGTCCCCGAGCCACATTTATCAGGCACGAGGTCGGCTTCATGGCCCGAAGCTCCCGCTCGCCGATCAGTCCTCGAGTCTCGGGGGTCAGCGGCAGCACCACCAGGACGAAGTCGCACCGGGGCAGCATCTCCAGCAGCCCCTCCGGTCCGAACAGTCCGTCGGCCGGCGGATGGCTCCCCGCTTTGGCCACCGACCGGCGCAGACCCAGCACCCTCATTCCGAGGCACCGAGCCACCGTCGCCACCTGCCGGCCGATGGCACCCAGCCCCAGGATCCCCAGCGTCTTCCCGCACAGCTCCTCACCGTAGTAGCTCCTCAGCCGGCCCGGCTTCCACTGGTGCCGCTCCGACTCGCGTAAGATTACAGGCATTCTGCGAGCCAGGGAGATCATCGCCCAGAGGGAGTACTCGGATATCGGCGCGCGGTGAATGCCGGAAACCGTGGTGATCGTGACGTCGGTTCCACCCAGACCGGCCTCCAGCAGGTGCTCCGCCCCGGCGCTGACCAGTTGGATCCACCGAAGCGCGGGCGCATCCTCCAGGGGGCCGGGCAAATCCAAGCAGAGGAGAACCTCGGCGTCTCGCAGCTCTCGCCGCGCCGCCTCCGCATCCATCTCACGCACCAACTGGAGCCGCGGGTCGATCCGCTGCAATGTGTCCAGCTGGGCCACCGTCAGCTTGGCGTTGGCCAGAACCTTCATCAGCCGTTATGCCGGTCCCAATCGTAGGGGATCTCCTCGGAGTCCCAGGGCACGCGATACTCGTCCGGCTCCTCGTAGTTGAACAGCTCCGTGGGGAAGTTGATTATCATTGCCATTTCGTTGCCGATTGCCTTGAAGCCGTGCATGACGAGGATCGGGATCTTGACCAGCAACGGGTTCCGCTCCCCGATGAAGAACTCCTGCACCTCACCTTGGGTCGGGGACCCCTCCCTCTGGTCGTATAGAACTACCTTGGCCATGCCGCGGATGCACACGAAATGGTCGGTTTGCTTCCGATGGTAGTGCCACCCCTTCACCACGTCCGGGTAGCAGGCTGTCACGTAGGCCTGGCCAAACCTTTCGAAGACCTCGTCGTCGCTCCGGAGCATCTCCATCAGGAAGCCGCGCTCGTCCGGGATCACCCGCAGCGGCTTAACCACAACGCCACCAATCATAAATATTCGCCCCCTATACGTCCCACTTGCCGCAGCGTCCACCCCATCGAGCCAGCAACTCGAGCCCGGCCTTTATCTCCACGACCTCGCAGCAGTTGGAGCAACCCTTGCACTCGAAAGAAGAGGTGTGATAGTCCATCTCGCTAACACCGAAGCCACGGAAGGAAGAGGACTTGCCGTTGGCCCCCATCTGCTCGTGAGCCAGAAACCCCGCACCGATGGCCCCCATTATGTGATGATGCTTGGGGACCATGATGTCGCATTTCAGCGTCTCCTGGAATGCCCTGATCATCCCCTGGTTGGCCGCCACCCCGCCCTGAAACACCACCGGCGAAAGGATCTCCTTGCCCAACCCCAGGTTGTTCAGGTAGTTGCGGGCAAGAGCATCGCAAAGGCCGAACAGTATGTCCGGAACGGAGTGGCCCATCTGCTGCTTGTGGATCATGTCTGACTCGGCGAACACGGTGCACCGCCCCGCGATGCGGACCGGGGACGTGGACTGGAGAGCCATCGGGCCAAACTCCTCGATCTCGATCTTCAGCCTGAACGCCTGTTGATCCAGGAACGAGCCGGTACCTGCGGCGCACACGGTGTTCATTGCGAAGTCCACCACCACGCCATCCCGAAGAAGGATGATCTTGGAGTCCTGGCCACCTATTTCCAGGATCGTCTTGGTGTCCGGGAAGTAGTGGGAGGCCGCCACGGCGTGGGCGCTGATTTCGTTCTTGACCACGTCCGCACCCACCATTGCCCCGGCCAACTGCCGCCCGCTCCCGGTGGTGCCGATGCCCGCCACCTCCGCATCCGGAGGCAGCATCTCTGCCATCTCCTTCAGCAGCCGCTGAATGACGATCACTGGCCTGCCATCGGTCCTGCCGTAGCGGCTGGCTACTAATTCGTCGCGCTCGTCCAGCGCCGCCACCTTGGTGGTTACAGATCCAACGTCGATTCCTATATAGACACGCACTCTTGTCCCCGCTCCTTCAACCGCCGGGTTATCCGTCGGTGCAGCATATCCACAAAAGCCTCCAGCCGGGTGACCATCCCCGCCTCGGCAGTATGCTCGTCGATCGTGATGTTCATGAGAGGCTTGTTCAGCTGCCGCCGCGCGGCGCGGGTCACCACATCCGCCATCAGGGAGTCTGGGCCGCAGCCGAAGGCGACGACGTTGATGATGCCATCCACATCCCCGTTGAGGTAGTAGCCCCCGGCTCCAACCACCTCCCGCTCGAAGGTGAAGTAGGGCTTGTCCACCAACGCGGCGATCCCCTCGTTCAACCCCTCCAGGGAGATCATCTCAGGGGTCACCAACTTCAGGTTCATGGCCCGCAGCCGGCCCACCAGGTTGTGGTTCACAAACTCGTCGTAGATGTTGTACGGGTGGCCGATCAGCGCAACCACAAGCTGCCGGCTCCCCTCCGACACCGTCCCCGTCATTCGCACGGGCGATGGTCGGTAGGGCTGATCCGGAAACAGTCGCGCGATAGCCTCCGGGGGCGTTAGTCCGCCGCGCATGATCCCCTGGTACTCTCGGTCGACGGATAGCGCGCGGTCCAGCGCCTTGTCGATCTTCCAGGGCAGGCGGGTGAACTGTCTCCCCACCTGGTGAATCTCGGACCGGACGTGGCGAATTCCGAGGTTTATGTCGATCTCAATGTCCACTATGGGCGCGATATCTCGAGAGGTCTGCCGAACCAGATCCGGCAAGCCCACGAACTTGGAGCAGTTGTACACCTGCCTCTCGACACTCTTGACGCTCGGGATGAAGATGAAATCCACACCCTGCCCGAGGGCGGCACAGTGGCCGCAGAACACCTTCGCCGGAAGACAGGTCTCCGCGACCACCCTGGCCGCCCCGGCCGCCAGGGCCCCACGGGTCGTCAGCGGCGAAACCACGGTCTCGGCCCCCAACTCCTCGAAGAAGGTCCTCCACATGGGGTAGTGCTGGTAGTAGCTAAGCGCTCTGGGTATGCCAACCTTGATCATGTCTTTTCTGCCACCAATATCATTCGGGGGCTGAAGGCCTGGTAGCTCCCCAGGTCGTAGCCTCCGTAGATGTTCCTGAGGCGGAAACCGGCCTCCGCGAGCAGAAGCTCAGCCTCGTATCGAAACAGAAACTGGGTCTCGATATTGAAGCTCTGCCGGTGGACGGCTCCCTCAGGGGTCGTTCGGTCGTAGATCAGGAGCCACTGCTCCCGCTGCTGTTCGAACCGGGTGGTCCGCGCAACGAACTTGCTCAGCGCGTCCGGCCCGCCATCGTCCGGGAAGGGAGCGGTCAATTGGTGCACCAGGGTACCGTCCCCAGCTAACAGCCACTCCGGGGAAGGGTTAACCAGGTCCAAGACCAGCAAGCAGCCTGCCACCAAATGGTTGGACAGCCGCTCCAGGGCCTGCCTCTGATCGGCCATGCCGATGAGATGATGGAATGAACTCAGGGCAACCAGTGCCATGCCGAAGGCACGATCCAGCTTCATCGTGCGAAGGTCGCCCACGGTCAAGCTCACGCGCGAACCCAGCGCCTCCGCGTCAACCCGCCCCCGGGCCACCCCAAGCATGGCCGGCGACGAGTCGACACCGACGACCGTGTGCCCGTCCTCCGCCAGCGCTAGCAGAACCCTTCCGGTCCCGCATGCGGCATCCAAGATGGGTCCGGCCGACGCTTGCGCAAAGCCGAGGTAGAGGGGGAGGTCGTCCTGGAAGTGGCGATGCTCCCAATCATAGTACCGGGCCAGGCGGTCGTAGATGGGTGCGGGGTCAGGTCCTTTATCGATCACGGGCCGGCCCGGTTTCGGGAGCTGGCATTGCCCTGAGACGACGCCGTCCCCGCGACTTGCGGCCGCCGCTGCTGAAGAAGAACCCAACCTCCACAAGGAGGAAGGCGATGGCCAATAGCCCACCGTTGAGCGAGGTCAGCGTGCCCATCGATTGCAGCCACAGTGCAAAGAGGAGCAGGGTGCTCACCACGGCCGCATTCCCGAAGTTGGCCCCGAAGCCGCCTGTGGGCCGTTCCTTCTCCGCCTGGACCCCTCCCCCCATCAGCCTGGCCAGGGTGCAGGTGAGCGCAATGAAAAGGGTGCCGTAGAACAGCACCGGAGCCAGGGTAACATCCGGATCCACGAAGAGGATCGTGCAGCCCCAGAGGACCCAGGCCACTAGAGTGAGGAAGCTGGTAAACAGATTCATACCCCCGGCCCTGCCTTCGGTAGTCGCGATGCCGACGGTGGCATTCGCCCTGGAAGGCCCATTTCAGACCCGCGCAGACGGTGCGACAGATGGGCCCCTCACCGGCCATTATAGCGCAACCAGGTGGTACCAGCTACCCTTGACAGGGCCGGGAGTCGTGCCTATACTGAATCGTGGGAGGGGTTTTGTGGCCCTTCTCTAGGCGTGCGGCCGTGATGTAGTGGCAACATGCAACTTTCCCAAAGTTGATATCGTGGGTTCGAGTCCCATCGGCCGCTCCGCAGGTAGCCGCCCGAAATATCGGGCGGCTATTCTTCTGCACCACTTCACTGCTTCACTTCACTACGTGCACTCTCATTTGCCTCATTCCGTGCCGAATCGCCTCCCAATCGGTGGCAAACCAGACGTCGACCCAGTGGCCTTTTACCCCACCCCCGGTGTCCAGGGCCGTGAACACCGTGTCTCCCATCCCCTCTATCGTCAGCTTTGAGCCGAGGGGAATGACAACCGGATCAACGGCCACCACTCCCCAATGGGTCTTGGCTCCCGTGGCGGTAATGCCTCGGCCGTCGGTGCCGTTTAACGGGGAGTCGGAGTAGGCGCTTATGCGGAACATCCCGAGATCCTTCAGATTGGGCTCTGCTGTTGGAGTGGGAGTGGGGGGATCGGGGCTTGGGGAGGGGGTCTGTGTCGGCGTGGGTGGGAAGGCCTCGGGCCGCGTCACCAGTATGTCGTATCCAGGCGGCGACTCGTTCGGCGGTCTAGCTCCCCCCCTGCTGGTAAGGCTGGTGGGGCGATTGTCTTGCTGCGGGAGCTCCGCCGCCTGGCCTGTCGCAGGCCGGCCGGTGGCCAGGTCTGCCCAGACCAGTATTGCCAGCATCACGGCCACCAGAAAGCGGCACGCGTGCACATAGTTCCCCATGCAATTACTCCTTTGGTGACTTATGCTTAATCTAGGCTCATTCGTTTGACGAGGCGGGAAGCGCCAGTGTATAGTCTGCCCGCGTCTGCGCGCAAGCAGCGGGGGTGTGGTCTGGCACCCTTTGGTTGTCCGCGCAAGCCTCGTGCCAGGCGTTCAAGCCCTGCGGCATGTTTCATGAGAGCGGGTAGATACGGTGACAGTTGCCACCCCTGTCGTGAACCATGCCAGCTCTGCTTTAGGGGAAATCAGGAGAAAGACAATTGCTTGCTGCGCTGGAACAGGTCATCATCCCGGCCATCGAACAGCTCTACGCCCAGATCGGCTATCTGGGCGTTCTGGTGGCAATGGCAATCGAGAGTGCCTGCATCCCGCTTCCTAGCGAGATCATCATGCCGCTGGCCGGCTGGATGGTGTACCGGGGGGTGTTCGACATTTGGCTAGCATCCATAGCCGGAACGCTGGGCTGTACGGTGGGGTCGATCCTCGCCTACTGGGTGGGATCGGAGGGGGGCAGACCGCTAATCTTGAAGTACGGCCGCTATATCCTGATTTCTGCCCACGACATGGACACGGCCGATCGCTGGTTTGCGAAGTACGGCGATAGGGCAATCTTCTTCTCGAGGCTGCTGCCGGTGGTGAGGACCTTCATCTCGTTCCCGGCAGGGGTCTCCAGAATGAATTTCCCCAAGTTCGTCCTGTATACGACACTGGGCTCATTTCCTTGGGTGCTGGGGCTGGCCTACGCGGGGAAGCTTATGGGGGACAACTGGGTGGCTGTCCGGGAAGTACTCCACAACCTGGACTACCCCATAGTAGCCATCCTTCTCGTTGCGGTCGGGTACTACATCTACCGCCACGTCAAGCCGGCGACCAGCAAGACCGCGTAGCTCGAGAGAAAGCGAAATCGCCCCAACCGCCGGTGCTGATGACTTCCGGTGATTGGGGCGATTCTATTGCCGTCGTGAGCGAGCCTTGGCTGAAGGCTAAGCCGGTCTTCCGGTCCGCCTGTCCCAACGGAGATAGTAGGGGTACCCCGGCTCAAACTGATTGGCCGTCTTAAGGTAGTCCTCCTCGTTCCCCTCAATCATCAGCTTGTGAATAAGGACGACATCGGCCCCTGGGATCCACTCCACCGGCTGGACACACAGGCTCATGACCGCCCGCCCGTCGTCGTAAACGCTCACCATCCCACGTCCCCTCGGCACCCGGTAAACCCGGCCCTGCCGAGTCGAACTAGGGACTTCAAGGTAGCCTCGATGTTCCAGATCGGTGCTCTGGTCCAAACCCAACACTTCCTGCAGAAGGCTCTCCGCCCGCCTTTCGGCTTCCAGTTGCAGGTTGTGTCCCGTGCCCGAAATGCTTCGGGAATGGGGTCCAAACAGCACCCAGAAAAGGATGCCGACGAACTGGGCAGCCAGCACCGCAATGCCTATCCAGGACGCTATCTCCCAGTGCGGGCTCGTCCCTATCGTCTCCATCATCCTCTCCATTATCCCCCGGCTATCCTCGGGACAATCACGATCTGCTCGGCCGTCTGGTCGAACCTCTCCACCTTCTCGGCGGGTTTGCCGGGCGTCACTCTGAAGGCTGTGGCACCCTTAGCCTTCTGCTCCTCGAAGATCCGCTCGGCCTCCCGAATGGCATCCTGGGCCTCGGGATCGCCCACGGCCGCTCGCTCCGTATCCCACTCAACGGTTGTATCGCCCTTCTGGCTAAGAATTCTTAGCTTGGCCATTATACGTTCGGTCTCCTCTCGAAGTGTTGCCTGGCGGGTTCGCCCCGAATTGCCCCCCCGCCTACCAGGTCAGGCGGCGATCCCCGCCGCCCCACGAGCACTTCAAGCTATCGCAAGAGAGATGCCCGCCGGGGTCCCCGGCGGGCATCTCTCTTGCTGCCAATCTTAACGGTACATGTGAAGTACGAACGCGAGTATCCTGGGGCAGCCTAGGGACGTGGGAATTCGCCCCCTGGACCCCAGTTTACGCGGCGGAGCCGTCCAGCCCCAGTTCTCCCGCAATCCCCTGCATAGCCTTGATCACGAAGTCTATGTGCTCGTTCAAGTCGACGCCCAATTCCTCGGCACCCTGGGTTATGTCCCCCCGATTTACGGCACGAGCGAAAGCCTTGTCCTTCATCTTCTTGCGAACCGAGGAGGCCGCCACGTCCAAAACGTTCTTGCTGGGGCGTACAAGGGCAACGGCGGTGATAAAGCCGGTAAGCTCATCTACCGCGCAGATGGTCTTCTCCATCTGGTTCTTCGGATTGATATTCATGTAGGAGGCGTGGGCAGCCACCCCATGGATGATATCCTCCGGCCAACCCCTCTGCCGCAGGATCTCCACTCCAGCGTAGACGTGCTTGTCCCATGTGGGGTTCTGCTCGTAGTCGAAGTCGTGGATCAGCCCCACCACTCCCCACTTCTCCTCGTCCTCGCCATACTTCTGCGCGTACGCCCTCATAGCGGCTTCCACCGCCAGCCCGTGTTTAATCAGACTGTCACCCTTGGTGAACTCCGTAAGGAGTTCCATGGCTTGCTCTCGGTTCGGTTGCATATCCACCTCTCAGCTCTGGACTTCATTACCACGCATTATAGGGCGACCAAGCCAGAATCCGCAGCCCGCCCACGGAAGCGGGGAAAGTTCAGTCCATATGCCCCACCTCACTGGGCGCCGGGCGGTAACGGCCGCTGTAATGACAGCGACCCTCCGGGCCGCTTTGGACACCAGCTAAGAGCTGTAGGAACTCAGAGGAACTCAGAGGAACTCATTTTCCCGCCGACGTCATTGCCAAGAACTGGTCGTAACTACCCAAGCTGGAGATGGCCCAGACGAAGTCTCCCAGCGTGGAGTACCGGTCCCGCAGGGTGTGGATGCGAGCGGCGATATCGTCGCCGACGGATCCACCTATCGCCACCTCGTCGGTGTAGCTGCCATTGAAGGCAAAGTAGGCCTGGTTTAGCTTCCGCAAGTTGTACCCCCTCTTCACGAGAAGCTGACGGGACTGCTCCATGTAAGACTCGGCTTCATCTACCTTGCCGGCTGCCAGCAGTACGTCCACCCCGGAGCGTATGTCCCGCATGGCATCGCGGAATGTCTTGTCCCGAGGGGAAATGAAGGGGCTGGAAGAGATGTCTCCACCGTAGTCCTCGGAATAGACTCGATCCCCAACCTCTCTCCCAACGATCTCCGCCGCCGTCTCGTTCACTATCACCATCCGCTCATCGCGCTCCGAACCGAAGGCGTATCGCCAGCCCAACGGCCGAAGGGCGAAGAATTGATGGGACCATTCGTGGGCGACAGTGCGAGCTGTCCAGCGGGGGTCCGCGTTCTCCGGTACCATGCTCGGATACACCCCCAACCCCCCGATTGGGGTGACCAGGGCGGCGTAACCCTCGGAGTCGATCGCTCCCTCAAGCTTCTCGGCGTCGGCCCCCTCCAGATTGGGAGTCAGAAGCACAGTCGTCAAACGCTCGATGTGGGAGCGGGGGGAGACCACCAGCAAATTCGGAAGTGACGCGAATCGGAAGAGCACCGGCGGAAACAGCAGATCGGACGCACCCACCCTGAAGACCACACCATCCCTCACAAGGGCCGACGCAACCTGCTGCTGGATCCGCCGCTCGACGGCAGGTTTCATCTGCTCTAGATCGGGGTCAGGGGCCGGAGAATTGTTCAACAGAGACACCGCCTGGCTGGTGGTCTCTGAAGAGGAATCGGGACCAGGAGCGGAGGGCCGCAGGCGCCGAGCCATGACCCTGAAGTAAGAGGCAACCTGATCCCTGGAAGCCGCCGAGACCTGCACCGATTCCACGGCTTTCTCCAGGCCGTTCCCCAGCATCCACCCTATGACGGTCTCGGCATAGGGTGCGGATTCGAAGGCAAAGCGGTACCCGGCCGAGGAAGGGGTTCCCCCGGATACCCCCAGAAATAGGGGTAAGGCGGCAAGAACCAGAATAGTTGCGATGGATCTCTTCTTCATCCAGGGCTGCCGTCACGGGAAAGAGAGTGGGGGCGAGCGCGCCATCGCGAGCCAACACCCCATTCTACAGCAGCTGTTAGTGCCAAGCAATTCACAATCACCAGCACCTTACCGCATATATCGGCCACCCGTTCGCCGCCACCACCTCACTCTGCTACAATCGGCCGTAGTGGCCCTCGTCACGCTCTTGCCGGAAGCCGGGGATCGCTGCCACCTCCACGGGGGAATGAGAAGCATGGCCGATCGGGTTGAGATGCCGGAAGAGGCGAGCCTGCGCCGAAGGGTGACGGATGCCCTGTCCCACTATGAGCCAATCCGTATCCCGGGTCGAGATGGCGTAACTGTAGAGGTCACGGGTGGCATCGTTAAGCTGAGGGGGCACGTAACGAGCGGCGTCCATAGCGCGACGGCCGCGAGATTGGTCCGTGCTGTTCCCGGCGTGCAGGAAGTGATCATCGAGCTGATAGCGGACGATATGCTTGAGCGTATGGCCGCCGCTGCCATTTCCCTCGACTCCACGACTCGCTCGCTACGAGTCGTGGTCCACGTCGTCGGAGGGGTCGCCACCCTCTACGGCATCGTGCCCAATGCGGAAATTGGGGAGACTGTGAGGGACACTGTGAGTCACGTGCCCGGACTCTTGGGAGTGAAAACCATGTTGCAGGTGGTGCCACCCGGCGCACGCGTCATAGTGGCCTGGCAGCAGAGCGTCGAGGGTCGGCCCCTCGCAGAAACGGCTACCGAAGAGAACCATGAAGATACCGCTCCGGAATCGGGGCGGGAAACCAGATCCGGCGCCGCCAGCGGAGCCGGCATGGAGGAACCAGCGTGAGAATTGGAGCGCACGTATCCACCACCGGCGGGGTCCACACGGCCATCGGAAGGGCCCTGGAGATCGGCGCCAACTGCATCCAGATATTCGCCGGGGCGCCTCAGCGGTGGGCGGAGGCCAAGTTCAAGGATGAGGATGTGGAGAGCTTCCGGCAGCTGTCGGAAGAAAAGGACATCAGACCCGCCTTCATCCACAGCTCTTACCTCCTCAACTTTGCCTCGGCTGACGAGTCGCTGCGGGAGAAGTCCATCCAATCGCTCCTGTCCGCCCTCAGATGGGCAGATCGATTGGGGGTGAAGGGCGTCATCACTCACCTGGGGAGCAGCCGCGACTCGGACCCGGACCTGGCCGTGGAGTCGGTCTGCCGCTGTCTGGAGGTGGTGCTCCGCGAAGCGCCGGAGGAACCGCAACTTCTTATGGAAAGCTGCGCCGGCCAGGGCAACACCATCGGCCGTCGCTTCGAGCACTTGGGACAGATAATGAGGACCCTCCATGGCGACCCAAGACTGCAGGTGTGTGTGGATACCGCCCATGTATTCGAGGCAGGGTACGACATCACCACGGTCGACGGACTGGAGTCTACCCTGCGGGAGTTCGACGAGAACGTGGGGTTGGACAGGTTGAAGGCCCTTCACGTCAACGACTCGAAGACGCCGCTGGGCTCCAACGTGGACCGCCACGAGAACATCGGGCTGGGGTTGATTGGGGAGGAAGCCTTTGAAAGGATCCTTCGCCACCCGAGACTCCGCCCGCTGCCCTTCCTTCTGGAAGTGCCTGGGATGACCCACGAGGGGCCAGACCGGCCGAACATCGACGCCTTGCGAAGATTGGCAGGAGTGGAAGGTGCTTGACCTCAGATCGGCCGATCGGGGACGCCCGCTGGTAATCGCCCACAGAGGGTGATCCAGGGAGGCGCCGGAGAACAGCTTTGCCGCCTCCCAGTAGTTAGGCTACCCCTCTTCCCGCCACGCCGTCTGAAGCGTGAAGCCGAAGGTGCTGCCCTTGCCCGGCACCCCATCGCTCTCGACCCACACCCTGCCGCCGTGTAGCTCCACCAGCCCCTTCGTGATGGATAGTCCCAGGCCAGTACCCCCAAACATACGTCTGGCAGAAGAGTCCAGCTGCTGGAACCTGTCCCAAATTCTGGCCTGGTGCTCGAGCGGAATCCCGACCCCGGTGTCGGTCACCATAACCGCAACGGCGCCCCTGTCGCAAGCCTCGGGTGCCAGTAAGGAGAATTGCTCGCTCCCGCTGCCGCCGCAGGAGACGGCGGAGATGGTAACCGTGCCGCCCTCAGGTGTGAACTTGATGGCATTTGAGAGCAGGTTGCCCAGGATTCGCTGTAGAAGCTCGCCGTCGGCCAGTACAGGAGGCAGTCCATCTGGGATGCCGGTCACCAGGCCTATCCTTTTCGAGCCTGCCAGCAGGGAAATCGAGCCCATGGCACGCTCCACGCAGGGCGGCAGATCCAGCGGCACCACGGTTAGCGTCTGCTTGCCCGCCTCCAGCCGCGACATGTCCAATAGGTCATTGATGAGCGCCAACAGCCGCTGGCCGGCAGTCCGCACCGCGCTCATCGCCTCAGTCTGCTTGGGGCTCAGATCCCCACGGAGCCCCCGAAGAAGGATATCGGTGTATCCCAGAACGGTGGTGATGGGGGTGCGCAGCTCGTGGGAGACGGTGCCCACAAACTCATCCTTGATCCTCTCCGTCTCTCGCTCGGCAGTCATATCCCTCAGCACTATCACCGCGCCGTCGATTTCCCCTTCCTCGTTTCGCACAGGGCCGGCGCTGGCGCTGAATACCAGATCACGCCCTCCCCCGGAAACCGTGAGCGATTCACCGAGCACCACTTCGCCGGAAAGCACCCTGGGCACCGGGAGCGTGGACGATGGCGGCGCCCAGGGTGCCCTTCCATCCCCATCCTTGAGGGATCGCGACTGGGTGCCCAGCAGTTGTTCGGTTCGCTCGCCCAACACGTTCTGGGCCGCCGCATTCACCACAACAATCTTCCCGTGCACGTCGGTGACGACCACTCCATCCACCATCTGGGAGATGATGCCCTCAAGATGCTGCCGCTGCGCCTGACTTTCCTGAAAGAGCCGCGCCGTCTCAATGGCGGAGCCCGCCCTGTCTGCCAGCTCGATGGCCAGTGCCAGATCTTCCTCGCCGAGGGGCTGTCGGGAGTGAGTCACCATGGCCGTGAGTACTCCCACCGTCCTGCCCAGTGCGCGCATCGGAACAGCGATCCTGGAGTGAGGGGCAACGCTTCGCAGTAGGGCTATCTCCTCCACGGATTGGGCAAGGAAGCTCGCCTCGGCAGACGTCTCCTCCACTGGGACTCTGGCCGACAGAACCGGCTCTCCGCGCTCCCCAACGAGCCCCACGAGCCCCTCTCCCATCGGGACGGGCCTCCGGGAAAGCAACTCCCTGATGGAACCCAGTTCGTCGTCGTCCACGTGGTAAATCGCCGACAGCCGCAACACTCTCTCTCGGTCGTCCATCAGGTAGATAGCGCACCAGTCACCGAGCACCTCCACGCTCTTTCGGGCCACCTGTGCCAGCGCCTCATCCATGTCCCCACCGCTTCCGAAAAGGGCGCCCACTTCGAACAGGAAGCGGGACCTCCGCTCGGCTCTCTGGAGCTCCTGCACCTTCTCACGCAGCCGATCGTCCGTCTGCGCGCAGATCTGGGCGTTCTCGATGGCCAACCCCAGTTGGTAGGCGATGGCCGTGAGCAGATCCGAATCCCGGGGACCGAAGCTTCTGTCCTCATCGCCCACCATGGCTATGACGCCCAGCAACCGCCCTTTGTTCAAAATCGGCGCACAGACGCAGACGCCGAGGGATGAGATGCGGGTGCTAGCAGCACCAAGCCTCCGAAAAACGCCACCCTCCGGCGGGAGGATCTTGGTGTCGTTGCCTTCGCCGTCGGGGCTTGGAACCAGGGGAGACCACACCGCGTGGTTCAGACACTCCTCCACGACGCTCCAGGCCAGGCCTCGCCAGGCCGTCAACCTCAGCCTGTCCGTGCTTTCCTCGGCCAGGAAAATGGCTCCCGCCGATGCCCTCATGACGGCCATAACCCTCTCGATGGCCGACTTCAGGATCTCGCCGGGCTTGAGGGTGCCGCTGAGCGACACTGCCACGTCGTCCAGGGCGTCCAGCTCCTTGTTGCGTGCATCCAATTCCGCGACTGTGCGAGCCAACCTCTCGTTTGTCACTATTAGCAGAGCATGGGGACGCTGGACAGACGAGACCAGAAGTGCGCGAAAAACCAAATAGTAGGCGACAACCCTGTATATGTGCCCGACGACGTAGTACAGGTCGAGGGGGCTGCGGTAGACGGTGAGAGCCATCTCAGCCAGAATACTGGCCGCCAGAGCCGCCACCAGCATCATTATGGCCTCGTCCCGCTGGATCCAGTACTGGCGAACATAGGCAACAATGGCAGCCAGGCTTATGGCTATGGCCACCCATTCCGCCCCGATCTTCAGCGGCGTCAGTCCCTGATTGGCGACGTACATCGAGGGCAGACTGGGACCTAAGAGCGACACCAGGGCAAAGGCAATGAGGCAGACCAGCAGGTTGGCTCCCACCAAGAAGTACCGGTCCAGGAACCACGCGTTGGACTCCGGCCGGACCGAGGCCGCGATCAGCAGTACCCCTGCCGCCCATAGGCTGGCGATAAGCCAGTAGTAGATCTCTTTGTCAGGAGTGTTGGGGGTGATGAAGTTGGGCATCCCCTGAAAGGAGAGGGCGTGCATGGTGCACACGACGGCGACGGTGAGGAAGCCGGTGGCAACAAACAGGCTGCGAGAGTCCCGGTTCTGCTTGGAGGCCTCCCAGTTAACGATGAAGACAGCAAAGCTGACTAGGATGCCGGCAAGCTCCAACAGGGTGCGGAGCACGAGGAAGCTGGAGGGCTCGAGGGCGAAGTAAAGCTCCCGGCTGAAGATGATCGCCACGGCCAGAAGAGAGGCCATGGCCAGCCCGGCGAGAAGCAACCCTTCCTCAGAACGCTGCAGCTTTCTGGAGACCACTCGACCCCTCCGCGCAAGGTAGCACCGGAAATCGTATAGGTACCACGGGAAATCGAATTTGAAGGATCGGACGGAGGAACAACCGCCATGGCATAGCATATCACAGCCGTCGCAGGACCCATACAAAGGTGGCACTCCCTCTGCACCCAGACGACGCTAATCCGGGACCCATTGTTCGAGTCCGACGCGTGGAAGAGTGAAAAGGGGACTGACATGGCAAGCTAGGATCCAACCGTGGCAACAGCACTGGGCAGGGTGCGCGGGCTGGGCACATGCCATATCTGGGCACGTGCCGTTTGCCGTATAATGTGTCCGTGAAGCGCACGCGGAGGTCTTGAAGTAGAGATGATTCTTAGTTATGAACGAGGCGACGCTAACCGCGCAAAGGGGCATGCCCTGCTCTTTTTCCGGAGTTGGTCCGATCCCTCCACGGTTTTCGCGACATACCTGATTGTGCCTCCCATCGCGGTCGAGATCAGCAAGTACATACCGCCCATGTTCGCCAACCAGTTCCAACAGCTGGGAGGCGGGGGCATCTCAGTATTTCCGTATCCCCCCATTCCAGAGAAGGTAGAGGGCCAGGACTTTCTCGCGCGTTTGGCCGAGGCGCGAGATGACGACATGATCTCCGGCGGGACGGCCGACACGTCTTCGCCGGAGAGGTTGCTGCAGGCTGCGTCCGAGGCTGCTCAACAATACTTCGAAAGCTACACCTCCCAAATTAAATCCCTCGCCACCGAACCCGAACCCAAACCCGAACCTTTGCCCGGGGAGTCCGAGCCTGTAGATGTGGACGAACTGGTGTACGGCCTGATGGGAGACCGAGACCGGCTGGCAGAGCTGAGCAAGCTCAGCGGCCAGCTGCGCTACGCTATCGGCGGCGAAGACACACAACTGGCCAACGACACCGTGGCGGACATGAAGCGGCTGGCAAAGTACCTCGCCGAGAAGTACCATGCCCAGGAAGCGATCGAAGCAGCCCGCCGTCCCGGCAATCAGGGCGACCATTTGACTCAGCTGTACCTGGACAGGGCATACAGGATCGCGGACGAGGACTACGAGGCCGTCCGAGAGCTGGAGGCCAGGATCCAAGAGCTCAAGTAGACCCGGGCGCGGAACCGGCTCGCCGCCTGCGCTGCCGGCGTGGAGGTGCCGCCACGAGACTCGCCAAGATTCAGGCAACCCTTGGCCCCGCCTCATCAACCCCAGAAATCCTTCACCGGATGGCCGATGTCGGAATGGACGGCTGCCGGCTCAATATGTCCCACTGCACCCCCGATTCCGCTCAGGCGCTGGCCAAGATGGTGCGACGAGTATCCGCGGAAAGGGGACGGCCCATCGCCCTCGGCGCCGATATCCGCGGCCCCAAACTCCGGATCGGCGAGGTGGCCGGGGGCAGTGTTGTGCTGTCCGACGAGACGGCCGCGGGCGAATATCCCGTGGAGGCAGTTCACACCACGGATCAGGTGATCAGACGCGCCGAGCAGGAGAGAGCGCGGCACAAAGATGGACTGAACGACGAAGGCATCGACGGATCCCGGTTGGGTGCCGTCATCGTGGTCTCGCCCGATGGTAGGTCGGCCGAGCGGCTCTCGGCTCGCCGCGATGCTCATCCCATCATAGTGGCGCTGGAGAGGCCAGAAAGGGCCAACTGGTTGGCCACCTGCTGGGGAGTGCTGCCGGTGCTTGTGGAGGATTGCTCCAGTGAGGGAGTGGTGCAACGGGCCCTGGACACCGCGGTGGCTGCCCACCCATCCCTGGCCACCCGCCGCTTCATGGTGCTGGAAGATGGGCCGGGGTCAACGTAGAGAAGCCGCCGCGAGCGGACACGTCACAGGAGCGGGTCTCGCTGCCGATTATCTCGCCGAACTTCTTCAGAATGCGATCCCACGCCAGGTGCCAGTAGCTGTCGTTCACCTCCTTCAATCCGACCACTTCGGCGAAGAAACGGGATCACCAGCAACAGGAATACGGACACAACCGCCGGTAGCCCGAATACGAGCAGGCTAAAGAGGCCCAACCTAGGTTCCAGTTCCTCTTGGCATGCCAGGTAGTTCTGAAGGGCAATCAACAGCATCGCGGACGCAACCAATGCCAACGGCCACTGATACCAGCAAACCTTCAGGGCGCTCGCACGCGCTAGGGTTATCACCAAGGTCACCATGGCTCCCAGGATCAGTCCCAGGGCAAACCAGATCACTGCACAGCCTCCAGACAACCACGTAGGGCTGAATTATGTGCGACGTTCGCCCTGCATGGTATTGATGCCATACTCCGGAAAATTGGTGTTGTGCCACCACCTGTCCGGATCCTTCAGCGGCTTGCCGTCCGGCTCGTTTGGATACACCAGATCGGTGCCCAGTACAATCAGCCCGTTCAACGCGGGGGTGTTAGAAATCGTCGCCTTCAGGATCTGGTGAAGGCTCGCCTTATCATCCTGCGCGTATGGGCAGGTGGCAAAACAGAGCCCGCAGTCGGTGCCGCAATCGCTCCAGAAGTTGCGGCAGGCGATAGAGTCCTCAAAGTAAGCCCTGTGGCCGGCATTGTTCCACGGTCCCTTTACCTGCCAGGTCGGGTCCCGCTCGACGCTGAGAGCCCGAGGCGGGCAGGTGGTTGCGCACAGACGGCAGTCCCGGCAGAAGCGCATCACCCCAAAGTCGATCGGGGAGGTTGGAACAAGCGGCAGGTCGGTGATCAGCATGGCCAGCCGGACCATGGGCCCGTACTCCGGCGTGATCAACCTGTTCAGCCTGGACAACTCCCCCAGGCCGGCCATCACTGCCAACGCCGGGTAGATCCCCAGGCCGTTGGCTTCCGTGGGGCCGTAGCTCTGCCACCCGAGCGCCCTGAAGAACTCGTGGGCCATGTTCAGGGCGTTCCACATGCGGAAATCGGTGACCGAGGTGGTGATGGAGCCGAGCCTGGATGGGCTACACTTCATAGTCTCGCCGGACATCTGCATGGAAAAGACCACCGCCCACCTGGCCTTCTTCGGGATCACCAGGCGGTCCCGCTCCTCGCCGCCCTCCTCCACCTCGTCGAATATGATGGGCCGCTTGCTGGGCGCGGGCTCCTGGTCGTAGATCAGCTTCATGGTAGTGGCGTCTTTCAGCTCCACGAAACCAACCTTGGCCGCTCCCAGCTGGCGCAGCGCAGCCGTTACGACTCGAGAGTTGTCGTCCGGGCTGCCCTCATAGCGCGAAACCCCACGCTCCTTGGGGGTGAGCGACTGCTGCGGTCCCCGCAGATTCAAGATGGGCCGGCTTATGCCGGCCGCGGACTCTAGGGCAACGTCCTTGGTGGAGTAGCCGGGCCGGTTTTCGGCTTCCCACCGTTGGAGGTTCTCCTTCTGGCGCTTGATCAGTCGGTCGTCCACCTCAGCCCCTCGGTACTGCCGGAGGCTGCCGCGGGCAGACTGCCACTCGCTGAAGCGCTTCGTCGCGTTCCAGTCGACTTCCGTGGTGGGTTGTGCGACCCCCTTCACCCACCAGAAGCGGGGAGGGGTTGTCACCGGCTTATTGTCGGAAGGGATCGCAGCGGGAGTAGGGGCAGCCTGGGCGGCAAGAGCCGACCGAGGGGCCGCGGCCGCGAGGCTCACCCCGGCACCAGCCACACCCAGAGCGCGCAGAAACTCCCGACGAGTCAGATTCTCAGGCAAGGGATGGTCTCCTACTGTGAATTGCCGGGAAACAGCCATTGAATCCGGGCAAGCGGGACTCACCTCGGGCATCCGATGTGCGCCGAGCCCCCCAACGCCCGTCTCTCGAATTGGTACGTTGCACTTGATACTATAGTAATAGGCCACCGGACCCTGAATCATTAGGGCCATGAGCACGAAAGCAGGCCGAATCTCGTGGCAGACCGTTTTGGAGTGCGTCGGCAAGACACCAGTGGTGACGCCGAATCGTCGTCCTGTTGGAGCGACGATTCGGCGCTCCAACAGGACGACTGTAGGAGTTGTAGCCCCTGACCCTGCCTACACTCACATGCCAGCACGGAAACCTTTACAGTGCTGGCCCCTGGCCCTATAATTAGTTAACCATTTGAACCAGATTCCTCAGCGCTCCATATGTACAAAGGCCGCGAAGAGGACGAGTAGCCGGTGCCGAAAGCCCCAGAGAGCCGCGTTGCTGTGAGGCGGCGCCGTAGGGCCGGTGAAAATGACCTCGGAGCCGCAGGCTGAACGGGCTCGGTGCCCCAGTAGGCCGAGCCGGTTGTCTCCCAGGAGACAGATAGCCCACCGTTATCGGGGCTGGAGTATCGGAACCGTTTGTCGCGTTCCCGTACTCATTGAGGCGGTTGCCGCGAGGCGGCCGCGAAGCGGGGTGGTAGCACGAGATGGGCTCCTCGTCCCTGGCATAGGACGGGCGCCCATTTTTCATTGCATTTGTTGCTTCGAAGGCAGGCTTGGATATCGTGAACGAGGGCTCCGCGGGCACCACAATAACCCAGTACATCACCTTCGCGTCCCACCCGAACGAAATGGAGTTGGACAGCGGCGAGAAGCTGGGCCCAATAACCTTGGCCTACGAGTGCTGTGGGCAGCTAAACGCCAACATGAGCAACGCCATCATGGTGTGCCACGCCCTTTCCGGGGACGCCCACGCCGCGGGGATAAGTGGGGACACCGACGCCGTCGGCGCTGCCGACACCGGGTTCGGGGCCACTCCTGGGGAGGTGGACCGGAAGCGGCTGGGCTGGTGGGACAACATGATCGGGCCGGGGAAAGCGATAGACACCGATCAGTACTTCGTGGTGTGCGCCAACGTTCTGGGCGGCTGCCGAGGCTCCACCGGCCCGAGCTCCATCAATCCGGCCACCGGCAAGCCCTACGGTCTCAACTTCCCCCTGGTCACGGTAGGAGACATGGTCCGGGCGCAGAAGGCGCTGCTCGACCACCTGGGCATCGAGCGGCTGCTTGCGGTGATTGGCGGGTCGCTGGGCGGCATGCAGGCGCTGCAGTGGGCCGTGGCATACCCAGACCGGGTCAGGGCCTGCGTGCCTATAGCCACGGCTGCCCGGCTTTCCGCCCAGGGGATCGCCCTCAACGAGGTGGGCCGGCAGGCCATCATGGCGGACCAGAATTGGCACGGTGGCGACTACTACGGAAAGAACGACCCCATACCGGGGCTCGCCGTTGCCCGGATGCTTGGCCACATAACCTACCTGAGCGACGAGTCGATGCGCCAGAAGTTCGGCCGCAGGCTGCGCAACAGGGAGCGGTACGGCTTCGACTTCTCAACCGATTTCGAGGTGGAGAGCTACCTGCGCCACCAGGGCGACAACTTCGTCCACCGCTTCGACGCCAACAGCTACCTGTACATCACCAAGGCCGTGGACTACTTTGACCTGTCCAACGGGACCGGCGGACTGGGCGTGGTCTTCAAGGACCTCCAGGCTCGCTTCCTGGTGATCTCCTTCAGCTCCGACTGGCTCTATCCGACCTACCATGCCAAGGAAATTGTGAAGGCGCTGAAGCTAAATGGCATCGACGTGAGCTTCTGCGAGATCCCATCGGCCTATGGTCACGATGCCTTCCTGCTGGAGGAGGAGGCCCAGACCCACCTGCTCAAAGGATTCCTCGCCTACACGATGTCCGGAAAGGTGCGCTAGATTTTGGTGACCCGTGCTGAAGACGAACTGGGGACCCCCGCCCTCACCGACAGGATCGACCTGCGGCTGATCTGCGACCTGGTCAAGCCCGGCTCGTCCGTGCTAGACCTCGGCTGCGGAGACGGCGACCTGATGGCTCTGCTGATCCGGGAGCGGCGGGTGACGGCCCGGGGAGTGGAGATATCCGAGGACGGGGTCTACCACTGTATAGCCCGCGGGCTATCGGTGCACCACGGCGACCTGGACGAGGGGCTGGAGGACTATCCGGACAACGCGTTCGACTACGTGATACTCAGCCAGACCCTCCAGGCAGTGCACAAGCCCAAACTGGCGCTGCAGGAGATGCTGCGTGTGGGGAGGGTAGGCATCGTCTCATTCCCCAACTTCGCCTTCTGGCAGTCACGGCTGCACCTGGCCATTCAAGGGCGCATGCCCAAGACCAATGACCTGCCATATGAATGGTACAACACCCCCAACATCCACCTCACCACCATCAGCGATTTCCTCGAACTGTGCGAGGCTGAGGGAATGGAGGTGGCGGACAAGCTGTTCCTCTCCGGCAAACGCCGAGTGAAACTGATCCCCAACCTCAGAGCGCGCATGGCTCTCTTCATGGTGCGTAAGAAGCGCTGACCGAAGGTCGCGGGCTAACGTCACCACAAAGACACCAAGACACGAGTTACTCGAGTGACAAAGGCTCTGATTCATGTGGTCTTTGTGGCTTCGTGCCTTTGTGGTTCGGTCCGCGCAGTCAGCTGGCCCTATCCAGGTCGACTATGCGGACCTTGCCTACGTACGGCTTGGTTCTATAGTAGGTGGCCTTCTGCAGCTTTACCACGATGTCCGCCATCCGTTGCGATGCCTCAGCCATCCTGGCGGCCATCTCCCGCACCTCTTCCAGGCTTCGGTCACGATGGGAGATCAGCTCGGCGCTGCTGACTACCACGGTGAGAGGCTGGTTCAGCTCGTGGGCTACCGCACCCGCCAGCTGAACGATCGTCTCGTCTCGGGCAGCCTGCAGCATCACCCTCTCCGTCCGCCGGTAGAGCAGGTGGATGGACACGGCGCTGACGAGGCCGATCACCCAGGTAGCCAGCAACAGCGACAGCTTGATCCCGGTCGGGGAGAGGTCTGGGGCGAACAGCTCATGGGAGAACAGCACAAAGCTAAAGAGGAGCAGCGCAGAAAGGATCAAGAGCCATACGGACAGTAAGAACCGCACGAGCCAACTCCCTCCGCATGAGGATCTCCAGGTGAAACGGTGAGGCCCGGCTAGATCCAGCGGCCGAACCCTCTCCAGCGTCGACGGTTCGAGCAGCTCACCGGCCAAGTCCCCTTCGACGCACCTCACGCGGAGCGGCTCCGGACATAGTATACCACCACGTAGTTAACATGCATGAAGTTAACATGGCCAACTTCCTGGCCACCCTGCTCCCGGGTACCGCGGCACCTCTTGGCAACTACTCCAGGACCCGGACCACATCCTCCAGCGGCTTCCTGGGGCCAGGGGCTGGGGTACCCGCGGCGTATCCCACCGGCACCAGGGCGAACAGCTCCACGCCCTCGGGGATCTCCAGCATCCGCTCTATCTCTCGCCTGGCCAACATCGGCCCGGCCATCCAGCAGCTGGAGAGCCCCTGCTCGTGCAGCGCCAGCAGCAGGTAGCCGGTGGCTCCGGCGATGGTCTGGATCCGGGAGTTGATCTCCGCGCGATTACGGATCATATCCCGCGCCTCAGGGTCCGTTTCGCTCCTCTTCTGCAGAACCTTGTCGGCCGAGCTCTGGTACCCGCCCATGCCAATACCAATCACCGCCGGAGCATGGCGGAAGAAGGATGCGGTTGCCCTGTAGCGCTCGAAGGTTTGGCCAAACTCGGCGGCCTCCGGCCAACCGGCCATCAGGTCTACCTTGGCCTGGACGGCGTCCGCCATCCTATCGATGATCCGCCGGCTCTTCACCACGAAGAAACGCCAGGGCTGGAAGTTGCCGCCGTTGGGCGCCCAACAGGCCAACTCGATAGCCTTCAGGATGCTCTCGGTGGGAACACCTTTATCCTGGTACCTCCGAACGGAACGCCTGCCCCGAATGGCCTCTGCCAGTTCCATTTGTTTCACCCTCCCAATCCGCGCCGATGGTTGCCTCAGATGATAGTCCACCCTCGCTCCAGCGGGCAAACCCGGGGGCCCGACTTGCTTGAATGGTGGTTGAAGGACTATTCTTGGAACCTGCGGTGGACACGTTTGATCTATCCCCGCCACGGCCAGTGCCCACCGACGGGTCGTCTCCGCGGAGTGTACGATCCGCCCCGGCCGGTACCTCCCATCCCGGCAACGGTAAACAGGAGCCACGATGCTGACCGAAAGATGGCAGCGCAACCTGTTGGCGATCTGGATAGCGCAGACCCTCACCATGATTTCCTTCAGTTTTGTGTTTCCGTTCATACCCCTGTACATACAGAGCCTTGGGGTCAATGAGGCTACCGAGGCAGCTCAGTGGGCCGGCGCCGTTGGCGCCGCCGCGGCGTTATCGATGTCGATAGTCCAGCCCATCTGGGGCAACCTTTCCGATCGATATGGCAGACGGCCGATGGTAATACGTTCCATGTTCGGAGGAAGCCTGACCCTGATCCTGATGGGGATGGCCAGGTCGCCCATGGAGTTGGTGATACTGCGACTTATTCAGGGGACGGTCACCGGAACGGTCGCCGCGAGCAATACCCTGGTGGCGACATCCACACCTAAGCACCGCCTTGGCTACGCCCTTGGGTTGATGCAGATGGCGATATTCGTCGGCAACTCGGTGGGCCCATTGGTGGGGGGCCTCATCTCGGACCACGCCGGCTACCCGATGGCCTTCTACACGTCTGGGGTGCTGATGCTGGTTGGGGGACTGGTCGTGGTGGCATTCGTCAGGGAAGACTTCACCCCTCCCGAGAAGAACAGCGTACAACTTGGGATTTGGGCCCAGTCCAGATCGCTGCTGGCGATGCCGATCTTCCCCATGCTGCTCACGGTAACCTTCCTGATCCAGTTCGGCGGAACTATCATCACACCAGTTCTCAGCCTCTTCATCGCCGATCTGGCCGGCGGGGCCAATGC
>Ga0209014_10000285_pt1 | contig 28973 bp, 32 predicted proteins | sample BarGraNGADG00212_FD_184491 | JGI IMG/M metagenome (GOLD analysis project Ga0209014, IMG submission 184491) | Arctic peat soil microbial communities from Barrow, Alaska - Barrow Graham LP Ref core NGADG0002-212 (SPAdes) (version 2) | ecosystem: Environmental > Terrestrial > Soil > Wetlands >...
AGTTAGCCGCTCATGGCGCCGAGGAACTCGCCGTTGGAGCGGGTCTTGCCCAGCTTGTCCAACAACAGCTCCATGGTCTCCACGGGCGAAAGCGGAGCGAGCACCTTGCGGAGGATCCACACGCGGTTGAGCTCGTCCTTGGGCAGGAGCAGCTCTTCCTTGCGGGTACCGCTCTTGTTGATGTCGATGGCGGGGAAGACGCGCTTGTCCACGAGTTTGCGTTCCAGGTGGATTTCCATGTTGCCGGTGCCCTTGAACTCTTCGAAAATCACGTCGTCCATGCGGCTGCCGGTATCGATGAGTGCGGTGGCGATGATGGTGAGCGAGCCGCCCTCCTCAATGTTGCGCGCGGCGCCGAAGAAGCGCTTGGGACGCTGTAAGGCGTTAGAATCCACGCCGCCCGAGAGCACCTTGCCGCTCGGCGGGACGATGGTGTTGTAGGCGCGCGCCAGACGCGTGATGGAATCCAGCAGGATGACGACGTCGCGCTTGTGCTCCACCAGGCGCTTGGCCTTTTCGATGACCATTTCGGCCACCTGCACGTGGCGCGTGGCAGGTTCGTCGAAGGTGGAGCTGATGACTTCACCTTTCACGCTGCGCTGCATGTCGGTGACTTCTTCCGGACGCTCGTCGATCAGCAGAACGATCAACGTGACTTCGGGATGATTGGTGGTGACGGAGTTGGCGATGCTTTGCAGCAGCATCGTCTTACCGGTACGCGGCGGGGACACGATGAGACCGCGCTGGCCCTTGCCGACGGGGCTCAGCAGATCCATCACGCGGCCGGAGTAATTGTCTTTGACGGTTTCCAGCTTGAACCGCTCGTTGGGATACAGCGGCGTCAGGTTGTCGAAGAAGATTTTGTTGCGGGCTTCCTCGGGCGGCTCGAAGTTGATGGCATCGACTTTGATCAGCGCGAAGTAGCGCTCGCCTTCCTTGGGCGGGCGGATCTGGCCACTGATGGTGTCGCCGGTGCGCAGATCGAAACGGCGGATCTGGCTGGGCGACACGTAAACATCGTCGGGGCCGGGCAGGTAGTTGTACTCGGGAGCGCGCAGGAAGCCGAAGCCATCGGGCAGGCACTCCAGCACGCCTTCGCTGAAGATCAGCCCGCTCTTTTCGGCCTGGGTTTGCAGGATCTTGAAGATCAGTTCCTGCTTGCGCAGGCCGGCGGCGCCGGCGATGTTCATGTCCTTGGCAACCTGGTTGAGCTTCTGAATGCTCATGTCCTTCAGCTCGACCAGGTCGAGCGTGGGAGTTCCAGATTTGGCGGCCTGGGCGGAGCCCTGCTTGCGGCGCTGCGCGCCGAGGTGGGTTTCAGGTCCGGGAGGAGGGGCGGGCGGCTCGGCGGCCGGCGGTGGAACGGCAAGGGGAGGCGCCAGGGGGGGCGTGATAGGCTTGGCTTCCGCCGCGGGTTTCAGTTCCGCCGCGGGTTTGGGTTCCGCGGCCGGTTTGGGTTCCGCCGCGGGCTTCGGTTCGGCGGGCTTGACTTCAGGCGGCGCAGCCGTGGCGGCCGTTCTGGAGGCTCGCTCGGGCTTGTGCGGCTTTTCGACGGTCGGCTTATCGACAGTCGGCTTTTCGAGAGTCTCTGCGGGGGCGCTTTCGCGGGTGGGTGTCTTTTCGGTGGGCTTTTCGGATTGTTCCTGCGGCAGGTTGTCGCCTACCGTGGGTGAAGTGTTTTCATTATTACTTGCCAAATTTCCCTCACTCCCCGGCCACTGAGGGCCGAGAACGGCAACGGCTCCACGCCTTCCTTGCGGATGGCGCGAAGTCCGCGCTCTTGCTCAGTCTGATTCAACTTGTCTGTCTTGGTAGCTACTACCAGGTACGGCCTGCCGTAATGCTCGAGCCACCGCTTGAGATCGAGATCTTTCTCCATCCATCCGCGGCGGGTATCCAGAATCAGGCAGGAAAGCACCAGAGTCTCTCGATTGTTCAAATACTGCTCGATCAAAATCTTCCATTGGCCGGTGAACCCCTTGGGGACCCGGGCATATCCATAGCCCGGTAAATCGACGAGGTAGAAACCCTCGTCGACCCGGTAAAAGTTAATGGTTTGCGTTCGGCCCGGTGTATTGCTCGTGAACGCCAGCTTTTTGTGGCCGGTGAGGGCGTTAATCAAGCTGGACTTGCCAACGTTACTTCTCCCTAAGAATGCGACCTCCGGCAATCGGTCGGAGGGGAACGTGTCCGGCTTGCCTGAGCTTACTACAAATTCTGCTTTCAAGGAACTCACTTAATGTGCAACAGTCTCTTCGGCGGGCTGGCGATCTTCCATCTTCAGATCGGCCAGATCGGCCGCCGGGATCGGCAACGCGACGATTTCCCGAACGAGAGCGATTTTCAAAACCTGGTCCATGGATTCCACGAAGTGGAGCTTCATGGTCTGCTTGATGGCATCGGGGATGTCCGGAAGATCCTTTTCATTCTCCCGCGGCATGATCGCTTCCAGGATGCCATGGCGGTGCGCGGCCATCAACTTCTCCTTGAGACCGCCGATGGGCAGCACCTTGCCGCGGAGGGTGATTTCGCCGGTCATGGCCAGATCGCCGCGCACCGGGTTCTTGGTCAGGGCGCTGCAAATGACGGTGGCCAGGGTGATGCCGGCCGAGGGTCCGTCCTTGGGAATGGCGCCTTCGGGAATGTGAATGTGGACGTCCAGGCTGCGGTAGAAATCGCGCGCCAGCCCCAGCGATAGCGCCCGCGAGCGGATATAGCTCATGGCGGCCTGGGCCGATTCCTGCATGACTTCGCCCAGCTTGCCGGTGATGGTGAGCTTACCTTTGCCTTCCATCAGGGTGCATTCCACGGTCAGAAGCTGGCCGCCGACTTCGGTCCAGGCCAGCCCGGTGGCTGCCCCGATTTCGTTCTTCTTGTCGGTGACGAGGTCGCGGAACTTCCAGGGTCCGAGCAGTTCCCTCACCTTCTCGCCATTGATCACAGCCGTGGCAAGCTTCTTGTTGTCCTTGCCGTTATCGTTGTTGACCACTTGCCGCGCGATCTTGCGGCAGACATTGCCGATTTCCCGTTCCAGATTGCGTACGCCGGCCTCGCGGGAATAGTACTCGATCAGGCTGCCGATGCCGTCGTCCTTGAAATCGATCTCTTCGCCGGTGAGTCCGGTGGCTTCCACCTGCTTTTTCACCAGGAAACGCTTGGCGATCTCCATCTTTTCGAGCTCGGTATAACCCGACAGACGGATGACTTCCATGCGGTCCTGAAGGGCCGGCGGAACGGTGTGCATGACATTGGCGGTGGCGATGAAGAACACCTGGCTGAGATCGTATTCCACGTCCAGGTAGTGGTCCACGAACATGAAGTTCTGCTCGGGGTCGAGCACTTCGAGCAGCGCCGCACTCGGGTCGCCGCGGAAATCCATCGACATCTTGTCGACTTCGTCGAGCATGAACACCGGGTTGCGCGTGCCGGCCTTCTTCATCATCTGGATGATCTGGCCGGGCAGCGCGCCGATGTAGGTGCGGCGGTGCCCGCGGACTTCCGCCTCATCGCGCACGCCGCCGAGCGACATGCGGACGAATTTGCGTCCGGTGGCTTTCGCAATCGACATGCCGAGCGAGGTCTTGCCCACGCCCGGAGGCCCCACGAAGCATAGAATCGAGCCCTTGGGATTCTTCACCAGGCGGCGCACCGCCAGAAATTCCAGGATGCGTTCCTTGATCTTCTCCAGCCCGTAGTGATCGCTTTCCAGCACGGTTTCGGCGAACTTGAGATCGCGGATTTCCTTGGACTTTTTCTTCCATGGCACCACCAGCAGCCAGTCGAGATAGTTGCGGCTTACGGTGGATTCGGCGGACATGGGCGGCATGTTCTCCAGGCGCTTGAGCTCCGCCATGGCTTTCTCCTGCGCCTCGGGGGTCATGCCGGCTTCCTCGATGCGCCGCTTCAGCTCATCGAGTTCGCTCTTTTCGCCGCGCCCCAGTTCCTTCTGGATGGCCTTGATCTTCTCGTTGAGGTAGTACTCTTTCTGCGCCTTCTCCATCTGGCGCTTCACGCGCCCCTGAATGGTGCGGTCGACATTGAGCTTTTCGATCTCGATATCGAGCATCTCGGCCACGCGCGTCAGGCGGTCGATGGGGTCGAAGATTTCCAGCAGTTCCTGCTTCTCTTCGATGGTGAGCTGCAGGTTGGCGCCCACCGTATCGGAGAGTTTGCCGCTCTCATCCACGCGGATGGCCGCGATCATGGTTTCGTAGTTCAGGTTCTGGCTGAGTTTGACGTACTGTTCGAACAGGCCGGTGACGCGGCTGATGAGCGCGTCGAGTTGCGGGCCGGTTTCCACTTTGTAGGCGGAGGTGCGCACGGTGGCGCGGAAGAAGCCCTCCTCGTCGGAGATCGAAACCACTTTGGCGCGTTCCACGCCTTCCACCAGGACTTTGATGTTGCCGTCCGGGAGCTTGAGGCTCTGCACGATGTTGACGATGGTGCCGACGCTGTAAATCTCGTTGGGCTTGGGTTCATCGACGGAGGCATCGTGCTGCGTGGCAAGAAAGATCTTCTTGTCGCCGGCCATGGCCTCTTCCAACGCCCGCACACTGGATTCGCGCCCCACCACGAACGGGGTCATCATGTACGGAAAGATGACCACGTCGCGAATGGGCATCATCGGCAGACGTTTTGTATCGGATTTTTCCTTCGAAGTAAGCATTGTTCTCCCCACCGGGATCGGTACAACCCCAGTCCCCGGCGTGCGGTCTGTTCAGGAAATTACGGTTAACCGGCCTTTTCCAATATTGTAAGACTGATTTTCTGCGAGAGCACCATCTCCTTGGTAACCAGGAACTCGCGTACTTTTTTGTAGGAAGGCAGGTAATACATCAGATCCAGCATCAGGTCTTCGAGAATCATCCGCAAACCGCGCGCGCCCACCTTGCGCTCCATGGCCAGATCGGCGATGGCTTCGATGGCCTCCTCGCTGAACCTGAGGCGAACGTTCTCGAATTCGAAGAGCTTCTGATACTGCTTGATGATGGCGTTCTTGGGCCTGGTCAGGATCTGGATCAGGGCCGAGCGATCCAAGTCCTCCAGTACGGCGCTCACCGGCAGACGGCCGATGAATTCCGGAATGAAACCAAACTTGATCAGATCGACCGGCTGGGCCTGGCCGAGCAGATCGATATCGCGGCGTCCGCTGACGCCAGAGGAGCGGCCGATGGTTTTTTCCTCTTCCTGCAGGAAGCCGATGCTCTTCTTGCCGGTGCGGCGCGCGATTACCTTTTCCAGACCCACGAAAGCGCCGCCGCAGATAAACAAAATGTTAGTCGTGTCCACCGGCGTGAATTCCTGGTGCGGGTGCTTGCGCCCACCTTGCGGGGGAACGTTGGCTATCGTGCCTTCCAGAATCTTCAAAAGCGCCTGCTGCACGCCCTCGCCCGAAACATCGCGCGTGATCGACGGGTTCTCGTCCTTGCGGCAGATCTTGTCGATCTCGTCGATGTAAATAATGCCCTGCTGGCACTTCTGCACGTCGCCATCAGCCGCCTGGAGAAGCTTGAGGATGATGTTCTCCACGTCCTCGCCGACGTACCCGGCCTCGGTCAAGGTGGTGGCATCGACAATGGCAAACGGCACATCCAGGATCTTCGCCAGGGTTTGGGCCATCAGGGTTTTACCGGTGCCGGTGGGGCCGATGAGCAGGATATTCGATTTCTGCAGTTCGACCTCGGTGTTGCGCATGCGGTTCATGTGAATCCGCTTGCAGTGGTTGTAAACCGCCACCGCCAACTTCTTCTTGGTGGCTTCCTGCCCGATTACGTACTGATCCAGGAACTCTTTCACTTCCAAGGGCTTCGGGATTTTGTTCGGTGTTCCGGAAGGAGCCTCGACCTTGTCGTCCTCGAGGATCGAGTTGCAGACCGCAATGCACTCGTCGCAGATGTACGCGCGAGGATAGTCGCTCGGAGAAGAAATGAGTTTTCCGACTACGTCCTGACTCTTATGACAAAACGAACACCGTAAAGCATCATCGGATCCGGCACGCTTCACGCAGGTTTCTCCTCTTCCGCCGTTGGCACAGCGCCGTCAGGGTAGGGCACCACATTGAATTCCATCTCCATTATCACCCGAATGACGTTTCCTTAGCAATGTACCCGGCGGATCGCGCCCGATATCTCCGGTTAACACATTCGTTGGCCGGGAAGGTCCCGGCCCCTATCGTTGCACATTCCATAGCGCGCGGTTGACAGGCCACAAAAAGCAATGGCCTGTCCCACCAGCCTAGGACTCGGCCGTCTTGCGCGCGTGCTCGAACAGGAAGTTCAGCGTCTTGTCGGTCTGGATGTGGCTGGCGATGCGGCCCAGCGTGCCATCCTTCTCGAATTCCATATGCACCGCGGCCACCGGCTTGCGCTGCTGGCGGGCCACCTTTTCCACTTCGCTGTCGACTTCGTCGCGCGTGGCGTGAATGCTCTCCCGCTCGCTGACCTTGCCGAGCAACATGGAAGCCTTCACCTCGCGGATCGCCTTGTCGCGCTGCGTTTCCTTCAATTTGTCCCAATCCAATTTCAGTTTTTTCGGATCGATGCCCTGCTCGGCCATGGCAAGCAGGCGCTGCTCCACGCGGTTCTTGATCTGGCGTTCCACGAACAGTTCGGGCACCGGAAAGTCATGCGCGTCCACCAGTTTGTCCACAATCTGGTTCTTGGCATCCTGCTGCGCCTCGTTCTGGCGCTGGGAGAAGATGGCCTTGCGGACGGCTTCCTTCAGCTCGTCGACCGTGCGGTAGTCGCCGAGTTCCTGGGCGAACTCATCGTCGAGTTCGGGCAGCTCCTTGCGGCGCAGGCCCTTGAGGACGGCATGGAACTTGACGGTCTTGCCGGCCAGTTTCTCGGACCCATAATCTTCCGGGTAGACGACTTCGAAATCCTTCTCGTCCCCGGGAGTGAGGCCGCGCAGATTCCCGGTGAACGCTGCGAACGTCTCCTTGGCGCCGATTTCGAGCACCATCTCGTCGGTCTTCACCGGTTCGCCTTCCACGCCTGCCAGGCTTTCCAGCGAGACGACGGCGAAATCGCCGTCCACCACCGGGCGCGGATCGATATTGATGTACTGCGCCTTCTGCTGGCGGATCTCGTCGATGCGCCTGGCAATGTCCTCTTCGGTGACTTCGGGATCCTGGTAGGGCACTTCGACGTTGTGGTACTCGCCGAGCACGACCTCCGGGAACACTTCGAAGGTGGCCTTGAACGTGAGCGGGGCGAAATCGTGAAAATGGACGTCGCCGATATCGGGCGTGCCCACCGCGTTCAGGTTCTCCGCTTCGAGCTGCTTTTGCAGATGGACGGGAATCAGATTCTCCAGCACCTTTTGCCGGATATCGCCGGCAAACTGCTTGCGGATCAGGTTGGCGGGCGCTTTGCCGGGGCGGAAGCCCTGCAGTTTGGCGCGCTTCTGAATGTCGTCGACGACGCGGCCGGTCTCGCTCTCTACCACATCAACGGGGATGGAAATTTCCAGCGAGTGTTTGCAACCTTCTACTAATGCCAAGTGGATTTAACCTCGGGGACAGAGTGATGGCTAAAGGAAATTATAACACGCAGGTTAGCGGCGTTTGCACGGCGGCCGCGCGGCTCGATAACCCGCCGGCCGGGGCTTGCGGCCGCGGCTGAAAATGGGTTGGGTTCGTGGGATACGATTGGGTTCGCAAGGCCGATGCAAAATATTGACAACAATAGGCGGCGGATGCGAAATGGGTTCGTCTCGCATTTTTCGTTTGGGAACTTAAGCGGCGCGCGCCGACAGGGCCGCTCGCCATGGGACGGGGACGCGAGAAGTGATTTTGGAGAAGACATGCCTGCCTACGATCATTATATCTGACTTGGCAAGGGGGCTCATAGTTAAGCCTTTTATTTACAATGAAAAACCGTGTGAAATGGATTTTGCCAGGGAGGATATTCCGGCTGGAATTCTATCTCCATTTTGACATGCCATATTAAGCTAGCTTAAGCTAGATTCTAGCCGGAGGAATCATGCAGGAGATTGGTGCATTTGAAGCCAAAAATAAACTGGCAGCGCTGCTGGACCGTGTGGAGCGCGGCGAAGAGATCGTGATTACGCGGCACGGTAAGGCTGTGGCGCGGTTGGTGCCGAATGCCGGGGGCATCGACCAATCGCAGGCGCGGGCGGCGGTCGAGCGAATTCGGGAGAGGGCGCGGAACCTGAAAGCCGGCCGATTCGATTGGGACGCCTTCAAGGCGGACCGGGATGCGGGCCGGCCGTGAGTTTGGTGGTTGACAGCTCGGCGACCCTGGCGTGGGTATACAGCGAGGAGACCACAGAGGCCATCTCCGAGGTTCTCGCCCGCTTGACGGACAGGGGGGCGTGGGTTCCCGCGCTCTGGAGGCTGGAGGTGGCGAATGTTTTGGAAATGAACGTCCGGCGCGGCCGTCACGACGCTGCTTTCAGAGATGCCGCGCTGGCGGACCTGGCCGTTTTGCCGATCGGCATCGATGCGGAAACGGATCGCCATGCCTGGGGTGCTACGGTGCGCCTGGCCGCGCGGCATCGGTTGACCACGTACGACGCGGCGTACCTGGAGTTAGCGCAACGCCGGGGACTGCCGCTGGCCACCTTGGATCAGGAGTTGCGCGATGCAGCCACCGCCGAAGGCGTGATTTTACTCGGCTAGCCGCCGCAATGAGGCAACAGGGCGGGCACTCAAGGCGCTGAGTACAGGGTTTCACAAATACGGTCTCGTATTTCGAGGGACCAATCCCTCAGAAGCCGGGAAAAGTCGCAGGGATCGCCGTGTTGACAGACGGACCCAGAGGGTACCCCGTCTGTCCCACGTTGGTGGGGCAGGCGCTTTCGCCTGCCAACCGATTTGTTCTCACCGTCTCACGGTCGCGGCTCAGATTGCACCCCGCTACCCGATCAGCTTGGCGAAGCGCGAGCCGGGGCGGACGATGGTCTGATTGCGTTCCGGGCCGGTGGAGATGCAACCCACTTCGACGCCCGTACAGGCCTCCAGAAACGCAATGTACTGCTTGGCCTTCTCCGGCAGCTCCTGGTAGTTCGCGATGCCGAACGTCGAGGTGCTCCACCCGGGCACGGACTCGTACACCGGTTCGATCTTGGCGATCTCGGCCACTGTCGCCGGCATGCCGTCGACGTCCCTGCCCCCGATGCGATAGCCCACGCAGACCGGAATCCGGTCGAACTCATCCAGCACGTCGAGTTTGGTCACCACCAGGCTGTCGAAACCGTTGATGGTAGCGGTGTAGCGCAACAGCGGCGCGTCGAACCAGCCGCAACGCCGCGGACGGCCGGTGACGGCGCCGAATTCCTTGCCGCGTGTGCGGATCCGCTCGCCCGCGTGGTCCAAGGCCTCGGTGGGGAAAGGGCCGCCGCCCACGCGCGTGATGTACGCCTTACCGACGCCGATCACGCCGGAGATGCGCGTGGGCGGCACGCCCGTGCCGGTACACGCCCCGCCGGCGCTGGCGCTGGAGGAGGTCACGAAGGGATAGGTGCCGTGATCGATATCCAGCATGGTGCCCTGCGCGCCTTCGAACATGATGGTCTTGCCGTCGCGGATAGCGTTGTTGAGCAGCACCGAGGTATCGCAAACCATGGGGCGTATGCGCTCGGCGAAGGCCTCGTACTCGGCGCGGATGGCCGTCAGGTCGAGTTCGCTGTCAATGCCGAGCGCCCTGGCGATGACGACCTTCTCCTGCATCACGGAATCGTAGTGCGCGCGGAAACCTTCCGTGTCGAGGAGGTCGGCGATGCGGATGCCGCGGCGCGCGATCTTGTCCTCGTAGCAGGGGCCGATGCCGCGCGAGGTGGTGCCGATGGAAACGCGGCCCTGGCGGCCTTCCGACATTTTCTCCATCATGCGGTGGGCTGGAAACAGCACGTGCGCGCGGTTGCTGATGAAGAGATTGGCGGCCACCGCCACGCCCGCCGATTCCAGGGCCTCGATCTCGCTCAACAGCGCGGCGGGATCGATGACCAGTCCGTTGCCAATCACGGCCTGCTTCCCGGGGCGCAGAATGCCGCTCGGGACCAGTTTGAGGATGAACTTCTTCTCGCCGATGAAGACCGTATGGCCCGCATTGTGCCCGCCCTGATAGCGCGCCACAATATCGAACCGTTCCGCGAAGAGATCGACGATCTTGCCCTTACCCTCGTCGCCCCACTGTGAGCCGAGGATGATTACGTTTCCCATTTTGACCAAACCGATCTAGTTTACCGCACTCGGGCGCGTGGCGGACGGGAAAACGGAAAAGCGGACCCACTCCTCCCTGGAAGCCGGCCGTCCATGATACGCTTGCACTTGATGCAGATTTCCGAAGTTTACCTGGGTCTGGGGCAGGATGCGTTTGGACAACTCATCCGCGGCATCTCCATCGGCAAGCTGAAAGTTTACCAGATCTACGAGGGCTTCAAGGTTCGCGCGCACCTCACCAAGGTCAACACCGAGGGTTTGCGCAAAGCCGTGCCGAAACTCTGGGAGCGCATTTCCGCCGGGGACGAGGATTTTGCCAAGGATCTGGCGCAGGCCATCCTGGTCTCCCATCTGGACATGATCGGAGCGGTGCTGGATTTCCTGGGCGTACCGCATGAGAATGGCTTCTTTGCCAAGGAGACGGACGCCAAACCGTATTTCACCGATGGCTGGGAAGAGCGCGTGCACGAGAAGTTTCGCGGCGCATACCCGGAAGCGATTCTACTTTTTTATGTGAACCACCTGCGCTGGGAACTGCTGGAGGCCACGGATGTCTACCGCCCGGTCTCCCCGAGCGCCGTTTGAGTTCGGTTCGCCGCGTGCAGAGAGAGTGTTAGAACGATGACAGTATCTGTGGGGAACCCGTCGCAGGAATTCCGCCAGGATACCGTCATGCCGATGGAAGTGTTTTCGTTATATGCAGATTCGATTTTTCCTGAACTGGCCGGCACGGTTTTTGCGCCCGGACAGAGATGTTGGGTTTTTACGCACCCGGAAGTATTTTTGGGCCATAACACCCACCGCGTATCGTGGAATTTCCGGAACTGCCAAGTCGCCAACTCCGAGAGGTGCCTGCCATGAATCATTGCGATTTCCATTATTCCCACCTGCTACCCAAGAAGCCGGGGATTCTCCCGTTAGAGGAGACCATGACGAAAAAGTGCCGCCGCTGCGCCGCTGAATTCGTGACGCGCTCCCGAATCCGGAAACGCTGCGACGCATGTCAGACCGTCGTATCCGCGGAGAAACAGAAGAAGGCCAATGAGCGGCTGAAGGCCCGCCGCGCAGCCCGCCGCATGTGCCTGTTGAAGGCGGCGAGCTAGCGCTCCACAAATAGGCGGGCGGCGCCGCGTTGCCAGTAACGCGTGTCGAGTCCGCGCGGCACGGCGTTGCCCCAAACGCCCACCCGTGCCACCGATGCCGCGTGCGCAGCGTCGGCAAGCTCATTATTTGCAACGAATACCAGGGTGGCAATCGGCCTGCCTCCTGCTGGCAGGAGGTCCAATATGAGAGTGGGATGGTTTTTGTCCGTGGTTGCCGGAACTGGAGCGCTGCTGAATGCCCAAGCGGAGGAGCGGAGCGTGTCAGTCAAACCGCCGGTGGTTCGCACCGTCGAGTTCAAGAACTTCCGCGGGGTCTCGGCGAAAGAGATTGTGGACCGCCTGAATGACCGGGACATCCAGTTGGTGGAACGGCCCTACAACCCGCGGTACGTGGAAACCGCGCAGGGGATCGTCGAGGAGTTCCTGAAGGAAAAGGGTCAGCCGGAGACCCACGTCAAGCCGACGGTCACCAGGATCCCGCCACACTCGGTCCGTGTCACGTTCACCGCGGCCCCCTGACGGCAACAGGCGGCGAGGTGGGCCAGACGATTGTTGTGTGTCGTCTGTCAAGTTGCCGTGCATTAGCGAGGCGTGACAGACCTCGAAAGGCGATGGTCTGTCCCCCCCACAGAACTCCACCCTGTGCCACCATAAGGTATGCGGTTCGCTCTCCTGCTGTTTTGCGCCACGCTGTCCGCCCAGAAGCCTACCCCTGTCCCTATCCCTATCGGCGTCACCGCCCCGGGCCGCGGCGTCAACTTTTACAGCATCGAAAAGGAACAAGCCCTCGGCGCGCAACTCGCCGCGGAGTATCGCCGGCAGATCCGCGCGTTCGACGCCCCTTCGGTGAACGCCTACCTGGACGAACTCGGACAGCGCCTGGCGGCCCAGTCGCCTGCCACGGGCTTCACCTTTACGTTCGAATTGGTGGACGACGATCAGACGTGGATTCACGAGGCCGCGGCGTTTCCGGGCGGGCCCGTGTTCGTTCCCGCCAGCCTGATTCTGGCGGTGTCAAGTGAGGACGAGCTCGCCGCCATGCTGGCCCACGCCATCGCGCACATCGCCACCCGCCAGGAGACGCGCCAGATGACTCGCGTACAGATCGTCAATCAGTCCGCCATTCCGCTGATCAATATGGGCGGATCGAGCGGCTACGCCATTCGGCAAGGCGCCTCGCTCGCCGTACCTATCGGGTTTCTGGCGTTCCAGCGCAAGCACGAACTGGAGTCCGATCAGGTCGCGGCGAGCATCCTGTCCTCCGCGGGGTACGATCCGCAAGCGCTGGCGCGCTACATCGAGCGCGTGCAGCCCGCCGACCCGCCGCTGCGCAACCCCATGGCGCCGTATCCCGACAAGGACCAGCGTCTCGCGGCGCTCCAAACCGCCATCCAGCAACTCCCGCCCGCCACCTATTCCGCGCATCCCGGGCTCGACGCGATTCAACAGGAAGTCACGAAACTGACCGCCCGCCCCGCGAAGACCCCGCCCCGTCTGGCAAGATAGTTCTAAGGGATGCCCAACACAAAAATTGTAGCCACTCTGGGACCGGCCACCGACGCGCCCGGTGTTCTGCGCCAACTGCTCGCCGCCGGCGTCGATGTATTCCGGCTCAACGCCTCGCACGGCGCCCAGGACGATCATGCGGCGCGCATCGACGCGGTCCGCCAAGCCGCGCGTGAGGCGCGCGTGCACGCCGGTATTCTGCTCGATTTGCAGGGCCCCAAGATTCGCCTGGGGTGCTTCGAAGAGGGTCACGCCATGCTTGAGACCGGCGCCACCTTCACCATCACCACCGAACCGGTGATGGGCAGCGCGGAGCGCGCCTCCACCGGCTACTCGGGATTCGCCCACGACGTGCAGCCCGGCGACCGCATTCTGCTGGCCGATGGCTCGATCGAACTCGTCTCGCTGGAGAGCGACGGCACGAGCGTGCGCACCCGCGTGGTCTCTGGCGGCCCCATCGGCGATCACCAGGGCATCAACCTGCCCGGCGTGCAGGTGAGCATTCCTTCGCTCACCGAGAAAGATCTGGCCGACCTGCATTTCGGACTTACGGCGGGCGTCGACATGGTCGCCCTCTCCTTCGTGCGCACGGCCGACGACGTGCGCCAGTTGCGCGACCGTTTGGGTGGGCGGCCCATCACCATCGTGGCCAAGATCGAGAAACCCGAAGGCTGGGAGAATATCGAGACCATTCTCGACGTGACCGACGGCGTCATGGTGGCACGCGGCGATCTCGGTGTCGAGATCTCCCTGGAGAAGGTGCCGCGCATTCAGAAGTCGATCATCCGCCGCGCGCGGCGCAAGGGCAGATTCGTCATCACCGCCACGCAGATGCTGGAGTCCATGATCGGCAACGCCACGCCCACGCGCGCCGAGGTCTCCGACGTCGCCAATGCCATCTACGACGGCACCGACGCGGTCATGCTCTCGGCCGAAACCTCGGTGGGCAAGTATCCCGTGGAGGCCGTGCGCTTCATGGCGCGGATCGCGGCGGAGAGCGAGGATTCCATTCGCAAGAAGGGATTTCAGGATCCGCCGCATCAGCCCGAACCGCGGAGCGCGGAGATCCTGGCCGATGCCGCCCATCATGCGGCGCGCGATTCCGGCGCCAAGGCCATCGTGGTGTTTACCTCGCGCGGCTCCAGCGCCCGCCTGATTTCGCGCTACCGCCCGCCGGTCGGAGTCTTCGCCATCACGCCGCACGACACCACGGCGCGCCAGCTTTCCGTCAGCTACGGGGTCACGCCGTTGCTGGCGCCCGACGTTTCGAGCACCGACGAAATGCTCAACCAGATGGACCGTGTGCTGATCGAAGGCGGCTATCTGCAGAAGGGCGAGTTGGTGGTGTTCATCGCGGGTCAGCCGGTGGGACGGCCGGGCACCACCAATCTCATGAAGCTGCATCGCCTCGGGCTCGGGTAGCGCGCCTATGACGGAACGCACCTTTTCGGCGCGGCTGGGCTGCCGCTACCTGCTGCATGTGCCGGAGAATACGGACGCGCGGACCGTGCTGGTGGCCGCGCTCCACGGCTTCAGTCAAAATCCCGAGGACATGCTCTCTCTCACCCGCCATATGGTGGGTCCGCACCACGCCGTCGCCGCCATCGAGGGGCCGTACGCCTTCTTCCTGGGTATGGGGTCGGATCGGGTTGGGTACGGCTGGATCACCAGCCGCCGCCCGGCCGAATCCATTCGCTTGCACCACGAGATGGTGCGCCACGTTCTCGAAGGAGCCGGCAGCGAGCTGGCCATCCCCGCGCAGCGGCGCGTGCTGCTCGGTTTCTCCCAGGCGGTGTCGCTCAACTATCGCTTTGCCGAAGCCCACCCGGATTCCGTCCGCGGCGTGGCCGCCCTCTGTGGCGCGCTGCCCGGCGATTGGGACGACCAGCGCCCCGGCCGCATCCGGCCCGCCGTGCTGCACATCGCGCGCCGCCAGGACGAGTTCTACCCGGCCGAACGAACGGAACCATACGCGCGCCGTTTGCGGCTTCGTTGTGATGACGTGGAGTTCCAGCTCCTCGAAGGCGGGCACCGTTTTCCTTCCCGCGCCGGCCCCATCTGGGAGAACTGGCTGAACCGCATCCTGCGATAATATAGAGCCGCGACCGTTAGAAGCTGTGAAAAAATCATTATAGCCGCCGATAAACGCCGATGAACGCCGATAGCTCCTGTGTTTTCATCTGCGTTGATCGGCGGCCAATTGTTCAGGTCCGCGTCCGCTTCCGCTATCCAGACGACGGGCAGCGTCATTGTTTCTTAAACAGGCCTGCCCTGACTTGGTCCCACGGAATCACCCCGGCGGGATTCTGCTCATACCGCGCCACGCGGTAATCCAGTTCCGCGCGCTGTACGTCCGTCAGCGGTGGGTCGTCTTCCAGGCTCTCCCACAGCACGTCAAGCAGTTCGAGCTTTTCTGCAGCGGAGAGGTTTCCGATTTGATTCCGAAAATCGCCCATTTGTCCATTAACCTTAGCGCTGTTTCCCCGCACTGACAAGAGGCCTTCAGAAATCCGGCCTTCGTTACGGAACAATATGCCGCGCGTTTGCGTCTTCGTGTGGAGGACGTAGAGTTTCATTTGCTGGACGGAGAACTGGCTGAACCGCATCCTGCGATAATAACGGACAAGATCATGGCATCCGGGAAGTTCTTCCGCCGTCCGGCGGTACTGTTGGCGCTGGCCCTTTGTTCGGTGGGGGGCCTGGTGACGTTGATGGGGCGCCTGGCCACCGGGCCGCAAGTGGCGCAAAAACGCGTGCAGCTTTCCGCCGGCGAGCAATCCGAGGCATACCCTTCGATTTCGCCCGATGGCAAGCGCCTCGCCTACAGCGCTAGCGAGAGTTCCAAGGTCAGCGCCTTTCACGTCTTCGTGCGCGAGTTGCCGTCCGGCAGACCGCGGCAGTTGACCAAGGCGGAAGGTAGCGACATCGCGCCCGTGTGGTCGCCCGATGGCGGCACGCTCGCCTTCCTGCGCGTCCTGGAGGGCAAGCGCGAGTGCATCGCGATCCCCGCCGATGGCGGCGATGAGCGCAGCGTCGCCGAACTCGGTCCCGGCGCGGATTCGGCGCAACCGATGCCGGAGATTTCCTGGAATCCCGATGGCAAGTCGCTGGTGGTGGTGCAGAATGCCGAAAAGCAACTGCCCGGGCTGGCCACGCTGGCGCTCGATTCGGGCAAGCTGCAGCGCATCACCAACCCCGCCGAAGGCAGCGCAGGCGATTCCACTCCGGCCGTCTCGCCCAGCGGCAGCAGCATCGCGTTCGTGCGGCACACGCAGAACGAGGGCGCCGATATTTTTCTTTGCGACGCCACGGGCGCAGGCGTGCGCCGCCTGACCTTCGACGATCGCGCCATCCGCGGCATCGCCTGGACCCGCGACGGCCAGGATCTGCTCTACTCCGGCAATCGCGTCGGCGGCTGGCGCCTCTGGCGCGTGCCCGCCTACGGCGGCAGCCCGCGCGACCTCGTCATCTCGGGCCAACAGGCTTACTATCCGGCCATCGGACGCAATCGCCTGGCTTACACGGATAGTCCCACGGTGTCCGCCATCTGGCGCGCCACGCTCGGGACGGGCGATACCGTGGAAGAGCGCCCGCTCATCCGCTCCACCGGCCGCGAGGTCAATCCCGTGTGGTCGCCCGACGGCACGAAGATCGCCGATGTCAGCGACCAAAGCGGCGCCGACGAGATCTTCGTCAGCGATGCCGAAGGCCGCAATCGCGTGCAGATCACGCAGCTCAAGGGACCGCGCGCCGGCCGCCTGCGCTGGTCGCCCGACGGCAAGACGCTGATCTTCGACGCGTCCAGCGATCACGGCCAGGAAGTCTTCACCGTGCCCTCTTCGCCCGGCAATAAGCCGGCGCGCGTCCTGCTCAATGCCGGGAACGCGTCCTTTTCGCACGATGGCAAATGGATCTACTTCCAATCGCGCGGCCAGATCTGGAAGGCGACGGCTACCGGCGGCAATCCGCAAGCCATCTCGGAGCAGCGCGGCGCCGGCCAGCCCGTCGAATCGGCGGACGGCAAGTACATCTACTTCCGTTCGCGCCGCGGCATCTGGCGCATTCCCACCGCGGGCGGAAACGAAGAGGAGGCCTTCGTCCCGGAGCACGATAGTTGGGGGGCCACCACCATGCAGCCCACCAAGAAGGGCGTCTACTACACCGAATTCGAGCGCAGCACGCGTGGCATGGTGGTCTCCTTCTACGATTTCTCCACCAAGAAGAGTTCCGTCGTATTCCGCCTGCGAAATGCCGATTGGGGCAACGGCGGCAACTATTCGGTGTCCCCGGACGGCAAGTCCATTCTCTACGCGCGCGTGGATCGGAGCCAGACCAACCTGATGCTGGTGGAAAACTTCCGCTAGTCCCCAAAAAGGAAATTCAGCCCTGAATGGTGAGTGTGCTGGAGGAGGGGCGGTGGCTGGGACGCAGGGATTCGAACCCCGATACGCAGCTCCAGAGGCTGCAGTCTTACCGTTAGACGACGTCCCAATAAAACCGAAACCCCATTTTACCAGACCCGGCGCCGCGAATCCAGCACGCCCGCATAGTAAACTGGAAGTTCAACATGAAGCACTGGTTGCGGGTGAGCGTCCTGCTTGGCCTGTTCGCCTCGGCCGGCTCGGCAGTCGATTGGAAAGCCCTTAAGCCGCAGGGCTACGTCAGCGATTTCGCCGGCGTCATCGACCCCGCCAGCAAGTCCCAACTCGAAGCCTACTGCGCCACCGTGGAGAGCTCCACCGGCGCCCAGATGGCCCTTGTCACCATCGCCACACTCGCCGGCGAGCCCATCGAGGACGTCGCCAACACCATCTATCGCGCCTGGGGCGTCGGCCAAAAAGGTAAGAACGAAGGCGCCCTGCTCCTGCTCGTTGTCGGCGACCGCCGCAATCGCCTGGAAGTCGGCTATGGCCTCGAACCCATCCTTCCTGACGGCTTCGCCGGCTCCGTGCTCCGCGAGATGCGCCCCGCCCTGCAAAAGCAGAGCTACGGCGAAGCCCTCATGGCCGCCGCGGAAACCATCGGCGCTACCGTCGCCAAGGCGAAGAACGTCACCCTCACCACCCAGCTTCGGCGCCGCATTCGCGGTACGCCCACCGATTCCATTCCCTGGCCCGCGATTTTCGGCGGCATCGGCCTGCTGATCTTTCTCTTCCGCGCCGGCGGACCCCGCGGCTACGGCGGCGGCGGGGGCGGCGGCTTCCTGTCCGCCCTGATCCTCGGTAACATGATGTCTCGCGGCTCCTGGGGCGGTCGCGGTTCCGGCGGATTCGGCGGCCCCGATTCCGGCGATGGCGGCTTTGGCGGCTTCGGCGGCGGCGATTCCGGCGGCGGCGGCGCCTCCAGCGATTGGTAAGGACCCTATGGAAAAGCTACTCACGCAACTCATCGGGAAACTCCAGAAGGCCTACGGCGAGCGCCTCGTCTCGGTCGTCCTTTATGGTTCGGCCGCTACCGGCGACCACCACGCCGACTTCTCCGACATCAACATCCTCTGCGTCCTCAGCGAAATCTCCCCCCGCGAACTCGCCAGTGGCGAGGACATCTTCCGCTGGTGGCGCGAGCAGGGCAGCCCTTCCCCCCTCCTCCTCAGCGAGCACGAACTGGTCGCCTCCGCCGACTGCTTCGCCATCGAGTTCCACGATATCCAGCGCCAGCACCGCCTGCTCCACGGTAAGGACGTCATCACGTCTCTGCTCATTGAGGACACCTTCTACCGCGCCCAGGTGGAGCACGATCTTCGCGCCAAGCTTCTCCGCGTCCGCCAGAAGGCCGGCGGCATGCTCTCCAATCCCGACCTGCTGCGCCGCATGCTGCTCGATAGCGTCTCCACCTTTTGCGTGCTCTTCCGCCACGCCCTCATTCTCCGCGGCGCCGATGCCCCCGCTTTGAAACGCGACGTCATCCAGCGCGCCCGCGAAGTCTTCGCCATCGATGCCGCACCCTTCGAAAAACTGCTCGACGTCCGCGAAGGCCGCCTCAAACCTCGCGACATCGACCCGGTGCTCCTGCTGGCCTCATACCTGAAAGAAATCTCGCAAGTCATCAACGCTGTGGATCAAATTGAAAGATGACAAAATCGAAAAATAAGGAGAACTCTCTTGAAAATTGCCCTGATCTCTCTCGCGGTTCTGCTCCTGGTGGGAATGGGCGCTTGCAGCAAGTTCGTCGACGTCCGTAACGATCTCGTCACCCAGCGCGAAGCCGTCACCGCCTCCTGGAGCACCGTGGATATCGCCCTGCAGCGCCGCGCCGACCTGATCCCCAACCTGGTCGAGACCGTCAAAGGCTTCGCCGCCCACGAAACCGAAGTCTTCAAGAACATCGGCGACGCCCGTGCCGCCCTCGGCGGCGCACGCACTCCGTCGGAGAAGATCGCCGCCAACGATCAGTTGTCCGGCGCGCTGGGCCGCCTCCTGGTGATCAGCGAGAACTACCCGCTGCTCCGCTCCAACGAAAACTTCCTGCGCCTCCAGGACGAACTGGCCGGCACCGAAAACCGCATCATGGTGGAGCGCCGCAAGTACAACGAGACCCTCCAGGGATATAATACGGCCATCCAACTTTTCCCCAACAACATCGTCGCCGGCATGAGCGGCTTCACCCGCAACGATGCCTATTTCAAGACCGAGCCCGGCGCCCGGACCAATCCTAAGGTGGCATTCTAATGTTCGGAAACTACATCAACGGCGAGTGGATCTCTACCGGCGCCACTTTTGAGAACCGCAACCCCGCCACCGGGGAAGTCGTCGGCACTTTCGTCAAGGGCGCTGCCGCCGATATCGATGCCGCCGCCGCGGCCGCCTCAGCCGCCTTCCCCGGCTGGAGCGCCACCAGCGGACCCGCGCGCGGCAACATCCTCTATAAGGCCGCCGACATCCTCGACAAGAACTTCGAGTCCATTGGCGCCGACATGACCCGCGAGGAAGGCAAGACCCTGCCCGAAGCCAAGGGCGAGGTCCGCCGCGCCATCAACATCTTCCGCTATTTCGCCGGCGAAGGCTCGCGCCTGCCCGGTATGCTGGTGCCGAGCGAGCGCGATCGCGTCCACATGTTCGCCCTGCGCAAGCCCATCGGCGTGGTGGGCCTCATCACCCCGTGGAATTTCCCCTCCGCCATCCCCGCCTGGAAGCTCGCCCCGGCGCTCATCTGCGGCAACACCGTGGTCCTCAAGCCCGCGTCCGCCGCCCCGCTCAGCGCCTGGCGCATCGTGGAAGCCCTCCACCAGGCCGGCATCCCCAAAGGCGTGGTCAACTTCGTGGCCGGCGCCGGCGGCGAATTGGGCGGAGCCCTCGTCAATGCCGCCGGACTCAAGGCCGTCTCCTTCACCGGCTCCTGCGAAATCGGCGCCTGGCTGCACGCCCATGCCAGCCGGCGGCACCTCCGCATACAGCTTGAAATGGGCGGCAAGAACCCCACCATCGTACTCGCCGACGCCGAGTTTAACTCCGCCGTCGAGAACGTGGTCAACGCCGCCTTCTTCTCCACCGGCCAGAAATGCACCGCCACCAGCCGCGCCATCGTGGAAGACGCCATCTACGATAAGTTCGTCGCCGCCGTGGTGGAGCGCACCCGCAAACTCAAGGTCGGCGACGGCATGCAGCCGGGTATCGACATCGGCCCCTGCGTCGATCAATCGCAGATGGAGACCGTTCTCCGCTACATCGAGATTGGCCGCAAGGAGTGCGGAGAGCCCGCCTGCGGAGGCCGCCGCCTCACCGAAGGCGCGCTGGCCAACGGCTACTTCGTCGAGCCCACCGTCTTCGCCGGCGTCACCGAAGCGCACACCATCGCGCGCGAAGAGATCTTCGGACCCGTGCTCGCCATCCTGCGCGCCTCTGGTTTCGAAGACGCCCTGCGCATCGCCAACGCCATCCCCTTCGGACTCTCCTCCTCCATCCAGACCACCAACCTCTCGCGCGCCTTCGAATTTATCTACCGCGCCGAAGCCGGCCTGCTCACCGTTAACCTGCCCAGCGCGGGCGTGGAATACCAACTCCCCTTCGGCGGCAGCAAGGATTCCAGCTTCGGTCCCAAGGAACAGGGTCCGGCCGCGCTCGAATTCTATAGCGACTACAAAACCGTCTATCTCAAATACTGATATGAAACTTGGACAAACTCGCGTCAACGGCGTCGTCACCGCGGCCCTCTTTGAAAACGGCGGAGCCCGCATCGTTCCGGGACACACCGCGCTCGACGTGATCCTCGATCCGTCGTTGGCGCGCCGCACCGCGTTGGTGCCCGGGGCCGAGCCCGGCATTCCCCTCATTCCCATCCATCCGCCCGAGGTTTGGGGCTGCGGCTGCACTTACGAAACCAGCGCCGCCTTCCGCGATGCCGAGCACGGCACCCGCGAAGGCATGTACGCCCACGTCTACCGCGAAACGCGCCCCGAGGTCTTCTTCAAGGGCACGGCCCGCCATTGCGTCGGCACCGGCGACGCCATCGGCATCCGCCCCGATTCCCGTTTCACCGCGCCCGAGCCCGAACTCGCGATCGTGCTTGGCCCCGGCCACACCATCTTCGGCTTCACCCTCGCCAACGACGTATCCGCCTGGGACATCGAGCGCGAGAACGCCCTCTACCTCACCCAATCCAAGGTCTACGACCGCTGCTGTGCCCTCGGCCCCGTGATCGTCACCGCGGACGAAATCCCGGACCCCTACAGCCTCCAGATCTCCTGCACCGTCACGCGCTCGGGCAAGGTGCTCTTCCATGGCGAGGTCTCTACCGCCAAACTCCACCGCCGCCTGGAAACCCTGGTCGAATACCTCACCCGCGCCAACCGCGTCCCCACGGGCACCGTCGTGCTCACCGGCACCGGCATCATCGTCCCCCAGGACGCCGCGCTCGCTCCCGGCGACGTAGTTACGATCTCGGTACCTGAGATAGGCGAACTTACGAATACGGTAGTCATCGTCAGTTAGTCATGCCGGATAAGGAGCGTCTCACTCAACTCGCCGCCGGCTTGAGTATTCCGGCCATTCAACGCCATATCTTCCTGTGCGCCGACCAGTCCAAGCCCAAGTGCTGCTCGCAAGAGGCCGGCGTCGAGTCCTGGGACTACCTCAAGCGACGGCTCGCCGAACTCGGATTGCTCGACCGCGTCTACCGCACCAAAGCCAACTGCCTCCGCATCTGTGAAGGCGGCCCCATCGCCGTCGTCTACCCAGAAGGCGTCTGGTATCGCTCCGCCACCCCGGAGGTGCTGGAGCGCATCATCCAGGAGCACCTGATCGGCGGCCAAATAGTAGAAGAATTCTGCTTCGCCAAAGTGGGCGTGGCATAAGGCTCCGCCTTGGGCAGCAAATAATGTGTTCTCTCCGGAAACCCATCCGTAACAAGCTGACTCTTCGTCGCAGCACCGTAGCGTAGCCTTTTAGGCTGCCATGCCCCCATTCCTGGGGGCATTCTTCTTTCCGGGTTTCCCATCCCATTCCACCATGGAGGTCCTCCGTGGCATTGGACTCTGCGCTTATCTCTGCGTCTCAGCGTCTCTGCGTTGAATCCACTCCCGCTACGCTTCCGTCTCTTCCGGCGGCTCAAAACTATCCAACAGCTCCGGATTCTTGGCGAACTTCTTCAGCACCCGGACGATCTCCCCCGTCCGGAACCCCGCCCGCAATAATCGCCGGTAGGCCGAGGCCAGATCCTTGTCTTCCTGAAACAATCCCTCCCGCGGGGTCGCCCGGTACTTGCGCCGGATCCACTCCTCGATCAGTGCGGATTCATCCACATCCCGATACACCGCATGCACCGTCTTCTCGGCCAGGGACGGCGCCACCCGGTGATGCCGCAGATCCTGCAGCACGCGCGTCTTGCCGAATCTCTCGTTGGAAAGCCGCGCCGTGGCATACCCTTCGGCGAACTGGCGGTCGTCGAGATACTTGCTCTCTTTCAAGCGCGCCAGGACGCTCTCCACGTCCTCCACCCGTTGCGCGCGCCGGCCCAGCTTTTCGCGCATTTCGCCGGTGGAATGGGCTCGGCCGCCCAGTACCCGTAGTGCGTAATTCCACAAACCTTCGCTGTTTAGGTGTTGCACCTTACGTTCGTCCATGTCAACGATTCCTATGCGGAGTATACTGAAAATTGGCTGCGGCCGAAGGAGAAAATTATGGACAAGAATGGACTTTCGAGCTTTTTGCTCGGGTTGGGCGTCGGGGTCGGAATCGGAATGCTGTTCGCGCCGAAGTCGGGTCAGGAAACGCGCCTGCTCATCAAGAACAAGGCCGAAGAAGGCACCGATTACATCAAGCAGCGCGGAAGCGAACTCAAGGATACTGCGACCGGGTGGGTCGATAAGGGTAAGGAGGCCGTTGGCCGCCAGAAGGAAAACGTGAACGATGCCGTGGAAGCCGGCAAGCAGGCCTATCGCGACGCGGTGAGCTAAGGCTCTTAGTCCCGGGGATTTATCCTGTATGTCTGAAGAAACCTTTCGGATCGTGGTGGCGGCAGCGGTGCTGATCGCCTGTCTGGCCTTCGTGGTGCAGGCCGGCGTCGTACTGGCTTTGTATCGCCTCACCCGGAAGATGCAGGACAGGACCGCCGGGTTCATGGAACATGCCGAACCCGTGCTGGCCAGGGTGGAACCGGTGCTCGAGCAGGTCGGTCCGGTGATCGAAAAAATCGGACCGGCCCTCGATGCCATTAATGCCACGGCAGCAAAACTCGGTCCCGCTATCGACCGATTCCTCCCCGTGGCCGACAAAACCATCGTCGTCGTCGAGCGGGCTGCCGTGCTCATCCAGAGCGCCAACCAGGCCACTACTACTGCCAATCAGATGATGCAGGATGTCCGTCCCCGGATCGCGGAGATCTCCGGCGAAACCGTCGCCATCGTCCGTTCCGGGCGCGAACAGGTCGAACGCATGGGCGACCTTCTCCACGACGCCGGCGACCGCGCCCGTGTCCGTCTCGAGCAGATCGATCACGCCGTGGAGACCACCGTCAATCAGATCGAAAACGTTTCCGGCGCCGTGAAAAACGCCGTCCTGCGCCCCGTCCGCGAAGTCAACGGCATTGCCGCCGGCATCTCCGCCGCAGTCTCCACCTTGGTGCACGGCCAGCACAAAAGCAGCGTGGACTCCGCCACCCAGGACGAGGAAATGTTCATCTAGATCAGGCGCCGTCGGCAAACTTGCGCGCCACCACCAGGTGTTGGGTCAGGATCCGCGGCCAGAGAGTCTGGCGGCAGAGGATCTCACCCCGCTCGCCAATCGACGCCAGGACTTCGCCGGGCAGGAGCGGCCGTTCATCGGGGAACTTCCACATTCCGCACATCTCGATCAGCCTCCTGGTGACTCGATACAGAAGTGTCGGTGTGGGAAAAGTAATAATCAGGGTTCCGCCAGGCCGCAGCACATCGAAGTGCGCCAGCACGGCCGTCCGAGTCTCGGCGGGCGTGAAGTGCTCCACCAGGCCCACGCTGAAAACAAGATCGGCCTGCCGATCGTACGAAAGTTCCAGCACGCTCTGACGGAACAGGCCAACCGGCCGGGTATCCCCATAACGCCGGGCGAGCAGGGACAGACCAAATTCGTTAGTGTCGATTACGTCATAGAGCCGCGTCCCGATCTTGGCCCTGATCGGATCGACAAAGCAACTGTTGGCGCCGCCGATCTCCACAATCGACAGGCCGGACGTCTCCAATGGAACCCCGTATCGCCGGATCATCGAAACCAGCACCGCGGTCGTATATTTCCTGGTTACGGTCGCAGTCGCGGGAACGTTCCGGTAGTATTGGTTCCAGTCGGTTACCTGGCTGGCCGGACGACGCTCTTTGAACACAAAGTCCCTCTGCAATCAGGTTAGCAGGCGGACCACCGCGGGCGGCGCGCTCTCCAGCATTTGCCGCACGCTGCGATGCGTCACCGGATGCCGCAGGTCGGGCGCCAGCTCCGCCAGCGGCGCCAGCACGAAGCGCCGCTCCGCGATCCGCGGATGCGGAATCCCGAGGCGCGCCGTCTCCACCGTCGCCGCGCCATAAAACAGGATGTCGATGTCGATCGTCCGCGGTCCCTTGCGCAGCGTGCGCGTGCGCCCCAGTTCCCGCTCCACCCGGCCGATGCGCGTCAACAACTGCATCGGGAACAGCGCCGTTTCCGCTTCCACCACCTGGTTCAGGAACCACGCCTGATCTTTATAGTCCATCGGCTCGGTCTCGTAAATGCGCGAAGTGTGCAGCACGCGCACATCCTGCGATGCCAGCCGCTCCACGGCCTTCCGCAGATTGCCTTCGCGGTCCCCCATGTTCGAGCCGAGACTGAGATAGATTCTCTTCAAAGCAACGCCGCGTTTCAAAATAACGCCGGCTGCTCGCCATCCCGCGGCTTGCGCTTTACCTGGAAGTACTCGTACGCGATGTCGGTGGCCACCCGTCCCCGCGGCGTCCGATTCAAAAAACCAAGCTGAATCAGGTAAGGTTCGTAGACTTCTTCAATCGTCTCCGCTTCTTCGGAAATGGAGGCCGCGATCGTGTTCACCCCCACCGGCCCACCGCCATACTTTTCGAGAATCGTCATCATGATCTTCTGGTCGATCTCGTCCAGCCCGTAGCGGTCCACATCCAGCAGATCCAGCGCCTTCTGCGCCACCGTTTTGGTGATGCGGCCGTCCGCCCGCACCTCGGCGTAATCGCGCACGCGGCGCAGCAGACGGTTGGCGATGCGCGGTGTCCCGCGGCAGCGCCGCGCGATTTCCTCGCCCGCGCCGTCTTCGATCTCCACGTTCAACAGCTTCGCCGAGCGCTTCACGATGGTATGCAGTTCGGCCACCGAGTAGGGGTCCAGCCGCAGCACCAGCCCGAACCGCCCGCGCAACGGCGCGCTCACCAGCCCCTGCCGCGTGGTCGCGCCGATCGCCGTGTACTTCGGCATGGGCAGCGAGTGCGTGCGCGCGCCCGGCCCCACGCCCACCAGGATGTCCACCCGGAAATCCTCCAGCGCCGAGTAGAGCATCTCCTCCACGTCCGGCATCAGGCGGTGAATCTCGTCGATGAAGAAAACCTGGTGCAGCCGGATATTGCTCAGAATGCCGGTCAAATCCAGCTTTTTCTGCAAGACCGGCCCACTCGTGGTGGTGAACTGCACCCCGAGTTCCTCGGCGATAATCGACGCCAGCGTGGTCTTGCCCAGCCCCGGAGGTCCGTACAGCAGGACGTGATCCATCGCCTCGCCGCGCCTGCGGGCGGCCTCGATGGCAATCGACAGATTCTCTTTCAGCTTGCTCTGTCCGGTGAAATCGGCCAGCCGCCGGGGGCGGAGCCCCACTTCAAATTGCAGATCTTCGGCCTGGCGATTCCCCGAAACCAGTTCCCGGTCGGGCATGTGCTACCAGCTTACCGTACCCCCGGGGACTGACAAGACTGCCATGGATTTCTGGCGCCCTTTGCCGGAAATTCGCTGGCAGTCCTGTCTGTCCCCGCATCCGCTTACCGTACCCCCGCGGACTGACAAGACTGGCATGGATTTCCGGCGCAGTTTGCCGGAAATTCGCTGCCAGTCCTGTCTGTCCCCGGTCCCGGTCGGCTTACCGTACCAGTTCCAAAGCGCGCCGGAAGAGCGGTTCAAACTCCAACGCCGCGCCGCCGGTTTTGGCCTTGCGCACCGCCGCTTCGGCCTGCGGCCGCGCGCAGCCCAGATTCAACAGCGCCGATAGCACGTCCTGATCGATCGCCGAGAGCGCTTCGGCCTGCGCCGTGCCGGGCTCGTCGCCGCCCGTGGCGGGCAGCTTATCGCGCAATTCCAGCACCATGCGCTCGGCGGTCTTCTTGCCGACGCCCGGCACCTTCACCAGCTTTTCCACCTCGCCGCGGCGGATCGACAGAATCAGATCCGGCGCCGCCAGGCCCGAAAGAATCTTCACCGCCAGCGTCGGCCCGATCCCGCTCACCGAGATCAGCTTCTCAAACAGCGCTTTCTCGTCCTGCGTCAGGAATCCGTAGAGCGCCAGCGCATCCTCGCGGACGTGGGTGTGAATCTTCAACCGCACCTCCGCGCCGGCCTCCGGCAGTTTGGTGAACGTGGATACCGGTATCGTCACGTCGTACCCCACGCCGCCCGCCTCCACGATAGCCTGGTTCGGATGCTTCTCCAGCAACACGCCGCGCAGCAAAGCAATCATGAATAGATGGTGGCATAAAGAATGACAGACGACAAAAGGCGATCGTCTGTCCCACTTCATTTTCAGATCCTGATATCCTGTACTTTAGGAGGATACACCATGACTCGTTCCCGCCGCAGTTTTCTGGCCTCCGGGCTCGCCTTGCCCGTAGTCGCCTCCGCTACCCGCTCCGAACAAGCGCCCCAGACCCCCGCCAGGCCGCAGAGCCCTGCCAAGGCGTTGGCCTCTGGCCCCGAGCTGCGCTACAAGGTCCTCGGCAAAACCGGCTTGAAAGTGACCACGGTCGGATTCGGCTGCATGGTCACTTCCGATGGCAGCGTTGTCGAGCGCGCCGCCGACATCGGGATTACCTATTTCGATACCGCGCGCAACTACCAGACCGGCAACAACGAGCGCATGGTGGGCGCGGCGCTCAAGAAAAAACGCAAGGACATCGTCCTCTCCACCAAGACCGAGGGCCGCAACAAAGAGGATGCGCTCGCCCAACTCGATACCAGCCTCAAGGAACTCGGCACGGACTTCGTGGACATCTGGTATCTGCACGGCAAGACCACGCCCGCCGATGTCAACGACGGCCTCATCGAGGCCCAGCAGATCGCCAAAAAGGCGGGCAAGATCCGCTTCGCCGGCGTCAGCACGCACAGCGGGCAGAAGGAACTGATCCCCTTCCTCGCCAAGAATCCGAACATCGACGTGATTCTCACGCAATATAACTTCTCCATGGAACCCTTCATGAACGAGGCGATCGATCAGGCGGCCAAGGCGGGCAAGGGAGTGGTGGCGATGAAAGTCATGGCGGGCGGGTTCCGCCGCCCGCAGCCCGGCAACCTGATCCAAGAGAAGCTGAAGCGGGATGGAGCCATGCTGGCCGCGCTCAAGTGGGTGGTGCGCAATCCCAACGTCCACACCACGGTCCCGAGTATGACCGACATGGACCAGTTGGATGAGAACCTCCGCGCATTCGCCCAACCGTTCTCCGCGGCCGATGAAAAAATCCTGGCCCTGCAACTCGACCATATCCGCCCCATGTACTGCCGCATGTGCGGCGAATGCGCCGGCCAGTGCCGCCAGGGCCTGCCGGTGGCCGATGTGCTGCGCTTCCTCACCTACGCCGATGGCTACGGCCAGTTCGCCCTGGGGCGCGAGCGATTCCTGCAATTGGACGCCGCCCATACCGCGGTCCGCTGCACCGAGTGCCCCGGCTGCACCGTCCAATGCCCTTACGGCGTACACGTGGCCCAACGCCTCATCCGCGCACAGGACCTGTTCGCATGTTGAAGCTGGTGTGCGGCGCTGGCCTGTTTGCCGGCCTTCTGGCAGCCGCCAATCCCGCCTGCAACCTCGTGCCCGGCTGGACGCCGCAAGGTGAAGCTCGCAGCTTCGCGGCCGACAATCTGTTCGAATACATGGACGGCAACGCCGAAGGCTACCTGCTCTACGGCTTCCAGAACATGCACGGCGTGACTTGCCTCAAGGGCGGCGTCACGCTGGTCATCGACATCTCCGATTTTGGCGATGCCGATTCCGCCTACGGCATGTTCTGCGCCAATCGCGACCTGCGCCAGCCGCCCGCCAAACTCGGCATGGGCGGCCAGATTGTGCCGCGGAAGGCGATTTTCGCCAAGGGCCCGTATTACGTGGAGGTCGCCGCCGAGCCCGAAGGCGATCACACCGCGACCCTCCAGGCGTGGACCGCCGCGCTCGAAAAAATTGCCCCCGGCACTAACGATCCCCCCGTGGCGCTCTCCTGGTTCCCCGCCGCGGGGCAGCAGTCGCTCCGCCTGGTGCCGGAGAGCGTCCTGGGCATCCGTCTGCTCAAACGCGGCTACGTGGCGCAGTACGATTTCGGCAAAGCGTTCATCGTCACCGAGGCTTCGCCGGACTCCGCCGCCGCCGTCATGCAGAAGCTGCGCGAGCGCTTCGGCGAGACTGCCAAAGCGCCCATCGCCGACGATGCGTTCCAGGTGACCGACAAGTACCTGGGCCGCGTATGTATCGTCCGCAAGGGACGCTACCTTGCCGGCTATGGCAACCTGGCCGACGGGCAGGACGCGGTG
>Ga0209014_10000287_pt1 | contig 28835 bp, 30 predicted proteins | sample BarGraNGADG00212_FD_184491 | JGI IMG/M metagenome (GOLD analysis project Ga0209014, IMG submission 184491) | Arctic peat soil microbial communities from Barrow, Alaska - Barrow Graham LP Ref core NGADG0002-212 (SPAdes) (version 2) | ecosystem: Environmental > Terrestrial > Soil > Wetlands >...
AGCAAGCACATCCGCATCGAGATCGGCTTCGTCGGAGGCCAGATGATGAGCAGCCTTGTTTCGAGCAAGTCCGCGACGGAGCTCGAGGAAGCCCTGGCTAAATCGTCGGCTCCGACGCTCACGCTCGACTCGAGCGAGGGCCCGTTCACGGTGGTGCTGGCGCAGGTGGTCTACGTCAAGCGCTTCCCGCCCGAGGGCCAGATCGGCTTTCTTACGGCGTAACAAGCGCGGGCGGCGCGGTAGTGTCTCCCTCGCTCGAGCGACTATCGTAAGCGCCGTGACTCCGCGTGCGGTGACCTTCGACCTTTGGGGCACGCTCGTCCACTACGACTACGAGCGCTGGCAGCGGGAGCTGACGTCGATCGCGGAGGTGCTCGGAGTACCCCCCGAGGAGTTTGAGCGCGAGTGGAAGCGGGACTATCACCGGCGCCTCGTGTCCGACCTACGCGAGAGTTTCGAGCGTGTTTGCCGCTCGCTGGGAGTGAATCAAGCGGGTGCAATCGAAGACGGACTCAGCCTGCGGAACGAGGTGCAACGTGAGATGTTCGTACCTCGCGAAGACGCTGTAACTACGCTACGGGAGCTACATGCCCGCGGCTACTTGACGGGTCTGATCACGAATTGCAGCTCCGAGGCGCCTGCGTTATTCGGCGAGTCAACGCTCGCCGGCCTCCTCGACGTCGAGGTCTTCTCGTGTAGCGTCGGCTTGAGAAAGCCCGATCGGGCCATCTACGAGCTGGCGGCGGCTCAGCTGGGTCTCGATCCGGGACTCTGCCTCTTCATCGGTGACGGTAGCGATCAAGAGCTCGAAGGCGCTCGTGGCGCCGGCATGAAGGCGGTGCTACTCCGGCCCGGTGACACGCGGCCGCCCGACGACTGGCGCGGGCCGGAGATAACTCGGCTTGCTCAGGTACTCACGCTGATTTCCTGAGGATCTGCCTCGTGCCCGCATCGCGCGTGTGACCTCGACAGGATAGGTCGAAAGACGCGACACTTCGTTCCGGCCTTGCATCCATCGATCGCATCCAGTCGACGGCCCTTCAATTCGCATCCTCTCAAGCCGGGCGCGTCATCGGTCGATCCGCTGGATGTGATGGGAGCGACATGAAGGGCTCGCTGACGATGCTCGGGATGGTTGTCGGCTCGACGCTGGGCGGCATTGCGCCGTCGCTGTACGGCGGCGGAATAATCGCATCGCTGCTCGGCGGTTTGATCGGCGGCATCCTCGGCATCTGGGCCGGGCTGCGGATCAACGAGCGGGTCTTCTGAGCGCCGGGTAACTAGAGCGCGGCCTCGCGGGGATTAGCCCTAAGCTACCGGCATGGCACTCGAAGTCGGCATCGTCGGCCTGCCCGGCGCGGGCAAGACCACCATCTTCAACGCCCTGACCAAGGCGGGCGCCCAGGTTGGCGCCTACGCCGGCCCCTCGGGCAAGGAGCACGTCGGCATGGCCGAGATCGCCGACGAGCGACTGCAACAGCTGGCCGAGACGGTCAAGGCCAAGAAGGTCACCAAGGCGGCGATCCGCGTCGTGGACGTGCCCGGGACGGGGCCGGCGCTGCTCGGCAACCTGCGCCAGGTCGACGCCATTTTGGCCGTCGTCGACGGTTTCTCGTCCGAGGCCGATCCGGCGCGCGACCTGGAAACGCTCGAGCTCGAGCTGCTGGTGGCCGACCGCGACCACGTCGAGCGCCGGCTGGAGCGCATGCAAAAGCAGGCCAAGTCCGGCGACCCGATGCTGAAGAAAGAAGTGACGACGCTGGAGCGGCTGCTCGCCCACCTCGACGAGGGCAAGACGATTCGCGACTGGCCCGACGAGCTGCCACCGGAGCTCGATCCACTTACGACCAAGCTCTTGATTTCGCTCGAGAACGGACCGGGCGGAATCGACGGCGCGCTCGAGCTGGAGCTGGCCGAGCTCTCGGACGAGGAGGCCGACGAGTTCCGCGAGGGCAAGCCCTCGGCGCTCGGCGCGGTCGTGCAGCGGCTGTTCGAGGCGCTCGACCTGATCAGCTTTTTCACCGCCGGCGAGAAGGAGACCCGAGCCTGGACACTCAGGCGCGGGCAGACCGCGCTGGAGGCCGCCGGGACGATTCATTCCGACATCGCGCGCGGCTTCATCCGCTGCGAGGTGATCCGCTGGGACGATCTCGTCGCCGCGGGCTCCCACTCCGAGGCCGCCCGCAAGGGATTGCAGCGGCTGGAAGGGAAGGAATACGTCGTCGCCGACGGCGACGTGCTCAACATTCGCTTCAACGTCTAGCCGGTCTCACAGGGCTTTTTCGTCGCGCCGGGCCGGTTTACGCAGCCTTCAGGTGTTATATTCAGGTCTGTCGATGAATGAGCTACTCGCCAAGGTCTGTTGCCGGCCGGGTACCGAGCCCGGCGACGCGCACGCCTTCGTCGAGCACGCGCAGCGCTTCAAGGCTCTTTCGGAGCCGGCGCGGGTGGCGATCGTCAACCGCCTCGCCTCGTGCGGTGAAGCCTGCGTCTGCGAGCTCGTTGACGTGCTCGAGCTGGCTCAACCGACGGTTTCCCATCACCTGCGGGTGCTGCGCGAAGCCGGGCTGATCGAGCACGAGCGGCGCGGAACCTGGATGTACTACCGCCTCGTTCCGGCCGCGATCGACGAGTTGCGCGCGACGCTGGCGCCGTAGGCGGTGTCCGACATCGTTTTCATCAAGGGTTGCGGCGTGCCAAGAATGTGACTTCTCATCCCCAGCCGCCGCGGGGGCTTGTGCACGGTATCCGGCTCCATGCTGTGGAGAAAGAGCCGCTCTTTCTTTACGAACAGCTCTTGACGTCAGCTCACTCTTCTGAACGGTGTCTGACACCGGGGTGCGGGCGACGAGGCTAGGCCGCGGATATCAGCACCACGCCCGCCAAGGCCGCGACGATCCCGAGCCGCTGGTGGCGAGAGACGTGCTCGCGCAGTAGCGCCTGCGCCAAAAGGACGGTCGTGAGCGGATAGAGCGAGGCAAGAACGCTGACCAGGCTGAGTAGGCCGTGATCGGTGGCCAGCGCGTAGAGCGTGTTGGCGCCGCTGTCGAGCAGGCCGATCAGGATCAGCCAGTGCAGATTCCCCGCCGGGATGCGAGGCGCCTGGCGCAGTACGAGCAACAGGAGCACAACGAGCGGAGCCGTGGTCAAGCGCAACATCAGCGTGGCCGCGATCGCGTGGTGATGCTCGCTTGCCTTCGCCAAGAAGAGGAAGAAGACTCCGAACCCGAGTGCGGCGCCGAGCGCAAGCGGTACCTCCGCGGCCAGGCTGCGGCCCCGCTCGGGGTGGTTCTCGGCCGAGGCGAGGATGACGCCGATCATTGCGAGCGCGATCCCGAACAGCGCCGCCACGGCCGGCCGCTCGCCACGCGCCAGCCCGGCCGCGACCGGCAGTGCCGCGCCGGTGGCCGAGATCGGAGCGACGATGCTGATCCTGCCGATCGCCATGCCGCGGTAGAAGGCGGCGAGCGCGACCAGTCCGGCGCTTCCTGCCAGCACCGCGTAGAGCGCCGTTCTCCCGTCGGGATAGGAGTGCGTCGCGACGGCGAGCACACCGACCAGCGCGAGACCGGCGAGCTGGGAAACGGCGATCAGCGTGAGCAGCGGCACGATTCGGCTCTTGACGCCGCCGAGATAGTCGGAGAGGCCCCATGAGAGGCTCGCCGCGAGCGCGAGTCCGATTCCGAACATGGAGCCGGCGCCCTAAGCGGAATCGACCGGTCGCAACTGGGCGACGGTGTCGAGCTGGTTGGCGTGGTAGAGCGCGGCCGCCTCGGCGGTGTGGGCCGCGCGGGCGTCGTGGTGGACTGCGACAGCGTGCAAGAGCTCCGCTCGTAGATCCGGGCCGAGCGCGTCTGCATGCTGCTCGATCAGGCGCAGACCGAGCTGAACATGGCCGAGCAGTTTTCCCTCGCCGGTGGGCGCATAGAGCGGCGCCGGCCCGAGCTCGAGCGTGCGGCCGAGGTCGTGCGCGAGTGCGGCGGCGAGCAGCAGGTCGGAGCGCAGGCGCGGATGGAGCTGACAGAGGTCGCGGCAGATGGTGGCGACTCCGACCGTATGCTCGAGCAGCCCGCCGGAGTAGCTGTGGTGGCCCTCGCGCGTCGCCGGGAGGGTGCGCAGGCGCCGCTTCCGGTCCCCGTCTTCGAGCAGCGCCGTGACGGTCGAGCGAAGCGCGTCGTGTGCGATCTCGGCGACGAGGAAATCGAGGAATCCCTCCAGCTCGTCGGGGTCGCGGCGGCCGGCCGGTGCGAGCGTCGCCGGGTCGGCCTCGGGCGCCGCCTCGAGCGTGCGCACCTGGATCTGAAGCTTGTCGCGGAAGCTCTCGACCCGCCCCAGCACGCGCACCGCGTCGCCCTCGGCAAAGCGCGCATCGAGCAGGTCGACGTCGTTCCAGACCCGCGCCTCCACGCGACCGGACTCGTCGGTCAGCTCGAGCGCGAGGTAGGAGGCGCCCGCTTTCGTCCGCAATCGTTCCTTGCGGGCGACGGCGTAGACGCCCTCGACGGCGCTGTCCGCTATTAGCTCGGCGAGTTGGGTCATGGCGCCGGCGCTCGTCTCGAATGACTACTCAGCGACCGGTCGCGATGGCACGTCGGTACTACGCCCCCCGCCGAATCCACCCACCCGCGGGGTCGTGAAACGGTAGCGCGAAAAAACGCTCCAAATGCGCCAATATCGTGCAGAGATCGCATCAAAGACCCGTACCGGACTGATCGCCGGCGTCAGTGTTTTCGCGGTCGGAAAGAACAGTATTTTGGGCGGAGAGCACTAGTCGAGTCTAGTCAGAAGGCGATTGGTACGCTCCTCGCGTGGCTGACGTTCGTCCCTTCCAGGCGCTGACCTTCGACCCCGCGGTTGCCGGGCCGCTGGCGCAGCTCGTGGCGCCGCCCTACGACGTGATCGACGCCGAGGCTCGGGCCGGATATCTGGGCAGGTCGCCGCACAACATCGTCAATCTCACGCTGCCCGAGGACGAGCGCGATTCCGGGCCGATGCTCACGTCCTGGCGCGACGAGGGAGTCCTTCGCCGCGACGCCGAGCCGGCGCTCTGGTGGCTGGAGCAGTCCTTCGTCGGGCCCGACGGAGTCGCCCGCACCCGCGAGGGCTTTTTGGCCTCGATCAAGGTCGAGCCCTATGAGAACAAGGTCGTGCTGCCGCACGAGCGCACGCACGCCGGCCCGAAGGAAAGCCGTCTGCGCCTGCTGACCGCGGCGCGCACCCAGATCGAGCCGATCTTCCTGCTTTACGACGATCCCGAGCGCTGCGAGCAGGCCTTGCGTGAGCAGGCCGCCGTGCGCGAGCCCGACCTCGACGCCGAGGAGCTGGGCGTTCGCAGCCGCCTCTGGCGCGTTGACGACGCGGCGGCGCTCGAGCGCGTGCGCTCCGCGCTCGCCGACAAGCAGCTGCTGATCGCCGACGGGCATCACCGTTACGAGACGGCGGTCGCCTTCCACCAGCAGGACGGAACGCCGGCCAGCGCCTACACCTTTGCCGCGCTCGTGAACACGCGCGGCGAAGGACTTGCCATCTTCCCGACTCATCGCGTGTTCGCGACGACGCCCGAGCTCGGCGCGCTGGCCGGGGGAGAGCCCAGAGACGATGTCGAGGCGGCGCTTGCGGAGCTGGAGGCGATGTCCTACGAGACCGCCGCCGCGCTCGTCTATGATGCAGGCGGCGCGCGCCTGGTCGTCACCGACGAAGCGATTCTCGACGTCGAGCTGGTCGGCCGGCTGGGGCACGAAGGCATTTCCTACACGCCCGATTGGAAGGAAGCTGTTGCGGCGGTCGATTCCGGCGCCGCCGAAGTGAGCGTACTGATGCGCCCGTCGCGCATCGATCAGGTCTTTGCGGTCGCCCGCGAAGGCCGCGTGATGCCCCAGAAGAGCACCTACTTCTATCCCAAGCTTCTCTCCGGGCTCGTCCTCTACCCGCTCTAGTGCCCGAAGGATCGGCCGGGGATCCGCGCGCCGGATACGATCGCCAGATGCCGCGCGATGCTCAGCTCGAAACGGATGCCCTGCTCGAACTGTGCCGCGGCAGCGTCCAGGACATCCGCGCCGAGCTGAAGCGCCTGCCGACGCGCGAGGAGCGCGAGAAGGTTCTGCGCCGCGGCATGGGCGGCGACGAGACGACTCAGATCGACGAAGCGGCCGAGCAGGCCGTGGTGCGCCGGCTCGAGGCGCTGGACGTTCCGGGCTTCACGCTCGTCTCGGAGGAACTGGGCGAGCGCGTCTTCGGCGCCGGCGGCTCGCTGCGCGTCGTGCTCGATCCGATCGACGGCTCGATCAACGCCAAGCGCGGCATCCCCTTCTTCTCGGTCTCGCTCGCGGTGGCCGACGGCGACAAGATGCGCGACGTCTTCTTCGGCTACGTCTACGACTTCGGGAGCGGCGAGGAATGGACTGCCCGGCGCGGCAAGGGCGCCTGGCTGAACGGTGAGGTGCTCGGCGCGACCAGGCCCAAGGACGAGATCGAGTTGCTGGCCTTCGAAGCGACCGAGACGGCGAAGATCGCCGAGCGGGCGCCGAGCGTGGTCGGGCTGGCCAAGCGCCTGCGCATCATGGGCTCGCTCGCGCTTTCGCTCTGCCACCTGGCCGCCGGACGCCTCGACGCGGTCTGCTCGCTCAAGCCGGCGCGCTCGATCGACGTCGCCGCCGGGCAGCTGCTGGTGCGCGAGGTCGGGCTGGCGATCGAGTTCGTGGACGGCGAAGCGTCCTTCCTCGACTCTCAACTCGACCTGGAATCGCGTTCGCGGATCGCGGCGGCGGGCACGGAAGAGCTGTGCCGGGCACTGAGCGACCGCCTTCGCTCCTAGAGCTCGCTCGTAGATCGATCGCCGCGCCGGGGCAGGTAGACACCGCGCCGAGGGCGAACGAGTCGTTTGTTCGCGGTATGCGACGACCTCCGCCGAGTCGAGCCGACCTAGAATGACGACCTCTGTGCGCATAGACGAGATCATCAGCCAAAGCGAGCAGCCCGTCTTCTCGTTCGAATTCTTCCCGCCGACGAGCGAGGAGGGCGAAAGCAACCTGCGCGAGGCGATCGAGAAGCTGGCGCCGCTCGAGCCCTCGTTCGTCTCGATCACGCGGCGCGCCGGCTCGACGAGCGAGCGCACCGTCGAGCTGACGCGCTGGATGAAGCAGGAGCTGGGCCTGGAGGCGATGTCGCACCTGACCGGCTACGGATCGACGCCGGAGGAACTGCGCCGGATTCTCGACCTGGCCGCCGAGGTGGGCATCGACAACGTGCTCGCGCTACGCGGCGACCCGCCGCGCGAGCAACCCGATTGGACGCCCGAGAGCGAGTCGATCCGTTATGCAAGCGACCTGATAGCGCTGATCGCGGGGGACTATCCGTTCTGTATCGGCGCCGCCTGCTACCCGGAGGTGCACGTCGACGCGATCGACATGGCCGACGAGATCCGGGTGCTCAAAGCCAAGGCCGAGGCCGGCGCCGCCTTCTTCATCACCCAGCTCTTCTTCGACAACGCCGTTTACTTCGAGTTTGTCGAGCAGGTTCGCGCGGTCGGGATCGAGCAGCCGATCATTCCCGGCCTGATGCCGATCACCAACGCCGAGCAGATCAAGCGCATGACCGCTCTCTCCGGCGCGACGATTCCCAACGAGCTGATCGCCCAGATCGAGTTGCGCGCCGGCGATCCGGGCACGGTGCTCGAGCTCGGTGTCGCTCACGCCACGCTCCAGGCCGCCGACCTGCTCGCCCGCGGCGCCCCGGGCATCCACTTCTATACGCTCAACCGCTCGCCCTCGACGCGCGCCATCCTCTCGGCCCTGAAGATCAGCCGGCCCTGGGAGAAGCAGTCGGCGAGAAAGAGCCCTCGCGCCTGAAAGCGCCCGTGTTTGCGGCTTCGCGATAGCCGGAATACCTAGAGCTAGACGTCTGATGCTCTATCGCTTCAATCGGGATCCGTCCGCGAAATTGCTCGAAAGAGGCTGAGTGTCGCCGCCCGCGCGGTTTACCGCTGACACCACAGGGCGAAACGGGTCGGAGTCGCAGCCAATCGTGGTTGCGGCGTCAGACCTCGTGCGCCACTTCGGTGACGTCGTCGCCGTAAGTGGAATCTCCTTCGAGGTGGGCGAGGGCGAGATCTTCGGCTTTCTCGGACCGAACGGCGCCGGCAAGTCGACGACGATCAACATGCTCTGCACGCTACTCAAGCCAACCTCTGGTAGCGCTCGGATCGCCGGTTTCGACGTCGTTCGAGAGCCGCTCAGGGTGCGAAGCCACATCGGCCTCGTCTTTCAGGACACGACCCTCGACGACTACTTGACGGCGTCCGAGAACCTCCTCTTTCACGCCGAGCTCTACGGTGTCGAGCCCGAGCTCCGGACCGAGCGACTCGAGCTGGTGCTCTCCATGGTCGGCCTCGCGGACCGCAGAGACCATCTCGTCGGCACCTTCTCGGGGGGCATGAAGCGACGCCTGGAGATCGCGCGCGGTCTTATCCACTCGCCGCGCGTCCTATTCCTCGACGAGCCGACCGTCGGCCTCGATCCGCAGACGCGAGCGCGCATCTGGGAGTACATCCACGAGCTGCGGGATCGCGAGGCGATCACGATCTTTCTGACCACCCACTACATGGACGAGGCCGAGCACTGCAGCCGGATCGCGATCGTGGACAACGGTGCGCTGGTCGTGGTCGACACGCCGGACGCGCTCAAGGCGATGATCGGCAAGGACCGGATCGAGCTGCAGGTACCCGACAGCGAGGCGACGATCGCCGCGCTGCGCGAGCAATTCTCGCTCGAAGCGACAGTCAGCGAGGGCGCGATTGCCTTCCACGTCGCGGACGGTGAGGAGTTCGTGCCAAAGCTTTTCGCCGGGCTTGGACAGCCGATCAGCTCGATCCGGGTCTCGCGGCCGACGCTCGACGACGTATTCATGACCTACACCGGTCGCACGATCCGCGACGCCGAGGTCTCGAGCGGCGAGCGGATGCGGAGCAACCCCCGAATTCGCAGACGGGGAGGACGCTGATGACCACGGCTGCCCCGGCTGTCGCTCCGGCGCGCCTCGCCGGCGGCGATCTCGGCTCCGACCTGAGAGCGGTGAAGGTCGTCTGGCGCCGGGAGCTGCTTCGCTTCTTCCGCAACCGCCTGCGCCTGCTCACCTCGTTCGTCCAGCCGATTCTCTTCCTGCTCGTGATCGGCACCGGCTTCGGCGCGCTTGCACCCTCTAGCGGCAGCGTCAACTTCAAGACCTTCATGTTCCCGGGCATCCTCGCCATGACCGTCCTTTTCACGGCGCTCTTCTCCGCGATCTCGATCGTCTGGGACCGCGAGTTCGGCTTTCTGCGCGAGATGCTCGTGGCGCCGGTGCGGCGCGGCGCGATCGTGGTCGGAAAGTGCGCGGGCGGCGCCACCACAGCCGTCATACAGGGCGCGCTGATGCTGCTCCTAGCCGGCCTTGTCGGCGTTCCCTACTCGCCGGTCCTGCTCCTGACGCTGCTCGGCGAGATGGTCATCGTCGCGATCGCGCTGACCGCGCTGGGCGTGCTTCTCGCCAGCCGTATGAGCGAGATCCAGTCGTTCCAGGCGGTGATGCAGTTCGTCGTCATGCCGATGTTCTTTCTCTCCGGCGCCATCTTTCCGCCGAGCAACCTGCCGAAGTGGCTCTCGGTGCTGACGCGCCTCGATCCCCTTGCCTACGGGGTTGATCCGATGCGCCGCGCCGTCTTCACTCACGTCAGCGCGACGCCGGCTCTGCAAGTGCGCCTGAACTCAGGCATCACCTGGGACGGTTGGCGACTGCCGATCGCGCTCGAGCTCGGCATCGTCGTAGCGGTTGCGGTCGTCTCTCTGGCTCTAGCCGTCTGGCAGTTCAGCAAGGCGGAGTAAGCCGTTCGACGCACCGTCGCCGCGCTCGCTCAGGTGAAGATGATCTCGCCGCCCGCGGAGAGCTCGTAGAACTCGCCGACGGTCAGCACCTTCTCGACCTGCGGCACGAAGTCGTCCATGCTCAAGCCGTACATATCCACCGTCGCCTGGCAGGCGTAGAGCTTGCCGCCGGAGTCGGCAATCATCTCGATGAACTCGCGCACGGGTGGGATGTCGATCTTGTCCATCTGCCGGCTCATCATCTTGGTCGCCAGCCACGACATGCCCGGAATCGCGCCGATCCAGGTGGGCATGTGCATGCCCGGGTTGCCGACCGTACCGACCTTGATCTTGTCGATCCGATCCTTGCGAATCACGTCCAGGCCGAAGAAGGTGAAGAAGAGATTGGCCTCGATCCCTTCCATACGCGCGCCGTTACCCATGATCAGGCCCGGGTAGACGCCCTCCAAAGACCCCTTCGAGATGACGATCGAGACCTTCTCGATGCTGTCTGCCATTTCCCCACCCCTTTCTAGACGCAGCCGCGTGGCTTGGGAATGCCGCCGATCTTGGCGGCGAGCTTTGCCGGGCCCTTTGGAAAGAGCTCGTACAGCTCCTTGATCGCCACGCCCGAGGTCTTCCCGAGCGCTCGCATCGACGGCGCCGCGCCCGTATCCAGGTACGTCTTGCGCATGAAGTCGATTACCTGCCAGTGCCGCTCGCTCAGCTTCTCGATGCCGGCGGAGCGCGCGATCTCCTCGCCCATCTCTCTCGTCCACTGCTCGGGCTTCTGCAGGAAGCCCTCTTCGTCAACCTCGACGGGGGTGCCTGCAAGCGTCACAGTCGTCATCCGGTCACTCCTTCCTTTGTCGAACTCAGGAGGCTGGTGTCCTTGCCCGCCATCTTCAGCTGCGCGGTAATCAGTGGGATGCGCCTGCCCGGCAAGAGCAGGTGCCAGTAAAGCCGGCGGAAGGCGATCTTGCCTAGATGATCGAGGCGCGACTCTTTGAGCAGCGACATCGGCCCGATGCCCGGGAGGGGAAACTTGCCCGGCAGCGGCTCGACGTCGTAGTTGAAGTCGAGTAGCAGCGCCTTGCTGAAGCCCGTCTCGATGAAGCAGTTGGCGTGCCCGTCGAAGCTCTTCTCGAGCTCCTCTCCGGCCAGGAAATGCTGGACGTTCTCGCTCAGCGTCTCGGCCTGGAAGTGCGCGACCGCTCCCGCCTTCGAGGTCGGGACGTTGGTCGCGTCGCCGATGGCGAACACGTTCGGGGCGGCCTTGGCCTGAAGCGTGTTCGGGTCGACGACGATGAAACCGAGCTCGTCGCCCAGACCGTCCGAGCTCTCCACGAACGGTGAGCCGCCGTGCAGCGGAATCGAGACCAGCAGGTCGTAGTCGATCTCGCGCTCGTCCCAGCTGTGCAGCTTGCGCGCCTCGCCGTCGACGCGCCCGGTCGAAAACTCCGCCTCGACCAGGACATTCTTCTTCTCCAGCAACTCGCCGAGCATCCTCGCGGCGACCGGCTTGGTGAAGGCGCCGTCCAGCGGCGTCGCCAGCACGATCTCCGTCTTCTTTCGCAGGCCGCGCTTCTGCAACCACCAGTCCGAGAGGAAGCAGAACTCGAGCGGCGCGATCGGGCACTTGATCGGCGTGTCGACGATGTTCACGACCAGGCGGCCGCCTTCGAAGCCCTCCATCGCCTTGTTCAGCGACGCGGCGCCCTCCACCGAGTAGTAGGTGAAGGCAGTCGCGCCCCAGCACGGCCCGGTCAGTCCCTCGGTCTCCTCGGGCAAAAGCTCGGCGCCGCTGGCGACGATCAAAATGTCGTAGGGGAGCGCCTCACCGCCGTTCAGGTGAACCGTATTCTTCTCGGTCTCGACTCGCTCGACCTTGCCGAGGCGGAACTCGATCCCGCTGCGGAGCTGCTTGGAGCGCGGTCGGCAGATCGAGTCCGGCTCGACCAGGCCAAAGGGGACGAAGAGTAGATCGGGCTGGTAGACATGGCGATTGTCCCTGTCTACGACGGTGATCTCGGTCTCGGCGCCGTAGCGCCGCCGCAGCTTGTTGGCGATCAGCGTGCCGCCGGTGCCGCCGCCCAAAATGAGGACTCGATTAGCGATGCGCTCATCATGCCCGATCGAGCGGGATCTGAGTCGAGCCCGAAATCGGCTTCCGTCCTCGGAGCTCTTCGCGCGTCCGGGGCGCCTTCTTGCCCACCCACCTTCCCCCACCCTCCCACGGGGCGGAACACGGTAGCGAGAAAATCGAGACGCAAATGGGACGAAATTGAGCCGACCTGCGCCCGTAGCCCATTTCTCGCCAGGGCGGTCAGCGAGCGGACACTTCTCCGCGGCTAGGCTGTGCCCCCATGACCGTTTCACGCGCACAGATCGAGATGGCGCTCCGTAACGTCATCGACCCGGAGCTTGGCAAGCCCGTGACGATGCTCGGCATGGTGCGCAAGATCGAGATCGAGGGCGGAGTCGTCCGCATCGTGCTGGCGCTGACGATCGCAGGCTGCCCGCTCAAGGACAGCTTTCAGGAACAGGTCGCGCGGCACGTCGGCGCGGTTCCCGGGGTCGATTCGGTCGAGCTCGCTTTCGAGGAGATGACCGACGAGCAGAAGCAGGCGCTGCGCCAGCGGCTCGGCATACCCGAGAAGAGGGGAATCTCGCTGCACGAGAGCACGCGCGTGCTTGCCGTCACCTCGGGCAAGGGCGGTGTCGGGAAATCGTCGCTCAGCGTCAACCTGGCCGCCGCGCTGGCCGGCTTGGGCGAGCAGGTTGGTGTGCTCGACGCCGACATCTACGGTCACTCGGTGCCGCAACTGCTCGGCGTCACGCAGCACCCCGTCGCGGTGGACGAGATGATCGTGCCGCCGCTCGGTCACGGGCTCAAGCTGATGTCGATCGGTTTCTTCCTGGAGGAGAACAAGCCGGTGATCTGGCGCGGCCCGATGCTGCACAAGGCGCTCGAACAGTTTCTCTCGGACGTGCACTGGGGCGATATCGACACGCTCGTGGTGGACATGCCGCCGGGCACCGGCGATGTGGCTCTCTCGCTCGCCCAGCTGCTGCCGCACGCCGAGACGATCGTCGTCACCACGCCGCAGCCGCTCGCCCAGGAGGTCGCGGCCCGCGCCGCCTTGATGGCCAACGAGACGGGCATGCGCCTGCTCGGCGTGATCGAGAACATGTCCTACCTGGTCGGAACGGGACAGGAGGTGTTCGGCTCGGGCGGCGGCGAGCGCCTGGCCGAGGAGCTCGGCGTTCCGCTACTCGGGCGAGTGCCGCTCGATCCTGTGCTGCGCGAATGCGGCGAGCGCGGCGATCCGGTTACCCTCGGCGCTCCGGAGAGCGAGGCGGCGGTTGCGATCGTTTCGATCGCTAAGGCGGTTGTGGGCAGCCGCGTTTAGCCTGCCGGCGCGGTCGATTCCAGATCGAAACGAGACTCAAACAAAAAGAGCGCAGGACTCGCTCGAGCACGCGCGAAGGCTTCATCTCATGCTCGCGCGCTCCTTCGCCTTCCTTCTATTAGTCGCCGCCGCCCTGGCGGATAACTCGGGTGCCCACTCGGGCGCCTTCTACTTCGTGCTTGCGGCGGGCCCGGTGATAGTCGTGAGCGGGCTGATGACGTTCGGGGATCTGGCGGAAGCCCGAGGGCTCGAGCGCGAGGTCGTGCTCGGAGCGCAGGGGATTCTCACTTTCCTCACGCTCGCGTTGGTCGTCGTCGTCGGTTCGGGCCCTGGGCCTTTGCTCGATGCGCCGATGCCGGTCTTGGGCGTCTCGGCGCTCGGCGCCTGCCTGGGCATCTTCGTCGTGCAGGCCGTGCTTGGTCTGGTCGGCAGGGTGCTGGCGGCGGCGAGGCACCCCGTCGGTCTCTATGCCCGGGCCGGCGAGGAGTTCGCCACGGCTGAGCACATCGGGCTCTGACGGCACTTCTCTCTTCGCCCTCCCCCGAGCCACCCGCCCGCGGGGTCGTCTCAACATAGCGATGGAAAGCGCCCGAAATGCGCCGATTCTGTGCCGACTCGCGGATTCGGCTAGAGCGGCAGCTGGCTCGCCGCGTGCTTGGCCAGATCGATCAGCGGCTGAACGGCGAAGAACGATCCGACCGTGACGACAACCGCCGCGAAAACGGCCGTCGAGAGCATGCGATCGAGTAGCGGCGGTTCTTCCTCCGCCGCGATCTTCTCGTCCGGATCGGGTCGCATGTAGATGGCGCGGACAACCGCCAGGTAGTAGCCGAGGCTGACCAGCGTCGCCACGGCGCCGACGATGAGTAGCCAGGTCCAGCCCGACCGATAGGCGGCCGCGAACAGGTAGACCTTGCCCACGAAGCCGCCCGTGAGCGGGAAGCCGGCGAACGAGAGCATGAAGATCCAGAGCGCGATTCCGGAGAGCGGTCGCCGCCAGCCGAAGCCGGCCAGGTTGTCGAGCGTCGCCGGCTCGCCCAGCTCTCGCTCGTGCAGCGCGGCCAGCGCGAAGACTCCCACCGAGGCGGCGCCGTAGGGGATCAGGTAGTAGAGCAGCGCCCGCGTGCCGAGCGAGCTGGCTGCGGTGATCGCGAAGAGCAGGAAGCCGGCGTGCGAGATCGAGGAATAGGCGAGCATGCGCTTGAGATCGCGCTGGGCGAGGGCGGCCAGGTTGCCGACCACCAGCGAGGCGACCGCGAGTACCGCCGCGGCCGAGGTCCAGAGGTGCTCCTGGGCCGAGAAGGAGACCGAGAGCACGCGCAACGCCACCAGCAGCGCCACCGCCTTGGTCGCGCCGGCCATGAAGCCCGAGACCGGCGTCGCCGCGCCCTGGTAGACGTCGGGCGTCCAGGTGTGGAAGGGCGCCGCCGAGGCCTTGAAGGCGAAGCCGACCAGGATCATCGCCAGCCCGGTGATCAGCAGCAGGTCGCCGCTCGGCGCCTTGCCGGCGATCTGAGCGAGGTTGAGCGTTCCCGTGGCGCCGTAGACGAAGGCGGCGCCGAAGACGAGAATCGCCGAGCTGAAGCCGCCCACGATCAGGTACTTGAAGCCCGCCTCGATCGCCTCCGGGCGCTCGCGCTCCAGCGCGCAGAGCACGTACAGCGAGATCGACAGCCACTCCAGCCCGAGGAAGAGGGTGAGCAGGTTGGCCGACTGGGCGAAGAGGATCATTCCGCCGCCGGCCGAGGCAAGCAGCGCGAAGCGCTCGCCGACGCGATCGACGGTCGAGCGCTCGCCGTAGTAGACGAGCGTCGTCAAGAGCCCCACGCCGGTCACGATCATCGCCGCCAGCGCGCCGTAGCGGTCGCGGAAGAGCGCGTTCGCGATCACGCCGCGGGAGTGGGGGCTGCGATCGAAGAGGATTGCGGCGGCGGCGAAGGCGCTCGCGTATCCGGTCAGGCAGAAGAACCAGGAAACGTTCTTGCGCCAGCGCTCGGGAACGAGCACCGCACTCATCAGCGAGGCGATGGTCGCCGCGAGCAAGGCGAGCGAGGGAGCCAGCGTGAGCCAGTCGATGGCGGGAGTCCTGATCACTTGGCCGTCCCCGTCGTCGAGGTAGTCGAGCTGCTCGCTCCCGGCACGCAGGCAAGCCCGACCTGCGCCTTGGTCTGGTTGGACGTCCCTGCCGAGGTCACGGGAGGCTGCGAGAGACAGGCGAAGGAGTGCTTGCTGATCGCCGCCGGCCAGACCGAGAGCGCGAGCATGCAACCGAGCAGGGCGCCGATCACGCACAGCTCCGGAAGGAGGACGTCGGGCATCTTCTTGGTGACCGCTTCGCCGACCTCGCGGTGGAGTAGCGCCGAGACGAGCCGCAGCATGTACATCGCCGCCAGCACCATCGCCACGAGGCCGGGAATCGCCCAGCCCCAGCCCTGCTGGAAGACGCCGGCCAGAATCAGGAACTCGCCCGCGAAGGCGTTCGATCCCGGCACCGCCAGCGAGATGACGCCGACCGCGATGATCAGGCTGGCGAGGATCGGCCGTCCGCGCGCCATTCCGCCGAGGCGCGACAGAGCGCCGGTCGAGGTGCGGATCTCGATCACCCCGGCGAGCAAGAACAGCGCCGCCGAGACCAGCCCGTGGTTCACCATCTGCAGCACCGAGCCGCTCAGCGAGAGCTCGTTTTGGGCAAAGACGCCGAGCCCGATCAGGCTCATCTGAGCCAGGCTCGAGTAGGCGACAACGCCGCGGATGTCGGGAGCCCGGAAGGCAAGCAGCGAGCCGTAGACGAGGCCGACCGCCGAGAGCGCGAGCATGAGCGAGCGCAGATCGTGCGTGGGGCCGGGGAACTGAGTCAGCGCGATGCGCAGGAAGCCGAACACGGCGACCTTCGAGATCACGCCCGAGAGCAGCGCGGCGACCTCCGGCGGCGACTCGCGATAGGCGTCGGCGAGCCAGCCGTGCAACGGAAAGAGCGGAGCCTTGACGGCAAAGGCGGCGGCGAAGCCGAGGAAGAGCCAGACGCTGCCGCTCTGCTGAGCCGTCGCCAGGTCGAACCCGTGCGAGAGGCCGTAGATGACGATCGTGGCGAACATCAGCAGCGACCCCGCCATCGTGTAGGCGACGAACTTGAAGGTCGCCCGCAGGCGCCCGGCGCCGCCCCAGACGCCGATCAACACGTACAGCGGAATCATCATCGCCTCGTAGGCGACGTAGAAGAGGATCAAATCCTGCGCCGTGAAGACGCCGACGATCGCGGCGAGGAGGAAGAGCATCAGCGCGTAGTAGGCGTTCGCCCGCTCGCGCCCGCTCCAGAGCGCGTAGGCGATCGCGGCGGTCATCACCACCACGGTCAGCCCGACGAGCCAGAGCGAGAAGCCGAACAGGCCGACGTGGTAGCTGACGCCGAGATCGGAGATCCAGGAGTGCTGCTGCTCGAACTGGATCTTGGCGCTACCGAAGTCGAAGCGGATCAGGCTCGAGATCCACAGCGCCAGCTCGGCCAGAGAGAAGAAGAGCGCGAGCGAGCCGACCCACATCCTGGGCGCCGGCAGCAGAAACACCGACAGAGCGCCGAGCAGGGGCAGGCAGATGAGCGCCGTCGTCAGCATCAGCGAAGCACCAGGAAGAGCAGGACGAGGATGGAGACGCCGGCCGCGACGAGCAGCACGTAGGTGCGGGCGAGGCCGCTTTGGATCGCCGCGGCGAAACGGCCGCCCAGCAGGGTGCTCGTGCCGATCTCCTCACCGGAGCGCTCGATCACGGGCTGCTCGAACCAGCTTCCGAGGCGATGAGCGAGCGAGACGGCCGGGCGATAGAAGAGCAGGTCGTAGGCGCGGTCGAAGTAGAGCTTCTCGACCAGCGCCCGGGGCGCTCTCGGCGCCTGCTGGGTCCGGGCCGAGTAGATCGCCCAGGCGATCCAGATTCCGCCCAGCGGGACGACGAGAGAGACGGCGCTGAGCAGCCATTCGCGCGAAACGCTGGGCTCGGCCGCGAACGACGGCGCGACTCCCTCCAGGAAGCTCGAGAAGGGATGCCACAGTCCGGCTACCTGCATCCAGCCGCCGCCGATTGCGAGCAGGGTCAAGACGGCGACCGGCGCGGTCATCCAGCGCGGTCCCTCGGCGCGCTTTCGTTTGGGTAGGCTCTTCTTGACCAGCTCGCTCTCCTCGCCCGAGAAGACGAGGAAGAGCAGGCGGAAGGAGTACAGAGCGGTCAGGAGCACGCCGGCTATGGCGGCCGCGAACAACACCTTTCCGTAGACGCCGTTCGAGACTGCGGTGGCCAGGATTGCGTCCTTGGAGAAGAAGCCGGCCAGGGGCGGAAGTCCCACCAGGGCGCCCGTGCCGATCAGCATGGCTACGTAAGTGCGCGGCATTCTCCTACGCAGGCCGCCCATCTTGCGCATGTCCTGCTCGCCGCCGAGCGCGTGGATGACGACGCCGGCCGCCAGGAACAGCAGCGCCTTGAAGAAGGCGTGCGTGACCAGGTGGAACATCGCCGCGCCGTAGGCGCCGATGCCCGCGGCCAGGAACATGTAGCCGATCTGCGACATGGTCGAGTAGGCGATCACGCGTTTGATATCGGTCTGCACGAGTGCGATCGCGCCGGTTGCAAGCAGCGTCGCGGCGCCCAGGCCGGCGGCTGTCTGCTGCACGTGCGGCGCCTGCTCGAACAGCGGGTGCGCGCGCACGATCAGGTAGACGCCGGCGGTGACCATGGTCGCGGCGTGGATCAGGGCGCTGACCGGTGTCGGGCCCTCCATCGCGTCGGGGAGCCAGGTGTGGAGCGGAATCTGCGCCGACTTGGCAAGCGCGCCGACCAGCAGCCCGGCGGCGACGAGGTTGATCAGCCAGGCATTTTCTCCAAGCACGGCCGCCTGGCCGAAGACGCCGCCGAAGTCGAGCGTGTGGGCGTGCTGAATCAGCAGGAAGAGCGCGAGGGCCATGGCGGCATCGCCGACGGCGTTGATGATGAAAGCCTTCTTGGCGGCGGCGATCGCGCTCGGCCGCTCCTGCCAGAAGCCGATCAGCAGGTAGGAGGAGAGCCCGACCAGGCCCCAGCCGACGAGCAGGACGAAGAAGTTGGCCGCCTCGACCAGAAGCAGCATCGAGAAGGCGAAAAACGCGATGTAGGCGAAGTAGCGGCGCTCTTCGCTCTCGCCCTTCATGTAGCCGATCGAGTAGGCGACGATCAGCGAGCCGACGCCCGAGATGACGAGCATCATCACCAGCGCCAGCGGATCGACGAGCAGGTTCAGGTTGATCCGGAAGGCGTGCGTCTCGATCAGGCCGAAGGCCGTTGTGACCGTCTGGCGCTGGCTCGCGGAGTGGCCCAGCGTCGCTATCAGCGCCGTGACCGCGGCGGCGAAGGAGAGCACGGTCGAGCCGGTGGCCAGGTAGCCCGCCGCGCGGCGAGGCAGGCGATTCCCGCCCAGCGCGATCGCGAGCGCCGCGCCCAGCGGAGCGAGCAGGCAGACCCAGGCGCCGACGGCGATCACTTGCGCAACCTCGAGAGCAGGTCGACGTCGATCTCGATCTTCCGCCTGGCCATGGCAACCACGAGCCCGAGCCCGACGACCACCTCGGCGGCGGCGACAGCCATCACCGCCAGCGCGAACACCTGGCCGTCGAGCGAGCCGTGCCGGCGCGCGAAGGCGATCAGCACCAGGTTGGCGCCGTTCAGCATCAGCTCCAGCGAGAGCAGCATGATCAGCGGGTTACGGCGCAGCATCACGCCGGCGGCGCCGATCGCGAAGATCGCGCTGCCGACGACGAGATACCAGGCGATGGCTGGCCCGAGCATCAGCGGATACCTCCGGTGCGCTCGCGCCGCCGCTGGGCGCCCAGGATCACGCCGCCGATCGCCGCGACGAGCAGGACGATCGAGATGACCTCGAAGGCGAGCAGGTGGTTGCTCAAAAAGACGCGCCCGATCGAAGCGGGATCGCCGAAGTTGACGGCGATCTTGTTGGAGTGCTTCAGGTCGTTCGCGGCTCCGAGCACGATCACGACCACCAGCTCGGCCAGAAGCGCCGCCGCGGCGACAACACCGCCCAGCGTCTGCCAGCTCGGCCCGCCCGTCCAGGCGATATCCAGATTCCAACCGACATAGGCGATCACGAACAGGAACATCACCATCACCGCGCCGGCGTAGATCAGCACCTGCGCGGCGGCGACGAACTCGGCCGAGAGGAGCAGGTAGAAGACCGCCAGCGAGACGAGGTTGCCGATCAGCGCCAGAGCCGAGAAGAGCGCGTTTCGGAGTGCGACCACGGCCAGCGCCGAGCCGATGCAACCGGCGGCCGCCGCGAACCAGACGATCCAGACGAGGATGTTTCCGGCGCTCAACTGTGCTCCGTCCAGTAATGCTTTCTAGGTTCTGGGTCGCTAGCACCAAGCGATGCAAGGACGCAGGGAGCGCTCGTACTGGTAGTACGGGCGCGACTGAGGACGCCGTCAGCGCGCCGCGTGATAGTGGGCCAGAAGCAGAAGGGTATTGCTGGGCGGAGCACCACTAGCTGTCTGTCCTGTAGTAGGGGGTCGGGGTGTCGTAGAGCGCCGCGTCCGCGACCGGGGTGCGCTTGATCGGCTCGGCCAGGAGCATGTCCTTCGTATAGATCAGGTCGCTGCGCGAGTACTCGCTCAGCTCGTAGTCGTTGCCGAGCGTGATCGCGTCGAACGGGCAGGCCAGCTCGCAGTAGCCGCAGAAGATGCAGCGGCTGAGGTTGATCTCGTAGATGCGGGCGTAGCGCTCTCCGGCCGAGACGCGGTTGTCGGCGCTGTTCTCGGCCGCGACGACGCGGATGCAGTCGACCGGGCAGGCCGCGGCGCAGAGCGAGCAGCCGACGCATTTTTCGAGCCCGTTTTCGTGCAGGTTGAGCCGGTGGCGGCCGCGGAAGCGCGGATAGACCGGGCGCTTGTACTCCGGGTACTGCTCGGTCACCGTGCCGCGGAAGATCTGCTTCAGCGTGACGCCGAGCGAGCGACCGACCGAGATCAGGGTCGAGCCGATCATACGAGCACCACGAAGAAGGCCGTGGCGACGGCGTTCAGGGTCGCAATGGGCAGGAGCACCTTCCAGCCGAGGTTCATCAGCTGGTCGTAGCGCAATCTAGGCAGCGAGGCGCGCGCCCAGATGAAGCAGAAGAGCACGATCGCCAGCTTGAGCAGGAACCAGATCGGGCCGAAGCGGTGAAGGACCGGGAACAGCCAGCCGCCGAAGAAGAGCGTCACCATCAGCGCCGAGACGGTGATCATGTGCACGTACTCGGCGATCTGGAACAGGCCCCAGCGCATCCCCGAGTACTCGACGTGGTAGCCGGCGACGATCTCCTGCTCGGCCTCGGGCAGGTCGAACGGCGCGCGCCCCACCTCGGCCACACCCGCGATGGCGAAGCAACCGAAGCCGACGATCTGCGGGACGATGTACCAGATGGTGCGGTGCTGAGCGGCGACGATCTCGGTCAGCGAGAGCGAGCGCGCCATCAGCACGACGCCCAGCACCGACAGCGCGAGCGCCACCTCGTAGGAGACGAGCTGAGCGCCGGTGCGCATGGCGCCGAGGAGCGCGAACTTCGACTCCGAGACCCAGCCGCCGATCAGCACGCCGTAGGTCGAGATCGAGCCGATGGCGAAGACCACGACCAGCGAGATCGGGACGTTCACCACCTGGCCGTCGATCTGGTAGCCAAAGAGCTCCCAGCCGCCGCCCCAGGGGATGACCGAGAAAGCCAGGAAGGCCATCGTCGCCGAAAGCACCGGAGCGCCCAGGTATAGAGCGGGATGGATCAGGCGGTCGGGCTGGAAGGGCGCCTTGCGCACCAGCTTGATCAGGTCGGCGAAGGGCTGAATCACGCCGAACGGGCCGGCGCGGTTGGGGCCGTAGCGAAGTTGCAGGCGCCCGAGCACCTTGCGCTCGATCAGCGTCATGAAGGCGAAGGTGAGCAGCAGAGCCATGAGGATGACGAGGGCCTCGATGGCGCCGATCCACCAGACCTCCCGCTTCGGCGCGACGACGAGCAGCTGAGCGAGCGGCAGGGTCAAGGCCGGCTCACCTCCACGCCCCGCGCCAGCTCGGCGCAGTGCTCCGCGGCGACTCTGACCGTATCGGGCAGGAGCGCGGCATTGATGCGGGCGCGCAGCGTAACCCGGGTTCCGTTCGAGCGCACGACGACCTCGTCGCCGTCCGAGATTCCGCGCCGGTCGGCGTCTTCGGGGGAGATCTCGACCTCCGCCGCCGGGCGCTGGAAGGCAAGCTCCGGGACGTGCTCGACCTCGGGCCCGGAGAAGAGCGCGCGGTAGCTGATCAGCTCGAGCGGCCCACCGAGCAAGGTGGGGGGCGCTTCTGCCTCGACAACCTCGAAAGTCGTTGCCTCCACGCGCGGCGGGAGCGGAGCCCGGTCGCCGAGCGAGGCGAGCGAGATACCGCCCAGCACCTTCGCGGACAGCTCCGTAAACAGCGCGGCTTCGTTGCCTGGAAGCTCTACGCCCAGGCGCCCGGCCAGCTCGACCAGCCAGGAGAGCTCCGGGCGAGCGGGCGAGCCGGTGGCGCCGCGCAGTCGCTGCAGCCGGCCTTCCAGGTTGCGCATCGTTCCGCTTCGCTCCAGATAGCCCGTCGCGGGCAGCACCAGATCGGCCCATTCGCCGCTGTCGCCGGCAAACAGAGTCAGCGCGACTGTTGCGCGAGCGTGCTCGGCAAGCTGGCGCACCTGAGGCTCGCTCGCCGCCTCGTCGCCCGAGACGATGAGCAGGCCGATCTGCCTCGGTTGGCGATTCTCGTCTCCGGCGGCAGCCCAGGCTTCGGCCACGCCACGCGCATTCGGACTGGCCGGAAGAAGCAGCGCTCCCGAGCCTTCCTTCTCCTGCAATCCGAGCGCATGGGCGAGCGCGGCGAGGTGACAACCGCCGGCTCCGCCGCCTCCCGACCAGATGAGGATCGCTCGCTCGGCCGCGCGCAATCGCTTGCCGAGCGCGCTCTCCTTCTCGGCCAGCTCCTGGCAAGCGAGGGCAGCCTCGCCGCGGCCGCGCTGAATATCCCCGGACGGTCCGATTCGGGTGACACGCGCGCCGTTTCGCCGCGCTTGCTTGAGCCAGAGCTCGATCAGCGGCGCGCGGTCGAGCACCGGGCACTCCTCGAAGACGACGATCTCCTCGGCCTCGGCGAGCGCCGAGATCGGCACGCGGAAGGGATCGAGCGCGTCGGCGGCCTGCTCGGGCAGCACGACCCTGTCGGAGCCGGCGCCCTGGCGCACGATCTTGGCCAGCGAGTAGGCCAGCTCGAGCGTCTCCGAGCCCGAGAGAGCCAGGACGACCTCGCCCTGGGCTCGTTCGATCATTCCTTCGAGCTCGTCGAGAGCCTGTTCCCAGCCCAGCTCCTCGAGCTCGCGCACGCCGCGCCGGCGCGGCGTGAGGATGCGTTCTTCGGAGTAGAGGTGGGAGTAGCTGAAGCGACCCTTGTCGCAGAGCCAGCCGCGGTCGACCTCGGGGTGGTTGCGCGAGAGAACGCGCTGAACCCGGCCCTCGCGGCTCTGCACGGCCACGTTGCAGCCCACCGGGCAGAGGCCGCAGACGCTGGCCGCCTGCTCGTACTCCCAGGGGCGCGCCTTGAAGCGGTACTGCGTCGAGGTCAGCGCACCCACCGGACAGAGCTCGGTCACGTTGCCCGAGAACGGCCCGCGGTAGGGCTCGTCCTCGAAGGTCGCGATCATCGACAGCGCGCCGCGATTGACGGCGGAGAGCTCTTCGTCCTCGGCGACTTCCTGCGAGAAGCGCGTGCAGCGGAAGCACATGATGCAGCGCTCGCGGTCGAGGGCGATCGTGGGCGAGATCGGAATCGGCTTCTCGAGACTGCGCTTGCGGAAGGTCATGCGCGTCTTGCCCGACCCGTAGCGGAAGCTCAGGTCCTGCAGCGCGCACTCGCCGCCCTTGTCGCAGACCGGGCAATCGAGCGGATGGTTGAGCAGCAGGAGCTCCATCGTGGCGCTCTGGCCCGCGGCGGCCTGCTCGGACGTGCCGCCGGTGTGCACGACCATGCCGTCGCTCACCGGCGTCGTGCAACCGGTCTGAAGCTTCGGCATGCCCTCGATCTCGACCAGGCACATGCGGCAGGCGCCGATCCCCGCGCCGACCCTGGGCTCGTAGCAGAAGACCGGAATCTCGACGCCGGCGGCGGCCGCCGCCTCGACCAGGCCGGTTCCCTTGGGCACCTGCACCTGGCGCCCGTCGATCGTGACGGTGACGAGCTCGTGCGCAATGCGCTCGCGGTCGGCGGCGGACCCGCCAACTAGCTCGGGCGTGCTCACAGCGCCGCCTCCTGACCGATCCGGCCGCGGTAGATCTCATCCACGGGTGAGCGCACTCCCGCGAGCGAGCTGGTGTCGCCGTAAGGACACCCTCCCTGCTCGATGTGCGCCTCGAACTCGGCGCGGAAGTGCTTCACGTAGCTGGCGATCGCCATCGCGTCGGAGTCGCCTAGCGCGCACAGGCACTTGCCCAGTACGCGGTCGCAGACGTCAGAAAGTAGGTCGAGCTCGGCCATCGAGGCGCGGCCCTGCTCGATCTTGCGCAGGATCATCTCGATCCAGCGCGTGCCCTCGCGGCAGGGCGTGCACTTGCCGCAGGACTCGTTCATGTAGAACTGGCCGATCCGCAGCGCGAGCTGAACCATGCAGGCCCGCTCGTCGATCACGATCACCGAGGCCGAGCCGAGGAACGAGCCCGCCTTTTGGACGCTGTCGAAGTCCATCGACAGATCGACCTGATCGGCCGGGAGGACGGGCGACGATGAGCCGCCGGGAATGATCGCCTTGAGCTTGCGACCACCCGCGATGCCGCCGCCGCAGTCGTAGATCAGCTCGCGGAAGCTGGTGCCCTGCGGCAGCTCGTAGTTGCCGCCGCGCAGCACGTCGCCCGAGAGCGAGAAAAGCCTGGTGCCGGTCGAGTCCTTGACTCCGATCTTGGCGTAGGCCTCGCCGCCGAGCTCGATCACCTTGGGCACCGTGGCGATCGTCTCGACGTTGTTGATCAGCGTCGGCGAGTCGTAGAGCCCGACGTGGGCCGGGTAGGGCGGCTTGGAGCGCGGCTGGCCGCGCTTGCCCTCGAGCGACTCGAGCAGGGCGGTCTCCTCACCGCAGATGTAAGCGCCGGCGCCGCGATGCACGACAATCGGGACGCTGACGAGGTCGGCTCCTTCGGCTTCTACGAGCGCCGCCATGAAGATCTCGTACTCGCGCAGGTACTCGCCGCGGATGTAGACGAAGCAACGGTCGGCGTGGATAACGAGTGCGGTGATCTGAATGCCTTCGATCAGGCGATGCGGAACGCGGTCGATGATCTCGCGGTCCTTGAAGGCGCCCGGCTCCGACTCATCGGCGTTGACGACCAGGTAGATCGGGTCATGAGCCTGCTCGGGAGAGGGCATGAAGGACGCCTTCTGGCCCATCGGGAAGCCCGCGCCGCCGCGGCCGCGCAGGCTCGCCTTCTTGAGCTCTTCGAGCGCGGCGCCCGGGCCCATCGCGCGGGCCTTCTCGAGCGAGGCGTAGCCGCCGGCTTTCCGGTAGTCCTCGAGCGCGCGCAGGTTGCCCGACTCGGCGCCGGCGAGAACGAGGATGGGACGCTTCGCCTCAGCCACGGCGCAGCTCCTCGACGATCGCGGGCACGTCCTCGGGCTTGACCGGCTGGCGGTAGCGCTCGTCGATCGAGACGACGGTGCCGCTGCCGCAGCCGCCCAGGCACTCGGCGCTGCGCAAGGTGATGCGGCCGTCGGGCGTCGTCTCGCCGGCGCGGATGCCGAGCTCGCGCTCGAAGGCTTCCAGCACCAGCGCGGCGCCCACGAGCGCGCAGGAGGCGTTGGTGCAGACGTCGATCATGTGCTCGCCGACGGGCGCCAGATGGAACATGTCGTAGAAGCTGGCAATGCCGCGGCAGTAGGCCGGCGTGGTGCCGAGCGCGCTCGCGACCTCGCGCAGAGCCTCGGGCGGCAGGTGACCGTAGCGCTCCTGCGCCAGCCTGAGCGCCGGCAGCACCGCCGACTTCGGCTCCGGATAGAGGCGAGCCACTGCCTGGATCTCGGTAAAGAGCTCGCTCATCTGTCGGAATCTCCCATCAGCGTGTCGAGCGAGGCCGAGATGGCGATCAGGTCGGCGATCAGATGCTCCTGGCAGAGCGTCGGCGCCGCCGCGATCGCCAGGAAGCTAGGCGCGCGGAAGTGCACGCGCCAGGGCTTCGCGCCTCCGTCCGAGACGACGTAACAGCCTTCTTCGCCGCGCGGCCCCTCGATTGCCACGTAGACCTCGCCCGCAGGAACGCGGTAGCCCTCGCTGACGATCTTGAAGTGGTGGATGAGCGACTCCATCGAAGTCTGCAGCTCTTCGCGCGGCGGCAGCACGACCTTTCGGTCATCCGAGATCCAGGGCTCTCCCGCCAGCTGCTCGATCTTGTCGAGCGACTGCTCGGCGATTCGCAGCGACTCACGCATCTCGTCGATGCGGACGCGGGCCCGGGCGTCGCAGTCGCCCTGCTCGTACACCGGCACGTCGAACTCGACCTGGTCGTAGAAGAGGTAGGGCTCGCTCCTCCGGATGTCCCAGTTCAGGCCCGATGCGCGCAGGTTGGGTCCCGACAGGCCGAGGCGGATGGCGTCTTCGGCCGAGACGACGCCGATTCCCTCCGTTCGCCTCTGCCACATCTTGTTCTGCCAGGTCAGGCGCTCGTACTCGCCGATCATCGGCTCGAACTTGCGGCAGAAGGAGCGCGCCTCGTCGACGAAGGCGGGTGGAATGTCCTCGGCCAGCCCGCCGGCCTGGCAGTAGCGGCCGTGCACGCGCACGCCGGTCACCATCTCGAATAGGTCGAGCACCCGCTCGCGCTGGTCGAAGCAGTACATGTACATCGACTGGACGCCCAGCTCGAGCCCCATCGTGCCCAGCCAGATCAGATGCGAGTGGATGCGATTCAGCTCGCTCAAAGCCATCCTGACCCAGGTCGCCTTGGGCGGCACCTCGATCCCCAGCAGCTTCTCGATCGCGAGCACGAAGACCAGCTCGTTCTGGAAGGTCGCCAGGTAATCGATCCGGCTTGGATAGTTGATCGCCTTCCACCAGCTCTTCTGCTCCATGCTCTTCTCGAAGCCGGTGTGCAGATAGCCGATCACGGCTCGCATGCCGACGATCTCCTCGCCGTCCAGATCGACCACCAGGCGCAGAACGCCGTGCGTGGAGGGATGGTTGGGGCCGAAGTTGACCTGGAGCACGTTTCCCGTCTCGCGGCGGGCCTCGGGCACCTGCAGCCAGCTCGGAATCGGCGAAGGGATCTTCGTTCCCTCGTAGAGGGCCGGCCCTCGAACAACGAAGTCTGTCCGCGCCGCCGTCATTCTTCCCCCGAGAAGCGAACCGGCTCGCCGCCGATCGGATAGTCCTTGCGCAGTGGATGCCCCTCCCAGTCTTCGGGCATCAGCACGCGCACCGGATTCGGATGACCGGCGAAGACGATGCCCATCAGGTCGTAGACCTCGCGCTCGAGCCAGTCGGCGGTGGGCCAGATCTCGACGACCGTGGCTACCTCTTCGCCGTCGTCGAGCCAGGCCTGCAGGCGCACGCGCACGGGGTCGTCGCGCAGCGCCAGCAGGTGATAGCTCACCGAGAAGCGCTTCGGCTTGGGCTTCGCAACCAGGCTCGGGCCGAGCGTGTAGGGCACGTTCAGATCGCGTCCTTCGGCCGATCCCCAGGAACCGGCCACCTCGCCGCCCCAGCCGAGGTAGTCGGCGCCGGCGACGTCGGCCAGGTAGTTGAAGCCGAGCTCGTCGCGCAGATAGAGCGCGGCCTCAGCCAAGCCCTCGCGCTCGACGACCAGCGTCGTCTCTCCGAGCGCCTCGTTCACCTCGAGTAGCCCGGGAACCTGCTTGTAGCCGCTCAACAGATTCCCTCGTTCATCTCGTAGGCGGGCGGCACGCCGGCGATGACGCGCTCGTGCAGGCGGATGATGCCCTCCATCAGCCCTTCCGGCCGCGGCGGGCAGCCGGGCACGTAGACGTCAACCGGGACGACCCGATCGACGCCCTGCAAGATCGCGTAGTTGGCGAACATTCCGCCCGAGCTGGCGCAGGCGCCCATCGCGATGACCCACTTGGGCTCGAGCATCTGGTCGTAGATCTGGCGCAGCGGCGGCACCATCTTGTGCGAGACACGGCCCGAGACGATCATCAAGTCGGCCTGGCGCGGCGAGTTGCGGAAGGCCTCCATGCCGAAGCGGGCCAGGTCGTAGCGCGGACCGGTAACGGCCATCATCTCGATCGCGCAGCAGGCGAGCCCGAAGGTGTCGGGCCACATCGAGTGCGTCTGCGCCCAGGAGATGGCCTTGTCGAGCGTGGTGGCCAGCACGGCCTTCTCCAGCTGGGCGACCTCCTGCTCGAACGCGCCCGCGCCCTCCATCAGCAGCCGCTCGGAGGAGAGACCGTAGTCGGCGAGGCGCTTTCCTTCCGCTATTCCCACTCCAGAGCCCCCTTGCGCCAGACATAGACGTAGGCGACGGCGAGCAGCCCGACGAAGACCACCAGCTCGCTGAAGCCGAACCAGGCCAGCTTGTCGAGCACGATAGCCAGCGGGTAGAGAAAGACGATCTCGATATCGAACAGGATGAAGAGCATCGCCGTCAGGTAGAAGCCGATCGTGAAGCGCTGCCTGGTGGGGGCGCCGGTCGAGACACCGGACTCGAAGGGCAGGCCCTGCTGCGCCGGTTTCGTCCACGCCCGCGTCGATAACGCAAAGCTTATGAAGAGCATCAGCCCGGTTATGCCTGACGCGAACAGGCCGTAGATTAGGAAGGGAAGCCAGTTTCTTAGCATTGGTGCGCCTTTTCGGCTCGACCGTAGATCGATACCGTGCGTACGGTTCAGGCAACTCTACAGTCCCTTGGAGCGGGAATCTAGACGGAATCGGCTACCCCGTCGGGGGCTCGGCCAGAGAAGTCGTCGCTGCTACCATGCGGCTCCATGTCGACGACCGAGACCCCTTTCCTGGCGCTGAGCGAGAAAGCGGCAGTGAAAATCAAAGAGCTGATGGCCGAGGAGCCCGACGGCAACGCCGCGGTGCTGCGTGTGGCCATCCAGGGCGGAAGCTGTTCCGGCCTGGAGTACGCGCTCGGTTTCGACCAAGAGGCGCTGGAGACCGATCTCGTGGCCGAGCAACACGGCGTGCGCGTCGCAGTCGATCCGTTCAGCGCGCCCTACCTCGAGGGCGCCACGATCGACTTCGTCAGCGTCGAGGGCGAAGAGGGGTTCGCGATCGAGAATCCCAAGGCGCTACACAGCAGTTGTGGTTGCGGCTCGTCCTTCAGCGGCGAAGGCGAGAGCGAAGGCTGTGGCTCGAACGGTTCGGGCTGCGGCAGCGGCTGCGGCAGCTGCTAGACAGCGCCGCTTTCTAGATAAAGCGCTTTTTCTTTTCCCCAAAGCGGAGGGACCCGCCTCTCCACTCAGAGCGCGGAGCGGAATGAAGACCCGTCGACTGGGTGCGATTCGGTGGATGCGAGGCTAGGACGCAGTGTCGTGTTCGTAGCCGGCGGCTACGGGCGCGACCGAGGACGACGTCCTC
>Ga0209014_10000288_pt1 | contig 28834 bp, 29 predicted proteins | sample BarGraNGADG00212_FD_184491 | JGI IMG/M metagenome (GOLD analysis project Ga0209014, IMG submission 184491) | Arctic peat soil microbial communities from Barrow, Alaska - Barrow Graham LP Ref core NGADG0002-212 (SPAdes) (version 2) | ecosystem: Environmental > Terrestrial > Soil > Wetlands >...
TTCGATCTTCCATCGCCCGTCTTAGGTGCACCGACAAGCGCCGAGATATCCTCTGCCGCCGACGCAATCACGCCGACGAGCGTGCCCACCGGCACAGCCTCGCCCTCGTTGACGAGCCGCTTGCGCAGCACGCCTGCGCCGCGAGCCGCGAGCTCCATCACGGCCTTGTCGGTTTCGACTTCGGCGAGCACGTCACCGCTCTTCACGGCGTCGCCCTCGTTCTTGAGCCACTTCACGAGGCGCCCCTCTTCCATCGTGGGCGAGAGCGCTTCCATGAACACTTTCGTCGCCATCGTCAGGCCTCGATGTACATGACTTTCTTGACCGCCGCGATGGTCTTCGGCAGGTCGGGCTTCGCCGCGCGTTCGAGCGCCTTGGCGTACGGCATCGGCGTGTCGGCCTGATGCACGCGAATCACCGGCGCGTCGAGATGATCGAAGCAATCGCGCTGGATGTAGTCCACGATCTGCGCGCCGATGCCGCAAATTTCCCAGCCTTCTTCGAGCACCACCGCGCGATTGGTCTTCTTCACGCTGGTCGTGATCGCGTCGACGTCCATGGGGCGTATAGTACGCAGGTCCACCACGTCGATCTTGATGCCTTCCTTCGCGAGTTGGTCGGCTGCCTGCATCGCGACGAGCACCATCTTGCCGCTCGTGATGATCGAGCAGTGGTCGCCCTCGCGCTTCAGTTCGGCCTTGCCGAGCGGAATGAGGTATTCCTCGTCGGGCACTTCGCCCTTGATGTTGTAGAGCATCTCGCCCTCGAGCACGATCACCGGGTTGTCGTCGCGGATCGCGCTCTTGAGGAGACCCTTCGCGTCGTACGGCGTTCCGGGTGCAACGACTTTCAGGCCGGGAATGTGCGCGAGCCACGACTCCCACGACTGCGAGTGCTGCGCCGAGAGCTGCAGCGCCGCGCCGTTGGGGCCGCGGAAGACGATCGGCATGTTGAACTGGCCGCCCGACATGTAGAGCATCTTGGCGGCGGCATTCACGACCTGGTCGAGCGCGAGGAGCGCGAAGTTCCACGTCATGAACTCGACGATCGGGCGGAGCCCCACCATCGCGGCACCGACGCCGACGCCGGCGAAGCCGAGCTCCGTGATCGGCGTGTCGACGACGCGCATCTCGCCGAATTCTTCGAGGAGGCCCTTCGAAACTTTGTAGGCGCCGTTGTAGACGCCGACTTCCTCGCCCATGAGGAAGACGCGGTCGTCCTTATGCATTTCTTCGCGTAAGGCTTGGTTCAGGGCGTCTCGGTAGGTTATGAGCGGCATCTTCTGAAAAGCGAGTAATCGGTCATTGGTCGTTGGTCATTGGTTCTTAGCCAAGCATCGCGCCGCGTCGAGCGGTCTCGAAGCCACGGCCAAGTACCAACGACCAATGACCAAGAACCGATTCCTAGCAGTTTTGGCTCTAGCCCGAGGTGGTTTCGACGAGCACATCTTCGTATAGCGCTTCAAGCGGCGGCTCCGGACTCGCATCCGCAAAATCCCACGCATCCTGGACCACCAACCCAATTTCTTTTTCCATCTCCGCGATCTGCGCGTCCGTGATCTCCCCGGCCGCCTTCATCTTCGCCTCGAGCAGATTGATCGGATCGCGCTTCAGGTATTCCTCGAGTTCCGCCTTCGTGCGGTACGTGCCGCTCACCGCATCGGACATCGAGTGCCCCATGAAGCGGTACGTGCGGATCTCGAGCAGCGTCGGCTGATAGTCGTCGCGCGCCCGCTCGAGCGCCGTGGCCATCGCGTCGCGCACGGCGAGCACGTCCTGGCCGTCGACTTCGGCGCTCGTGATCGAGTACGTCTCGCCGCGCTTGTACATGTCCTTGATCGACGATGCGCGCTCGACCGCCGTGCCCATGCCGTACTTGTTGTTCTCGATGACGTAGATCACGGGGAGCTTCCAGAGCCCCGCCATGTTCAGCGCTTCGTGGAACGCCCCGTTGTTCACGGCGGCCTCACCCATGAAGCACACGATCGCCTGGTTGCCGCCGCGATACTTGATGGCGAACGCCACACCGGTCGCGATGGGTACGTGAGCGCCGACGATGCCGTGCCCGCCGAGGAAGTTCACGTTGCGGTCGAAGATGTGCATCGAGCCGCCCTTGCCCTTCGAACAGCCGTCCACGCGTCCGAACAGCTCCGCCATCACGCTGCGCGGTGGGACGCCGCGCGCGATCGCCTGGCCGTGATCGCGATAGGTGGTGATGACGTAGTCGTCGTCGCGCAGCATGGAGATCACGCCCGTGCCGACGGCTTCCTGTCCGATGTACAGGTGACAGAAGCCGCCGATCTTTCCGAGTGCGTACGCCTCGGCGACTTTCTCCTCGAAGCGTCGCTGGAGGAGCATCGTGTGGAGCAGTTCCGTGTGCAGCCCTTTCGCCGCGCTTGAGTCTGCTCGCTTCTTGATGGCCATTACACGCCCGCCGCCTGGACCTGTTCCCACGCGTGGTAGCTGGAGCGCACGAGCGGCGCGCTCTCCACGTGCTTGAATCCCATCTGCATTCCCTCGCGATAGAACATCCTGAAGTCGTCCGGCGTGACGTACCGGTCGAGTTCGATGTGGTCGTTCGACGGACGGAGATACTGGCCAAGCGTGAGGATATCGACGTCGACTTCACGCAGCTCGCGCATGGTCTTGAGGACTTCCTCGTTGGTCTCGCCCATGCCGAGGATCATTCCGGTCTTGGTCGGGATGTCGGGCGCGATGGACTTGGAGACGCGAAAGATCTCCATCACGCGCTCGTATCGGCCGCCGGGGCGCGCCTTCTTGTAGAGGCGCGGCACGGTCTCCGTGTTGTGGTTGTAGATCTCCGGCTGCGCCTCGAGCACCGCGCGGATGGAGTCGACGCTGCCCTGAAAATCGGGGACGAGGACTTCCACCGAGCAGCCCGGCACGCGTTCGTGCACAAGGCGGATGGTCTCGGCAAAAGCCCAAGCGCCGAAGTCCGGGAGGTCGTCGCGGTCGACCGAGGTGAGGACGAGGTGGCGGAGCGACATTTGCGCGGTGGCGTCCGCGACGCGGGAGGGCTCGGCCATGTCATACTTCGGTGGCCGGCCATGCGCGACGGCGCAGTACGCGCAGTTCCTCGTGCAGACGTCACCGAGGATCATGAAGGTGGCCGTGCCGTGCTCCCAGCACTCGCCGACGTTGGGGCAGTGCGCTTCCTCGCAGACCGTGTGCAGGTCGAGTTCGCGCATGAGGTTCTTCAGGTGAACGTAGTTGCGCCCGCCGGGGGCCTTCACCTTGAGCCAGCTGGGCTTCCGCTCCGGCAGCGGTTCGCTGCGGTGCCTGCCCATGATGTGATAGAGGGTTTCGCCCATCACTTTAATTTAGGGAGAGGTTTAGGTCAGCGCCAGAGTGGGCTAACTGCTATAATCACGTTAGACAGTTACTATTTTCAACGGCTCGTTGTAGGGGGATCCCGGGAGTCATCGTGTGGCCCGGGACTCGCTGAAACACCTTCTCGCCACCGCTCGTATAGCCACCAGACCCGTTCGAGGATTCCTCTATGCTGCGCACACTGTTCACGATCGGCGTGATGGCCATACTCGGCCTTTTCGTGATGAAGCTCGTCTTCGGAATTCTCGGGGGAGTGTTCGTGATCTTCTTCGGCTTGGCGTACCTGGCGTTCAAGATCGTGCTGATCGGCGCCGTGGCGTACGTCGTGATCGCGATCGTGAGTCCGAGCTCGGCAAAGCGGCTCAGGGACAGGTTTTCGGGGGCGCCGACGACTTACTGATAATAACGGCGGGTAATCGGTACTTGGTCGTTGGTTGTTGGTCGTTGGTTGTTGGTAGTCGGCCCCGGCTACGAGCGCATCGAGCGCTACGTCGCCGGGGCCTATTACCTATTACCTATGACCAACGACCAAATACTGATTACCCGCTCTTGTTGTTGATCCCCGCGTCGAGGCGCTCGACCACCGCCCAAGCCAGCATTGGCACCATGATCTCGTGGTGCCCCGTGATCTCGTACCCCTTCCCGCTGTCCATCGTCGGCCGCTGAACGACGTTCATGTGCGGGCGGTAGTGGCGCTGCATGTCGAGATCACAGGTGACGAACCCGCGCGGCGCGCCGGCGTTCACGTTGCGCGCGATGGTCAGCGCTTTGAGGAACACCTCGGGCATGATGACGGCGCTGCCGAGGTTGAGCACCACGCCGCCATCGTCGATCCGCTCGATGCTCGCCGCGAGGCGCCGGAAATCGCGGTGGCTCGTATCGCCGATCGCGGCGCCGCTCGCCGCGGGGTGCTGATGGATGATTTCCGCGCCGATCGCGGCGTGCACTGATACCGGCACGTCGAGCCGCCACGCGTTGAGCAGGATCGAGAGCTCGGGGTGCGCGAGCGATTTTTCCTCGTCGAGCGCGACCGCGAGCGCCTCGCCCATTCCGCGCGCTTCCTTGCTGCCGCGCACGAACGCGTCGTTCATGCCGCGCCCCGTCTCCTCCGCCATCCCGAAGGTGCCGTCGCGCAGTCCGCTCTGGACGTCCTCCGAGGTGCCGCCGAAGCGTGCGATCTCGTAGTCGTGGATCGCTCCGGACCCGTTCATCGCCAGATGGGTGATGACGCCGCGCTTCATCAGGTCGATGAGCACGGGTGCCAGGCCCGTCTTCACGATGTGGCCGCCGAGCATGACGATCACGCCGCGCTTGCGGCGCGCGGCGTCGGCGATCGCGTCTGCGACCAGAAGGAAATCGCGCGCGACGAGGACATCCGGCAGTGCGCGCAGGAAGGCGGCGAACGAGCGATCGTCGGCGGGCGGCGAAGAGAACTCCTCGGCGCGCACCTTGTTCGGCCGCTTCGCGATTGGGACCGTGCGCACGCGCGAGAGGTCGGTCTCGGCCGGCCGCCTCTTTCCGTTGCTCAAGGCTTCTTTCCCGGCGACGGACCCGGCGCGGGGGTCCCGTACGTGACCTTCTTCAGCTGCAGCCCGAGCGAGATGACCTTGGCGAAGCGGGTCTGCAGCTGAACGAGTATGCGCTGGTCGTCGTCGGAGAGCCAGATCTCGGCGTGGCCCTCCTGTGAGAAGAGTCCACTCGTGTTGAAGCTCGGCTGCAACACGATGGTCGCGAAGCGTCCTGCAGGCACGTTGATCGTGTCCTTGCGAATCACCTTGATCACGACGGGGTTCGCTTTCGGATCGAAGTACCTGTCGAACGTGTATTCCTTCCCGACCTCGAGCGGCAGAGTCCGGACGAACAGGAAGAGAGACGCTTCGTCGAGTGGTTCTGCGACGGATTTTCGCTCTTCCTTCCCCTCCTGATGGAACATGCTGCGCGCCGGGAAGATGTCGTACTTTCGCAGCGTGTGCCGCCCGCCCTCGTAGAGATCCTGTTCGAAGCGCAGCGAGTTGAGCGACTCGACGTCCAGCCAGCTGTCGTACGAATCGTCGACGTGGTACGTGCCGAACGGCGTGCTTCCCTTGATGTTGAAGTGCAGTCGCCAGGCGGCGCGGCCGCGCATGGTGTCGATCCCCATGACTTGCATGGTGCCGTCGCCGCTGCTGATTCCGGCGAGCCTGACGTTGTACTCGAGACGCTCTCCGGCGGCCCACGGCACCCGTGCATGCGCTTGGGCCGCCAGCGGTGCGGCTGAGAGCGCGAGCAGCAGGCTCGCGAACGCCGCGACGCGTCTCGCGAGGAAGCGGCTCAAGCGACGGCGCCGGGCGAGGGTCTCGAGCGCGCGGCCCACCCGCGCTTGGCCAGATCGATCACGTCGGGCCACGGCCTCACGCGGCTTTCGCGCGGCCGGAGGTCCCATCGCGATTCGAGAGGCACGCTCTCGGTCCGGCGGGCAAGTCGCACGGCCGTGCGCAGGAGCTCGACGTTGGTCGCCCACACGGGCGTATCGGCAAACGGCCGGTCGCCCTGCTCCTTCAGTAGGTCGCGTACGATACTGATCCTGAGAAGCCGGAATCCGCCGAACGGATCCTTCACCCCGGGCACCGTGACGAACGAGCGAATGGGCCACAGCCGAGGGAGCCACCGCGCCAGCCGCGCGAGCTTTCGCACGGATTCCGGTGCGGACTCGCTCATCACGCGTTCGACCGCGACGACGTCCGCGCCGCCCTCGAAGCGCTTCACCAGCTCGGGCAGGTGCTCCGGCTGATCGGTGAAGTCCGCCTGCATCAGCACTACGGCGTCGCGGCGCGGATACTTCGTTCGATCGCTTGCCGTCCTCAGCAGCGCCTCGACGGCGCGCGAGTAACCCACGTGTTCACGCGATCCGATCACGGTGAGCGGCATCACCTTCCGATACGGCTCGAGTGTCTCGCGCGTGCCGTCGGTGCTGGCGTCGTCGTATACGATGATCTCATACTCACGCGAATACTCCTGGAACACCTTTCGGATGCGCCAGAGCAACACGCCCACGGTCGGGGCTTCGTTGTACGAGGGGATGCACAGGTAGAGCACGGGATCTCGGCGAGCGGGTCCTCAATAGTAGGCGGGCGCTGGGGCGCCTCGCTACGGGGTACTACACCTCGGAGCTGGAATCCGCCTCAGGGACTGCGGGTGGTCGCCCGTCGCGCGAGTTTCCCGTCGCGCGCTGGTTCGTCGTTCTTGAACGGGAGGCTGACATGCTGGTCGCGAACGTTCGGTCGCGCTTCACACGTGCAGACGCCCACCTCGTGCTCGCGTTGCTCGCGCAGTCCGGTGAGCAAACGGCCGACCAGTCGGAGGAGCGGCTCCGCGACGATGGACTCGACGCCATCCTCGACGACCCGCGCCTGCTGCGCGCGCTCCTTTCCACGCGACTCGGCTCGCGCGCCTCGGAGCCGCTCTTCCTGTACGTCGTCGCGCGTCACGCGATGCTCCAGTCGGGCGAGGACGAAGTGCTGCTCGCCGACTATGCCGCGTCGATCCTGCTCCATTTTGGGTTGCGCGACCGGGCCAGTCGCATCGCCGACGTCGACGACGAGACGTATGACACGCTCACGGCGCTGATCGCCGAGGTGGACGGGCCCGACACGCGGCGCACGCTGCTGGTCCGTGCGCACCTCGGCAACTACGCGCTCTGGCTGGCCGGGATGTTTCCCGATTTCATCGAGCACCGGCGCTGGAGGCGCGGCGGCCCGCCGATCGACTACTTCGACGAGATGGGACAGCGCGGCTTCCAGCTCGCCGCGGAACATCGCCTCGCCAACGAGCACGGGCTGAAACCGATGTTCGCGCTCGCGGCCGAGCGCTTCGCGGTCATGCGGGTGGCGCTGAACCGGGTGAGCGACACGCTGATGTTCCCGAACGCCAGCTCACCCGAGCGGCTCATGAGGCAAGTCCGGGACGAGATGCGCTGGAAGGTCGCGTAGCGGCCTTCTCCGCGCGCGCGATCTCGTCCGCGAACGCCTTGAAGATTCCCCGGTCCCACGACCGCACGTCGGTCGCGAGATCCTCGGGATGCCACTGCACCGCGAGCACCCACCACGCGGGATCGTCCACCTCGACGCCCTCGATCACGCCGTCCGCGGCGACGGCGGTCACGCGAAGCCCCGCGCCGACGTGGCACACGGCTTGATGATGGTACGAGTTCACGGCCATCGCCGCGGCGCCCGTTGCCGCGGCGAGGCGCGAGCCGGCGGTGATGGTCACGTCGTGGGTGCGCGAGGCCGCATCGCGCGGCGAGTTGTGCCCAACGGCGGACGGATGCTCGCTTGGCAAGTCCTGATACAGCGTTCCGCCGAACGCGACATTGAGGATTTGAATTCCGCGACAGATCGCGAGCACCGGCAGGCGTCGATCACGCGCGGCCTCGAGCAGCGCGAGTTCGGTTGCGTCGCGCTGCGGGTTGATTCTGCCGAGCTTCGGATGAGGCGGCGCGCCGAAGCGTTTGGGATCGACGTCCTCGCCCCCGGTGAGCAGGAGACCGCCGACTGAATCCAGAATGTCCCCGGCGCGCGTAGGGTCGGTGAGGGGCGGAACGATCATGGGAACGAGACCCGCGCCTTCGAGCGATCGCGCGTAGTTCAGCGAGAGGCTGATCTTTGAACTGTCCGCGGTCGCGCTGATGGCTATGAGCTTGGACATGACGTATCCTAACACTTCGAGTATGGATGCGGGACTTCGACCCAATGCGTCCCCAATGCAGAATGCAGAAGAGGAATGCGGGATGCCGGGTGGAGCGGCGAGATGGGAGTTGAGCGGCGAGATGGGAGTTGAGCGGCGAGATGGGAGTTGAGCGGCGAGACTTTCGCCTCGCTTCTCGCCCGTTTCCCCTCCCGCGTTCCGCATTCAACTCCGATCTCAACTCTTCTCCCGAATACCGCATTCCTCTTCTGCATCCTGCATTGGGTCGAAAATCCAGAATCCCATCCCGCATCCCGCATCCCGCATCCGGCAAAGTGTTTGAATCGCTGAAGTCCACCATCCAGGATCTCCTGAACGGCCGCGTCGCCCCCACCGACCGCCGCGCCGCCATCTACGAGATGAAACACGCCCTCGTCAGCGCGAAGCTCGGCGTTGAAGACCTTCGCGAAGGCGTGGAGATCACGCGGCGCAAGCTCGACACCGAACGCGAACAGCTCGCGACCGTCCAGCGCCGCAAGACCCTGGCCGAGGGGATCAACGACGCCGAGACCGTCGCGCTTGCGGTGAAGTACGAGCAGCAGCACGGCGAGCACGTCACGGTGCTCGAGCGGAAGCTGGAGGCACAGGAGGCCGAGGCGCAACTCGCGGAGCGCGAGCTCGCCGGGATGATGTCGCAGCTCAAGGCGGCGAACGCCGGAGTGGGATCGAACACCGATCCGACCCGTTCACGCGCCGGCGGAATCAGCGACGAGGAACTGGGCCTCCCGGACGACTCCAAGCTTCACGCCGAGCTCGACAATCTGGCCCGGGCGAACAGGCGCAGCGCCGCCGACGCCGACGCCGAGGCGAAGCTCGCGGAGCTAAAAAAGAGAATGGGGCAATAACAACTGCAACTGCTTTCCGTGGAAACGTAGTTTCTACGCCTTCACGCTCGACGTGAGCCGCTTGAGCAGCGGCACGCACAGCAGCATCGCGAAGGCCGCGCCGAACGACGACACCACGAAGATCGTGTAGAACTGCGTGAGCGTCGGGATCTTCTCGACCATCGCCGCGATCGTTCCGCCGAGCTTGTTCGCCGCCGCGTTCGCGAGGAACCACACGCCCATCATCAGCGATGCGAACCGCACCGGCGAGACTTTCGTCACGTACGAGAGCCCGATCGGCGAGAGGCAGAGTTCGCCCAGCGTGTGGCAGAGATACGCAGAGCAGAGCCAGAGTCCGCTCACGCGCAGCCCCTGATCGGCGCCCCTTGCTCCGAATATCATGAACACGAATCCCGTGCCGAGCAGGAACAGTCCGATCACCATCTTCATGGCGGTCGAGGGCTCCATCTTGTGCTTGCCGAGCGTCATCCAGATCCATGCGAACACCGGCGAGAAGATCAGGATGTAGGCGGGGTTCACCGATTGGAACCAGCTCGCGGGGATCGGCTTCGAGACGAGCCCGCCGAGGGTGAGGTCGGTGTTGCGGTCGGCAAAGAGGTTCATCGAACTGCCGGCCTGCTCGTATGCGGCCCAGAAGAACACGACGAAGAAGGCCACGATGAAGATCGCGAACACGCGACGGCGCTCCTCGCCGTGCGTGCCGAGGATCGCGATCCCGAGGGCGCCGCCGATCACGCCGCCCATCGCGAGCCCGAGGTATCCGCCGCCGAGGAAGCCGACCATGCATCCCGCCGCGGCGCCGCCGATCCCGTGCATCGGGTTCGAGACGGGGATTCCTGCGTCCGGTGTCGCCGCGGCACCGCCGAAATTCGGAAGCCCGATTCCCGGCAGGTACTTCTCGCGGCCCCACACGTAGGTGATCAGTCCGAGCACCATGCCCACGCCGGCGGCGGCGAACCCGTAGTGCCAGCCCCAGTTCGGGCTGTCGGCGAGATAGCCGCACACGATCGGCCCAAGGAACGCGCCGGTGTTGATGCCCATGTAGAAAATCGTGAAGCCGGCGTCGCGACGCGTGTCACCGTCGGCGTAGATCTGTCCGACCTGCGTCGACACGTTCGATTTGAAGAAGCCGGTGCCGACGATGATCAGGCCGAGACCGACGTAGAACGCCGTCTCGCCCTGCAATGCGAGCGTGAAGTGTCCCGCCGAGATGATGATGCCGCCGATCACCAGCGACCGTCTCGTACCGATGATGCGGTCGGCGAGATATCCGCCGATGAGCGGCGTCAGGAACACGAGCATCGTGTAGTTGCCGTACAGCGTCGCCGCGCGCGCGGCGGTCCAGTGCTGGGCGTTGACGAGATACAGCACCATCAGCGCGCGCATGCCGTAGTAGGAGAAGCGCTCCCACATCTCGGTGAGGAAGAGCAGGCCGAGGCCCTTGGGATGGCCGAAGAGGGAGCGGTCGGCGAAAACTTCGGAGCGCGCGACGGGAGAAGACATGGGCGGGTGATTGCGGAGGGTTGTTGTCTGATCGCTGTCAGGCGACGGCTGTCAGGCGACGGCTATCAGTTTCCATCCCAAACGATGCGTTTCTTCTTCACTCGCGGATCCGGAACCGGAACCGCCGACAGCAACGCCTTTGTATACCCGTGCTGCGGCGATGAATACAACGCCGCGGCCGCCGCGATCTCGACGATCCGGCCAAGGTACATCACGGCGACGCGCGTGGCGATCCGCTCGACGACCGCGAGATTGTGCGCGATGAACAGATAGGTGAGGCCGCGATCGCGCTGCAACTGCATCAGCAGGGCAAGCACCTGCGCCTGCACGGTCACGTCGAGCGCGGACACGGCCTCGTCGAGCACCACGAACTCCGGCTCGACGGCGAGCGCACGGGCGATCGCGATGCGCTGGCGCTGTCCGCCGGAGAACTCGTGCGGGAGTTTCGCGGCGTCGCTCGCGCGAAGCCCGACCTCCTCGAGGGTGCGCACCACGCGCGCATCCGCCTCGGCGCCCTCCGCGAGTTCGTGCGCCTCGATACCCTCGCGAACGGTGCGGCCCACTCTCATCCGCGGGTCGAGCGAGGTGTGGGGATCCTGAAAGACGACCTGCATCCGGCGCCGGAGCCGTCGCAGCGGCTCGCGTTGGAGTGTCAGCACGTCGATCCCGTCGAACGTCACGTGGCCGGAGGTCGGCTCGATCAATCGCAGGATCGCGCGCCCGGTCGTGGTTTTTCCGCACCCGGACTCGCCGACGAGCGCGAGCGTCTCGCCGCGCGCGATGTCGAAGCTCACGTCGTTCACCGCCCTGATCGTCGCTTGCGGCGCGCCGAACATCGTGCGGCGCGCAGCAAACTCATGCGTGAGATGGCTCACCGAGATGAGAGTATCGCTCATCGGCCTTCGGTCTTCCGTCTTCGGTCTTCTTTCATCGGTCGGCCGTCAGGCGTGGAACCGCGCGCAGCAACTCGGCTGTGTAGGGGTCGGCCGGCGCGTGGAAGATCCGGTCGACCGGCGCGTCCTCGACGATCCGCCCGGCGCGCATCACCATCGCGCGCGAGCACAACTCCGCCACGACGCCGAAGTCGTGCGTGATGAACAGCACCGCCATTCCCGTTTCACGCTGCAGGTCGCGGAGGAGGTCGAGGATTTGCGCCTGCACGGTCACGTCGAGTGCGGACGTCGGCTCGTCGGCAATGACCAGCGCGGGCCGCATCATCAGGGCCATGGCGATCAGCACGCGCTGCCGCATGCCGCCCGAGAGCTCGTGCGGGTACTGGTGCGCTCGCCGCGCCGCGTCGGCGATCCCGGTGCGGTCGAGCATGGCGACCGCGCGGTCCCATGCCGCCCGTTTTGATCGCTCGCCGTGCAACAACGCGACCTCGGCGACCTGCGCGCCGACCTTCATCACGGGGTTGAGCGCGGAGGCCGGTTCCTGGAAGATCATCGAGATCTTCCGGCCACGCAGGTCGCACATGGCGCGCTCGTCGAGCGCGAGCAGGTCGGCGCCGTCGAACGTGATGCGGCTCCCTGCGCCGATGCGCGCGCCGGGCGCCATCACGCGCATCAGGGCGAACGCGACGGACGTCTTGCCGCACCCCGACTCACCCACGAGTGCGACGGTCTCGCCGGCATGCACGGCGAACGAAACGCCGTCCACCGCGCGCACCGCTCCCGCGTCGGACACGTACGTCACGACGAGATCGCGTACGTCGAGGAGGACGGGGGCGGTCACGTCGCCGGCCTCTGCGGAGGGATCATGGGAGCAACGGCTCTCGGGGTCATGTACGCGACCTCCCTCGCGGGTCGATGCGCTCGCGCAGCCGTTCGCCGATGGTGTTCACCGCAAGCACAGTGCACACGATCGCCAGGCCGGGGAAGAGCACGACCCACCACGTGTCGCCGGGACGCCCGGCCGCGTCGCTGATGATGTTGCCCCAGCTTGCGGTCGGCGGCTGGACGCCCAGCCCGAGGAACGAGAGGCCGGCCTCGAGCGGGATCACCGTTGCGAGCGCGAGCGTTCCCGTCACGAGCAGCTGCGGCACGAGGCCGGGCAGCACGTGCAACACGAACACGCGCCATTCGGGCGTTCCCGTCGCGCGCGACGCGAGCACGTAGTCGCGTTCCTTCAGCAGGCGCACCTCGCCGCGCACGAGGCGACTCGTGCCGGGCCACCCGGTGCAACCGAGCAGCACGATGATTCCGCCGACCGTGAGCGGTCCCGTGCTCGCCACGAGCACGAGCAGGAGCAACACGCGCGGCACCGACAGCATCGCGTCGACGACGCGCATGCAGATGATGTCCGTCCACCCGCCGGCGTACCCGGCGACGGCGCCGATGGCCGCGCCGAGCGTGAGCGCGAGCATGACGGCGACAACCGCCACGCCGAGCGACACGCGCGCGCCATAAATGACCCGGCTCAGCACGTCGCGCGAGTATTGATCGGTGCCGAACGGATGCGCGCCGGACGGCGGCAGGTTCTTTTGCGTCTCCGACTGCGGCGTCGCGCGCGGATCGTGCGGAGCGATCGCCGGAGCCGCGACGGCCACGACCACGAACAGCACGAGGACCGCGGCGGCGAACTTCACGCTTCGATCCGCAGGCGCGGGTCCGCGAGCGCCGAGAGCACGTCGGCGAGCGCGCTGCCGAGCACGACGAGCACACTCCCCACGAGCACGCCGGCGAGGACGAGCGGATAGTCGTTGCCGCCGACCGCCTCGACCATCATTCGCCCAACACCGGGCCAGCTGAAGATCGTTTCCACGAACACGGCGCCGCCGAACAGCGTGGGGAGGAGCAGTCCGACGATCGTGATGAGTGGACCGAGCGCGTTGCGCAGCGCGTGCCGCACGACCGCGGTGTACTCACCGGCTCCTTTCGCTCGCGCCGTGCGGACGAATTCCTCCGGCAGCATGGCGAGCATCGCGCTGCGATGGTAGCGCGAGACGCCCGCGGCGGTGAGCAGCGCCAGCGTGCCCGCGGGGAGCACCAGATGGCGGGTGACGTCCCACGCGCGACCGATCGCGCTCATGGAGTCGTGCATGGCGGGGTCCGCGATGCCGCTGACGGGAAACAAGTGCCAGCGTGCTGCGGGAAGCGCGAGCGCCGCCAGCGCGACGAGGAACTCGGGCACGGAGAGCACCGCGGTCGCGAGCGTACCCGACGCGCGTTCGGCGGGCGTTCCGCGGCGCGCGGCCTGCCACGTGCCCAACGCGAGGCCCGCGAGCACGCCGGCGACGAGTGCCGCGCCCATGAGGAGGAATGTGCGCGGAACGGTCTCGAGCAGCACGTCGGCCACGCGTCGATTCCGGGAATGCGACCAGCCGAATTCACCGCGCGCGAGATTGCCGAGCCATTTCAGGTACTGCACCGGCAGGGGCTGGTCGTATCCCCAGCGATGCATCTGCTGCGCGTGCAGCGCGGCGGTGTTGGTGGGATCGTCGAGGCTGGCGGCGAACGGATCGCCGGGCGCGAGGTGCACGAGCGTGAAGGCGAGCGTCGCGACGAGCGCGATGACTGCGAGAGCCTGCGCGCCGCGCGCGAGGAGAAAACGGCGCACTCGCTACGGAGTCTTTGCGGGCGCGGCGTCGCGCGGCAGCCGCTTGCCTGGCGCGATGGACCAGCTCGGGATTCCCATCCACCAGGCATCGGGGCGCAGGGTGCCCAGCTGCAGGCGGGCGCTCGCACCGTCCAGGGTCGGCGGCTCGTACAGCCAGATCGCCGGCGCGTCGTCGACGATGATCTGATACGCCGCGCGGTAGTGCGACTTCGCGCTCGCCTGCGCGCCCGCCGAGATGGCACTGTCGACCTGCGCGTCGAAAGCGGCGTTTTCGTAGCGCCCGTAGTTGAGACCGCCGTCACGCGCCGCAGCGCCGGTCCACGTCTGCTTCACGCCGCTCGGCGCCGGCGTGGCGGCCAGTCCGCCCATAGCGGCTTCGAACGCGTGCTTCTGGATGCGATCGACCAGCGTGTTGCCGTCGAGCCTCTCGATATCGACCTTGACGCCGGCAATCCGCAGTTGTTCCTGGATGAGCACCGCGAAGCTTTGACGCGGATTGCTCGATGTCGGTACGATGAGCGTGAACGCGAGCGGTTGGCCGTCGCGCGTGCGTATGCCGTCCGCGCCGGTGTGCCAGCCCAGCGAGTCGAGCAGGCGGGCTGCTTGCTGCCGGTCAAACGCGATCTGCGCGATGGTCGTGTCGGCAGACCATTGGGCGCGTACGAACGGTCCGAGGCCCACGCGCCCGAGCGAGTCGAACACGCTGCGGACGAGAAGCTGCCGGTCGAGGGCCATCGTCAGCGCGCGGCGGAGAGTGCGGCTGCCGAAGAGAGGATGGGGCCTGTCGCTCGCGCCATCGCGAAGGTTGAACTGGAGAAAGTTGTAACCGAAACTGCCGAGGCGGATCACACGGAGGTTCGGCTGCCTGGCGGCCGCGGCGGCGTCATCGACGGACAGATTCTCGAGAAAATCGGACTCACCGGCCATGAATTGCTTGACCAGCGTTGATGCATCGGGTGCGAACGTCCAGATCACGCGGTCCAGCGCCGGACGTGCGCCGGCGTATGATGGGCTTGGCGCCAACTCCAACCTCACCTGCTGCTCCCAATTCACGAGCTTGAACGGCCCATTGCCGACGGGATTGCGTGCGAACCCGGACAGCGCGAGCGAGTCGCGCCGCACTGCCCGCAGCAGATGTGCGGGGAGCGGCGTCAGCGACGTGACGAGCACGTCGAATCGTTCGGGTGAGCGCTGGCGGAACCACACGGTGCACGTAAGCGAGTCGCCAACGCTGATCGAATCGACCACGGCGCGCAGGTCGGCACCCGTGCGCGCGCCGACGATCGTGTCGGTAAACACGGCGAAGCCGAACCTCACGTCTTCGGCGGATACGGCGCGACCGTCCTGCCAGCGCGCGCGCGGATCGATGTGAAAAGTCACGCGAAGCGAATCAGCCGACCAGTCCCAGCGCTGGGCGAGTCGGGGTACGAAGCCCGCATCGCCGAGCGTGTTGAGCGAGCCTCCACGATCGGCGAGCCGCTCGAAGATCAGCTCGGTGACCACCCGCGCCTGAATGTTGTCGGAGGCTGGCGGAAACAACGTCTTGGGATCCTGGCCGGTTCCGATGATCACCGTCCCGCCGCCGGACCCGTCGCCTCCTCCACATCCGGCGAGCAACGCGGCCGCCCCGAGCATCACGCACGCGCCGCGCCTGACCGAGTGGAATCGCATTGGGCTCCGTAGAGACACGGCCAACATTATCCGGCTAAATGCGCCACGTCCACTCCGCGCTCGAGAATCGAGCGCGATGCGGCGCGGCAAATCGTGCGGCTTCATCGGCGTCGAGCCCCGACGGCTCGCCCTCCGCCTCCGCGAGCGCGGCGCCGAGCGCGTCGCGCACCTCATCGTACGTCGGGGAGCGTCCGAGGCACGCCCGCAGCGTCGCCGCCGGCAGCGCCGGCGTCAGCGGCTGCGCCGCGAGCTCGGCGATGCGCGGCTGGTCGTCGTCGATCAGGATGGAGCCGTGCTGCAGCAGCGCGCCGCGCTCACGCACCTGCGCGCTCCCCACGAGCTTGCGTCCGTCGACCACCAGCTCTCCCGCGGAGGGTCCCGCGAAGCAGGCGGCTCCGCCCGGACGGCGCGGTGTTGAAACTGGAGCCGCGGCCACCTGCACGCCCAGCCGCGCGATCGCGGCCATGAGCATCGCGTTGATCCGGCGATAGCTCTCCTTCAACCGCTCGTCCTCCGGAGCGGGCGCCGTCACGCTGTACGTCACCTCGTGGTGGTGCATCAGCACGCGCCCGCCGGTCGGTCGCCGCACCGCGCCGACGTTTTCGAGTTCCAGCACGTCAGGGTCGAACCGGCCGCGGACGGACTCGTGCCGCCCGAATGAGAGTGTCGGACGCGACCATCCGTACACCCGCAGCAACGCTTCACCCGTCTCGCGCGCGCGGTCCATCAGCCCCGCGTCGAGCGACATCTGCTCGGCGCCGTCGAGGTCGCCCGAGTCGAGGAATCGCCAGCGCACGGTTGTCCTGATGCGATTCAGCGGGTCAGCGCGTAATGGCGTAGTAGATCACGTACAGCCAGCTGAAGAAGCCCTGGATGATCGCCCAAATGATGGAGTGATGCTGGCTCCACGAAATCGCGATCGCGAGCGCGCTGCCGAAACTGATCCCGGCCCGCGCGGCTTCGGATCTGTAGGACATAAAGTTGGCCCTCCGAGGTTCGGACATACCGCAATCTAGAGAACGATGCACGGGGCTGGGAGGTGGCTGCTGATCGCGCTCCGTACCTGCGCTTGTCTGTCTCATTAGTTTTCATGCGTTGACATCTGACTTTCCTGCGATCAACTGGCGCGTTCAGTCGCGCCGAGAAGGAGCTTCGATCCGTGTCCAAGACCATACCGCAGCCCGATTCCTTCGTCTCGCGCCACATCGGACCATCCGATGCCGACGTGCGCGCCATGCTCGACACCCTCGGCTATCCCTCGCTCGACGCGTTCATCGATGCGGTGATTCCCGCCAATATTCGGTTCCGCGGCGCGCTCGACGTCCCGGCCGAGCGCTCCGAACAGGACGCCCTCGCGTCGTTCCGGGCGGAGATGTCCGGCAATGAAATCTGGCGCTCGTTCATCGGCATGGGCTACTCGGGCACGCACACGCCCGCGGTGATTCAGCGCAACGTGCTCGAGAATCCGGGCTGGTACACGGCGTACACGCCGTACCAGGCCGAGATCGCGCAGGGCCGCCTTGAAGCGCTGCTCAACTATCAGACGATGGTCAGCGACCTCACCGCGCTGCCGATCGCGAACGCGTCGCTGCTCGACGAAGGGACCGCGGCCGCTGAAGCCGTCACGATGGCGCACGGCATCGCGGGCGACGGCAAGGACACGGTGCTCGTCGACGCCGCCTGCCATCCGCAGACCATCGACGTCGTGCGCGCGCGCGCGGCGGCACGCAGCATGACCGTGATCGTCGGCGACGCGGCGAAGTTCGACATCAGCGCGGGCGTTTGCGCCATCCTCCTCCAGTATCCGGCTTCGGACGGCGCGGTGCGCGATCACCGCGCGCTGGCGGCCACCGCACACGCCGCCGGGGCGCTGGTGATCGTGGCCACGGACCTGCTCGCGCTGACGCTGCTCGCCCCGCCGGGCGAGTGGGGGGCGGACATCGCGGTCGGAAACTCCCAGCGCTTCGGCGTGCCGTTCGGCTACGGCGGCCCGCACGCGGCGTTCTTCGCGGCGAAGGACGAATACAAGCGCCACATTCCAGGCCGCATCATCGGTGTGTCGCGCGATAGACACGGAAAGCCGGCGCTGCGCATGGCGCTCCAGACGCGGGAGCAGCACATCCGCCGCGAGAAGGCGACGAGCAACGTCTGCACCGCGCAGGTGCTGCTCGCCGTCATGGCCGGCATGTACGCCGTGTGGCACGGCCCAGATGGACTCACGCGCATCGCGACGCGCGTGCACCATCGCGCGGAGACGCTGGCCGCCGGCCTGCGCAAGCTCGGGCTGACGGTGCGCGACGACGTGTTCTTCGACACGCTGAGGGTCGGACCGGGAACCGGCGGCAAGATGCCGGGAGCGATCCGCGCCGCCGCGGAGAAGCAACGGATCAACCTGCGATACTTCGACGGCGGTGACATCGGCGTTTCACTCGATGAGCTCACGACGGTCGCCGACATCGACGACCTGCTCTTGGTGTTCAACGGCGGAACCGCGCCCGCGCTCGGGCACGACGCGCTCGCGAACGACATCGACGCCCGGTACGACGAGCGCTTCGCGCGCACGAGCGCATTCTGCACGCACCCCGTGTTCCGCCGGCACCATTCGGAAACCGAGATGCTGCGCTATGTGCGCACGCTCGAGTCGCGCGACCTCTCGCTCACGCACTCGATGATTCCGCTCGGCAGCTGCACCATGAAGCTCAACGCGGCAGCCGAGATGCTCCCGGTCACCTGGCCCGAGGTGGGCGGGATCCATCCGTTCGCGCCCCGTGCACAGGCGAAAGGATACGCCTCGCTGTTCCGCCGGCTCGAGGCGGCGCTCGCGAGCATCACCGGATTCGCGGCGGTCTCGCTCCAGCCGAACGCCGGATCGCAGGGAGAGTACACCGGGCTGCTCGTGATCCGCGCGTACCATAAGTCGCGCGGCGACACGCACCGCACGGTCTGCCTGATTCCGCAGTCCGCGCACGGCACGAATCCGGCGAGCGCCGTGATGGCCGGGATGCAGGTGGTGGTCGTGAAGACGGACGCCAGCGGCAACATCGACGTCGCGGATCTCAAGGCGAAGGCCGCCGAGCACTCGGCCAACCTCGCCGCGTTCATGGTCACGTACCCGAGCACGCACGGCGTTTTCGAAGAGGCGATCAAGGACATCTGCGCGACGATCCACGCGCACGGCGGCCAGGTCTACCTCGACGGCGCGAACATGAACGCAATGGTGGGACTCTGCCGGCCGGGAGACATCGGTGGCGACGTCTGCCACCTGAACCTCCACAAGACGTTTTGCATTCCGCACGGCGGCGGCGGCCCGGGCGTGGGTCCGATCGGCGTCGCGAAGCATCTCGCGCCGTTCCTCCCCGGCAATGTCGTGGTGAAGACGGGCGGCGACCACGCGATCGGCGCGGTGAGCTCCGCGCCGTGGGGAAGCGCGAGCATCCTGCCGATCTCGATGATGTACATCGACATGATGGGAGCCGGCGGACTCGCGTACGCGACGAAGATCGCGATCCTCAACGCGAACTACATGGCGCACCGGCTCGACCCGCATTATCCGGTGTTGTACCGCGGGGCGAACGGCCGCGTCGCACACGAATGCATCGTCGATCCGCGCGCGCTCAAGGCGAGCAGCGGCGTGGAAGCGGAGGACATTTCGAAACGGCTCATGGACTACGGCTTCCACGCGCCGACGCTGTCATTTCCGGTGCACGACACTCTGATGATAGAGCCGACGGAGAGCGAGCCGAAGGCCGAGCTCGATCGTTTCTGCGACGCGTTGATCGCGATCGCCGGCGAGGCGGCCGACATCGAGAAGGGCGTCCTGCCGCGTGACGACAACCCGCTCAAGCACGCACCGCACACGCTGGAGGCCGTGGTCTCCGATGCGTGGACGCACGCCTATTCGCGCGAGCGCGCGGCGTTTCCGTTGCCGTGGGTGCGCCAGCGGAAGTTCTGGCCGACGGTGGGGCGGATCGAGTCGGCGTACGGCGATCGAAATCTGGTTTGTTCCTGCCCGCCGATCTCGGAGTATGCAGAGAGTGCGTGACCCGGCAGGCCCAACGGCGAGTAATCGGTCATTGGTCGTTGGTCTTTAGTAATCAGCCCCGGCTGCGATCCGCTTGGACGGATTCGTGGCCGGGGCTAATTACCAACAACCAATCACCAACGACCGATTACTCGTCTTTCTGTCTACTTCCCCGCCAGCTGCTTGGTGTATGCCGCCGCATCGAGCAGTGCGCTCACAGAAGCCGCATCGGTCACGCGAAGCTTGATCATCCAGCCGGCCTCGTAGGGCTCGGTGTTGACCAGCGCCGGCTCGCCGTCGAGCCGCGCGTTGACCTCGACGACCTCGCCGGCGACCGGGCAGAACAGCTCGCTCACCGCCTTGACGGCCTCGATCGTGCCGAAGGTCGCGTGCGCGGCGAACTTGGCGCCCTTCTTGGGGAGCTCGAGGTAGACGATGTCGCCGAGCTCACCCTGCGCGTAGTCCGTGATGCCGACCGCAAAGACGCCCGCGTCGGATGTGGCTTTGATGTATTCGTGGTCGGTCGTGTATCGGAGATCAGCTGGAATGGACGACATGGCTCTCAGCGATGCAGGATGCAGAAAAGGAATGCGGGATTCGGGAGCGGACGATCATCCGTTCGAGAACTGAAACGTAGACCGCGCGCGTCGCGTTCTCAAGGCAAGTGGTCGGGCAAGTGGTCGTGTTCGATCGAGCGCCAGGTTGCGTCGACGCGCACGCGGAGGGTGTCGAGCGTGCCGTCGTTGTCGATCACGTAACCGGATCGAGCGCGCTTGGCTTCCGCCGGAAGCTGGGCGTCGATCATCGCGAGCGCCTCGGCACGGCTCAAGCCGCGGTCGCGCACGAGCCGCTCGAGCCGCACGTCGCGTGGGGCGTCGACCAGCAGGACCGCGTCCACGTCGTCCGCCAGCCCCGCCTCGAAGAGCAATGGAATGTCGCAGACCACAACCGGCTCCCCGCGTTCACGCGCCGCGGCCAGCAGGGAATCGCGACGCTCCTTGACCGCCGGATGCACGATGGCGTCGAGTGCGGCACGGTCCGGTGCGCTCGCGAAGACGATGCGCCGCAGTGCCGCACGATCCAGCGTGCCGTCGGTCGCGAGCACAGCCGCGCCCCATCGCGCGACGATCGCCGCAAGCGCCGGCGATCCCGCGGCGACCGCGTCACGCGCGAGCACATCGGCGTCGATCACCGGAACGCCGCGCACCGCGAGGAGGCGCGCGACGGTCGACTTTCCGCTTCCGATGTTTCCGGTGAGCCCCACCACGAGCATCGCGAAATTCCCCTGCGCGCTTGCGCACCGACGGGGTTACGTTACGTTCGCCTTCAGCGTCGCCAAGGTATCGTCGCCGGCCGCACCGTCCAACGCCAGACCCGCTTCTCCATGGTGAACCGCCTGTACGCCCGAGCGAAAGGTAAACGCCGCGGATGGACCATCATCGAGATGTCCATCGCGCTCGCGGTCATCGTGATCCTGGCCGCGATCGCACTGCCGAACATCGATTTCCAGCGCTATCGCATGGATGCGAATGCGCGCACGGTGCAGAACCAGTTCATCGCCCAGCAGCTGACCGCGATCCAGCACAACATGCCCGTGATCGTGACCATCGTCTACGATCAGGGCCACCTGACCATCACCGAGGACGCGAACTCCAACGGCATCGCCGACGCGACGGAGTACACCTACAACCGGACGCTCGTCGAGGGCGCGCAGTTCGTCACGCCGCCGGTGGGCATCGACAGCGCCCCGCCGTACTACGCCACGGGGCCCGGTCTCACGTATCTCAACCAGACCTATCTCTACCCCACGGTCACATTCTATCCGAACGGTTCGACCAGCGGCGACGTGGTCGTCTACATCGGGAGCACCGCCGGCCGCCTCAAGGACATGCGGGCCCTGCAGATCACGGGTGCAACGTCGAAAATACATTTCTATCGGATGCAGGCGGACGGTACGTGGACGCTCGCTGACATGTAGGGGAAGAACGGCGGCGGGTGACGCGTGAGCGGTGAAGGGGTGGTTCGGCGATGGACATTCCCTTCATCCAGTCCGGCCGACAGACTTCAGGAACGCCTCCACCACGAAGCTCGCGCCGCCTTTCGCCCGGATCTCGTGCGGCGTCGCGCCGAGATAGCGCTGGCACGTGTTGCGGAAGGCGCTTCCCGACGGAAAGTCGAGAATTCGCGCCACGCTGTCGGCGCTGCGATTGCGATCCTCCAGCATCTGCGATGCGACGACGAGCCGGCCCCAGCTGATCAGCTTCTGCGGGGGCGGGAAACGATCCTCCGTCAGCTTCGCGACGAGCGTACGGCGCGACGTCGAGAGGATGTCCGCGAGCCGGTGCGACGTGAGCCGCATGTGGGCGCGCGTGACCGCGACGAGCACCGCGTCGCGCACGAGCGGCTGCAGCGAGCCCAGCCGGTGGCGGATGAGTCCCGCGACGCCGCGAGCCTCGGCCTGTTCGATGACGCTGCGCAGCTGGAGCGGAGAGTCGTCCTGGTCGACGATGAGGAGGCCGTCGATGCCGGCGCGTCCCGCGTCGAAGAGATCCCGCGCCCGGCTCGGCACGAACGCGACGTACGCGACGAGCGTGACGCGCGCGAAACGAAGTTTCAGCTGGCGAACGCGCTCGAAGTTGGCCTTGCCATCCGCGAAGAGATCGAGGACCGCGAGGTGAACGGCCTCGTCCTCGAAGGCGGCGAACACGTCGTCCCAGCTCGTGCAGGGGATGACCGAGTGGTTCCCGTGTACGGCGTGGACGACGCGCTGGAGACAGCGATCGTCGGGCAGGAGTGTGGCGACGATGCCCATGGGTTGTTGGTGTTAGGTGCCCCCTCTCACAGACAAGTGATAGTGCGTGGCGTTAACTTGCGGTTGTTCCTAGGAAAGAGTACCACGTTAAATCCACAAAAGCCATCACATTGTGATAGTAAGGGTGCCAAGCGTGACAAGTTGGTGCTGGCGCTTGCCGCCGGTCGTCTCAAGACTATAGGGGCGAGGATTCGCTCCGTTTCGTCGGGCGCCGCTGCCGGCCGCCCGATGAACATCGCAGATACGCAGCCCGGTCGGCTGCAAGGCATGGGAGATCGGCATGAATACGATTGAAGGCGGCGGGATCAAGGGGAGAAGGCGCGGTCTCACCCTCATCGAAATGGTGATGGTAGTCGTGATCATCGGGATCATGGCCAAGGTCGCGCTGCCCAACTTCAACATCAACCGGTATCGCGCGGACGGCGCGGGACGGCTCGCGCGTGTGATCCTGCAGGAAGCGCAGCGCAACGCGATCACGCGCCAGTCGAACGTCATCGTCAGCCTCGACGTGAACTACAACCGGTTCCGCGTGGTGCAGGACTACAACAACAACGACACGATCAACACGGCCGATCTCGTGACGTGGCGCAACATGGGCGAGGGTGCGGTCTTTGCGAAGCCGACCTGGACCGGCGCGGTCGGCGCGGACTCGGTCGTGCCGACGGCGGCCTATGCGGGCGCGAGCCTCCGCACGGTATCCGGGCTCCCCACGATCATCTTCCGGCGTGACGGCTCGGCCAGCACGAACTTCTACGTATACGTCACGACGCGGGCGAGCGTGTCCACCGAGTATCGGGAGATCATATGCGCCGCGTCCACGGGGCGATGCGACCTCTACAAGTACAACGGCAAGGGCTGGGTGAGGATGACCTCATGACGACGATCCCAACGACTTCTCGGGCAGCCGCGCGCGGTTCGCGCCGCGGCATGACGCTCATCGAAGTGATGATCGCGATCGTGATCCTCAGCGGCGCAATGCTCAGCCTCGCGAAATTCGGCGGCCGGTTCGAGCACATTACGGCCACGGCCGGCGACATGTCGCTCGCGAGCGACCTCGCCGTTGCGCGCATCGAGCAGGTCAAGACGTACGGCGTGTACGCCTCGATTGTCTCGACGTACAACAACATCACCGAGACGTACACGACCGACGCGGTCTACAAGGGCTTCACCCGCCTGACGAAGGCGACGCGCTGCGCAGGCTGCCCGACCGCGTCGAACGACTACGTCACCGTGACCGTGACGGTCAGCGGAAGAAGCCTCGCGGCCCCGATCTCGAAGACCACCATCATTGCGGTCTTCTGACGCCGCGAGCGGACATGCACACTGCGCACATGCGACACAATATCCCGAGGACGCCGACCATGGACATCAGGAATCCGCGAGTGACGGCCCGCGCCGGCTTCACGCTCATCGAAATGATGATGGCGGTGCTGCTGACGATGCTGGTCTTCGCCATCACGATCCCGTTCTTCCGGAACCAGACGCGGGCCCTCGACGGCGGCGCCGGGAGGCTCGATGCGTCGCAGAACGCCCACTACGCGCAGAGCGCGATCGACCGCGAGCTGCGCCTCGCCGGCGGCGCGCCGGGTCAGCCGGTCATCGTGCAGGCCGCGCCGTTCGCCGTCACGTTCAACGTGGACTTGGTGACCACGCTGGCGAACGATCCCGACGCGACCTACTTCAACCCGGCGGCCGACCCGCTGTCCGTCGACAGCTGGCTGCCGGCAGCCGCCAAGAAACTGCCGACGTCGACCGTCGTGTACCCGACGGTCGAATACTTCGACGGCAACGGCTTCCAGAGCCACGCCGAGACCATCTCGTATTTCCTGTATCTCGACGCGAGCTCGGGCCGCAACGATATCTACACCCTGTTCCGGCGCGTGAACGACCGCGACAGCACGGTCGTCGCGCACAACATGTGGATCCCGACGGACACGAACTATTTCTTCCAGTACTCGCGCACCAACAACACGGGCAACATCGTCGCCATCCCGCAGGCCAGCCTGCCGATCTACTGGAACACTGCGGGCGACTGGGCCGACTCGGTGCGCCTCGTGCAGATGCGCATCGCCGGGCTCTATCGCGACGTGCAGAAGCAGAAGGACATCACGCGCACGGTCTATCACAGCACGCGCCTGCTGAACGCCGGGATGCTCAAGCTGAACATTTGCGGCGTGGCGCCGCAGCCGGCGGGAACGGTCACCGCGACGCAGCTCGACAACTTGGGCAACCCGTGGGTGTCCGGGCCGATCTCCGAAGTACGGGTGGTCTTCAACGCATCCACCGAGGAGGCTGGGGGCGAGAAGGACGTTGCCTCGTATGTGATCGAACGAACGATTCAGGGCACGTCGAATTGGCAGGTGCTCGGCAACCTGGTCGCGCACGGCTTCGCCTCGTACACCTACGACGACTTCACCTTTCAGACCGGGAACTGGGTCTACGGCGTGGTCGCCGTCGACTGCTCGCCGTCCTACTCGCCGGTCTCGCAAAGCGCGGCCGTCACCAATCCATAGTGTTGCCATGAACTCCTTCCAGCAGTTTTCGAAGACCGCGAGGGTCCGCCGCGGATCGGCATTGATTCTCGTGCTGATCATGACGCTCTCGCTCGCGGGGCTCGCCATGTCGGCGATCTACCTGTCGTCGAGCGCGGGTCTGCTCTCGCGCTACTACGACCGTGAGCGCAACTTTCGCTACGCGGCCGAGGCGGCGATCGCGCTCGGCAAGTCGCGGCTCCAGTCCGGTGATACGTCGTTGCACCTGCCGGACGACACCGCGAAGATCCTGCTCTCGGCGGCATCGCTGACGGACGCCAGTGGTGCGGTTATTCCGAGCGTGCTCGTGAACCTCTACGGCGGCTTCACGGGTGACACCGTCGGCATCTTCGGCCAGTTCGCCACGCTGCTCGCCCAGGCGTACGACGCCGGCGGCACGCGCATGGTGCGCCGCCTCGACCTCACTCAGGAGAGTTTCGCGAAGTTCGCGATGTTCACGAACACATGGCCCTCGGGCTTGTCGTACGGCTCCGGCGAGTTCATCAGGGGCAGATCGCACAGCAACCAGGGGTGGGGCTCCAGCGGGACGCCGCCCCCGAGCTACTTCGACACCGTCTCGGCGCACACCACGTTCTCGGGGACGGGGACCTTCACGTACCCGCCGATGCCCGGCATGCCGGTGATTCCCATGCCGACCATCGCAAAGCTCGCGGCGCTGGGGACCTATGCGGCGGGTGCGGGCCTGCAGTTCACGCCGGTCACGGCGACATCGGCGGCCGCGTCGAAGACGCAGAGCAGCGGATCGAGCGGCGCCCTGAAGCTCTCCGGCCAGATGGGCGGCGGAAACCCGGTGCGCGGCACACGCGTGAGCTTCAAGCCTGTCGACGTGAACAACAACGGGTTGATCGACCTCGGCGAAGGGATGATGATGATCTTCGACATCGCCGACGGCATCGACACGTCGTCGCTGCGCGTGGACCTGCCGCGGTCGGGCTCGACGCCGACCAGCAACATCGTGATGCTGAACCAGTGCGGGCTGCTGATGCACTATCCCACGGGAACGGTCGGCGGCGTGACGATAAACAGCGTGGGTGGACACAACGAGTTCTTCCCCGTGGCGCGCGTGCACGAGGCTTGGGTGCGCAAGCGGATCATCCTCGGCACGACGGCAGTGGGCGCGACGGTCATCACCACCGCCGACACCAACGCGATGGCCCTCAATATGGCCATCGACAGTCTTCCGACCATTGTGGCTGTCAACAAAGTCATGGGCTACGGCATCGGCAACTCGCGCTGCTTCCCGCCGGGGAGCCCGATGCTGATGCTCACCGAGCGGCACACGACCATCCTCTGCGCGATCGACAGCACCACGACCGGCGCCGGCAATGTGTGGGCCTGGGGCGCGCCCGGTGGCGGCTGTTTGCCAACCCAGTTGTATGGCGGGATGGATACGACGTTCACGGCCAACGTGACGCGCTGCTATCTGTTCGGCGGTGGACACGTGGCGGGTGCCATCGGCACGTCGATCGTTTCGGGAAAATGTCCGACCACCAGCCCGAGCCAGGTGAAGCTCGGCTCCTGGCGTAAATGGACCGGCACGGCCCTCCCCGCGATCCCGTCGTCGGTCATCCAGACGACCGAGGCAGGGTACCTGTGGCCGCTCTGGATACCCTACAACATGAACTCTAAGGGCGTCGTGAACTCGACGACCGGTCCTGTCTATCTCAGCGACACGCTGCGCGCCTATCTGACGTTCTACGAGTCCAGCGCGACGGAGGATGTCGTGATCATCGACGACCTGGTGTACGACCAGGATCCGACGATATCGACGGCGCTCTGCCGGAACTTCTTCGGCATCATCGCGGGGGAGCACGTGCTCGCCGCCGACAACGGCCTGAACCGTCCACGTCCCGACGCGAGCGGCACGATCCGCTGGTTCGGTTTCCCGAACTTCACGCTCCATGCCGTCACGATGGCACTGAACGGCACGGTGGGCATCGAGGACGGCTTCAGCGGGTCGCCCACCGGACCGGTAACCAGCCCGGCGACGGTGTGCGGCGTGGCGGCCAACACCACGTCGGGCGGCTGCATCAACCAGACGGGCGGCGTGATCGAGCAGTTCATCTCACCGACGTTCACGACCGGCGGCAACACCGGCCTGCGCGAGAACCGCACCGTGGACCCGTGCCAGCGCACGAACCAGCGCCCGCCGTTCTTCCCGTCGACGGGACGATACCTCGACAACAAGTACTACGAGATCGATCCGACGCTCGTGGCGACATGGGCGCAGGTGAAGACCTTCTTCGGGACGCTGCGAGGCCATACGGCGCCGTAGGTACAGACGACGGACGGCGCACGGCGGACCACAGCCGGGATGACAGATGACAGGCGACAGATGGCGGCGAGGCTTCGGCTTCGCCGCCGTCTTCGCTTTGCGGTGTGCGCGGGCTGTCGACTGCCGCCCGCCGTTCAGGCCGCCGTCTGTCGTCCGCCGTCTGTTGTCTGCCATCACGCAACCCTATTCGGCCACGCATTGTCTCTGGAGTAAACCGGTTCTGACGGAGCGCGTCGTTCTTGAATGATGCACAGCTGGTAGCAGCGGTCCTGGCCGGTCGGGCGAGCGCGGAGCGAGAGCTCTACGATCGCCACGTCGACCGCGTCTTCCGGCTCGCGTTCCGGATGGCGGGAGACGAAACGCTGGCCCGCGACTTCACGCAGGACACGTTCGTCCGCGCGTTCGGCAAGCTGGCGGATTTTCGGGGGGATGCATCGCTGGCGACCTGGCTGCACACGATCGCGACGTCCGTGATCCTGAACGGACTGAAGAAGGTGAGGCGGATCAGGGCGCGCGAGATCGACGGCGACGAGCTGCCGGACGTGGTGGTGACGCGGCGCGAGGCGGAGCCGGACTTGAAGCTGAAACTGGCGCGGGCGATCGGCGCGACACAATGAGTGGGAGGACGATTGCGAGGCGGGCCCCGTGCGCGTGGCGATCGACATCGCCGACGGCAAGCCGATCGCGCTGCGCGCGTACGTCGGCGGGCGATGGCGCCCGGGGACCGACGTGACCGATCTCGGCACGGTGCCGGTGAAGGACGCCGTCGATTTTCTTCTCGACAACCTTGCGCGCAGCGACGGCAAGGTGGCGGGCGAGGCCATCTTCCCTGCGACGATCGCGGACAGCGTGATCGTGTGGCCGCGGCTGCTCACGCTGGCGAAGGACGACTCGCGCCCGCGCAGCGTCCGCACGCAGGCCGTGTTCTGGGTGAGCCAGGCGGCAGGTGACAAGGCGACCGCCGGGCTCGTCGAGGTCGCGGGCGATGCGGCCGCGGATCAGGACGTGCGGTTGCAGGCGGTGTTCGCCATTTCGCAGCGCCCGAAGGACGAAGCGATCCCCGCGCTCCTCGAGATCGCGAAGAACAGCAAGGATCCCAGGATCCGGAAGCAGTCGATTTTCTGGCTGGGGCAGAGCGGGGATCCGCGGGCGATTTCCTATTTCGAGTCGGTGCTGGTCAAGAAGTAGCGGCAACGAGCAGCGGTACGAAGAGCGACGGGCGACGGTACGAACAGCAACGCGCAACGGGTGAGGGGCGATCTGGTGAAGAGCGACGGGTGAGGAGCGAGGAGACGTTCTCCTCACTTCTCGCGCATCGCTCTTCACCAAGTCGCCCCTCACCCGTCGCTCGTCCCTGTAGGTCTCGTCGCTCGTCGCGTGGCTCACCCGTCGCTCGTCCCTGTAGGTTTCGTCGCTCGTCGCGTGGCTAGAACAGCTTCAGGTCGCCCGACTCCTCCGCCGGCAGGATCTTGTGACAGCTCCGGCACCGCGCCTCGTACGCTTCCGCGCCGCCGACCATCAGCTG
>Ga0209014_10000293_pt1 | contig 28617 bp, 27 predicted proteins | sample BarGraNGADG00212_FD_184491 | JGI IMG/M metagenome (GOLD analysis project Ga0209014, IMG submission 184491) | Arctic peat soil microbial communities from Barrow, Alaska - Barrow Graham LP Ref core NGADG0002-212 (SPAdes) (version 2) | ecosystem: Environmental > Terrestrial > Soil > Wetlands >...
AGTCAAAGGCTAAAAGCCGAATAAGAGCGGCTCCTCCCTCAACTAAAGTTGAGGGTGTCCGCCGCTAGTTTGATAGATCATCTTTAGGAGAGACCATGATTTTTAATAACCCGGATGTCTGGGAAATTACGCTGCTCTCGATCAAAGTCTCGGGCCTGGCGACACTCATCAGCCTTTTGATCGGGTTACCATTGGGGACAATTCTAGCGTTGAGTAAATTCCCAGGGCGATCGGTCTTGCTCACGTTTGTCAATACCGGGATGGCCCTGCCCCCCGTTGTGGTGGGCCTGGCAGTTGCAATGGCTCTTTGGCGCTCCGGTCCACTGGGAGGGCTGCACCTGATCTACACTCCCACCGCCATCGTTATTGCCCAGGTGATTATTTCTGCGCCGGTTGTGACCGGCCTCAGCGCAGCCGCATTACAGGCTCTCGACCCGCGCCTGCGACTGCAACTGCTTGGGCTGGGTGCATCCCGCCTGCAAATGGTGTTCAGCATCTGGCGCGAGGCACGCCTGCCGCTCCTGGCAGCATTAATGGCGGGATTCGGAGCCGTGATCTCCGAGGTGGGTGCGTCGATGATGGTCGGCGGTAACATCCGCCACCAGACGCGGGTATTGACGACCGCCATCGTACTTGAGACCAACATAGGGGATTTCGCCAGCGCCATTGCTCTCGGCGTCCTGCTTCTGCTCATCACCTTCCTGATCAATTTCGCTTTGACATGGATCCAACAGAAGGGAGCCAAACGATGAGTATGCTGCTGGACATCCGTGATCTGGTTGTCTACCGCGCGGGACGACCTGTGCTGGAAATCAAAAGGCTATCCATCGAAAAAGGAAGGGTGTTGGCTGTTGCCGGGCCAAACGGTTCGGGTAAAACCACCCTTTTGCTGGTCTTGGCGCGCATCCTCAAGCCGGCGGGTGGAAAAATCCAATTTGACGGACAAGCACTTGAAAATATTCCAGATCTAAAATACCGACGCCTTATCGGACTGGTAATGCAGGATTCGCTCCTGCTGAACTGCTCGGTTTTCGACAACGTTGCCACCGGCCTGCGCTTCCGGCATATACCTAAAATCGAAGTAACCAGGCGTGTGGGCGATTGGTTGGAGAGGCTGGGAATTTCCCATTTGCGGCAACGCCCTGCCTCTCAACTCTCGGGAGGCGAAGCGCGACGCGTGGCACTGGCAAGGGCTTTTGCGCTTCAACCGGATTTACTCCTACTAGATGAGCCTTTCAGCGCTCTAGACAGGTCCTCGCGACATAAACTGCAGGAGGACCTCAAGAAAATCCTGGCAGGAGCGAACATCACCACCATCTTCAGCACACACAGTGAAACCGACGTGCAAAAACTGGCTGACCTAAAGATCGAACTGGATGGGGGAAAATTGGAAGTGTAATTTCAGGGAGAGTAGCCGGGACGACGACTGGTAGTATCATTAATCCATGCGATTGATCCAGATCCTACTCCGCCCCTTTTTCTATCTGCTTTATCATCAATTTGCGTGGACGTACGATCTGGTGGCGGCGATCGTTTCCCTGGGGCGATGGAAGGAATGGGTGGGAACGGCGCTCCCGTATCTTAGCGGCAATGTATTGGAAATTGGTTTTGGTCCCGGCCATTTACAGGCATCCCTGATAGAAAAAAACATTGCAACCTTCGGGCTGGATGAATCCCCACAGATGGTACGCCAAGCTACCAAGCGGCTCCAAAAAAAAGGGGCAAGCGACCATCTCGTCCGTGGCTACGCGCAGAACATCCCTTTTACTGGGGAGACATTTAATAAGGTTGTTGCCACCTTTCCAGCTGAGTACATTTTCGAACCGCAAACATTAAATGAAATCCGACGGGTTCTGCTTCCAGGAGGTCAATTGGTGATCATCCCAACAGCTTGGATCACAGGGGGAGGCCCATTGGAAAGACTGGCGGCGTGGGTGTTCAGGGTCAGCGGGGAAGCACCGGGTAATCCAAATCTTCTGGCGGCAACTGTAAAGGCTCGCTTCGTCAACGCAGGATTCGTGGCGACCAGTGAGATCGTTGAAAAAAGGGGAAGCCAAATATTGGTCATTCTGGCAAAGAAAAGTCCGAAGTTGTAAATACATCTCCCGGAATGAGGGGGCAATTCGGAGTAAAATGAGGGCATGGAAATTCAGATCGCCGTTGCGAAAACCAACAAATACGCGGTCACCGAAAGCGGCGACACGCTTGAAGTGGTGGAACGACCCAACGGCGGCCTGTCGGTAGTGCTGGCAGACGGGCAAACCTCAGGAAGAGGCGCGAAAGCGGTCTCGATGATGGTGGTTCGCAAGGTCATTGGCCTGCTGGCAGAAGGAGTCCGTGACGGAGCAGCGGCGAGAGCTGCATCGGACCTGCTCTACACAGAAAAAAAAGGAAAAGTGACTTCCACTCTAAATATAGTCTCGGTGGATCTGCATACCGGGACCGTAGTGATCACACGCAACAACCCGGCACCTTTTTTTATCGCGCGTGGTGAGAAAATCGACAGCATAGGTTCAGAATCCAAATCGATCGGTACCACCCGTAATACCCGGCCGGTGATTACTGAAATTCCGGTCGAACCAGGCTTGGTGATCGTGTTTTATACCGACGGCTTGATCCATGCCGGGGGCCGAACCGGGCACCCGATGGACGTATGCACCTCCCTGCAGGCTATGCTTGAAGAACAGGAACCTTCCCCACAAGCGATCGCAGATACGCTCCTGGCAGAAGCGGTGAACCTGGATGAAGGTCGTCCCACAGATGACATCAGCGTGGTAGTCCTAAAGGTGTTGAAACGACGGGGGGACAATGTTCGCCGAATGACGGTCCGATTACCGATCAACACAGATTAAGCATTATTGTCGGAAAATTCCTCATATTGATGTCCGGAGCCTGGTTCATAAATAATACGACCAGGACTCCAAAAAACCAACTCCCACCTCTGCGCTGCCCGATTACGGGATCACAAGCATAGAGGTGAGGGGACTAAAGGGCCAAGCTAATTACCGAGAAAAATGATCGACCCAACGGAACCGGGGAACAAAAACAAACAGGCTCAACTCATTGGGATTGTCGGTCCTTGTGGAGCGGGAAAAACAACCCTGGCTGAAGGTCTGCGCAGCAGGGGGTTCCGGGCACGGGCGGTAGTGCAGGAGCATTCTTATGTTCAGGATATGTGGCTGCGAATTACTAAACCTGATGTTTTGATCTTTTTACAGGCATCCTGCCAGGTGGGCGGGAAGCGACGCAAGTTGAATTGGACCGAATCAGAATGGGAGGAACAACAAAGACGGCTTAAACATGCCCACGAACATGCCGACCTGGTCGTGAACACCGATCCACTCGGGATAAGTGAAGTATTGGACCTCGTGCTGGGATTTCTAAGCAGTCGAACACCGGTAAAACCGGTCGAATGAGGACTCCCCTACCCATGACCTACCAATCGGAGTATAATCACCTCCGCCGCCAGCCAAAGGCTGGCATTTTTATGAATGGAGAAGCGTTTTATGAATCGTCGCCAATACAACTGGCTCTTCCTCATCATCCCTTTGATTGCACTGGCAATTTGGGTGGATGCAAGCAAGCAAATCACTATTCCCAATCCTTTCAACTCCCAATCAAGCCTGATTGACCGGAATGTAGATATCCAGCTCGGGTTGGATCTGCGCGGCGGTTTGCAAGTGCTCCTGGAAGCAGACCTACCAGCCAACGCAACGGTCAGCAGTGACGACTTAAATGTCACCCGGCAGATCCTGGAAAGCCGCGCCAATGCGCTGGGCGTAAGCGAAGTAGTCATGCAAGTTGCACCGCCACGACGCATCGTCGCCGAGTTCCCAGGGTTGCAAGACCCAGCACAGGTCATTGCCTCATTACAACAGACCGGGTTGCTCGAGTTCGTGGATATGGGTACAACCCCGGTTGCATCTGGAACGATCATCGAGACCGACTACGGCACTTCCACTTCATCCACAACAACCACCGGGACACCCTCCGGGACATCCACGTCCCCCACCGATACCCCAAGCGCAACGGCCACTACTGCAGCAACCGCCACCACCAACCCGGCCATAACCCCGAGCCCAACTGCAACCCCCGCACCCACAATCTATCACACGGTCATGACCGGAGCAGCGCTCAGCTCGGTCAACGTGCAAGCCGGGCAGTTGAGCGGATTCGTCATCGCTTTCACTTTGAAATCTGATTCTTCGACGTTGTTTGCCGACTTTACCGGCAGCCATATCAACCAATACCTGGCGATCGTTTTGGATAAGCGGGTGATCTCGGTACCAACCATCAGCAACAAAATCAGCGGCGGGCAGGGAATTATCCAGGGCAGCTTTACGCAAGACAGCGCCAATACGCTTGCGATCCAACTTCGATACGGTTCACTTCCAATCCCGGTTAAAGTTGTCGAAAGTCTTTCTGTAGGCCCGACGCTGGGTGCAGAATCCGTTCGCCGGAGTTTGATCGCCGGCATCATCGGTCTGTTAGTGGTGGTCGTTTTCATGGGTGTCTACTACCGGCTGCCTGGCCTTATTGCAGATGTAGCCCTGGTTTCATTCACCTTAATCTGCCTGATGCTCTACAAACTCATCCCAGTCGTCCTGACTCTTTCCGGTATTGCTGGTTTCATTTTAAGTATCGGAATGGCAGTGGATGCGAACATCCTGATCTTCGAACGGTTGAAAGAGGAGCTGCGGGCAGGTCGAACGCTGCGGCAAGCCATCGACCTGGGTTGGAAACGAGCGTGGCCATCGATCCGGGACTCGAACTCCTCCACCCTAATCACCTGCATCATCCTTTTCTGGTTTGGCAGCACATTCGGAGCCAGTGTGGTTAAGGGCTTCGCTTTAACACTTGCACTAGGTGTATTAATCAGCCTGTTTACGGCAATCATTGTCAGCCGCACATTCCTGCATGTTGTGCTGGATACCATCAAATCCACCGAACATCCCCGCTGGTTCGGTATTTAGGAGAACCCGCGATGAAAATCATCAAATATCGTTACCTCTACTTCGGCATCTCCCTGCTGGTCATTATTCCAGGGATCATTGCATTAATACTCTGGGGACTCCCATTGGGGATCGACTTTACCGGCGGCAGCCTGCTTGAAGTCCAGTTCGCATCGGGACAACCACCCAGCATAACCAACGTAGCCAACTTGTATAACAGCTTGTCCACTGCACAAGTGGATATCTCCAACCCGGTAGTTCAACCTGTCGGGAGCGATTCGCTTTCGATCCGCTCCAAAGAGATGAACGATACCATGAAAAGCCAGATCGTGGCTGCGTTGAAAGACCAATACGGCGGTGGACAGGATGTGGTTATTACCAACTTCACCCAAGTAAGCGCGGTAATCGGTCAGGAAGTTGCCATTCGGGCAGCCGGCGCGGTAGCACTGGCAGCACTGGCAATTCTGATCTACATTACCATCGCGTTCCGAGGTGTCCAACACGCTTTCCGATACGGCGCAGCAGCAATAATTGCCATGCTGCATGATGTATTGGTTGTAATTGGGATGGAAGCCATCATCGGTCACGTACTTGGATGGCAGGCTGATTCCCTGTTCCTAACCGCCCTGCTTACCGTGATCGGCTTCTCGGTGCACGATACCATTGTGGTGTTTGACCGCATCCGGGAAAACTCAAACCTTTACCGCAGGGTCGATTACGAGACGATTGTCAACCACTCGATCGTGCAAACTCTTGACCGCTCGATCAATACCCAGCTGACGGTCATGATCACCCTGCTGGCTCTTGCCCTTTTTGGTGGGATCAGCATCCGTCATTTCGTAGTCATTCTATTGATCGGTGTGTTCAGTGGAACTTACTCATCGATCTTTAACGCCTCCCCCATCCTGGTGGTGTGGGAAAACCGAGAATGGCGCAACTGGTTCCGCCGAAAACCAGAAACGCAGACAATCTAAAAACGAAAACTTCCGGGGTTTGCCCTCGGAAGTTTTTTATCCCAATTTATCACACTGAAAATAAAGAAGTACTCAATCCAACTGAAATCAAGCCCACCCCTCGGCGGCCAGGGCATCGTGCAATTCGTCAGGATGGTGGCGGCAATGGAATTCCAACTTGCTTGATTCGTTGTGTGCTTGACTGTATGGCATCCCGGCAGACATGCGATTCCTTTCATGCAATTCGTGCAACAGAACAAATCCCCTTTCTTCCTTTTCAATGGCATCGTCAATCCAGACCTCACCCGTCGGAACGAATTCATAAACGTGATCATGACCTCCGGCGGTGAAATCAATATCAAAGGCACTGCGGACCAGCCGACCATTCACAATCCACACACTGATACCATTCTCCAATTTTTTCCACAATGATTCGTGAACCTTGCTGGCATCAGGCAACCTATTCCCTTGATTTTCAATCTTGCGAACGTCTCCCGCGCGCCGCCTTTCTTTACGTTCAACATGGTCAGCCTGGGTGATGGCATCCGCATAGGTTGCGCCTTTCGCCATGAGATCATGCTCCACCAGCAAATGATCGATAAAGAATCTGCGCTCATCATGCTCGGCTTCTTTATCGATCCAGAATTCCTTCACAGGAATGTAAGAATACCGGTAGTGCTGGCCGAAATTCGTAAATTCTTCATCAATGTGACCCCGGATGTATGCGCCATCCACTATCCAAACCTGATAATCACCACGGGTTTCATCCTTTTGTAAATAGGGTAATTTGACTGGTTCTGTCATAAGAACTTCTCCTAAATTATTTTTGCGACTTATGTCGCCAAAAAACCAGAGGCTAAGGGGACAAATGGGTGAACTTTATATAATATACAAGAAAACAAGGCCGAAAACAAGGCCTGTTTATGAGGAAATCATATCTTAGCGAAAGCACTTCCATACTCGTAGCTGTAAGGTCCCAAAAATAAATATCAAGAAATGTTTTCATCCTAGGGGAACAAAATCAGTATTAATTATCAACCTATGATATCCAAAAAATAGCTAAGAACCCGATATTCCACTCTTGTTTCTACTTTTTCTAAGAAAAACAAGGAAGGGTGCCATTATGCATATTCTCGCAAAATGCTTTATGGCTTGATGATGCTGGGTTTTGGAAATAGCTCAAGAAATAACTCGACTAAATGGGGAGAGACATTCTTGGTTTTTCAATATTCAATGGTACTAAAGTCGGGATGTTAACACGAATGATTGGCATCGCATTAAGAATGATATTGCTTTGAGTCATTGCAATGATGCTGATGCAATAGGGGTTACTAGCTTCAACAAAACGGTAGAAGTTGCCCAGATGGCGGTTCTACCGAGGCGTAAAACCCCGCCGATTGAATCCTAGGCCGTTTTTGGATACAGTTACCGCCCTCTACCAATCCCTGGAATTATTCGTAAATTTCGTAAATTTCTACCCCTTTATCCAACGCAGCCCGCACCACGACCCGAACGACCACATTCATGGTCTGTGCGTCGCCACCGCTGGAAAGGAATGCTATTCGTTTGATTGGCGTATATCGTGAACTCCAGTTATGTGATTAAATCCCTTAGCAAAAATACAAGCGCTTTTCAATAGTGAAGGGGTTTCAACCTTCTTCTTTAGATGGGTAAACCTTTTGCGCCCTGTATGCCTTTCAGCGCGGCAATTTCACCGGCGTGGCTGAGCGATTGGTGGATTGCCATGATCAGCAGCTCGGCAGCCGTCATCTCACGCTTTCCAAGCATTACCTTGCGATCCAGATCTTCTGCGGTAAGGTTGGACATGTAGGCATCCGTGACAGCCCAAACGGCTTTCTGGTATTCAAGCAAGTTGGCAGGCTGCAAGTGAAGGTGCTTAAATTCATCCCAGTTCTCACCAATGCCAGGGGTCTTTTTGACCCCAGTTTTCTCGCTCCATCCTTGAGCATCCCATACACGAGGTTTTCCCTGAAGAATACCTTGGATGAAGTGATCCTCTACGCTGGTTAAGTGAATGAAGGTAGCACTGATCGTATTCATGGTTCCAGGTGGTGCCCAGTTAAACTGCTCAATGGTGATATCCCTCATGGTCATGTCCACTGTGGAACGCATGCTGGTTTTCTGACGACGAATATACTCTAATATTTCCATTATGGTTCTCCTTAGATTGGATAATGAGGCATATTGTAAGCCACATTCGGTGCAGAAAATAATCGTAGACCACTTTGTTATTAGATCAATCCTGTGTAAGTTCAAGCAACTTAACGAAGTGTACCCCCAATATATAGTAGAAATCCAGAGTAATAATCAGGATGAAAGAAAAACCGGGTAGCTGTAAGGCTCTACCCGCAGATCTCCGAGGACCTGAAGAAGAGGAGATCTTCCATAAGCAACCAGGGCGATCTCGCATTGAAATCATGAGCCCGCTGATAGCCCATAATCACTAAATGATATGATTCGACAAAATCTTGTAGTGATGAAAGGCAGGAGAATATGGCCAAAATCAAAGGATTGAACCCCGAATGGATCGATTTTTCAAAACCGGTTCCCCAGGCAAAAACGGATTTCATCACCCGCCAATACCGAAACATCCCTTACGGCGATGATCCATTGCAGCAATTGGATATTTACCTGCCGGAAAAAGGCGATGGTCCTTTTCCGGTCATCGTCATGGTGCACGGCGGCGGGTTTTCCGCCTGCGACAAGCACGATTTTCACTTATGTCCAACATTCTATGGACTGCAGCAGGGCTTTGCTGTGGCGGCGGTGAATTACCGTCTTTCGCCCGCAGTGCGGTACCCGGAGCATTACTTTGACCTGATGCGCGCCCTGCTCTGGCTTAAAAAGAATGGCGCAGGAAAAAGCCTGGATGTGAACAACATCTTCCTGTGGGGCACCTCGGCAGGCGGCAACCTGGTCCTGCAGGCGGGCTGTAAAAAGGGCATCCCCCTGCCGGATGAGTTGAAGGCAGCCAAAGATATCCCCATCCGCGCCGTGGCGGCCATGTGCCCCGGTCTCGATCTCACCGCCTATGGGAATACCGGCAGCCTCTTCGAGCGCCTGATGGTACGGTTCCTCTTCCGAAACTTGAAGAGGGATGTATTGGGCTTCAAAAAGGTCCCGGAAGAGGTTACCAGGCGGTTCAACCCAACAACGTATATCGAAAACGGGATCGTCCCGGTCTACCTGCAGCAGGGCACGCGCGATCCGGCGGTCCCCTTCGCACAGGTCAAGGAATTTTCGGAAAAACTCGCCGCCATCCTGCCTGCCAAGGACCTTGTCTTTCATGCATTAGAGGGTGCCCCGCATGCAGGCGCGGATAACCGCTTCCTCGTGCCCGAAGCTGTGGACCCGGTTCTGCGATTCTTTGAACAACACATGAGCAGGTGAAAGGATCGATCCAACCGGTACATCTTAGCTTACTCGTGCAGATGATCTCGGTACGAGCCACGCGGCGAACATCGCCATTGCCGAGGTGGCCGTAACCGGTGATTTCATCAAAAAAGTCTCCTGCATGGCGGTCGGGCCGTTGATCGAGGAAGGCGCAGACCTGGTCTAAAGTTGCCGGCATATATGCTTGTGGATGCACGCCGCGCTGAATACAGAGTGGGACCTGGTCTAATGGCCACCGGTTTCCCCGGCGGGGGAGGTCCCATCGCTTGTAGACGCGGAGGGGGCATTTTTTAGTGATCCTCCCTTAGCTTGTTTCCCCGACTTATTTTTCTTATTACCGTATCACAGGTGATGAATTAATTCACATTGTTCATATTCTGCCCGCATCCGGAAAATTGTTAGCGGTAATCTTGAACCAAGAATATTGAAAAGGGTACAACACAGTAGTGAAGCGTGAACTTCCAATAATGATAACCTCACCACCCAGAATGTCCTGCGCACTCCCCAGGCCACTTAGCGGCAAGTCAAGGTCAATGACTTGAGTTTCTGCAGCCAAGTTATTGACCACCAAGAAGGTTTCGTCTTCAGCCACCCGCAAATTGGCTGCTATGCTAGGAATTGCGCAATCAAGCCAAGTAAAGGAACCACAAAACAAGGCAAGGTGTTGTTTGCGAATGGCGATAAGTTTCTTCAGATCCCTACCGGCCCGGTGACCTACGATGACAACAGCGGGGCAGTGCCGCGCAAGGCGTTGGTCCAATCACTGCGTATCAGTAAAGCGGCATCCTGGCGGGTACGCGGCCCAAGTTTGCGCGCTTGGCCTGGGCTCGTGACGATACCATCTAGTAAGGGTAGCAAGGGGCTGACCGCTTCGATAAAATGCTCCAATCCAGGAAGAGTCCCCAGCACCAGACGTTTGCTGGTGTCCACCAACAGGCTGTGGCCATCGGCCGGATTAATTAATTCGCTCATGCGATATGGTTTGTTGCTCATGCCATTATCCTTAATTTTTGGAAATGATCTCCAGATCAATGTGATAGGCGCGGTTTTCACCGGGTTCAAGAAGTGGAAGTTGCCCTGTTTCAGCTGTAACAGAACGACCTCCCAACCCATTACAGTTGGCGGGTTCGATGCCAACCACGTAGGCGCCCTCGCCCATCATTTTCCATTCCATCAAATAGGGCAGATTATTGGTTTTATACGTCCAGCGTAGGCCAAAACCCATCTGCAAATTGGTCAATTCAACAATGGTAGTTCCCTTTTCATCGGCCACAGGATAGTGGATGAAAACCTGCTCTTGAAAACCCTGCGTGGGTGATTGGAAACGATCCCATTCTGCCAGCCCGCTTTCTGCTACCGCATCGCGGGGCAGGGTTTTCTCAGAACGAAGCTGCAAACGGGTGTGCTCGCTGACCAGCGGAAAACCAAGGTTGAAGTGATATAACAGCATATGGGGGGCGGCCTCAAAACCTTCATTTGTGATCACATCATCAAGATGAATGCTTTTCGAACCAAGGGCAGTTGTTATCCGCCTGCGCATGACCAGGTTTTCCCCGAAAACCGTAGCCTGCCGTGTTTCACCGATAATTTCCAATTCATACTCATCGCCAGTCCAGAAAGTACGGTAGCTCAGCTGTGAAGCGGGACTGTTACTGATCCGCCCGTGTAGGCCGAATTCAGCGCCGCCAACCTGGGACGGCGAACCAAACTGATCCAGGCCGCAGGTTGCCAGTAACCCTCCAGGAAATGAACGCAACCAGCCCAACCCCTGTGGCTCGTAATATGCAGGATGTACATCTCCGGCTGGCGAACGCCAGGCTATTGGCAGTTCCTTAAAAAAACAGCTGGATATGTCCAAAGCACGCTCAGCGTTTACAGTGAATCGCAGTCCTGATCCGGTCCACACCTCCAGCATCCGGCAGCCGCGCGCTTTCCCATCCGCCGACTCCAGAAAGCGGATGCCTGCCAATTGGTCCATTTGTCCGACACGGCGCAATATCTCCGCCTTCTTCCACTCGTGATTGAATAATTTGGCCATGATTTATTCCTTCTTCAATACATATGTTTGTAACGCCTGCCACTCGGGATAACGGTGGCAGGCCGTAAAACCACCGTCATCCGTAACCTTTAATGGGGGACGTTCAGTTGTGCATATATCTATTGCGAATTGACAACGTGGGGCAAAAGGACAACCATTCTCATTAAATTCTTCCGTAAAGGATGTCCCACCAGAGGGGCGTTCCCATTGTCGTTCATCTCTCTGCTTCCGTTGTGCCCTCGGGTTGGTAATCGGTGATGATGCGATTAACTCCCTGGTATATGGGTGACAAGGATTTTTTATCACAACAGCGGTAGTTCCACTTTCCATAACCCTTCCCTGGTAGAGGACGAGAACCTGATTTGAGATATAACGGATAACTGCAATATCGTGGGATATGAAAAGGTAACTGAGTTGAAAGCTTTTCTGTAGATCGGCAAGCAAATTCAGGATCTGTGCCTGGATCGAAAGATCAAGTGCGCTTGCCACCTCGTCACATATGATCAATTTCGGATTGATGATTAATGCCCTGGCAATAGCGATTCGCTGTTTTTGGCCTCCGGAAAACTGTCCCGGATAGCGGCTTACAACATCCGGCGATAACCCGACTTGACCCAAAGCTTTGGCTATCCTTTGGTTTAATTCCTCACGATTGTTTATTCCATGCACACGTAATGGTTCTTCGATCGTGGTACCTACGGTAATATATGGATTTAGAGAACTGCTTGGATCCTGGAACACAACCTGCAGAATACGACTGAGCTCACGCCGAGATTTCTGCTTGAGGGAAGTGATATCCTTACCGGCCAGGTGGATCGAACCACCATGGATCGGTGCCAGACCAAGGATGGCTTTGGCCAGGGTTGATTTACCTGAACCCGATTCACCAACAACGCCAATGGCTGTGCCTGATTCAAGACTCAGATCGATGCAGTCAAGTGCCTTTATGACCGAACCCCTTCGCCGGCCATGATAATAAACTGCCAGACCACGGACTTCCAGAAGGCGTTCCCCTTCGCTCATAGTATCCCCTCCTTCCGCAAGTCATCCACGCGGATACATCGGCTCTTTCGCTCACTTTCAAGAGCAAGGAGTGGAATAGGTCCAGCCAGGCATTCATCTTCAGCATAAGGACAGCGTTGCGCAAAACGGCAGTTCGTTGGCCAGGAGCCAATGGATGGAATGCGGCCCGGGATTATTGGCAACGGTTGACCGGGTTGTGCATTCGATGGATTGGCTAATAACAATCCTTTTGTATATGGATTCAAAGGGCGATCGAAAAGCTGGAAGACATTCGCTTCCTCAAAGATCTGACCTGCATATAACACGATGACCCGGTCGCAAAGATCAGCAACAACGCCAAAATTATGGGTCACAATAAGCACTGACATCTTGGTTTCTTGTTGCAATTGGCGCAAGAGTGCAAGGATTTCCTTTTGCACAGTAACGTCAAGTGCACTTGTCGGCTCATCCGCTATTAGTAGTTTGGGGCGCCCCGCAAGAGCCATGGCGATGGCGACGCGCTGGGCCATACCGCCGGATATCTCATGCGGATACATGGTTAATAATTGCTCTGGTTTTCGAATCCTCACCTGGTTTAGCAGGTCAAGGCATCGTGACCGAGTTCCCTTGCGATCAACGCGGTCATGAAGACGTACTAATTCGCCGAGTTGGCTTCCGACGGTAAAGGCAGGATCAAGACTTGTACCAGGTTCTTGAGAGACGAGCCCAAATGAACTTCCACGAAGACGATCGAACTCCGCATCATCCATCCCTGTGATATTTTGACCATCAAACATTATTTGACCGTTTACAATCCGCGCTGCATTCGGAAGAAGGCGGAGTATTGCCAGGGAGGTGACCGATTTTCCTGCGCCGGACTCACCCACCAGGCCCACGATCTCACTTGGATTTACATCAAAACTGACGTTGTCAACTGCAAGAATGTCACGACTTCGACTGGAGAACGCGACGGAGAGATCGATTAGCGAGAGCAACTTGTTTGAAGGACCTAGGAGAATACCTTGCGGTTGGGCAGTATTCTTCAATGGTGAACTGCCTCTTGAGACGGGTCCCGGGGCAGCTGCGATCGTTTCAGCACTGGCATCGCGTAATGCATTTCCAAACAATGTAAATGCAAGCACTATCAGTCCGATCAGTCCTCCGGATGGGACAAGCAGCCATGGTTGACGATTAAGTAAGGCACCTGCGCTGGCAACCATTTGCCCCCACTCGGGTGTTCCAGAGGAGGCCGTCAGGCCAAGGTATCCCAATGCCACCATATAGCCCAAAGCACTTGCCGCAATAAATGATCCTTGAACAATCACAATGCGTATTACACCCGGAAGGATGTGGCGAATCATGATCTGTAAATCGGAAACTCCCGCGACGCGAGCCGCAGAAACGAAGTCAGCATCTTTCAGGGGAAGAACCTCTCCTCGAATAATGCGAATGAGACCAGGTGAGACGAGTATACCGAATGTGATCATCGCCGCATGGGAATTCTTTGGAAAAATCGCAATCACAACAAGTACCAGAATGATCGTGGGGATCGATAATAAAGCATCGGTGATCACTCCCACCAGGCGATCAAGGATTCCGCCAAAATACCCGGCCAGGATGCCAATGGGGACTGCCAATATCAATGCTGTCAGGACCCCCTCGAGAACACCTGGAAATACCCATCGACCTCCATATAACAGGCGGCTAAGGACGTCCCGCCCAAGCTCGTCGCTGCCCAACAGGTGGTGGGCAGTTGGCCCGCTGAGCGCGTTCGGTAAGTCCAGAGCATTGGGTGGATATGGGGCGACCAGGGGTGCAAATATCGCTCCGAGAATGACCAATAATAAAAATCCGCTACAAATCAACGCCAAAGGTTTGTGCAATAGTACGCGGCCCAGAGACCAGTTCTGCATACCAGCATTTTCGGTGCCGGTTGTTGCTTCGTTGGCATTTGGATTCACAGGTGTTGGAGAATGCTTGTTCATGAGAGGCGTATTCTGGGATTGAGCCATGCATAGACAACGTCTACGATCAGGTTCACAATGATGACGATCACCGTAAAATACAGGACCAATCCCTGTATGACGGGCAGATCATGCTGGGATGTTGCCTGGACCGCTAACCCTCCCAGGCCTGGTAAAGCAAAGACAGTTTCAGCGATGACGGTGCCGCTCAATAAGGAGACAAAGGTTAATCCAACGATGGTGATGATCGAGATCGCCGCGTTGCGCAGGGCGTGACGATAGATAATGGAGCTCCTTCCAAGCCCCCCGGCGCGAAGCGTTCGGATATACGGGCTGTCAAGCACTTCGAGCATCGAACTGCGTGTCTGCTGCCCAATTATCCCAATCGCTGGCGCAGAAAGAACGATTACAGGGAGAACGAGACTCTTTAACCAACCGGATAACGAAGTCCCTGGTTGTACATAACCTATCGCCGGTAAAAAACGCAGGCTGACAGAGAAAATCGCAATAAGCACAAGAGCCACCCAGAAATTGGGCAAGGCCATCCCCAGGAGAGATGTTACATCTACGATCCTTGCGAGGAGCCCTCTCCGGACCGCGCTCGCAATGCCCAACCCTATCCCAACAATCGACGAGAAAACCGTCGTCACAATGATCAACGAGAAGGTTACCCCGCTGCGACCCTTCAATATCTTTAATACCGGTTCTGAATTAAAGATCGAAACACCCAGATCACCATGTCCAAGATCCTCCAACCAATGTTCATACCTTGTCAGTGCTGGCTCGTTCAACCCTAATTTCTCCCGGACGGCTTCATATTCTGCCGGCGTATGATTCATTCCAAGGATCACCACGGCAGGATCGCCATGTGTCAGTAAAACAAGGAAGAACGACAGCATCGAAACGATTAAAACCAAAGGCAATGAAACCAGGAAACGGCGGCCAATTATCTTAAGCATCTTGCAATCCTTAAAATGAATTGTTCGAAAAGCTTATGCGCACATGGATACCCGTGTGCGCATAAGCTGGTGATGATGGTGCAGCAAACAACAAACTGGGACCTCTAGGATTCTATTTCATCCATCATTATTTCGAAGGCACTACTTCCAATATGTTGAAGGTCGGATCAAATGGCGTCGCTTCGCCTCCAGTGATACCTGGGGCATAAAGTAAATATTGCTTTGCGGACACGACAGGTACATACCAGGCATTCTCGGTTAAGTATTTGTTGACCTGTCGGGCAATAGGAGCTGAATCCTCAATATTGGTCATCGATATCTGATCGATCAGCGCCTGCAATTCCGGTGGTGCGCTCTTATCCCCATTCCAAAATGAGCCGGGCATGATGCAACATTTCCAAAGCGTGAGTATCGGCGTTACTGTGCCCAGACCCGCCACATTGACCGCGTATTGCCCGGATACTGTACCGCCGATGTAATCAGAGGCAGTGGTTTTGTTATCAATTGTTGTCGTGACCCCAATTGCTTCCCAGTAACTCGCCACAGCTTGTGCGAGTGTGTCTAAGCCCCCTACTGGAATTGACAATATTGTTACCTTAAAACCATTTGGATAGCCTGCTGCAGCCAGCAACGCCTTCGCCTTTGCCACATCGTAGGGATAATAACTATCAAGGGAAGCATCGTAAGCATCGCCGCCCGGGAGGAATTCTGACGAAACAGGTCTCCCTTTACCCCCGCCAAGAACCTTGGCCAGTGCCGTGCGGTCAATGGCGTAGTTCAATGCCTGCCGTACCCGGACATCTCCTATCGCGGGGACAGCCGTGCCATCCTTGAGAAGGAAATCCAATCCCTGAACGTTTTGTTCGACCCCGGACAATTTCATACCAGCGGCAACTCCTGCATCAATGATAGATGCATCTGCAGGTGCTACGACCTGGACCTGGCCAGTTTGAAGGGCGTCAAGCCCAGACTGTGGGCTGGCAAGGACCTTAAGCACCAATTTATTCCAGTGAATTGCATCCGGATTCCAATAATGGGGGTTGGGAATGTACGTATAAGTATCGGCTGTTACTGTGTTCGCAGTATCTAGCATGTAGGGACCGGCACCGCATGTGGCTGTTTTAACAAGGTCCGGGTTGGTAACAGCAGCCGGGCAAGCAATGGCCCCTGAAATCCAGCCTCGAGTAAGGAATATCGGCAGCATTACATTTGCCTGAGCCAGATGTAATGTTATCGACAGGGGCCCGGTCACTTCTGCAGTATCCAGACCTATGTTCGATGCAGTTACGCTGGCATTTGCTTTCTGATATTCCAGCCAGGTTTTCACAGCGGCCGCGTTGAACTCTGTACCATCGCTAAAAAGAACATTGGGCCGTAATTCCATCTTGAAGGTTTTGAAATCCGTACCCACCCACTGCCAGGATACTGCCAGAGATGGAATGATCTTACCATCAGATGGATTAATCTTGAGCAGCGCGTCGTATGCAGGTGTTATGAATTCCTCAAAAGATGGTTCACCCACCCCCGGATCTAGCGATGGTGGGGCTATGGCTGACGCGACCGTAAGTACATCGCCCCTTGGCGGGACGGTTGCGGTTGGTGTGGAGACAGGCGCCGATGTCGCTGTTGCAGGCGCCGATGTCGCTGTTGCAGGCGCTGGTGTGACTGTATTACCTCCACAAGAAGAGAGAAGAACGCTGGCTGCCATTAATATCACGATCAGGATTTTCCATTTGGGGTACATCGCATTATCTCCTTATTTCGAAATGTCTGCACTCTATTCAACAGAGTCCATGCAGTGATACTGACAATTAGCACATTCCATGTCTCAATTTTGGCGGATCATTTATCTTTTTAGCTAATCCATTTGATCTACTCCTTTTCTCTCGGTTTTATGTAGTTTGATGAGTAGTCTACAAAACCGCTCCCGAGCAATGTCACTCAGCCTGGGTGAGCGTGTTTTCGTGATCCCTCCCACGATCATAGCTGCTTTCTGGGCAACTGCCGGATCATCAAAGAGGGCTTGTAAAAACGGCAAAAGCTGGGTAACATATCCATGGAAACCTCCTATTTCTGGATTTGGTTATCAGCCTTTTCCAGTATAGAAGGTTTCCTCTTCCTTGTCCGAACATCAGAATGTCTCGTTGACAACCAACAATGAGTAGTATTATACTACAAGTATATACTACTAGCTCAAAAGTATATATCACTTCATCATGTCGTCTTTTTTTCAATGCCAGCCGTGGGAATGAGCCGGTTTACGGGAAGACACCCTGGCATTCGGGTATGCATCCGTTTGTTTTGGAATTTGTTAAAGAAATTTCGGCTGGAGCGAAACAGTTATGGAAAGAAAACCATCCCTGCATTCTCAGTTAAAGGAAGCGCTCATTGCGATGATTTCCAATGAAGCGTTGAAACCCGGTGATCAATTGCCAACTCAGAAGGAATTGGGTGCTCAATATGAAATGAGCCACATGACCGTACGTCGGGCGCTTGACGAACTGATCAAGGAGGGTGTGATCAGCTCGGTGCGGGGCAAAGGTTTGTATGTTACCAGCCAGACCCTGCCTACTGATATTGGTTCTCTGGTCAGTTTTGACGAACAGATCCTCCGCTTAGGGATGACACCGTCGAAACGCGTGCTATGTGGGGAGATCATCCCGGCTTCGACCGTATTGGCACAGATGTTGAAGGTGAATGTGGGGATCCCCCTGGTTTCCCTGGAACGATTGCTTCTCGCAAACAACACTCCCGTCGCGCTGATCGTGGCTTACTTACCTCACCACCTTTGTCCAGGCTTACTCGGGTACGATCTTGAAAAGGGATCCATGTTTGGAACCTTGCGCCAAATATTTGGCTTGCAGCTCTCAGGGGCTGTATCGATCGTCCAGACTGTACTGGCGAATAAACAGCAGGCGAATCTTCTCCAAATACAACGTCCGACGGCATTACTATCACGCGAACAGCAAACCTACTTGTCGGATGGCAGGATCATCGAATTCAGCCGGAGTTTCATGCGAGGCGATAACTATCATATTCGTGTCCAGGAAGGGGTCATACCCTTTTCCTAGGCATTCTTCATCGCTTTCCAGCGATGCAAAATTTCCATGAAGGAGCATATTTAATGAAATTAACAATTATTGGAGGAGGCGGTGTACGCGCTCCATTATTTGTTACATCCGCTCTCAAGCGGGCTGAACGGATCCACCTGGATACATTATCTCTTATGGATAATAACCCTGAAAAACTCCAGGTCATGCAAGCCATCAGCCAGGAAATTGCCTGTAAAATGGGAAGCTCGGTACGGATCCTGGCGACAGAAAAACCAGAGGAAGCGCTTGAAGGGGCGAATTTTGTGGTTTCATCCATTCGAGTCGGAAATGATGCTGGAAGAGTGCTTGACGAGCGCATCGCATTAAACCATGGGGTGCTCGGGCAGGAGACAACGGGTCCGGGTGGCTTTGCGATGGCTTTACGGAGTATTCCGAAAATCCTGGATTATGCCAGGCTGATGGAGAAAATTAGCCCGGGAGCGTGGATGTTTAATTTCACAAACCCAGCCGGACTAGTCGCTCAGGCGCTTCAAGATGAGGGGTTTTCGCGGACAATTGGAATATGTGATGGGGCTAATGCAGGACAGGAGAATACTGCGCGCTGGTTGCATGTCACTCAGAATCAGCTTCGGCCTGAGGTTTTTGGGTTGAATCATCTTTCCTGGGTCAGGCGTATCTGGTTGGGGGACAAAGAGGTTCTTGGGCCATTACTCCATGATCCAGACTACCTGGCCAATACTCCAATGAAGATATTCGATCCAACCCTGGTAGAGCAGATTGGAATGTGGATCAACGAGTATTTATATTATTACTATTATTACGAACGTGCATTGAAGAGTCTAAATACAGCACACCAAACACGCGGAGAGGAAGTGCTGGAATTGAATCTGCGACTACTCGCACAATTGGATGACGTCGGAGTCCGTGACAATTCCGAAAAAGCATTACATGTTTATTACAACTATCTCAACCGTCGAGATAGTACGTATATGTATTATGCCCGCCCAGGTTCTCCCAACCCGGAGGAAGCGGACCACTCCGCCACCCAGGATCGTGAGCCAGGCAATTTCTCGGAGGAGAATGAAGGGTATGCAGGAGTAGCGTTGGATATTATGGAGGGGCTCGCAGGGGATGATCCCGTCCATATCGCCTTGAATGTACCCAATGCTGGGGCAATTTCGTGCATGGGGCCGGATGATGTGGTCGAGGTTAGCTGCACGGTAGATCGCTCTGGTGTAAAAGTGGTACCGATCGGTACAGTGCCTGAACATCAGGAATTGTTAATGCGCTCTGTAAAGGTTTATGAAAAATTGACTGTACAGGCAATACGAGAGCGCTCTCGGCAAAAAGCAGTGATGGCATTAATGGCCCATCCACTGGTGATTTCCTATTCTCTTGCCAGCGAATTAGTGGAGGATTATCTCCTTGCCCATCGCCGCTATGTCGGAGAATGGCATTAATATGCCGATCCACATGATCAAATCGCAAAGAAAAGATCATGACTGTGATGTCTTGTTGACCGGTCGGTATTCGAGTGATTTGATCATCACCGGCCTTCCCGAGATGCCACGCCTGGGGAACGAAGTATTTGGGAAACACTGCGAGCTGGTTCCTGGAGCATCGGTCATCCCGGCGGTTGCACTGCATCGTTTGGGAGTGAGGGTTGCCTGGCCATGTACTTTTGGCAATGATCCTTTTAGCCGATTCGCAAGGGAATATGCGCGCCGCGAAGGAGTGAACGAGGCGTGGTTTCATGATTACGATTATCCAATGCTCGGAATCACCGTCTCTTTCTCCTTTGCAGGTGAGCGAGCCTATGTCAGTTATGTTGATGATGTCCCTGAACCATACTACCCTGACCTCATCCGTCAGCTCCAACCGCGTTGGGTATTCGTCGTATGCCTTTGGAAAGGAGGAATATTGGAGCAAGTCAGACAGGCTGCGCTGGAGAGCCACACCACGCTATTCATGGATTGCCAGGCCCATCAAACCAGCCTGGAAGACCCGGAGGTCAGATCCGCTTTGCAACAGGTGGATGTATTTTCCCCCAATCTGGAGGAAGCGCTGCAACTGACAGGAGACGATAGTATTGAAACCGCTCTGGCTACGTTAGCAGCGTTGAGCCCTTTGGTTGTGATCAAATTAGGCAAAGAAGGCGCAATCGCCCAGCGAGGGTCGCAGGTCATGCGCGTGCCAGGGGTAAAGGCAAACGTGGTGGATACGACCGGTGCAGGCGATAACTTTGATTGTGGGTTTATCTATGGCCAGCTCCAGGGTTATTCCCTTGAAGATAGCATCCGTTGTGCCAATATTTGCGGTGGATTATCCATTGAGAAACACGGAGGGGCGACTGCCTCCCCGACGAGCGCAGTGGTAGAGAAAATGCGTAATTCATATAAGAAACATTCCGTTCAAGCTTAAGTGTACTAAAACTGCATATCCACGCTCCCCATCATTATAAGGATAACCAATGACTCAAAGCCCTCTCCTCAAAAAACTCGGCTACTCTGATACGGACAGACTAGTCATCATCCACACCGACGACATTGGCATGTGCCAGGCCTCCGTGCAGGCGTTCAAGGACCTGTGGGAGTTCGGCACCATCTCCTCTGGCGCGGTCATGACTCCCTGCCCCTGGTTCCCTGCCGCGGCGGCAATGTGTCGCGAGAATCCGCTCATGGATATGGGCGTGCACGCCACGCTCAATAGTGAGTGGGACGCCTACCGCTGGGCTCCCATCTCCACGCGTGATCCGCAAAGCGGTCTGCTTGACAAGGATGGGTACTTCCATCATGGGCAGGATGCGGTCTACGAAAACGCCAAGGAAGAAGCCGTGGCGACCGAGTTGAACGCGCAAGTGATACGTGCGCTGACGGCAGGGATCGACGTCACCCACATCGACACACACATGGCCACGATCCTGCATCCCAGGTTCGTGCAATCCTATTTGCAGGCTGGAATGAGTCGCCTTATTCCCAACATGCTGCCGCGTGCCAGCGCACAGGGGTTTGACACCATGGGCATTGACGATGCCACCATGGCAATGTATGCGCCCATCCTTCAGCAGTTGGAAACGCAGGGGCTGCCCATGCTCGACGGTCTCTTCTCCCTGCCGCTCGAACATGGGGACGATCACATCGGGCTTGTAAAAATGATCCTCGGCAAGATCCCGACAGGCCTCTCACACTTTATCATCCACCCATCGGTGGATACACCCGAACTGCGCGCCATCTGTCCCGATTGGAAGGGTCGCGTCGCCAATTACCAGGCTTTCATGAGTGCAGAGTTGAAAACGTTCATCCAGGACTCTGACATTCATTTGATCGGTTATCGCGCCATCCGCGAGGCGTTGAGAAACAACTAACCCACCACAGGTGATCGGCATCTTCGCGAGCGTGGACTACGGAGTCAGCTTCATGGGCCTAACAGCACTGCTGATGATGCTCAATTCCTGGCGCACCGCTGGCGGTAGGCAACATCGACAACTGTTTCAGTGCATGTGCAATCGCCTACCGGATGCTTTAAAATAGCCAAACCGAAGGACACTTGATGAAGATTGCCTATTTCGACTGCCTGGCCGGTGCTTCCGGCGACATGATCCTTGGCGCTCTGGTAGATGCTGGCCTGCCGCTGGAAAGTCTGCGCGAGCGCCTCTCCATCCTGGACTTGGATGAAGAGTTTGAGCTGAAAGGAGAAAAGGTCAGCAAGAACGGCTTTGCGGCTACCCGGGTGGATGTCATTACCTATGCGTCTCATCCCTCGGACAAAAAAGAGCATTTCCATGGCCGCCGCCTGACCGAGTTCGAGACCATCCTGCGAAAGAGCCGCCTTCCGGTCGTTATTCAGGACCAGGCTACCGGCATGTTCCGACGCCTGGCCGAGGTGGAGGCGGGCATCCATGGGCAGCTGGTGGAACAAGTACATCTGCACGAGATCGGCGGGGTCGACACGATGGTGGACGTGGTCGGGACACTCCTAGGGCTGAAAGCCCTGGGCATAGAACAAGCCTACGGCTCGCCGATCCCGCTTGGGCGGGGCTTCGTCACTGGTGCTCATGGGCAGATCCCGCTTCCTGCACCGGCGACATTGGCTTTATTGAAAGGGGTGCCTGTGCAGGGCAGTGAAATCGACCAGGAACTGGTCACGCCTACAGGCGCCTTGATCCTGACCACGGTCTGCCAAGGATTCGGCCCCGTACCGTCAATGACGTTGACCGGGCTGGGGTACGGGGCGGGCGAGCGCGAGCTGCCCATCCCGAACGTCCTGCGTCTTCTGATCGGCGAGACCGGCACAGGCATGGAGCAGCTGGTGCTGCTCGAGACCAACCTGGACGACAATAGCGCCGAGATCAATGGCTATGTGATGGAAAAACTTTTCGCGACCGGGGCTCTAGACGTTTATTTCATGCCCATCCAGATGAAAAAGAATCGTCTGGCGATGATGCTCTCGGTCTTATGCCACCCGGCGGACACGGAGTTGCTCGAAGCGATCCTTTTCCGGGAGACCAGCACGCTGGGGGTACGCCGCCAGTTCATGGAGATGCACTCCCTAGAACGCACCAGCGAAATAGTTGAGACGCTATACGGACCGATACAGGTCAAGGTAGCTCGCCTACCGGATGGGACATCCAAACGCGCCCCGGAATACGAGAACTGCAAAAAAGCAGCTGAGACCCACGGCGTTCCACTGCGAACGGTCTACGCGGCGGCCTTGCGCATCCAAGCTTGAACGGTGGTTTAAATTTCTTTGAAGGCCGAATGATGGGAAACGAATTACCAGCGCAACTTGCCGATTTACCAAGGTTACAGGTGCGTGCCCTGAGATTGCCCTGATGAGCATTGGAGGAATAATTATGCCTTACCCTAGTGTGGATCTTACCAACGTGAAAACGTATCCTCTTGTGAAACGTGAAAACCGCGTTGCACTGGAAGATCTGATCTTCCCGGCGACATCCTATAAACCGTTTGAAAACCCTGAACTGCTTGAACTGGCCTTGAGGGTTGTGGATGCACGCAAGAACGGGAAACCTGTAATTTTCATGATGGGCGGCCATGTTATTAAGCGTGGGCTTGCCCCTGTGGTAATCGACCTGTTAAATCGTGGCGTCGTCACTCATCTGGCCTCCAATGGCGCTGCCACCATTCATGATTTTGAAATCGCTTTCCAGGGTCAAACCAGCGAGGACGTGCTTAAAAGCCTGGAAGACGGCAGCTTTGGGATGGCAGAAGAGACGGGTCGACTGATGAACCTGGCCATCCAGTGCGGGGTCAATGAAGGCCTGGGGTTGGGCGAAGCTCTGGGACGTTTGATCGCCGAAGATCCGCGTTTCATGTTTCGCGAAAACAGTGTATTGTGCGCAGCCTATAGGTTGGGAATCCCCTATACCGTGCATATAGCGATCGGAACGGATATTATTCACCAGCACCCAAAAGTGGATTTTGCTGCATCAGGTTGGGCAAGCGGGCAGGATTTTAAGATCTTTGCCAGGGCTGTTTGTGACCTGGAAGGCGGTGTTTTTTGTAATTTTGGTTCATCTGTTATTGGTCCGGAAGTATTTTTGAAGGCGCTCTCGATCGCACGCAACCTGGGAAATACGGTAAAGGTTTTTACCACAGCGAACTTTGATTTAATCCCCCTGGGTGATTACCGTAAGCCAGTTGGCGATGATAATCCTGATTATTACTACCGCCCGCGCAAAAATATCGTCAACCGCCCGGTGGCACTGGGTGGTAGGGGGTATCACATCACAGGCGATCACCGTGAAACGCTTCCCAACCTGTATCATCAAGTTACAGCCCGTTTAGAGCCGATCAAACCCGTTAGCCAAAATTCTACAGCCCATCCTGCGGAACCGGTTGATTTATTCATAGAAAATCCAAAGGCAGCCGAAATTCTTGAGACCATGCTGGGTGAATACCCCGCTTTGAACCCGCTGCGAGCAGATTTGGTGCAGAGCTTCATAGTACTCAAGCGCTGCTTTTTAACGGGTGGCACGCTTTATCTGGCGGGAAACGGCGGCAGTATGTCCGATGCCTTGCATATCTGCGGCGAGTTGGACAAGGCATACAAGAAACGCCGTCCAATTCCAGCTGCTCACAAGCTGCAGCTTGTTCCAGTTCCGGGTGGTGCGGAACTGGCAGAATGCTTGCAGGTGGGGCTGCGCAGCGTGGTGTTGGGCAATAATCCTGCTTTAGCCAGCGCTGTGGAGAATGATTTTAGCAAACCATATCTGGGATTTGCCCAGGAGCTGTACGCATTGGGGCATGCCGGGGATGTATTCCTGGGGATCAGTACAAGTGGTAATGCTAAGAATATCCTTTATACGATCCAAACCGCACGTTTGTTGAACATGACAACCATAGGTCTTACAGGACAAGCAGGCGGGGTATTAGCCGCTCAGGCCGATATTGTAATGCTTGCCCCAGCAAAGGAAACCGCCATGGTGCAATCCTGGCACATGCACATCTATCACTGTCTTTGTGAAATGCTGGAAGCACAAATATTTTCTTCGGGGCAGGATAATGAATATCCCTTTTGATCGCACCCGTCTTGAACAGATCTTAAATAAAATAAAAGATCTAAGGATTGGCGTGGTAGGTGATTTTATTCTGGATGGCTATTGGTACGCGGACATGGAACAATCCCAACTTTCGCGTGAAACAGCCACATTCCCGCGTCCCATTACGCGTGAGATGTATTCATTAGGCGGAGCTGCAAATGCAGCCTGGAATCTCTCCGCTTTGGGTGTAGCCGGGGTGTGTGGTTTCAGTGTGATTGGAGATGATTGGCGCGGAAACATTCTGCGTAGTTTGTTGGTAAAAGCAAATGTTCAGACGAGCGGGATATTTAACCAAGTCAATCGTCAAACGCCTTTTTATGGAAAAGTGATGCTAACCGCTGTTGGTAGACGGTTGCAAGAAGATGCGCGTCTGGATTTTATTAATGATCAGCCCATTTCTCCCGAAATGGAAGATGCCCTGCTAGACGCCCTGAATGCATCCCTGGAAAAAATGGATGGACTGATTATTGCGGATTATCAACCTACAGGCATACTATCTGCCAGGGTTACCGCTGGGATTCTCAAATTAGCCAAATTGCAACCAAAAAAGCCGTTTGTTGTGGATTCGCGCGAGCGGGCGGGAGAATTTCGTCCGCTTATCTTGAAGCCAAATGAGGCTGAAGCATCTCAATTATTTTTTCCGGAACGAAATAGTGAAGAGATCACGCTCTTGGATCTTTCGAACGCTGCAGTTCACCATAACCAGAACACCGGACAACCCATCATCGTCACACGCGGCGAGCAGGGTTGTCTGGTGGCAGATGGTGGAGAATGCGTCAGCCTACCTGGTGTACATGTTCCGACACCGGTGGATCCAGTAGGCGCAGGAGATTCATTCCTGGCATCCTTTACTGCTGCAAGCGCAAGCGGAGCGACTCCGATGGAGGCGGCCTGTTTGGCGAACCTTTCCGCTGCCGTAACGGTTACCAAAATTGGGATCACTGGAACCGCCTCCCCTGCAGAAATTCTTGCTGCATATGATGTGTGGGCATCCGCTTTGAACGAATAAAAGAACCAGCCGTGTTGATCAATAATGAATGGATTATTTAGGAGTTCCACCTTGTCGATATCTCATGTAGATTGGTTCAGAATCCTAAATCCGACCGTGATAGGTACCCTGGGGATGGTGAGGCACGTTCTATTTGATTTCGATGGGACAGTTTCTGTTCTGCGCCAGGGCTGGGAACCGGTGATGCAAGCGGTAATGCTGGATGCCATTTGCGCGGGAAATCCACCAACGCCTCAACTTGTGACTGATGTGCGTGATTATATTGATGTTTCAACCGGAAACCTAACCATCTTGCAAATGAAATGGCTCGCCGAAAAAGTGAAAAGCGTTGGCATGGAGGCCAAGCCTCTTACCGCTGCTGAATATAAAAAAAAATATTTGCATGAGCTGATGGTTTCAGTTTCCAAACGCTTGGAAGCTCTGGACACTAAAACAGCTGCGCCTCAGGATTACCTCATCCAGGGTTCGATGGAGTTTATTCGTGGGTTGGCAAAGAAAGGTGCCATACTGTATATTTCCAGTGGCAGCGATCATACAGATGTGGTGCGCGAAACAAGCGCCTTAGGGATAGCTGATCATTTCAGGGGCGGGATTTATGGTGCTTTGGATGAAAGTGAATCAAACAGTAAGGAGCGTGTTATTCAGCGCATTTTAGATGATCATCAGCTTTCGGGAAATGAACTGTTGGTCGTGGGAGATGGTCCGGTGGAAATTTTCGAAGGGCGCCAGCGTGGAGCAATTACCCTGGGAGTTGCCAGTGATGAAGTTGTTCATAGTGGCTGGAATGAGCATAAAGTGGAGCGATTAATTCGCTCAAGGGCTGATTTCCTGGTTGCAGATTTTAACCATGCATCAGAATTGATCGATTTTCTGATTTCTTAAAGCATGGGTTATCCCGTGGCCGGGGAGAATCTGAGCCGCATCGCCGCGATCATGAACGACGGGCAGCGTGCCTTGGCGCGCGGCGGTCCCGGCGCAGTCATTGGGTCTAAAAATCTCAAGGCGATCGTGGTAGAAGGGAATGGCAAGACGGAAATTGCGGACCAGGGAGAGTACAAGTTTATCGGCTATGAAACGTGCAAGCTGATCGCGGCCAGCCCACTCACCAGCCAGGCCCTGACGGAGTTCGGCACGGTGGTCATGATGAACCTGGTCAACAATGTTGGCGCGCTGGCGACTCGCAACCACCAGCACAATATGTTCGAAGGCGAGCATGGATGATAGGCAGTGGCATGGTGGAGAGAGGCAGGAAGCGTTTCAATGACCGTTTCACTTGTTGTTACTACTCAGCCATCCTTTGGTTGGAAGACCATCTATTTGAGGCTGATGCGTCTAATAATGCGGTTTCTGTTTTTATCGTTTTTTACGATTTCGCTTCTGATTGCACAACCAAGCCGCAGGGGACCACTTTCCAACAATTCAAGCAGCTATTTATGATGGGTTCAAAGGAGCCTCACGATGAACAATAATGAGAAAAAGAAAATCGTCCGCATGGACGACCAAAGCTGGCGCATCATCGATGGTTTTGGCAAGAGCACCATCTATTCCTTCCTGCTGTGCGGGACGGAGAAGGCCGTCCTGATCGATACGGGTATGGGATTTACCGACATGAAACACATTACGGACCAACTGACCTCCCTGCCGGTGGCGGTCGTGAATACGCATGGTCATCTGGATCATATCGCCCGCAATTACCAGTATGAAACGGCCTATCTGCATCCCGCGGACGAGGCGGTGTTCCTCCAGCACAGCGACTACGACTACCGATACTTTTTATTGAAAGGGATGCTGGCCGAGTCGAAACTGCCCGAGTGGCTGCTCAAGCTGCCCATTGTGTGCGGGCAGGTCAAAAAGTTCTGCACCATCCCGGCCAGGGACAACCGCCATCCGCTCTCGGACGGCATGCGGCTGGACCTGGGCGGCCGGACCCTCGAGGTCATCTGCACGCCGGGCCACACCCCCGGCTCGGTCTGCCTGCTCGATATCGAGCGCAGGCAGTTGTTCTCGGGGGACACCGTTTGCGATGAAGGCGTCTTACTCAATCTCGACCATTCCACCTCGGTGGAGACTTTCAAGGAGAGCATCCTGCGCTTGAAGGCCGCCTCGGAGAGGTTCGGGCCCATCTGGCCTGCCCATCACGCTCTCCCGCTGGACCACAGTTGGATGGATGAATATATCCATTGCGCCGATCAGATCCTGGCAGGCACGGACACCGCAGTCAGCATATCCAGCCCGTTAGGCGGCGCACAGGTTGCAAAGTACGGCAGGATCAGCCTCGCCTACCGCCCAGATCATATCCGCTAAGGCTTTCCAGGGAGAACTGGAGGATGGGGATGTTATTAAATAAAAAAGTATTGCGAACGAACCATGCAATACTTATTTTTAAACATCTTTGGGGAAATGGTCTGTATGTTCACATTTTGGACATTTCATAACCCTATTTTACCCATAAAGTTAGGCACTCCCTGCCAGTATTATCATTTACGCTGATATTGTTAATAACAGGGTGAGGTTTGAAAAGGCGGCTTCTGGTTTGTCGGGGAAAACCGAAAAGTGTTTTTGACACAAGACGGATATCTCCCCTAATAGGCCTCCCCTCTTTTCAGACGACAAAAAGGGTTTTCAGACACTTCCGCGAGCATTATTTGACAGACCACTGACAGGTCTTTAGACATTTCAGATTTCCCGAACTCTGGCCCAGGGACTCTCGCCGG
>Ga0209014_10000294_pt1 | contig 28524 bp, 26 predicted proteins | sample BarGraNGADG00212_FD_184491 | JGI IMG/M metagenome (GOLD analysis project Ga0209014, IMG submission 184491) | Arctic peat soil microbial communities from Barrow, Alaska - Barrow Graham LP Ref core NGADG0002-212 (SPAdes) (version 2) | ecosystem: Environmental > Terrestrial > Soil > Wetlands >...
GTGGTGAGTTCAATCGGTCGGTGCACCAGTGATTGATTGTCTTCTTTCACGGGGGCGACCGATGATGCGCATGTACGGATGGAGTGTACGCGCCCGTCAGGAGCTGTGGGGGCGGTGGGTGGCGGGCGAGTCGGTGCCGGATATGTGCGTGGCGCTGGCCCGGGACTCCAGGGCGATTGACCTGGTGGTACGGCGCGCGGGCGGGATCGCGCCCGTCCCGCGGTGCCGATCGCTGCGGGTGCTGACGACGGCGGAGCGCGAGGAGATCACGCGCGGGATCGCTGCCGATCAGTCCGCGAGCGAGATCGCGCGAGGGCTCGGACGAGCGCCGTCGACGGTCACGCGCGAGATTCAGCGGAATGGAGGGCGCCGATCGTACCGAGCCGCACCGGCCGACGCGCGAGCGTGGCGCCGGGCCCACCGCCCGAAGGCGTGTGTGCTCGCGCAGCATCCTGCGCTGTGCGCGGTGGTGGCGACGCAGCTCGCCGCGCGCTGGTCGCCGGAAGAGATCGCCGGTCGACTCGTGACGGACTATCCCGACGATCCGGGAATGCGCGTCTCGCACGAGACGATCTATCGCACCCTCTACATGCAAGCGCGCGGCGCGCTCAAGCAGGAGTTGCTCGCCCATCTGCGCCGTCGGCATGTCCTCCGCCAGCGCCGATCGCGCGTGGCCCCCGCGCGTCAGGCCCGTATCCCCGATCTCGTCTCGATTGCGGCGCGGCCGGCCGAGATCGAAGACCGCGCGCTCCCGGGCCACTGGGAAGGCGACCTGCTGGCCGGCGCCAAGAACTCGCACATCGCCACGCTCGTGGAGCGCAAGTCGCGCTATCTCCATTTAGTTCACGTCCGCGGCAAGGACACCACGAGCGTCGTGACGGCGCTCATCCGCGAAGTCCATCGCCTCCCCGACGGCCTGATGCAGTCGCTCACCTGGGATCGCGGGAGTGAGATGATGCACCACAAACGGTTTTCCGTCGCGACCAACGCCGCGGTCTACTTCTGCGATCCGCAGAGCCCGTGGCAACGCGGGTCAAACGAAAATACGAACGGCCTGCTCCGCCAATACTTTCCCAAAGGGACGAGCTTGGCGAAGGTGACGCAGGCCGAGCTCGACGCGGTCGCGCGCGAACTCAACACGCGACCGCGCAAAACCCTTGGCTATCGCACGCCAGCGGAGCAACTTGCACTCGATGTTGCACTGACCCTTTGAACTCACCGTTCTCTGACAGGTGTTCGCTGACCGCTGGCAGTTGAGAGCGTTCTGTTCAGTGGTTGCGGTTTCTATTTCAGTCCTCTCTGCATCAGCAGCGGTCCGACTTCCGGATCCCGCCCTCGGAATTTCCGGTACAGCACCGCCACATCATCCGTCCCGCCCCGCGAAAGAATCATATCCCGGAACCGCTGCCCGTTCGCGCGGCTGAGTCCGCCGTGCTCCGTGAACCACGCGTATGCGTCGTCGTCGAGCACCTCGCTCCACATGTAGGCGTAGTAGTTCGCGTTGTAGCCGCCGCTCCAGATGTGCGCGAAATACGTGCTCCGGTAGCGGGGCGGAATCAGCGCGATCTCCACTTTGAAGCGCTTCAGCGCCGCCGTCTCGAACGCGTCGGCGTCCACCTGCTTCTCGCCGGGCGGCAGCGTATGCCACGCCATGTCGAGCAGCATCGCCTGTACGAGCTCGCCCGTTGAGAAACCCTGGTTGAACGTGCGCGCCTTCTTGAGCTTGTCGAGCAGGTCCGCCGGCATCGGCTTTCCCGTCTGGTAGTGCTTCGCGTAGTTCGCGAGCACGCTGGGGTACAGCGCCCAGTGCTCGTTGAACTGCGATGGGAACTCGACGAAGTCCGTCGGCACGTTCGTGCCCGTGAGCCGCGGATACTCGACGTGCGTGAGCATCGCGTGCAGTGCGTGGCCGAACTCGTGGAACATCGTGGTGACATCGTCGAACGTCAGGAGGGCGGGCTGGCCGGCACCCGGCTTCGCGAAGTTCGCGACGTTGTAGATCACCGGCTTCGTCTTCAGCAGTCCCGTGCCATCGACGAAACTGTTCTCCCACGCGCCGCCGATCTTGTTGTCGCGCTTGAAATAGTCGCAGTACCAGAGCGCCATCGACGATCCGTCCGCGTCGAACACCTCGAACACGCGCACGTCGGGGTGATAGACGGGAAGGTCCTTGCGTTCCTTGAACGTCAGCCCGTAGAGCTCGTGCGCCGCGAAGAACACGCCGTCGTGCAGCACGCGGTCGAGTTCGAAATACGGCTTGAGCTGCGATTCATCGAGCGCGTACTGCGCCTTCCGCACCTGCTCGGCGTAATACTGCCAATCCCATGGCTCGAGCGTGAAACCGCCTTTCTGCTGGTCCACGAGCGCCTGCATCGCCTTCGCCTCGCCACTCGCCTTGTTCGTGATGGCGGGAACCATGTCCGTCAGCAGCTTGATCGCGTGATCGGGCGTCTTCGCCATCTGGTCGTCGAGGACGTACGCGGCGATGTTCGGGAAGCCGAGGAGCTTGGCGCGATCCGCGCGGAGCTGCGCGAGGCGCAGGATGAGTGCTCTAGTATCATTGCTGTCGCCGTGCTCGGTGCGCGTCGTGGATGCGCGGAACAGCTTCTCGCGTGTCGCCCGGTTGCTCAGCGAGGCCTGGTAGGGCTGCTGCGTGGTATTCTGCAGCGGGAGCACCCATTTGCCGTCGAGCTTGCGCGCCTTCGCTGCGTCGGCGGCGGCGCCGATTTCGCCGTCACTCATTCCGGCCAGCTCTCCCTTGTCCGAAATGACGAGGCCGCCCGCCTTCGTGGCCGCGAGCAGGTGGTTCTGGAAATCCGTGCTGAGCTTCGACTCCTCTTCGTTCAGCGCGCGGAGCTTCGTCTTGTCGGCGTCGGCAAGCAGCGCGCCCGCGCGCACGAAATCCTTGTAGTAGCGTTCGACCAGGAACGCCTGCACGCTGTCCAGCTTGAGCGACGTGCGCGTGTCGTAGAGCGCCTTGATCCGCACGAACAGCGTCGCGTTCAGGTGGATGGCGTCCGCGTGCGCCGCGAGCTTCGGCGCGATCTCCGACTGCAGCTTCTGCAGCGTGTCGTTCGTGTTCGCCTGCGTGAGCGCCTGGAACACGTAGTTCGTGCGCGTGAGCAGCAGGCCGGTCTTCTCGAGGGCGACGATGGTGTTGTCGAACGTCGGCACCGCGGAGTCCGCCGCGATCTTGCCGACCTCGGCGATCTGCACCCGCATGCCCTCGTCGAACGCGGGCCGGTAATCCTCGTTGTGGATCTTGTCGAACGGCGGCGCCTGGTAGAGCAGGGGGCTCGCGTTCGCGAACGGATTGGAGGGCGTGAAGGTTTTTTCCATGGCCGATTTGGAATTGCCGCACGCGGTCAGGACGAATCCGAGCGCGAGTCGCAGCGCCAGCGCGAAATGACGACGGTCGAGCATCACGGAATCCTCTCTGGAAGACGTGTGACTGCGAACGTTCAGATTTTCGGGAGCGTGATGCCGGTCTGCGACTGATACTTGCCCTTCTTGTCCTTGTAGCTCACTTCCGGCGGCTCGTCGCCCTCGAAGAACAGCACCTGCGCGATTCCCTCGTTGGCGTAGATCTTCGCCGGCAGCGGCGTGGTATTCGAGATCTCGAGCGTCACGTGTCCTTCCCACTCGGGCTCGAGCGGCGTCACGTTCGTGATGATGCCGCAGCGCGCATAGGTCGACTTGCCCACCGTGATCGTCATGACGTTTCGCGGAATCCGGAAGTACTCGACCGAACGCGAGAGTGCGAACGAATTCGGCGGCACGATGCACACGTCGCCCTCGAACTCCACGAACGATTTCGGGTCGAAGTGTTTGGGGTCGACGATGGAACTCAGCACGTTCGTGAAGATCTTGAACTCGCGGGCGACCCGCATGTCGTAGCCGTACGAGCTCACGCCGTAGGAGATCACGCCCGACCGGACCTGGCTGGACTCGAACGGTTCGATCATGGCGTGTTCCCTGGCCATCTTGGTGATCCAGCGGTCGTTCTTGATGCTCATTTCTCGCGGCAGGCTTGAGTGTGGAGACGTTCGAGTTCGCTCGCGATGAATGTACCGCGCGGAAGTCCTCCGTCGCCACGAGGCATGCAAACAGGGACGAGCGACGCGTGAGGGGCTTCCCAACAGGGACGAGCGACTGTTGGGAAGTCCCTCACGCGTCGCTCGTTCCTGTTCGTGCCATCCGTTGACACGATTCTTACCCCTCCGGTAAGTTTGGAGTGTTCGTGAAATCTTTCACGAGCAACTATTAGACATGGATCGCAACTACTTCCCAGTCCTCATTCTCCTCGGGTTCGTCGCCGCCAACGCAGCGCTGATGCTCGTGCTCTCGCACTTCACGCTGCGGGCGCACCCGACGCCGGAAAAACAGGTTGCCTACGAATCCGGAATCCCGCCCCTCGGCGATGCCCGCGAGCGGTTCTCCGTCAAGTTCTACATGGTCGCGATGCTATTCATCGTGTTCGACATCGAGACCGTGTTCATGATCCCGTGGGCCGTCTACTACCGCCAGCTCTCGTGCGCCGTGCCGCTCGTGAACGGCGCCTGTCCGGCGGCACAGGTCCAGTTCTTCGGTCTCGGCGAGATGCTCGTCTTCATGCTCATCCTGCTCGTGGGATACCTGTACGTCTGGAAGAAGGGAGCGCTGCAATGGGATTGAGCAAGCCGGACGCCGGAGGGCCGGACGCCGGAAGACCGGCCATCGTTTCGGTTGAACCGACTGGTGGGGAGGGCTGGATCACCACCCGCCTCGACTTCCTGGTGAATTGGGGACGCTCGAATTCCCTGTGGCCGATGCCTTTCGGCACCGCCTGCTGCGCGATCGAGTTCATGGCCGCCGCGGCGAGCAAGTTCGACCTCGCGCGCTTCGGCATGGAACGCATGAGCTTCTCGCCGCGCCAGAGCGACATGCTCATCTGCGCGGGCCGGGTGCCGTTCAAGCTCGCGCCGGTGCTTCGCCGCATCTGGCAGCAGATGCCGCAGCCCAAGTGGGCGATCTCGATGGGCGCGTGCGCGTCGACCGGCGGGATGTTCGACAACTACGCCGTGGTGCAGGGCATCGACACCATCATACCCGTCGACGTCTACGTGCCGGGCTGTCCGCCGCGACCCGAAGGGCTGATCTACGGCATCATGATGCTCCAGAAGAAGATCATGACCGAGCGCATGTCGAACAAATCGCTGCGCAACGAGATGGAGCCGGATCCGACGTCCAAGCTCTACATCCCGGCCGCGCGCATCGACGAAATCTCGGAGCCATTCGGGAATTCGGTGAACCAGACGAGATCGGCGCCGTGAGCAAGTTCGAAATCGTGAGACCCGGCTCGGGTAACCTGGAAAAACCCGTGACGCCAAAGAACGTGCCGAACCGCGGCGGCGAAGCCAACCCATCCGGCACCGCCTTGAAAGAGCAGTTTTCAGCAGCGGTGCTCCGTATCGACGTGGTGAATGGCGAGACCACTGTGCTCGTCGAGACCTCGAAGGTCCTCGACATCGTGCGCTGGCTGCACGACGACGCCACGCAATCGTACGAGTATCTCTCCGACGTCACGGCGGTGGAGCATCGCGACCTCTCGATGCCGATCGAGGTCGTCTGGCATCTGCGCTCCATCAAGTTCCGCCGGTTCCTCCGGCTGAAGACCCAGCTCACGAAGGGCGCAAAGCTCGAGGTCCCGAGTGTGTGGCCCGTGTACAAGGGCGCCGATTGGCTCGAGCGCGAGTGCTACGACATGTTCGGCATCACCTTCGCCGGTCACTACGACCTGCGCCGCATCCTCATGTGGGAGCAGTACAAGGAAGGATTCCCGCTCCGCAAGGATTTCCCCCTGCGCGGCCGGTTCAGCCGCTCCGAGCAGCTCCGCCAGGCGCTCGACGCCAATCCCGAGGCGAAGTACTCGATGGAAGAACTGAACGTCGCCGACACCTTCGAGGAGCTCCCGCTCGACATGCGCGCCCGCATCGCGTCGGGCGAGAAGACGGGAGAGTAGTCGTGGCCACCAAACGCACGATCGAAGTCGAACTCTCGACCAGCGGCCTAACGAAGGAGGGCCGCCCGCAACGCGTTCCGCTCGTCACCAAGGGTACCCTTGGCGGGGACACCGGTGTCGCGCTCGCCGAACCGCCGTCGCTGGAGCTCGAGGGCGAGCACATGCTCATCAACATCGGCCCGCAGCATCCCGCCACGCACGGTGTCCTGCGGCTGGTGCTCGAGCTCGACGGCGAGACCGTCGTCCGCTGTATTCCGCACGTCGGCTACCTGCACTGCGGATTCGAGAAGATCGGCGAGTACCGCCAGTACAACCAGATCATTCCGTGGACCGATCGCGAGGATTACCTCAACTCGATCGGCAACAACGTGGCGTTCGCGCTCGGCGCGGAGCGCCTCTTCGGAATCGAGATCACCGAGCGCTGCAAGGTGCTTCGCGTGATCGCGATGGAGCTCTCGCGCATCGCGTCGCACCTCGTATGGCTCGGCACGACCTGCATCGACATCGGCGCGTTCACGCCGTTCCTCTGGTCGTTCCAGGAGCGCGAGAACATCTACAACATGCTCGAAGGCTGGGTCGGCGCACGCCTCACGACGAGCGCGACGCGCGTCGGCGGCATGGCCGCCGACATCCCGGACAAGTGGCTCGAAGGGCTGCGCGGGTTCATCAGCACGTTCCCGAAGACGATCTATGAGTGCGATCGCATGCTCACCCGGAACGCGATCTGGGTGGGGCGCACGATCGGGCTCGGCGTGATGTCGCCGGACGAGGCGCTGAACTACGGCCTGAGCGGCCCGATGCTTCGCGCGTCCGGCGTCGCGTACGACGTACGAAAGGATTTCCCGTATCTCGACTACGAGACGTACGACTTCGACGTCCCGGTCGGCACCAACGGCGACGTATACGACAGGTACCTCGTGCGCGTGGAAGAGCTTCGCCAGTCCGTGCGCATCCTCGAGCAGGCGGTCAACCGCCTTCCCGACGGGCCGGTGAACGTGGACGACCCGCGCGTGATCCTTCCGCCGAAACACAAAGCGACGAGCGAGATGGAATCGATGATCCATCACTTCAAGAACGTGATGGAAGGGCCGCGCCCGCCCGCCGGCGAATGCTACGTCGCGGTCGAGAGCCCGAAGGGAGAGAAAGGCTACTACTTCGTTTCCGACGGCACGTCGAAACCCGCACGCTGGCGCATCCGCCCGCCGAGCTTCGTGAACCTCTCGGCGATCTCGAAGATGGTCGAAGGGCACCTGCTCTCCGACGTCATCGCCATCAACGCATCGATCGACATCGTGATGGGAGAGATCGACCGATGAGCGAAGCGAAGAGGGAGAGCGCGACCGCTGCTACAGTCGAGATCGACCGCGTGAGCGAAGCGAAGAGGGAGAGCGCGACCTTGGATACAGTCGAGACCGACAGATGAGCGCCCATACCGAATCGTACGCTCCGGTTTTCGTCGGGCAACGGAAGGACGAACTCGCGTCGTTGCTCACGAGATATCCCACCAAGATGGCGGGCCTTCTCCCCGCGCTCTGGATGGTGCAGCAGGACCGCGGATGGGTGAGCGAGCAGGCGATGACCGAAGTCGCGTCGGTGCTCGAGCTCACGCCGGCATATGTAAAGGGTGTCGTGTCCTTCTATACGATGTACCACCAGCATCCGGTGGGGAAGCATTTCATCCAGGTCTGCACCACGTCGCCCTGCCTGTGCAACGGCGCGGACAAGGTCGTCAACGCCTTTCTCGAGCATACGGGCTGCAAGGAACTCGGCATCACGTCGGCCGACGGCAAGTACACGGTCATCGAAGTGGAGTGTCTCGGCGCGTGCGGATTCTCCACTCCCGTTCAGATCAATGCGGATACGATCGAGAACGTCACGCCCGACAAGGTCCCCGTGATCCTGGCGGGACTGAAATGAGAACGAACTGAGCCATGGGATATCCGCAGAAATCGCATCCGCGCGAGACGCCGGTCCTCTCCAAGCACTTTGGCGAGGGCGAGTCGCGTTCGCTCGACGGGTGGAAGAAGCGCGGCGGCTACAAGGCGCTCGAACTCGCGCTGCAGATGACGCCGGCACAAATCGTCGACATCGTGAAGGCGTCGGGACTGCGCGGCCGCGGCGGCGCGGGATTCCCCACCGGCGTGAAGTGGTCGTTCATGAAGCCGGGCGACGGCAAGCCGCACTATCTCCTCTGCAACGCCGACGAGTCCGAGCCGGGCACGTTCAAGGACCGCGAGATCATGCGCTGGACGCCGCATGCGCTCGTCGAAGGGTGTGCGATCGGCGCGTACGCGATCGGGGCGGAGACCTCCTTCATCTATATCCGCGGCGAGTTCCAGGAGCCGATCGACCGGATGGAGGCGGCGCTGAAGGAAGCGTACGCGGCCAACATCCTCGGCAAGAACGCGATGGGCACGGGCAAGACGATCAACATCTACGTGCACAAGGGCGCGGGCGCGTACATCTGCGGCGAAGAAACGGCGTTGATGGAGTCGCTCGAGGGGAAGCGCGGGAATCCGCGCATCAAGCCGCCGTTTCCGGCGGTCTCCGGCGCGTTCGGCCAGCCCACGACGATCAACAACGTCGAGACGCTCGTGGCCGTGCCGCACATCCTGGTGAACGGCGCCGAGTGGTACAAGGCGATGTGCCTCTCGAACCCGAAGAGTACGGGCACGAAGCTGTTCTCCGTCTGCGGCAACATTTCGAAACCGGGTAACTACGAAATCGTCCTCGGTTTCCCTTTCAAGGATTTCCTGTACGATCTGTGCGGCGGGCCGACGGCGGGCCGCCGCTTCAAGGCGATCATTCCGGGCGGCGCATCCGTTCCGATCCAGACCGTCGAGGAAGCCGAAGCGACCCTGATGGATTACGAAGGCTTCGTCGCGCAGGGCACGATGCTCGGCTCCGGCGGCGTGATCGTCTTCGACGACACGCAGTCAATTCCGCGGCAGGTCGCGCGGCTGACGCGCTTCTTCGCGCACGAGAGCTGCGGACAGTGCACGCAGTGCCGCGAGGGCACGTCCTGGACCACGCGCATCCTCGATCGCATCGTCGCCGGCAACGGCACCTACGAAGATCTCGACACGCTGCTCGAGATGGCGGAGAACATGACCGGCAAGACGATCTGCGTGCTGAGCGATTCGTGCGCGGCTCCAGTGGTGAGTGGACTGCAGAAGTTCAGGCATGAGTTCGAGGCGCTCATCACGGGAAAACGGAGTTCGCAAGTTGCAGGGGGCTCTCAGACGACAGCTTCCAGCTCCAAGCTGACCGCCGGAGCCTCGGCATGAGCGAGACACTCGTCAACCTCACGATCGAGGGCCGCCCGGTTTCGGTGCCGGCGGGCACCTCGATTCTCGAGGCGGCGAAGACCGCCGGAATCCTGATTCCACACTACTGCTATCACCCCGGGCTTCCCGTCGCCGGCGTGTGCCGCATGTGCCTCGTCGAAGTCGAGAAGGCGCCGAAGCTCGCGCCGGGATGCGCAACCGCGGTCGTCGAAGGGCAGGTGGTGCATGTGTACAGCGAGAAAGCCCTCGAGGCCCGCAAGGGAGTCCTCGAGATGCTGCTCATCAACCATCCGCTCGATTGCCCGATCTGCGACCAGTCGGGCGAGTGCGAGCTGCAGGACTACACGTTCCAGGAAGGACGCGCCGACTCGCGCTACCGCGAGGCCAAGCGATTCAATCCGGTGGAGGATTTCGGCGGCGACGTGATGTACGTGCCGAACCGCTGCATCCTCTGCACGCGCTGCGTCCGCTTCATGGACGACATTCACGACGCGCCCGTCCTCGCCGTGAGCGAGCGTGGCGATCGCGCCTACATCGGCAAGGCGCCCGACGTCGACCTCACGCAGCCGTGGGCGGCAAACGTGGTAGATCTGTGCCCCGTTGGCGCCCTGTTGTCCAAAGACTTCCTGAACAAAGCGCGCGCGTGGGAGCTCGACCGCACGGCGAGCGTGTGCACAGGCTGTTCGCAGGGCTGCAACGTCACGCTCGAGCTGCGCGACCAGCAGGTCGTCCGCGTTCGGCCGCGCGGCAACGCCGACGTCAACAAGTTCTTCATGTGCGATCACGGGCGGCTCGACTACCGCTGGATGAACCGGCCGGACCGGATCGAAGTGCCGATGGCCGGCGGAGAGACGGTGGACTGGGAGATCGCGCTCGACGCCGCCGCCAAGGCGCTCAAGGGCAAGCGCGCGTACGTCGTCGCGAACGCATCGCTGTCGAACGAGGCGCTCTATCTGCTCAAGCGTCTCGTCTCGAAAACGGGAGGCTCCGGAAACTTCCGGGTGGAGCAGGGCACGGAGGCGCCGCTCCCCGGTGTGCCGGATCTTTCGCTGCGCGCGGATCGCGCCGCGAACGGCACCGGCGCCGAGCGGCTCGGCTTCTCGCGCAGCCGGGATCCGCTCGCGGGCCTCAAGGCCGGCGACGTGCTGATCCTGGCGGACGAAGAGCTCGAGGGGCTTTCCGCCGACGCCGCCAGGAAGGCGGACGCGGTGATCGTGATCGGGACCGCCATGCCGAAAGGCCTGGCCGCTCCGGCTGTCGTGCTTCCGATCGCGAACCTCGCCGAAGAAGAGGGAACGCTCACCAATCTTCGCGGCCGCGTGCAGCGCTACCTGCAGGCGAAGGCCGCGCCGGGCCTCGCGCGTCCCGCGTGGTTCGTGCTCTCCGATCTCCTCAACGCGATCGGCGACAAGGCCGATTTCCTCGCGGCGAGCGCCGTATTCGATGCCCTCGCGAAATCGGAAAAGGCGTTCGACGGCATGTCGTACGACGCGCTCGCGCTGACCGGCATCGCGGCGCCGGGTGTGCGCACGGGAGCGTCCGCATGACGCACCTGCCGTTGTTCGCGCTCTTCCAGGTCGCCGATCCGCAACTTCCGCCGACCGAGGGAATCTTCCTGATCGGCACGGTCGTGAAGATGTTCATCGTCTTCTCGGTCTACATGGTAGGCGTCGCGATGCTCACCCTTGCGGAGCGAAAAATCTCCGCCTGGATACAGGACCGTCACGGCCCCAATCGCGTGGGATACGGCTGGCTGCAGCCCGCGGCGGACGGCCTGAAGAACATCATGAAGGAGGAGACGTATCCCGACTCGGCGAACCTGCCGCTGTTCATCCTCGCACCGGCGATCTCGTTCATTCCCGCCATGATCACCTGGGCCGTGATTCCGTTCGCGAGCCCGCTGCCCACGCCGTGGGGCCGCATCGACATGGTCGTCGCGGACCTCCCGGTCGGCTTCCTCTTCTGTCTCGCGATCTCATCGCTTGGCGTCTACGGCATCGTGCTCGCCGGCTGGAGCTCGAACAACAAGTACGCGCTGCTCGGCGGCCTCCGCTCGAGCGCACAGATGATCAGCTACGAAATCGCCATGGGGATGTCCACGGTCTGCGTGCTGCTGCTCTCGGGCAATGTCTCGCTGAGCACCATCATCCAGCAGCAGGCCACCATGGGCTGGAACGTGCTGCTCCTCTCGATCGCGTTCTTCATCTTCCTGGTCTCGTCGTTCGCGGAAACGAACCGTCTCCCGTTCGACCTTCCGGAGGCGGAATCCGAGCTCGTCGCCGGGTACCACACCGAATACTCCGCGATGAAGTTCTCGTTCTTCTTCATCGCCGAGTACGCGAACATGGTGACCGCGAGCGCGCTCATCACGTCGCTGTTCTTCGGCGGCTGGGACATTCCGTTCACGCAGTGGGACAACCTGCCGCCGTTCACCGTGCTGAAGACCGTGCTGACGCTTGGCGTGTTCCTCACGAAGGTCCTGTTCTTCCTGTTCTTCTTCATGTGGATCCGCTGGACGGTCCCGCGGTTCCGCTACGACCAGTTGATGTCGCTCGGGTGGAAGGTGATGCTTCCGCTCGCGCTCGCGTACATCACGATCATCGCGACCGTGGTGCTCGTGCTCGACCGCGCCGGCGTCGCCCGCGGTCCCATGTACGGTGCAATCCTGTTCGGGATGAACGTGGTGCTCGCGGTGCTGCTCTTCGTGGTCCTCGACCGCGGCCGCATCGTGAGCCCGGCGTATTCGCGTCTCGACCGCGAGGAAGTGGCGCGCCTGCGCGACATGAGCGTGCGCAATCCGGCATTGACGGAGAAGAAGGCATGACGATCGGAGTGAAGGTGATGGACCGGCCCGTCGAAGAGGTGAGCTACGTGCGCGCCACGCTCAGCGGCATGGCGCTCACGTTCAAGCACCTCGTCGATCCGCACAAGGTGACGGTGCAGTATCCCGAGGAGAAGTGGGACCTCTCGCCGCGCTGGCGCGGCACGCACCGCATGCTCACGACGGAAGACGGCAAGTCCAAGTGCGTGGCGTGCGGCCTCTGCCCGACGGTCTGCCCGGCGAACTGCATCAAGCTCGTGCCCGGAGAGGACGAGCAGGGCAACCGCTATCCGCTGGTATTCGAGATCGACGAGTTCCGGTGCATTTTCTGCGGCTACTGCCAGGAAGTCTGCCCGGAGGAGGCGATCCATCTCGGCCGCCACTACGAGAACGCCGAGTACTCGCGCGACCGGTTCGTGTACGATCTCGAGCGGCTGAGCACGCAGACGCACCCGGTGTGCGAGATGTGGGATCCTGCCGACCCGAAGGGGGAGTGAGATGGGCAACGAATTCTTCTCGCTCCTCTATTCGTTCCACTTCTATCTCTTCGGCCTCATCGCCGTCGCGGCCGCCATCGCGTTCGTGACGCGCAAGAGCCCGGTGGCTGCCGCGATGTGGCTCGTGGTCACGATGTTCTGCCTCGCCGCGCTCTACGTGATGATGGACGCGCAGTTCATCGGCGTGATGCAGGTGCTGGTGTATGCCGGCGCGATCATGGTGGTGTTCGTGTTCGTGGTCATGCTGCTCAACCTCGGCCATCCGTCCGAGCTGTCGGACATCAGCGGCAAGTGGGGGCGGCTCTTCGCCGGCTTCCTCGGACTCGCGCTGGTCGCCGAGATCCTGACGCTCACGCGGAGCCCGATGGACCTGCGGCTCGTGGTGCCGACGATTCCCGTCACGGTCACCTCGACCGGCGGCATCATCGGCGGAGTGTCGGGCCCGTTGTTCCGCGAGTACCTCCTCGCCTTCGAACTCACGAGCGTGCTGCTGCTGATCGCGATCGTCGGCGCCGTGGTGCTCGGCCGCAAGAGGAGCGCCAGCTGATGATCGCCGAAGCGCTCGCACTTTCCGCATTGCTGTTCACGATCGGCGTGGTCGGCGTGCTCACGCGCCGCAACGCGATCATCGTGTTCATGTGCGTCGAGCTCATGCTCAACGCGGTGAACCTCAGCTTCGTCGCCTTCTCGAAACTGTACGGGGCGACCGGGCAGGTCTTCGTCGTGTTCGTGATGACCGTCGCCGCGGCCGAGGCCGCGGTGGGGCTCGCGATCATCATCTCGATCTTCAGGCATCAGGAATCCGTGAATCTCAAGGACATCAACCTGTTGCGCGGCTGATGATGCTCCAGGAACCGATGCCCACCGGGCACCCGCTGGCCGACACGGTCGCGCAGTACGTGTGGCTGCTTCCCGTCCTGCCGTTGCTCGGCTTCTTGCTGAACGGCGCGCTGTCGCTCAAGGCGGCCGCGAAGCTAGGACCGAACGACCCGTCGTCGGCGGGTGAAGCCGGCGGACACGCCGGCGATCATACGGACGCGCACATCTCCCTCGACGACCACCCGGTGGTCCGTCACAAGTACGCGGGACTGGTGAGCCTGATCGGGCCCGGCGTGCTGGTCATCGCCTTCGGCCTCGCCGTCGCGATCTTCGCGGCGATGCGATCGGTGGACATGGCGCAGCCGTACGTCGAGACGCTGTTCCGGTGGATGCCGGTCAGCGACCTCAAGATCAACGCCGCGCTGCAGCTCGACCCGCTCTCGATGGTGATGGTGCTCGTCATCACCGGCGTGGGCGCGCTGATCCACATCTTCAGCGTCGGCTACATGCAGGACGATCCGGGGTATCCGCGCTATTTCGCGTACCTCAACCTGTTCGTCTTCTTCATGCTGCTGCTCGTGCTCGGCGCGAACTATCCGGTGATGTTCGTCGGATGGGAAGGCGTCGGACTCTGCTCGTACCTGCTGATCGGATTCTGGTTCAGCGACAAGGCGAACGCCGACGCGGGCAAGAAGGCCTTCATCGTGAATCGCATCGGCGACTTCGGCTTCCTGGTCGCGATGTTCCTGCTGTTCGCGAACACGGGTTCGCTCGACTTCGCCGGCATCGCCGCCAACGTCGACCGGCTGCCGGCGGGCGGGGCGGTCGTCACCGCGATCTGCCTGTTCTTCTTCCTCGGCTGCACCGGCAAGAGCGCGCAGATTCCGCTCTACATCTGGCTGCCCGACGCGATGGCGGGTCCGACGCCCGTCTCGGCGCTGATCCACGCCGCGACCATGGTCACGGCCGGCGTCTACCTGATCGCGCGCAGTTCGCTGCTCTTCTCGCTCGCACCGGTCGCGTCGCTCACCGTCGCGCTCGTGGGCGGGCTCACGGCGCTGTTCGCGGCAACGATCGGCCTCAAGCAGTGGGACATCAAGAAGGTGCTCGCGTATTCGACGGTCTCGCAGCTCGGCTACATGTTCGTCGGCGTCGGCGTCGGCGCGTACACGGCGGGCGTGTTCCATCTCGTGACGCACGCGTTCTTCAAAGCGCTGCTGTTCCTCGGATCGGGCTCCGTGATCTTCGCCATGCACGCGGCGTATCACGCGACGCACAATCACTCCGATGACGCGCAGGACATGCGCAACATGGGCGGCCTGAAGAAGCACTTGCCGGTGACGTGGGTGCTCATGTGGATCGCCACGCTCGCGATCGCCGGCATCCCGGTGTTCTCCGGCTTCGTCTCGAAGGACGCGATTCTCGGCGCCGTGTTCGAGCGCGCGCAGGGGTCCTCGCTTGCGAGCGCCTCGTTGCTGGGCATTCCCGGAAGCACGCTGCTCTACGCGGTCTACGCGTTCGGGCTCGCGGCCGCGCTGCTGACCGCGATCTACATGACGCGCATGATGCTCTACACCTTCCACGGCCCGAGCCGGACCGGCGAGGCCGCGGAGCCGCACCTGCACGAGGCGCCGTGGATCATGACCGGCCCGCTCGTGGTGCTCGGGCTGCTCAGCGCCGTCGGCGGATGGCTGAACCTTCCGGCGTTCCTGCCGCTGGGGCCGCAGGGCGTGTTCGACAAGTGGCTCGAGCCGGTCGTCGGCGAGGCCACCACGCGCATCGCGGCCGGAGGCGGCGCGCTCGCGGGCTCCACCGAGCAGGCGCTGATCGGCATCGCGGTGGCGGTCGCCATCGCCGGCATCGCCATCGCGCTCGTGCGGCTCAAGCCGGCCGCGCTGGTGCCCAAGAAGGATTCTCCCGCATCGACAGGCTTCGCGAAGGTCCTCGAGCACAAGTACTACGTGGATGAAGCGTACGATCGTGCGATCGTGCAACCGGTGGTGAACGGGTCGAAGTACATCCTGTGGAAGGGTGTCGACGTCGGCATCATCGACGGCCTGTTCGTGAACGGCAGTGCGTTGCTGGCACGCGCGATGGGATGGATGGGGGCGCAGCTGCAGTCGGGGCAGGTCAGCACGTACGCGTGGGTCCTGGTACTCGGCGTCATCGCGCTGCTCGGCGCGTTCGTCCGCGTCCACTGAGCGCCGACAACCATATGAATGATTTCCTGACGACGCTGAACTACAACAGCTGGATCCTGCCGGTGCTGTTGCTGCTCCCGATGGCCGGAGCCGCGGCGGTGTGGCTGCACGGCCGACTCTCGCCGAGTGCGACACCCGAACAAGCCGCGGGCACGACGCGTCAGCTGCGCCGCATCGTGTTCGGGATTTTCGTCGTGGAGGCGGTGCTCTCGCTGGGACTGTGGTGGTCGGTCGACACGACGTCCACGGCGTGGCAGGCGTACTACAACCGCTCCTGGATCCCGATGTGGGGCATGCACGTCACGCTCGGCATCGACGGCATCTCCCTGATGCTGATCCTGCTGACCACGCTCATCATGCCGCTCGCGGTCCTCGGTGGCTGGACGAGCGTGAGGGAAAAGCTGCACGCCTATTTCGCACTGCTGATGGTGCTCACCACCGGCATGCTCGGCGTGTTCATGTCGCTCGACCTGATGCTGTTCTTCGTGATGTGGGAGCTGATGCTCGTGCCGATGTACCTGATCATCGGCATCTGGGGCGGACAGCGCCGCCTGTACGCGAGCCTAAAGTTCTTCATCTACACGATGCTCGGATCGATGCCGATGCTGGTCGCGATTCTCTATATCGGCGTCCGCACGGGCGATCCGTTCGGCCGGCCGAGCTTCAGCTACGACTGGATCCTGGCCCACGCCACCTTCAACGGACCGACCACGCTCTGGCTGTTCGCCGCGTTCTTCGTCGCGTTCGCGGTGAAGGTGCCGATATGGCCGTTCCACACGTGGCTTCCGGATGCGCACGTCGAGGCGCCGACCGCCGGCTCCGTGGTCCTCGCCTCGATTATGCTGAAAGTGGGAACGTTCGGATTCCTGCGCTTCGCCGTGCCGCTTTTTCCGGGTGTGGCCTCGTACCCGCCGGTGCGATTCGCGATCCTCACCCTCGCCGTGATCGGCATCGTGTACGGCGCGCTCGTCGCGATGGTGCAGCCGGACTTCAAGAAACTCGTGGCGTATTCGTCGGTGAGCCACCTGGGGTTCGTGATGCTCGGCATTTTCGCGATGACCGTGCAGTCGGTGCAGGGCGCGCTGTTCGTGAACCTCGCGCACGGTGTCTCCACGGGCGCGCTGTTTCTTCTCGTGGGGATGATGTACGAACGGCGCCACTCGCGCCTGCTCGACGACTATGGCGGCATCGCGAAGGTGATGCCGGTCTTCGCTACCATTCTCACGATCGTCTCGTTCAGTTCGATCGGCGTTCCGGGCACCAACGGATTCGTGGGAGAGTTCCTGGTGCTGGTCGGATCGTTCCGCACGCAGCCGATCTTCGCGCTGATCGCGTCGACGGCGGTCATCTTCGCGGCGGCGTATCTGCTGTGGGCGCTCCAGCGCATCATCTACAATCCACTCACGAAGCCGGAGAACAAGATCCTTCCCGACCTGAACTGGCGGGAGATCGGCCTTCTCCTGCCGCTGCTCTTCGCGATCGTCTGGCTTGGCGTGTATCCGGCGCCGGTGCTCGACCGGACGCGGGAGGCCGCCGCGCGCTTCGTGCATCGAGTGGAAACGTCGTCGCTGAATCTCGGCCTCGGCCCGAACGTCGAGATCCGCTGATGACCTTCGACCTTTCGATCCCGTCGCAGTTGATGCAGGCGCTGACACCGGATCTCGTCCTGATGGGCGGCGCGATGGTGCTCATGCTCGTCGCCGCGTGGCGCCCGGACAGCGACCGGCACCAGCGGCTCGTCGGCTACGGCAGCCTCGGCGTGCTGCTCGCGACGCTCGTCCTCGTGCTCTGGTTCGCCGGCAGGGGACTCTCGAGTGGACCCGGCGTGATCGCCGTCGACGGATTCCGTTTCGCCGCCGATGCGCTGTTCATTCTCGCCGCCCTCGGCGCGATCGCGCTCGGCATCGAGTACAACGGGCGCGAGGGGATCTGGAGCGCCGAATCGCACGTGCTCGTGCTGTTCGCGACGTCCGGCATGATGATCATGGCCGCCGCGCGCGACCTCATGATCGTGTTCCTCGGCATCGAGATGATGTCGATCGCCGTGTACGTGCTCGCGGGCATGAACCGTCGCAGCCCGCGCTCGGCGGAGGCCGCGCTCAAGTACTTCCTGCTTGGCGCGTTCTCGACCGGGTTCCTGCTGTACGGGATCGCGCTCGTCTACGGCGCCACGGGGTCGACGAATCTGACGACGATCAGCGACCACATCGTGCAGTACCAGCTCGGGCATCAGCCGATGCTGCTCATGGGCGTGGGACTTCTGCTCGTCGGGTTCGGCTTCAAGGTTTCGGCGGTGCCGTTCCACATGTGGGCGCCCGACGTCTACGAGGGCGCGCCGACGCCGATCACCGCATACATGGCCGCCGCGGTGAAGGCCGCCGCGTTCGCGACGTTCCTGCGCGTGTGGCGCGAGTCGTTCGACGTGCTCGACTACGCGTGGCTCGTTCCGCTCTGGTGGATCGCGGCCGCCACGATGGTCTACGGCAACGTCGTCGCGCTCGCACAGCGCAACGTGAAGCGCATGCTCGCGTATTCGAGCATCGTGCACAGCGGCTACCTGCTCGTCGCGATCGCGGCCGGCACGAACAGCGGATCCGCGGCGTTCCTCTTCTACCTGCTCGCCTACACGCTCGCGACCTTCGGCGCGTTCGCCGTCGTCTGCGCGATGAGCCGCACGGGTGACCGCGACCTCGAGATCACCGACTATGAGGGTCTCTGGCGCGTGCGGCCCGGTCTCGCGATCGGGATGGCCGTCTGCATGCTCGCGCTCCTCGGCTTCCCGGTGTTCGGCGGTGCAGGCTTCTGGGCGAAAGTGTACGTCCTCGCGGCCGCCGAGGCGACGCCGTTCCGCCATCTCGTGCCGCTGACCGTGCTGCTCGTGCTCGCGTCCGTGGTCTCCGCGGGGTACTACCTGCAGGTCGTGCGGGTGATGTTCATGAAGCCGCGCCCCGACAGGGCACCGGAGCCGGCGCCGATGGGCGCGCTGACGCGCCTCGTGCTCGCCGTGTCGGTCGTGCTCATACTGCTGGTGGGACTCGTTCCGTCGCGCGTCGTGAGCTGGGCCCGGGACAATCAGCCCGTGCCGCCCAAGGCGCTGAAGTCCCTCAGCATCACGAAGGCTCCCTGATACCGCCGGGAATCTTCCGGGAGTACGACATCCGCGGGGTGGTGGGGAAAGACCTCACCGTGGAGGCCGCGAACGCGATCGGGCGCGCGTTCGCCGCACTGCTCACCGAGCGGGACGTCCCGCTCGTCGTCGCCGTCGGCCGCGACAACAGACCGAACGGCGAGGGCCTTCGCGACGCGCTGGTGGGCGGCCTGGTCGCCGCGGGCGCGCAGGTCGTCGATATCGGAGTGGTGCCGACGCCGCTCCTGTACTGGAGCCTGCACAAGCTGCCCGTCAGCGCCGGCATCCAGATCACCGGATCGCACAATCCGCCGGAGTTCAACGGCTTCAAGCTGTGCGTAGGCACGGCGTCGCTCTACGGCGACGGGATCCAGCGGTTGCGCGCGATCATCGACGCCGGCAGGTACCCATCCGGTGCGGGGAGCCTGCGGCACGAGACGGTGATCGACCGCTACGAAGACGACATCGTCGGCAGAATTGGAAAGCTCTCGCGGCCGCTCAAGGTCGTGTTCGATTGCGGCAACGGGGTCGGCGCGCTCGTGGCGCCGCGCCTGTTCCCGCGGCTGGGGATCGAGCCGGTGCTGCTGTACGCCGAAAGCGACGGGACCTTTCCGAACCATCATCCCGACCCGACGGTCGTCGAGAACCTCCAGGATCTCATCGCCACGGTGCGCCGCGAGGGCGCGGACCTGGGCATCGGCTTCGACGGCGACGCGGATCGGATCGGCATCGTCGACCGGCACGGCACGATCATCTGGGGCGACTACCTCCTCATCATCTACGCTCGCGACGTGCTCACGCGCACGGGGAAGGCGAAGCCGGGCCAGCCGATCATCTTCGACGTGAAGTGCTCGCAGGCGCTGCCGAAGGCGATCGAGGGCGCGGGCGGCACGCCGGTGATGTGGAAGACCGGGCACTCGCTCATCAAGGAGAAGATGAAGGAGCTTCACGCGCCGCTCGCGGGCGAGATGTCGGGGCACATGTTCTTCAGCGAGGGTTTCTATGGGCACGACGACGCGCTCTACGGCGCCGCGCGCCTGCTGCGCATCGTGGCGAATTCCGGGAAGGGCGTCGACGAACTCCTCGCCGACATTCCGCGCTACGTGTCCACGCCGGAAATCCGCATCGATTGCCCGGACGACCGGAAGTTCGCCGTCGTCGCCGCCGCGGTCGCGCACTTCAAGGCGCGGCACGACGTGATCGAGGTCGACGGCGCGCGCGTGCTGTACGGTGACGGGTGGGGACTCATCCGGGCGTCCAACACGCAGCCGATCATCGTCGCGCGATTCGAGGCGCTCACGCAGCAACGCCTGGACGAGATTCGCGCGGACGTGGCAGGCTGGCTCGCGACACAGGGCGTCGCCTTCCCGGCAGGCTGACGTGACGCGGCGGAGCTGGGTGCTGGTCTCGCTCGCCGGCATTGCGCTCCTCGTGCTGGCCGGACGCCTCGTGGCCGGGGTGTACGCCGACTGGACCTGGTACACCGCGATGGGCGCGCTGCCGCTCTACCGAAGCAAGCTCACGCACGAGACCGTGCTGCTCGGCGGCACCGCGCTCGCCGGATTCATTCTGGCGTTCGCCAACCTGTATGCGGTCCGCAGCTCCATCGTCTCGCTCGTCCTGCCGCGCCGGCTCGGCAACATCGAGATCGGCGAGGCCGTGCCGGGCCGCCGGCTCACCTGGCTCGTGTTCGCGATTGCGGCGGTCATCGCCATCCTGTTGTCACTGCAGCAGGACGACTGGACCATTCTCGCGCTCGCGAGAGTCGGCCTGCCGTTTCACGAAACCGACCCGTACAACGATCGCGACTTCGGCTTCTACGTCTATCGTCTGCCGTTCGAGCGTTCGCTGTTCTTCTGGACGGTCGGTGCACTCGTCACGGTCGGCGTGGTGGTGATCCTCCTCTACGCGATCACTCCCAGTCTCCGATGGGAGCAGGGGAAGCTCTACATCTCCGCATACGTGCGCCGGCATTTCGCGGCGCTCGGCGCGCTCGCGATGCTGCTCGTCGCCTGGAACTACCGGCTCGAGAGCCTGTCGATCCTCGCGAACGGTTCCGGCGTGCTCGGCGCGTTCAGCGCGTTCGACAGCCGGATCGCGCTGCCGCTGCTCACCGGGCTCTCGTTCGGTGCGCTCGTCGCGGCGCCGCTCGTGCTCTGGTCCGGATGGCACGGGTACCGCCGCATCACGCTCGGCATCGTCGTCCTGCTCCTGATCGCGGGTCCGGGAGCGCGCAGCGCCCTCCCCGTGCTTGCGCGCTGGTCCCTGACGGACGCCGACGCCCGCATTCGTGAGAAGCCGTACGTACGCACCCGCACGCTGTTCACGCGCCGCGCGTTCGGCCTCGAGACCATCGTCGACTCGGACTCCGCGCAAGTGAGTCCCGTGTCGCGCGACGCGATGGCGCGCGGCGTTTCCTCATGGGATCCCTCCGCACTCGTTCGCACGTCGTCATTGGACCGGCGTGGCCTGTCGGTCGCGGCATTCGCGTGGGTGCCGGAGCCGGGCGGCCTCTCGGCCGCGATCGCGCAGCGCGCGCCGAATAGCGCCGCCGGCGCGGGCGGCGCGGGCGGCGCGGGCGGCGCCTGGACGCTGACGAGCATCGATGCGACGAGCGCCGACGAGCGCGGGCGTGCGCTGCCCCGGCTCGCGGACTTCCCGGCCACCACCGAGGGCGGAATGCCGGCGGTCATGGTCGACGAGAACGCGTCGGGCTGGTCCGTCGTCGCCGACAGCTCGGGCAGGCTCGCGGCGCCGCCGTTCGGCACGTGGTGGGAACGCCTCGCGCACGCGTGGCACCTGCAGAGTCCGCGCCTGATGGCGATGGACGTGCCCGAGCCGCGTCCGCGCATCGTGTTCCATCGCGACGCGCGCGAACGGATCGAGGCGCTCGCGCCGTTCTTCACCGTCGGTCCCACGCTCCTGACCGCGGTGCGCGGCGACTCGCTCTATTGGGTCGCGGACCTTTTCGTCGCGAGCGACGACTATCCGCTTTCCGAAGCCGTGATGTTCGCGGGCTCGCCGCGACACTACGTGCGCAAGGCCGCGACCGCGTTCGTTCAGGCGCAGACGGGGCGCGTGACGATCGTGGCCGAGGCGCATCCGGACGTCGTGACGCAAAGCTGGATGCGACGATTCCCGTGGCTCTTCGTGTCGCACCTGGAGGTCTCCGCGGGACTCGACGCGCTGCGGCCGCCGTCGGTCGACTGGGCGACGGTGCAGGGGAACGCGCTCGCGCGAACGGGCTTCCCGCGCGACAGCATCCTGCCGCGGTCGCTCGCCCCGAACGACGACGCGGACGCGGAGGTCACCGACAACGGTCCGACCTTCTTCGCGCCGCTCGGCGACCGCGGACCGCTGGCGTGGTCGCTCGGCGTGGTGGACGCCAGCCAACGGGTGCTCGGCACGCTCGTCGCGCGAGGAGGAGACACGCCGCGCACGGAGTGGCACCGGACGCCTCCTTCGCTGCGATGGAACGAACTGCTGGAGACGCTGCAGCGCGGAGCTGACAGTGCCGGCTTCGGTCACCAGCGGCGCTACGCCCGGCGCGGCCGCGTCCAGCTCATCCCCGCGGCAACCGGGATGGCCTACGTGCAGACCTTCTACGAATGGCCTCCCGATGCGCCGCCCTCGATCGCCGGCGTCGTCGTGCTGCAGCGCGGCGAGATCAGGACCGGCGCGTCGCTGAGCGAGGCGCTCGGCGTGACCCGTCCGATCCCCGCCGGCGGAACCGCGTCGCTTCGCTCCAGGGTCGCCGCGCTGTACGACGCGATGAGCGCGGCCATGCGGCGCGGCGATTGGCGCGCGTTCGGTGACGCGTACTCCCAGCTGGGGAGACTTCTCAGATCGGCACCATAAGTTAGATTTAGAGCCATGAATCTCCACGAATATCAAGCGAAAGAAATCCTCCGCCGATTCGGCGTTGCGATTCCCCCGGGTGAGGTCGCGACCACACCTGCACAGGCCGAGGCGATCGCCACGAAGTTCGGCACCGCTGTGATGGTGAAGGCGCAGGTGCACGCCGGCGGCCGCGGGAAGGCCGGCGGCGTGAAGTTCTGCAAGACGCCCGCCGACGCGAAGGAAAAGGCCGCCGCGATCCTCGGCATGAAGATCAAGGGACTGACCGTCGAGAAAGTCCTCGTGACGGTCGCCGCCGACATCGGCAGCGAGGCCTACGTCGGCATCATCGTCGATCGCGCGTCGAAGAAGCCCGTCTTCATGGTGAGCGCCGCCGGCGGCATCGATATCGAGGAAGTTGCCGCGAAGACGCCGGAAAAGATCCGCTATCATCCCGTCGACGTGCGCTACGGCCTGCAGACGTACGAAGCGATGCAGCTCGGCTTCTTCCTGTACAGCGACGTGAAGCTGGCGCGCGCGGCGGCGAAGGTGATGCAGCAGCTGTACGCCGCGTTCATCGCGAGCGGCTGCTCGCTCGCCGAGATCAACCCGCTCGTCGTCACGCCGCAGGGCGAGATCCTCGCCGTCGACGGCAAGATGGTGATCGACGACAACGAGCTCGATCGCCGGCCGGATATCGAAGCCCTTCGCGATGAATCGAGCGAAGAGCAGAGCGAGGTCGATGCGCGCAAGCACAACCTCACGTTCATCAAGCTCGAGGGCAACGTCGGCTGCGTGGTGAACGGCGCCGGCCTCGCGATGGCCACGATGGACCTCGTGAAGTATTACGGCGGCGAGCCTGCGAATTTCCTCGATATCGGCGGATCTTCGAATCCCGAGAAAGTGGTGAATGCGCTGCGCATCATCACGGAAGATTCGAATGTGAAGGCGATCCTGTTCAATATTTTCGGCGGCATCACGCGCACCGACGACGTCGCGAACGGCATTGTGACCGCGACGAAGGCGAACCCGCTCAAGGTGCCGCTCGTCATCCGCCTCACCGGAACGAACGAAGAACTCGCGATGAAGATCCTCACCGACAACGGCTTCACCGCCTCGAAAGACATGGACGAAGCCGTTCGCCACGTCGTGGCGATCGTGAAGGGGGAGAAGGCCGCGTGAGCATCTTCATCGACAAGAACACCAAGGTGGTCGTGCAGGGAATCACGGGCCGCGATGGCTCGTTCCACACGAAGCAGATGATCGAGTACGGCACGCAGGTCGTCGCCGGCGTCACGCCGGGCAAGGGTGGCCAGAAGTTCGAGGCGGTCTCGCCGAGAGGCGAGGCTATCATGGTGCCGGTCTTCAACACCGTCGAAGACGCCGTGAAGGCGACGGGCGCGAACACCAGCGTCATCTACGTGCCGCCGCCGTTCGCTGCCGACGCCATCATGGAGGCCGCCGCGAGCGGAGTGCAGCTCGTGGTGTGCATCACCGAGGGCGTACCCGTGCTCGACATGACGCGGGTCTATCCCTTCGTGAAGGAGCGCGGCGTGCGGCTGCTCGGGGCGAATTGCCCGGGGCTCATCTCGCCGGGGCAGAGCAAGGTCGGGATCATTCCGGGCCGGATCTGCGCCGAGGGCAGCGTCGGCGTCGTGAGCCGTTCGGGCACGCTCACCTATGAGATCGTCTACCAGCTCACGCGAGCAGGGATCGGGCAGACGACGTGCGTCGGAATCGGCGGCGATCCCATCAACGGCACGAATTTCATCGACTGCCTCGCCGCGTTCGAGAAGGATCCGCAGACGAAGGCCATCGCGATGATGGGCGAGATCGGCGGCACCGACGAGCAGGAGGCCGCGGCGTACATCAAGCAGCACATGACGAAGCCCGTCGTCGGATTCATCGCCGGACAGACCGCACCGCCGGGCCGCAGGATGGGCCACGCGGGCGCGATCATTTCCGGATCGGCGGGCACGGCGGCGGAAAAGATCGAGGCGTTCGAGGCCGCCGGAGTGGGCGTCGCCAGGCGGCCGATCGATTTCGTCGACCTCATCAGGGCGCGACTCAAGTAGTCCCGCGTCTCTCCCCACTTCCCACTCCCCGCTGCAGTTCATGTCCTCCAATCGCACCCTTGCGATCATCAAGCCTGACGCGTTCGCCGGCAGCAAGGCGGGCCTCATTCTCGCGCATCTCGAGAAGGGCGGCTTCAAGCTCATCGCCTCGCGCGTGATGAAACTGACCCACGAGCAGGCCGGTGAGTTCTACGCGGTGCACAAGGGCCGGCCGTTCTATCAGGAACTCGTGGAATTCATGACGAGCGGGTACTGCATGCCGATGGTTCTCGGGCGCGATAACGCCGTTCTCGCGCTTCGCGACTCCATCGGCGCCACCGACCCCGCCGAGGCCGCCGCGGGCACCGTGCGGAAGCTCTACGCCGAGTCGAAGGGGCGTAACGCGATCCACGCGTCGGACTCCGACGAAAACGCCTTCAGGGAAGCCCGGTTCTTCTTCGCGGAAACCGACCTGATCCGCTGAGGGGCGCGACAGCTAAGTCACAGAAACACGCGGAGTTGCCCGACGCGGGTGCATCGGGTATAATTCGCAGTTATGCTGTCGTTTCCAACCCAGTCGCTTGCCGTCGCGGCAATACAGGTCAAAGGCAGTTTGGACCGCGACGATCAGGTCTGGATCGAGGGAGATGTGTGTCCCGTCGAGGACGTCCTGGTCACCGGACGGCTTTCAACGGCTGGGGCGGGGCGGTACTACTTCCATGGCAAGTTTTCCGGTGCCACGCTGGGGGAGTGCCGACGTTGCCTGGTAGAGGTCAGGACCGAGGTTGTCGGCGACGCCAACCTCATCTTCGCCGACACCGAAGCTGAAGAAGAAGGCGGCGAAGATCCCGACGTTTTCCCACTGGGCCGAGGGCGCAGCGGGGCGGAAGTCGATCTGCGTCCCGCGTTGCGTGAACAGTGGCTACTCGAAGCTCCCGCGTTCGTTCTGTGCCGCCCCGACTGCAAGGGGTTGTGTCCGACGTGCGGTGCGAACCTGAACCTCGGCGCCTGCAGCTGCGCCCAGAATACCAAAGAGTGAACAATGGCCGTTCCGAAGCGACGTACATCGAAGCGTAAGAAGCGTGCTCGCAACACGCACAACAAGGCGGCGACCACCGCCATCCAGAAGTGCACGAAATGCGGCGCACAGAAGCGTCCGCACCACGTATGCGCTGAATGCGGCTTCTACGCCGGTAAACTGCGGGTAGCGGCAAAGGAAGCCTGACCTTGGCTCGCATCGCGCTCGACGCGATGGGAGGAGATCGCGCGCCCGCGGCAACTGTCGCGGGCGCGTTGCTCGCTCTTGGCGATTTTGGATCGAAACACGTGATCCAGCTCGTCGGGCGGGAACAGGTCATTCGCGCCGAACTGCAGCGCCAGCTCGCGGGCGACTTCACAGGCCGCGCGACCGACGCCGCCCGCCTGCAGATCGTCCACGCGCCCGACGTCATCGCGATGTCGGACAAGCCGACCGTGGCGATCCGTGGAAGGCCGAAGAGCTCGATGGTCGTCGGGCTGCGCATGCAGGCCGATGGCCAGTCGGACGCGTTCGTCTCGGCCGGCAACACCGGCGCGCAGATGGCCGCGTCGATCTTCATTTTCAAGCTTCACGACGGGCTCACGCGGCCGGCCATTCCGACGCTCTTTCCGACGGCGCGCATTCCGATCGTCGTGCTCGACTCGGGCGCGAACGTTGATTGCTCGGCGGATGAGCTGGTGCAGTTCGCGCGTCTCGGCTGCGTATATGCCGAGGACGTGCTCGGCCGGAAGAACCCGAGCGTCGGCCTGCTTTCGATCGGTGAGGAGCCGGAGAAGGGGAACGCGGTGGTGAAGGAAGCGAACGCCCTGCTCGCGTCGGCGGGGCTGAACTTCCAGGGAAATGTCGAAGGCCGCGACCTGCCGATGGGTGCGAGCGATCGCGGCCCCGTGGACGTTGTCGTGTGCGACGGATTCGTCGGCAACGTGATCCTCAAGTTCTACGAATCGGTCGCACCGATGATCGTGAAGCTGATCGGCGAGCGCGGCGTGGCCCCGGAGGTGCTCGCGGGCGCGCTGGAAACCCTCGACTACGCGTCCACCGGCGGGGCGCCCCTCCTCGGCGTGCGGGGCGTGAGCATCATCGCGCACGGAAAGTCGTCGGCGACCGCGATTTGCAACGCGCTGCACGTGGCCGTGCGCACGTTCGAAACGGGGATGAGCGCGCATATCGGACAGCGGCTCGCACAGCGTGCGGCCGCGCAACAGGGGGTGATCGCGTGAAACGCCCGTGGGCAATGGTTGCCGGGACCGGCTATGCCGTCCCGAAGCGCGTGTTCCGGAACGACGAATTCGCGTCGATCGGCATCGACACGGACGACGCGTGGATTCGTGAGCGCACCGGCATCCGCGAGCGGCACATCGCGGGTCCGGGTGAGACGCTCACGTCCATTTGCACGGAGGCGGCGCACAACGCGATGGCCGCCGCCGGCGTGAGCGCCGCCGAGCTCGACATGATCATCGTCGGCACCTGCTCGCCCGACCGGCTGCTGCCCTCCGCGTCCGTCGAGTTGCAGGCGGCGCTCGGCGCGTCGCGAGCCGTGGCCTTCGACGTCGGCGCCGCGTGCAGCGGCTGGCTGTACGGCATGCAGGTCGCCGAGGCGATGATGGCCGCCGGCAGCGTCGAGACGGTCCTCGTCGTCGGCGCGGAGCTGCTGAGCCGTATCGTGAACTGGAAGGACCGCAATACCTGCGTGCTGTTCGGCGACGGCGCGGGCGCGACGATCGTGAAGCGCAGCACCAAGCAGCGCGGCATCCTCGCGAGCTACATGCGCAGCGATGGCACGCTCGCGGACCTGCTCGATCGTCCCAAGGGCGGCGCCGCATACCCGATGACGGCGGAGATCCTCGCCGAGGGTTCACACCTCGTGCACATGCGGGGGCGCGAGGTGTTCAAGAACGCCGTGCGATCGATGGCGGACGCGTGCGATCGCGCGCTCGACCTCGCAAAGCTCTCGTCGAGCGACATCGACCTGCTCATCCCGCATCAGGCGAACGTCCGCATCATCGAGGCCACCGCCAAGCACGCGAACGTGCCGATGGAAAAAGTGTTCGTGAACGTGGACCGGTTCGGCAACACGTCCGCGGCGTCGATCCCGATCGCGCTCGATGAAGCCATCGCGCAGGGACGCGTGAAGGACGGAACCATCGTGATGTTCGTCGCCTTCGGCGCCGGCTTCACCTGGGGCAGCATGGTAGTGCGATTCTAGCCGTTGGCCATTTACGAATAACCAACGACCAACGACCGATTACCCGTTTGGAAATTCTCCTGTTGTTTCCCGGCCAGGGCTCGCAAAAGCCCGGCATGTGCAAGGATGTCGCCGAGGCTTTCCCCGCCGCCCGGGACGTCTGGAATCGTGCCGACTCCGCACTTGGAACGAAGCTCAGTACGCTCGCGTTCGAAGGTCCGGCCGAGGAACTGACGCAGACCCACAACGCGCAGCCCGCGTTGCTCGCTCATGGAGCGGCCGTCTGGGCGGTCACCAAGGAGAAGATCGCACCGCACGTGCGCGCCGCCGCGGGCCACTCGCTGGGTGAACTCACCGCATATCACACCGCCGGCGCGCTCACGCTCGAGGACGCCGTGCGTCTCGTGCGCAGGCGCGGCGAACTCATGTACGAAACGGGCACGAGCCGCCCCGGTGCGATGGCCGCGATCCTCGGCGAGATGCAGCGGCCGATCGAAGACATCTGCCGGGAAGCCAGTGCAGCCGGCGAAGTCGTCCCGGCGAATTACAACGCGCTCGAGCAGGTGGTCGTGTCGGGCGAGGTGGCAGGAGTCGAACGGGCGATGGAACTCGCGAAGGCCGCCGGCGCCAGGCGCGCGGTGCGGCTCGGCGTGAGC
>Ga0209014_10000299_pt1 | contig 28470 bp, 29 predicted proteins | sample BarGraNGADG00212_FD_184491 | JGI IMG/M metagenome (GOLD analysis project Ga0209014, IMG submission 184491) | Arctic peat soil microbial communities from Barrow, Alaska - Barrow Graham LP Ref core NGADG0002-212 (SPAdes) (version 2) | ecosystem: Environmental > Terrestrial > Soil > Wetlands >...
GTCACCGGCGTCACCGGCGCGTTGCCCACGACCGGCATCAGCCGGTACCGACTCGTCTCCAGCGGCTCCGGCCTAGCCCTGCAGAAGCTGTCCGGCTCCGCCTGGACCACCGTCAAGACCGGCCTGCCCGCGCGAGCGGACTTCGCCACGACGGGCAACGTCGTCCGCGTCTACCTGACCGACGGCACCAGCGCCGACTACCGCGGCACAGTGGGCGCCGTCCGCAACGGCACCGGGCAGATCACGGTGAACCGGCTCGCCCTCGACAGCTACACGCAGGGTGTCGTGCCCCGTGAATCGCCCTCGTACTGGGCCGCGGCCGCGCTGCAGGCGCAGGCGGTCGCGGCGCGCTCGTACGGCCGAAACGCCGCCGAGAGTCACGCATCGTCGGCGTACGACATCTGCGACACGGGCAGCTGCCAGGTATACGGCGGTCTCGCTCGCTACAGCGCGACCGGCGCGCGTCTCTACGGCGAAGAAGCGAGCACCAACTCGGCCGTGTCGAGCACCTCGAACCACGTTCTGCAGTACGGCGGCAAGACGATCTTCGCCCAGTTCTCGGCATCCGACGGCGGCTGGACGGCCGACGGCGGCTACCCGTACCTGGTCGCCGAAGCCGACCCGCACGACGACGTGGCCTCCGGCGACCCCTACCTGAACTGGACGAGGTCGGTATCGGTCTCGAGCATCGCGAGCTACTACGGGCTGCGACAGGTGACCCAGATCCAGATCACCGCGCGTGACGGTCACGGACAGTGGGGTGGACGCGTGCTGTCCGGCATCGTGGTCGGCACCGACAGCGCCGGGCACGCGCAGCAGGTGTCGACAACCGGCTTCGGGCTGCAGGCGGCGCTGGGTGCGCCGACCAACTGGTTCGACGTCCAGAGCAGCGCCTCCGCCGTTGCACCGGGCGGATCGGCTGTCGCGACGACGTCCTCGTCCGTCGCGTTCTTCTACCGCACATCGACGGGCAACCTCGCCGAGCGGACGTACCAGAGTCCCGGCGGATGGGGTGCGGCCGTCGACGTCGGCGCGCCGGCCGGCGGGCTCAGCGGCGTACTCGACGGGGATCCCGACGCTGCTTCCTGGGGCGCGGGACACCTCGACCTGGCGGTACGCGACGCGGCGGGGCACCTCGCGATCCGCACCTACGGACCCGATGTGGGCTGGTTGTCGTGGCGGACGTATCCCCAGGTGCTGGGATCCAGTCCGTCCGCGGTGAGCGCCGGGGTGGGCTCGCTCGACATCTTCTATCTCAGCTCGGGCTACCGGATCTTCGGCATGCGCTGGACGCAGGGCGCGGGATGGACGTCGGCGGGGCCGCTTCCGGGCGTGACGAACGCGGCCTCGGGTCCGGACTCCATGGCAGTTGCGTCCACCGGGCGTACGACGGTGGTGTACATCGGCCGTGACAAGCAGCTGTGGATGCTGACCCGCTCGGGCGCGGGCGTGTGGTCGACACCGACCGTGGTCGGCGGGCCCCTTCCGTCCCCGCCGTCAGGGCGTGATCCGAGCGTCGGTGACACCGGCTCCGGCGCGCCAGGGGTCTTCTACACCGCCGCGAACGGCACCATCTACCACGCGTCGCTCAACAACGCGACGACGAACTCGTGGAGTAGCTGGTACGCGGTGCCCGGGTCGTTCCCGGCGGTCAGCGCGCCAGACGTCGACAACATCGGCACCCACGTCGACGTCATCGCCAACCGCAACGGCGACATCGCAACGACGGCGTGGACCCAGGGCTCGGGCTGGCGACCCTGGTCGTCACTGTCGTGTGGGTGCTGACGCCGACCTGGGCGCCGGGCCCGAGACGCCAGTAGGGTCGTGCCCGTGCGGGTGTCTGTCGTAGCCGAGCAGCTGCTCGCGCCGGTCCCGGGCGGCACCGGGCGATACACCTCCGAACTCGTCGCGGGGCTGATTCGTACGGCCGGCCCCGATGATCTGGTAACCACCTGGGTCGCCTGGCATCGTGACGCCGAACGCGCCCGCATCCGCGGGTCGTCAGGCCCTCGCCGGCTCCCACTCCCGCGCCGAGCGCTGGCCGAGGCATGGGCACTCGGCGCTGGCCCCGCTCCCGGCGGCGAACTCGTCCATGCACCGACACTTCTCGTGCCGCCGCGTCGATCCAGGCCCCTGGTCGTCACGATTCACGACGCGGTGCCCTGGACACATCCGCAGACCCTTACCGCGCGCGGGGTGCGATGGCACCGTCGGATGGCCGCGATCGCGGCACGCCATGCCGACGCGGTGACAGTGCCTACCGAAGCAGTGGGCGACGAGCTCACGCACGCGTTGCCGCAGCTGTCCGCCTCGCGGATCCACGTGCTCGGCGCCGGCGTCACGCGAGCGCTCGTCGACGATCCGAGCGCGCAGCGACGCGCGGACGTACGTCGAAGGCTCGACCTGCCAGAGCGGTACGTGATCACCCTGGCAACGCTCGAACCGCGCAAGGGCCTCGACGTGCTCGTCAGCGCCCTGGCCGCTATGGGCGAGGGCGCACCGCCGCTGCTGGCTGTCGGCCAACTCGGCTGGGGCGGCGTCGAACTCGACTCGGTGGCGCGTGATGCTGGGCTTCCCGCCGGCGCGGCCCGGGCATTGGGGCATGTCGACGACGCCGACCTCGCCGTCGTGCTCCGAGAAGCCGAGGCCCTTGTCGCCCCGAGCCGGGCCGAAGGCTTCGGACTGCCGCTGATAGAGGCGATGGCCGTGGGCACGCCCGTCATCTGCTCAGACATTCCAGCGTTCCGCGAGGTGGCCGCTGACGCCGCTCTCCTCGTTCCGGTCGGCGACCCTGGTGCGCTCGCCGCGGCCATGGGCCGTCTCACTGGCGATGCGGGTCTTCGGGCACGACTGGTCGCTGCCGGCCTGTCGCGTGCGGCCGGCTTCGATTGGGACCGTGTCGCGCGACGCGCTTGGCAGCTGTACCGCGACCTCGCCGGGTGATACGCGTCGCTAGACTTGGGATTCACCGTCGACCCAAGTCTGGAGCCCGCTGGCGTGGTGCGAGTCCTGCTCGACGCCACTGCTGTTCCGGCCGATCGCCGTGGCGTGGGTCGCTACGTCGACAACCTCGTTCCGGCCCTGGTCCGCCTGGGCGTCGACATCCGGATCGCCTGCCGGGCCGACGACGTGCGCCACTACGCCGAACTCAGCGACACCGAGCCGTATGCCGCGCCCGCGATGGCGGACCGACCCGCGACGAGGCTCGTGTGGGAGCAGGTCGATCTGCCCCGGCTTGTCCGCGCCGCCGATCCCGAGGTCGTGCACTCGCCGCATTACACGACCCCGCTTGCGGTCCGGCGGCCGCGCGTCGTCACCGTGCACGACGCGACCTTCTTCACCGACCCCCAGGTGCACACGACGGTGAAGGGGCCGTTCTTTCGCGCTGCCACCCGGATCGCGCTGCGTGGCGCTTCGGGTTGCATCGTCCCGTCGCAGGCCACGGCAGATGAGCTGGTGCGGGTGGCGGCCGCCGATCGCCGGCGGCTCTACGTCGCTCACCTCGGCGTCGACACCGAGGTGTTCGCGCCGCCCTCCCAGGCTGCGGTCGACTCCGTCCGCCACCTTCTCGGGCTGGACTCCGGCACTCAGTACATCGCGTTCCTCGGCACCCATGAACCCCGCAAGAACCTGCCCGAGCTGATTCGCGCGTGGGTCGACGTGTGCACGCGTGTTGCCGCCGCGCCGGCACTCGTACTGGCCGGGGGATCGGGATGGGACGACGAGCTGACGGCCGCGATCTCGACGGTGCCGGCCCATCTGCGTCTGATCAGGCCCGGTTATCTGCCGATCGATCAGCTCGCCGGGCTGCTCGGTGGCGCCGCGGTGGTCGCGTATCCGAGCCTCGGCGAGGGGTTCGGGTTGCCGGTACTCGAGGCGATGGCATGCGGCGCTCCCGTGCTCACGACCCGGCGGCTGGCGTTGCCCGAGGTCGGGGGCGACGCCGTCGAGTACACCGAGCCGGACCGGGCCTCGATCGCCGAAGCGCTGTCGCGCCTGCTCGGGGATCCGGGACGTCGCGCCGAGCTTCGGGCGCGCGGACTGAGCAGAGCCGCTGAGTTCACCTGGGAGGCGTGCGCCCTGGCTCACCTGCCCGCCTACGAGCAGGCGATCGCCGGAGCGCGCCCGGCGTCGGGCAGGCTCGGATGAGCGCGCCCGACGATCCGGTGGCGGTCGTCGTCGTCACCTACTCGCCCGGCGCTGCACTCGGCGAGTTCCTGGACAGCGTCGGCGCCGCCACCGTGCGCCCGCTCGACATCGTCCTGGCCGACAACGGGTCGACTGATGGATCCCTCGATGCGGCTGTCCAGCGTCCCGGCGTCCGCGTCGTTCCGATGAACGGCAACCTCGGTTACGGAGGGGCGGCCAATCTCGGTGTGCGGGCGACCACCGCCGAGTTCGTCGTCGTCGCGAATCCCGACATCGTGTGGCAGCCTGGCTCGCTCGATCAGCTGCTCGCCGCCTCGCGGCGATGGTCGACGGGCGCGTCGTTCGGACCACTCATCCGCACCCCGCAGAACACCATCTACCCCTCGGCGCGCGCTCTGCCGTCGCTCGGGCGCGGCATCGGCCACGCGTTGTTCGGCTGGTGGTGGCCGTCCAATCCGTGGACCGCGGCGTACCGCGTCGAGCGGGAGGTTCCACGCGAGCGCACGGCGGGCTGGCTGTCGGGGTCCTGCCTTCTGCTGCGCCGCGATGCGTTCGACGCGGTAGGCGGTTTCGATCCCGGCTACTTCATGTATTTCGAGGACCTCGACCTCGGCGAGCGGTTGGGCAAGGCGGGCTGGCAGAACGTCTATGTGCCGTCGGCGGAGGTGCTGCACGTCGGCGGGCACGCCACATCCCGCGACGCCACGCGAATGGCCGCCGAACACCACCGCAGCGCATGGCGCTACCTTTCGCGCAGGTACTCGGCGTGGTACTGGTTTCCGGTGCGGTTGGCGCTGCGCGGTGGCTTGGGTTTGCGTTCGGTGTTGGCTCAGTGGGTGCCCAGCGTCGCGGAGGGCGCGCAGCCGCAACAGCGTGGCGAGCCGCGATGACGCATCCGGTGGAGCGGGTCGGAGATGCGCGAGGGAGCTTGCGATGAGCTCCACTGACGCGGTGATCCTCGTCGGCGGCATGGGCACCCGCTTGCGTCCGCTCACGCTGTCGGCGCCCAAGCCGATGTTGCCGACGGCGGGTGTGCCGTTCCTGACGCACCTCGTCACCCGCATTCGCGACGCCGGCGTCGACCACATCGTCCTCGGCACGTCGTATCGCGCCGAGGTCTTCGAGTCCTACTTCGGCGACGGGTCGGCGTTCGGGGTCGACCTGGAGTACGTCACCGAGACCGAGCCGTTGGGTACGGGTGGCGGCATCCGCAACGTCGCCGACGCGCTGCGTGGCGACACCGTGTTGATCTTCAACGGCGACGTGCTCTCGGGTGTCGACCTGAGGGGGTTGCTGGCCACTCACGCAGACACCGGAGCCGACGTCACCTTGTACCTCACGAAGGTCGAGCACCCCAGAGCCTTCGGATGCGTGCCGACCGACGCCGACGGCTGGGTGACCGCGTTCCTCGAGAAAGACCCGAATCCGCTCACCGATCAGATCAACGCGGGCACGTACGTGTTCTCTCGAGCCGTCGTCGACTCGATTCCCGCCGGCCGCGCTGTGTCTGTCGAGCGTGAGACGTTCCCCGGTCTGCTCGCGGCGGGCTCGCGCGTCGCCGGCCACGTCGACGAGACGTACTGGCGAGACCTCGGCACTCCGTCCGACTTCGTCGCGGGCTCGGCAGATCTCGTGCTGGGGCTTGCGCCGTCTTCAGCGCTGCCCGGACCTACCGGACCCGCCCTGGTGCTCCCGCACGCGTCCGTCGACGCCACCGCCGTGCTGTCCGGCGGCACGACCGTGGGAATGCGGTGCCATGTCGGCGCCGACGCCCAGGTCGATGGATCCGTGCTGTTCGACGACGCGTCGGTAGCCGCAGGCGCGATCGTCCGTCGATCTGTGGTGGGATTCGGCGCGCATGTCGGCCCGGGCGCACTCATCGAAGACGCCGTGATCGGGGACCGAGCCTCGATCGGTGCGAGGGTCGAACTTCGCGGCGGCGCACGCGTCTGGCCAGATGTCACGCTGCCCGACGGAGCCATCCGCTTCTCGTCCGACCTATGACGTGCTGAGCGTGCGGGAGCGGGTGTGGGACGCGGGTCGCCCCGTCGACGTGACGGGCACGCTGGCACCGCTGCGGCGCGGAGCCGGAGACCCGGCGCATCGCGTCGATGCGGCCGGCACGTTCTGGTGGGCCTGCGCCACGCCCGGGGGCGATGGCGCGCTCGCGTTGAGTGCGGCGAGTCGCACCTGCGTCACCGCGCGGGCTTGGGGCGATGGCGCGCAGTGGCTGCTGGACCGCGTCCCGCACTTGCTGGGTGCCGACGACAGCTGGTCCTCCCTGGACCTCGCCGGACACCCGCTGTTGCGCGAGGTGCTGCGCAGGCGGCCGGGCCTCCGGTTGCCGGCCACCGGACTCGTGCTCGACGCCCTGGTGCCCGCGGTACTTGAGCAACGCGTCACCGGCGGCGACGCCCGCCGCGCATGGCGCCACCTGCTTCGCCGTTTCGGCACACCGGCGCCGGGACCCGCAGTCGCCGCCGGAATGCACGTGCCGCCCTCACCTCGGGCGTTGCTCGACATCCCCTCGTGGAGCTGGCACCAGCTGGGCGTCGATGCGCGGCGGCAACAGGCGGTCCGCGCGGCGGCGACGGTCGCCGGCCGGCTGGAGGAGTGTTCCGCAATGGAGTCGTCGGCAGCGATCGCTCGCCTGCGGGTCGTTCCTGGCGTGGGCGCGTGGACGGCCGCCGAGACCGTGCAGCGTGCCCTCGGAGACCCGGACGCGGTCAGCGTCGGCGATTATCACCTCAAGGACTTGGTCGTGCATTTCTTCACCGGGAGGCCGCGCGGTGACGACGACGAGATGCTTCGGCTCCTCGAGCCGTGGACCGGCCACCGCCAGCGCGTCGTCCGGCTGATCGAGGTCTCAGGTGTCGGCAAGCCGCGCTTCGGGCCGCGGTTTGCCCCGGTCGACATCCGCGCGATCTGAGTGACCGATCACCTTTTCCCCGCTACCGCCCGGCTGCACCCCCGGTAAGCGGTCACCCGTGGGGAAGACCTGATCCACTACAGCGCGGCGAGCACGGCGGCGGCGAGGGCCGGCCAGGCGCTGCGTGCCCACGCATCGAACCCTCGATCGGTGAGGGCGATCACGCCGACGCCGACCGCAGGGTCGATCCAGAACATCGTGCCGCTCTGACCGAAGTGCCCGAACGTCGCTCGGGAGTTCGCCGGGCCGGTCCAGTGCGGACTCTTGGCACCGCGTATCTCGAAGCCGAGGCCCCAGTCGTTCGGATCCTGGGGCCCGAAACCTGGCAGCACACCGCGCAGGCCCGGGTACTGCACCGCGGTCGCCTCCGCCAGCGTCGACGGATGCAGAAAGCCTCCCGGCGACAAAATGCGCTGGACGACGACGGACAGGTCACCCACTGTCGAGATCCCATCGCGCGCGGGCGAGCCCGGCAGGCAGGTGCGTGCCAGGCCCAGCGGCCGGACCAGTCCCTCGTCGAAGTACGAGGCGAACGGCATGCCGACCGCCGCCTCGGTGATCGACGCGGCCAGCTCGATACCGACGTTCGAGTAGACGCGCCGCACAGCCGGCGCGAAGGAGCGTAAGGGGCGTTCGGGGGCCAGCCCCGAGGCGTGCGCGAGCAGATGACGGACGGTGGCGCCCGGTATCAGAGCCTCGTCGGCGGGCTGCGCGAGATCGATGGCTTCTTCCTCGACAGCGACGAGCATCGCGAGCACTGCGAGTGGCTTCGTCACCGACGCGAGCGCGAACTCGTGCTCGATCGGCCCCCTCGCGGCGATGACACCGTCCGACCCGACGACCGCCGCCGCAACGGTGGGCACCGGCCAGGAGTCGATGGCGCAGAGCACGTTCTCGAGCCGAGCCGACACCTGCGGCGACATCAGCCGCCCAGCCGGGCGCGAGCCGTCTCGAGCAGCCGCGGGAGCTCGGGAGATATCCCTTCGGGCAGGGCGTCCCAGGCGAACCACTGCAGGTCCAGGGACTCGTCAGATCGCACAGGCTCGGCGCCTACGGGTGCGATGGCGAGGAACCGGACGTCGAAGTGGCGCGTCGGAATGCCGAGCGAACAGGTGATGGGGTGGACGTCCAGGCCGAGGGGAGCGGGGTCGAAGGAGAGAGCGCCGATGCCGCTCTCTTCACGTGCCTCACGAGAGGCGGCATCGAGCAGGGTGTGATCGCCTGGCTCGCAGTGCCCGCCGACCTGCACCCACATTCCCGCCCGCGGATGCAACGTGAGCAGGACCAGCCGGCGCGAAGGTTCGATCACGAGTGCGCTCGCGGTCAGGTGACCTGGCGCGCAGGAGCGCCACATGGCATCTGGCCGCGCCGACAGGAAGCCCAGGAATCCTTGCCGGATGGCCGCTTCGACGTCGGTCGTCGGCACGTATGCCCCGACGACTGCCGTCGCATCGTCGTGCAGCGCCGGTGGCTTCTCGGTCGCCCAGCCGACGTCCTCGCGGCCCACCGCCATCGCCTCGGCCGTGCCGAGCCGGAACAGGTCCTCTTCGGACCCACGGATGAGCGCGCGGCTGCCCAGACCGTCGTCGTCGAGCTTGCCGTCGCGTGCCAGACCTCGGACGATCGCCACCGGGACGCCACTCAGCTTGCCCTTCACGAGGTCGCCGGCTGCCGCGAGCTCGTCGGCGATGGCAACCTGCGTGGCAGCGAGGACATTGCCGTGAGCGTCGGCACGTCCACGCGGATCGGTGAGGGCGGTGATACCGGCGACGCCGATTGCGGTGTCGGTGATTCCGGCCCGCCACGGCCGCCCCATCGAGTCGCTGAGGATGACGGCGACGTCCACGCCGAGTCGTTCCCGCAGGCTCTCGCGCAGCAGGTCGGCGGAGGTGTCGGGGTCGAGTGGCAGCAGAGCGATCTCGTTGCGCGCGACGTTCGACTCGTCGACCCCGGCCGACGCCAGCACGAGGCCATGCCGGGTTTCGACGATGCGCAGCTCGTCACGTTCGGCGACGACACGCACGGTCTCAGCCTCGACCGCATTGCGTCGAGCCTCCTCGCGCGTGTCCGGGTCAGCGGTGTCCAGCGAGATCAGCCGGCCCTCGACCTTGGAGACGGCTTTCGACGTCACGACGAGGATGTCGCCGTCTTGAAGTGGTGGGGCGTGCTCGGCGATGAGATCGGCCAGATCGTCTCCGGGTCGCAGCTCGCCGATTCCGAGCACCGGCAGGATCTCGACGCGCGGCGCCGCGTGGTCGCCGGGCGTCACCGGGCGAGCTCCAGGGCGGCGCGGACCATCGCGGCCGTCGCGTCGTCGTCTCGCATGAGCAACGGCACGGACCGCACCTCGACGCCAGGGATGTCGGCGGTGTCGGAGTCATGGACGAGCCAGCCGTCGAGCAGGCCTCCGTTCTTGCGCGCGCCGTAGTGGCGGCCGACGCCCTGGGCGGTGACTTCGACGCCGATCGCAGGCAGGCAGGCGTCGGCCATGCCACGCACCGGCGCACCGGCGATGATCGGCGACAGCCCGATGACCGGTGCCGGGCCATTCGTGATGGCGTCGCGAACTCCGTCGACGCCGAGGATGGTGCCGATACTGACCACCGGATTGCTCGGCGCGAGGAGCACGACGTCGGCCGCGCTGATCGCTTCGAGGACGCCCGGCGCCGGCGCCGCGTCGTCGACACCGACCTGCACGAAGGCAAGGGGCGGCAGCGCGGCGCGGTGCCTGATCCACCACTCCTGGAAGTGGATCGCCTTGCGCGGTGCCGCTGCGATGTCGGGGTCGAGGTCGGGAGTCTCGAGTTCGACGACGACGTGGGTCTCGCACCGGTCGTCGGTCATGGGGAGCAGGCGAACGCCCGGCTGCCAGCGTTCGCAGAGGGCGGCGGTGACGTCGCTGAGCGCAAATCCGGCGTCGAGCATCCGGGTGCGCACGAGGTGGGTGGCGATGTCGAGATCGCCGAGTCCGAACCAGCTGGGCTCGGCGCCGTAGGCGGCGAACTCGTCCATGATGCGCCAGGACTCGTTGGCGCGGCCCCACCCGCGCTCGCTGTCGTCGGCACCGCCGAGCGTGTACATGACGCTGTCGAGGTCTGGGCAGATCCGCAGCCCGTGCAAGGTGACGTCGTCGCCGGTGTTCACCACCGCGGTGAGGTCGTCGCCGCCGCACGCGGCTCGTACGCCACGCAGGAACTTCGCGCCACCGACTCCGCCGGCCAGGACCGTGATTCGCACCTGTCGAACCTACGCGACGGGGTCGAGGTCTGCTCCGGCGCGCCGTTCGCGCAGCAGGGCGCCGACCTGGTGCATGGTCACCTCGCGCGCACCGAGTGCGACCGCCCGGGGGCGAAGGTGGGCCGGAAGGTCGTGATGCCAACGCCACGGATGGTCCTGGAAGAACCGGCGAGGTATGCCCAGTGCGTCGGCCATCGCGTGCAGCTCTGCCCGGGTGTCGGCAAGCAGGTGGCAGAACTCGGAGTAGCGCAGGCCCTTGCCTGGGTACGAGCGGACGGTGTCGACGTAGCAGGTCATGACGTCGTCCGACGTTACCCGGACGTTCTCATGCTCGGGTAGCGCGGTTCCGGGCGATCGGTCAGCGTTTGGCCGCGACCAGCAGGCCGTCACTGACCGGAAGCAGAGCGGGGATCAGCCGGGCGTCGGCGCGGACCGTGCGACCGAGGTCACGGACCGCCGTCGTTTCTGCGTCCCGCTGCGTGAGGTCGGCCACGCGGTCGTGCCACAGGGCGTTGTCGAACGCCATCACGCCGCCCTTTCGCAACATCCGGAACGCGTGTTCGAAGTAGACGCCGTACGCGGTCTTGTCGGCGTCGATGAAGACGAGGTCATACGTCTCGTCGCGCATGCGGGGCAGGACGTCGGGAGCGGACCCGTTGATCAGGCGGTAGCGGGTGCTGGGGATGTCGGCTTCGGTGAACGCGTCACGGGCGGCGCGCTGGTGCTCGCCTTCGATGTCGATGCTGATGAACTGGCCGCCTTCAGCCATGCCGTCCATGAGGTACAGGCCGGACACGCCCGCTCCGGTGCCGACCTCGACGACGTTTCGCGCTCCGGTGGCGGCGGCGAGTACGCGCAGCGTCGCGCCGCCCGCGGGGCCGATCGGGACGCAACCGAGTTCACGGGCGCGCTCGCGCGCGGCCAGGACGATGTCGTCTTCGGGCAGGTAGGACTCCGCGAAGGACAGGCTCGTCTCGTTCAGCATCGCGTCAGCCATGACGACAGGCTAGAGCTTCGCGGGCCCGGGGGTCAGGTACCGCGCCGGGTCGCGTTGCGTCCATACGCCGATCCCCGTGATCAATCACGACGATCCCCGTGATCAACAGCAGATATTGGCTGCCATAGCCGCCGAAATCTGCTGTTGATCACAGGTGCGGGGGCTGGGGTGCGTGGATGACGGGTGCGTGGGGGGTGAGCTCAGCCGTGGAGGACGTAACGACCCGGTTGTGCCGTCGTGATCAGCGTCCAACCGTTCCCGTCGTCCGCAACCTTGACGGCCGGCCCCCCGGCCTGCGGGTCGGCGACGAGGAATCGTGACCAGCGCACCCGGACCGGGAGCGTCCCCGGTTGAGGAATGTCGATGACGAGATAGGACTGGTAGGCGTCGACGATGCGGGCGGGCGCAGGAACGATCGGCGTCGGGTCGGTGACCCGGTAGAGGGTCCAGTTCGCGTCGTTCCACACCCGCTTCAGGTACGGCAGGTTGGCGGTGGACACCAGCGCGAATTCCGGATTGGGATGCAGGACTGCCTTGCCGATGGCCACGAAGCCGACGGCGTTGTTGTCGAGCCAGATCTTGTAGCTGACCGCGTCGAGCGTGTTCTGCGACAGCAGCACGGCGTTGAGCGCATTGTCCGCCTGGGTCTCGTACCCTCGCGCCAGCATCGCGTGGTCGAGCAGCGCGAACGAGGCGGTGTGAGTGCCGTCCGGAACCGCCTCGAGCCGGTAGCTGGTCAGGTCGTGGAGCGTGTCGAGCTCGTGCGTGAGTGCGGTGTAGTACGACGTCGACGACATCGGCTGACTGGCCACCGTGAGGTCCTGGATCGTTCCCATGACCCCGGCGAACAGGGCGAGGACGCAGGCGAGGACGGTGACCGGAACGCGTCGTCGAGAGGTGGCAATGACCGCTACCGGCAGGCAGATCCACACGAGCCGCTGAAAGTTCGAGCCCATCCCGTTCGGCACCGCGACGAGCAGCGGACACGCCACGATCGAGATCGCGATCACGGACGTGAGGAACTTCGGCGGCCGCGCCAGCAAGAACAGCGACAGCGCGAGCGCCGTGACGACAGCCTGCCTGCCGGTGAAGCCCTCGGGTCCGGGCGAGCCGAAGATGAACAGTACGACGAGCAGGCTCAGCCCCGACGTGAGCATCGTCGTCGCGCTGACCAGTCGATGGCTCTGGACATGGATGGTCACGCCGACCAGTCCCAGCAGGAGGAACGCCCCGGACACCGGAGAGGCCAGCACTGCGAGCACCGTCCACGCCGCGGCAACGAGCACGCGTCGATCACGCACGGCGATCAGCGCGGCGACCGACAGCGCGGTACCGAGAGAGAAGGGGATGCGCCCGCTCCACAGGTCGAAACCTGCCGCGATGGTCGCCGCCCACGTAGCCGCGAGCGGATGGCTGGTGTCGCGTACCAGTCGCCAGCACAGCGGAGTGGTCGCGACGGTTGCCAGCGCGCCGAGCAGGGTCGCGCCGATCAGGCTGGACAGGTACGGCGTGAGCACCGAATAGGTGCCGGGGACGGCGCCGCCGCCGAACCACGAGAACCAGTACGTCAGGCCCACTCCGTGGCCGGCCGCGGACTGCCGGGCACGTGCGGCCCACAGGTCGCCCACCTGCGGATCGGCGAGCACGAAGGCGACAGCCCCGCCGAGCGCGACGAGGATCGGATAACGGACTGGCGATCTCCACCGCGCCGCGCGCGCGCTCGGTTGCCGTGCTTGGTCTGTGACAACCAGTTCGGCAACCGCAGTCATAGCCGCCTTCTCGCCGAGGTCCGCAGGACGCCTCTCGAGCTGAGATTAGTCACGTCATCCTGTCGGATGGCGCACAGGCGACGAAGCGGCTCTTCCGAAACCCTTAGCCGACGATGACGAGGCAGGCCGCCGCGGGCAGTTGTCAGGCGTGCGGATCAGCTCGACGGGGACGGCGCGGCCGCCTCCGCCGCGGTCTTCAGCGCCGCAAGCGTGTCGCGAATGCCGGCGAGATTGTGGGCGGCTCGATCCGTGACCCCGGTGGCAGGGCCGCCGAGCACCTTCATCAAGACCCCACGGTGGTCGGTCGTCGACTCGGTCAGCCGGCATCCGTGTTCGGTCGGTGTGATCGTGTAGGACCACTCCGAGACCTGCAGGCCGAACGAGGTCACGCGGAAAGCGAACTCCCGTCCGGGCTCGACTCGGCTCACGACGCACGATGTCGACCACCGACGCAGCCCGTTGCGGTTGGTGCCCGTGAATCGTGCCCCGACCGTCGGGGTCGTCGTCGGCGTCCGCCACCGTGCGGACTTCAGTTCGGGGCTCCATTGCGGCATTCGAGGCACGTCGCTGATCAGGCTCCAGACGACCTCGGGCGATGCTGCGATTGCGATCGAGTCCTGCACCGGTTCAGACATGTCCATGAGTATGACGGCGACGAGTCGCAGGCACCTTTCGACGTCCGTTTTCCTTCGATTGCGGATAGGTTTGCGCCACCAGCAGTAGGAGCGGAACGAGGAGGCCGAGGATGCCCGCACGCTCGTTCGACTACGTGATCATCGGGGCGGGCTCGGCAGGCTGCGTCCTGGCCAACAGGCTGAGCGCCGATCCGAACGTCCAGGTGGCACTGGTCGAAGCCGGGCCACGGGACCGAAAGCTCGAGATCAAGCTGCCGGCGGCGTTCCCGAAGCTGTTCCACACGAAGTACGACTGGGATCTGTTCACGACGTCACAGCCGGAGTTGAAGGCTCGCGAGCTGTACTGGCCCAGGGGCAAGACGCTGGGGGGCTCGTCGTCGCTCAACGCGCAGATGTGGGTTCGCGGAGCCAAGGTCGACTACGACGGATGGGATTCGGTGGCACCGGGCTGGTCGTTCGAGGCCGTGTTGCCGTTCTTCAAGCGCAGCGAGCATCGCAACGGGACAAATGCCGGCGCGGTGTACGGCACGGACGGTCCGCTGTGGATCGAGGAGTTGCGCGACCCGAACCCGCTGCGCGCCGCCTTCCTCGACGCGTGCGGCGAGCTCGGCTACACGCGGCTGGACGAGCTGAACGATCCCGGCATCGACGGCTACGCACCGACACCTGTCACGCAGCGTCGTGGCCGCCGGTGGAGTGCTGCCGACGGCTACCTTCGTCCGGCTGTCAAGCGCCCCAACCTCACGGTGTTCCTCGAGTGCACGGCGCAGCGACTGCTGTTCGACGGCACTCGGGTGACCGGCGTCGAGTTCCTCGACAAGGCGCAGCGCCGCGGGCAGCTCGACGCTCGCCGTGAGGTGTTGTTGAGCGCCGGCGCGATCCACTCACCGCATCTGCTGCAGTTGTCAGGTATCGGCGCCGGCGACGCCCTTCGTGGCGCGGGCATCGAGCCGCGCGTCGAACTCGCGGCGGTCGGACAGAATCTGCAGGACCACCTATCGGTCCCGGTGATCATGTTCTCGCGCGAGAACGTGACGCTCGTAGACGCCGAGAAGCCGATCAACCTCGTCAAGTTCCTGCTCCAGCGCAAGGGAATGTTGACCTCGAACGTCGGTGAGGGCGTGGCGTTCATCCGCTCCGCCCCGAGCCTCGATCACCCGGACCTCGAGCTCATCTTCGCGCCGGTGCCCTTCATCAAGCACGGCGAGGTCGAGCCTCCTGGACACGGCGTGACGGTTGGCGTCGTGTTGCTGCAGCCGCAGAGCCGAGGGACGGTGACGACGCGTTCACCGGACCCGGCCGTGGCACCGATCATCGACGCGGGTTACCTGACTGCGCCGGCTGATCTCGAACGGCTGGTCGCGGGCGTCGCGCAGAGCCAGACACTGCTGGCGACGTCGGCGCTCGGCCGGCACGTGACTCGCCCGATGATGCCGGGACCGGACGAGAACGATCTCGCCGAGTACGTGCGGGCGAACGCCGAGACGCTCTATCACCCAGCCGGGACGTGTCGCATGGGCGCTGACGACGACTCGGTGGTCGATCCTGAACTGCGCGTACGGGGCGTCGACGGTCTGCGGGTGGTGGACGCTTCGGTGATGCCGACGATCATCCGAGGCCATACCCACGCGCCGACCGTGATGATCGCCGAGCGAGCCGCGGAGCTGATCCTTCGGTAGGACGCGTTCGTCCATCTCGGGAACGAATAGAACACGTTTCAGTTTTAGTGTTGTCATCGGTACCGGCAGCGTGCCACGATCCGGCTATGGGACGGGCGTTCATCGCAGAGCACATAGCCGCAGTGCCGATGTTCTGTGCGTGCACGCGACGGGAGCTGCACGCGATCTCACGCCTGGCCACCGAAGTCGAGGTGCCCGAAGGAAAGACGCTCACGACCGAGGGCGAACCCGGGCACGAGTTCATGATCGTCATCTCGGGGACTGCGGTCGCGACGAAGAACGGCCAGCAGGTGGCCACGTTCGGCCCGGGTGACTTCTTCGGCGAGATCGCATTGCTCGATCCGGGACTGCGTACGGCCACAGTGGTCGCCCAGACGCCGATGTCGTTGGCGGTGGTGGGTCAGCGAGAGTTCGGTGAGATTCTCGACGAGGTTCCGACGCTGGCGCACAAGGTGATGCGTGGACTCGCCCACCGGCTTCGTGAGGTCGACCAGGTCGAGGTGCTCTAACCCTCAGGGCGCGTCGGTGGCGCCCAGAGCTTGTGATGTGGGGCACCGCCGGGAACTCCCAGTTTTCCGAGGACGACAATCGGCATGTGACTCCCAAGGATCCCGACCGTCGTCAATCCGCGCAGCAACGGCTCGCGGCCCAACGCGCCGCCGCGGCCCAGGCCCGCCTTGTCGCGGCTCGGCGCCGCCGACTGCTCACCGTCGGTGGGTCAGTTGGGGCGGTCCTCCTCGTCGTCGCTGCGCTCGTCGGGGTCAAACTCGCCACCGGTGGGGGTTCCCCGAAGTCCGGCTCCACCGCGACGACCGCCACCTCGTCCGTCATCGCCGACGTGAGCTCGGTGCCGTCCAACGTGCTCGACACCGTAGGTGTGGGCACCGCCAGCCCCTTGCCGAGCTCGGTAAGCGCCCCAGCGCTGACCAGCGGCGGAAAGCCGCTGGTGCTCTATGTCGGGGCCGAGTACTGCCCGTACTGCGCGGCCGAGCGATGGGCGGTCGCGGTCGCGCTCTACCGGTTCGGATCGTTCACCAACCTCGGACAGACGACGTCGTCGCCCAGCGACGTCTATCCGAGCACGCCGACCCTTACGTTCCACGGGGCGAGTTACACCAGTGCGTACGTGTCGTTCACCGGCAAGGAGCTCCAGAGCAACCAGGTGGTCAACGGCAAGTACGCGCCCATGGACTCGCTGACGGCAGACGAGCAGTCGGTGTTCAACAAGTACGACGCGCCACCGTACTTCCCGAGCGCGGGCTCCATCCCGTTCGTGGACATCGGCGGGCGGTACCTCATCTCCGGCGCCTCGTACGTCCCGTCGGTGCTTCAGGGCAAGACGCACGCCCAGATCGCGGCCGCACTTTCGGAGCCCACATCGGCGATCGCACGGGCCGTCGACGGTGCGGCGAACCTGGTGACCGCCGCGATCTGCCAGGTCACCAACGATCAGCCGGCGTCGGTGTGCAAGTCCGCAGGCGTGGTCACCGCCACCACCGCCCTCAGCAATGCGAAGTGACAGCGGAGGCGTCATCCGGGCCGGCCGAGCGGGAGTCACCGCGCTCGGATTCGCCTTGCTCGGGCTGGGCGTCTCGGTCTATCTCACGATCGAGCACTACAACACCTCGCTGACGCTCGCGTGCCCGCAGACAGCCACCCTGAACTGCGCCAAGGTCACCACCAGCCAGTGGTCGAAGATCGCCGGCGTGCCGGTGGCGTTGATCGGCCTCGTGTACTTCGTCGCGATGACGATGCTGCTCCTTCCGCGGGCGTGGCGATATCGGTTCCTGGCGCCGGTACGGCTCGTCGGCGCGGGTGCCGGCGTGCTGATGGTCATGTACCTGGTCTGGATCGAGTTGTTCCGCGTCGATGCGATCTGCCTTTGGTGCACGGCCGTGCACGTGTGCACCGTGGCCATGTTCGTGGCCATCGTGTGGCGCGCCAGCTCGGCGACCGTGTCGCCGATCGATCCGTAGCAGAGCGAACGGCGGAATCGATGAGCGGTCTCGACGCGGTGGTGGGCCGGACGTCGCCACGACCGGTGACCTTCGCCCCTGTGCCTGACGACGCCGCGACTGTGAGCTGGAAGGTGTTACAGGAGCTCGCCGCGTTCTGAGCGTGTCCGTGCTCCGAATGAGGCGATGACATGACCCGACCCCGCATCGACCGTCCGACCCCGGCCGCTCCTCCGCAGGGTCGCGACAGCGGGTTCGCGCGTACCTATTCGCTGGGTCACTGGGCCGGCGTCGCGGTGTCGGCCCACTGGTCGGTGCTGCTGACGATCGCGTTGTTCGCCGACCTGCTGGCCACGTCCGCGCTTCCAGCTGAACGACCGGGACATGTGCCGGCCGCGTACTGGGCCACCGGAGTCGTCGCCGCCGCCGTCCTGATCGTGACGCTGCTCGCGCACGAACTGGCCCACGCGCTCGTGGCCCGTCACTTCGGGATGCGGGTTCGCAAGATCACGTTGTGGATGCTGGGCGGTCTCACCGAGCTCGACGGGGACCCACCCAAGCCCGGCGCAGACGCGCTCATTGCGGTCGCCGGTCCGCTGACGAGCCTCGCTTTCGGTGGGGTGAGCGCGGCGCTCGCGTGGTGGGTCGGCACGTCCGGCCTGATCGGCGCGGCCCTGAGCTGGTTGGCCACGGTCAGCATCGTCCTGGCAGTGTTCAACCTGCTGCCCGGTGCCCCGTTCGACGGCGGGCGGCTGGTGCGCGCCGCGCTCTGGTGGCACTACAAGGACCGTGCTCGAGCGGCGGCAGGCGCCGCTCAGGCGGGCCGCGTAATGGGAATGTCGTTCGTCGTCCTCGGCCTTCTCGAGGTGCTGGCGGGAGCGTTCACCGGCTTGTGGCTTGCGATGATCGGTTGGTTCGTCATCACCGGTGCCGCAGGCGAGGCGGACGCCTCGCGCACCGAGCGCCTGCGTGGCATGCACGCGCGTGACGTCATGTCCCCGGCCCCGATGGTCGGGGGCGAGTGGTGGACCGTCGAGCAGTTCCTGGCACGGCTTTCGCCTGACGCCGCACCCCAGCCGGTGTTTCCGGTGGTGGACTTCGAGGGCCACGCCGTCGGTGCGCTCACGCTGCACGATCTGCAGAGGATCCCCGCCGCCCGGCGCGACACGATGCAACTGCGCCACGTCATCGCGTTGCGCCGCGTTCGGCCGCTCATCGTCACGGGTGATGCCGAACTGACGGGCTTCGTCACACCGCTGCGCATGCACGGCGGCGTCGCGCTCGTCGTCGACGACGGGCAGCGTCCGCTCGGGGTCATCACGCAGGCCGAACTCGAGCGAGCTGCCCAGTTCGCCGAACTCGGTCGGCCGCGCACGCCCGCTCAACCACCGCCGACCGGGGGTCAGACCGCGGTCTGACGCCGCGCAGTCCGGCCGACTCTCGAGTTCAGCGAGATCGTAGGTGTCGACACCTCCCGGCCGGTCTGTCGTTGGTGATATGTAGTACGTACCCGACCCTGCGGAGAACCTGATGCGCGAAGCACGCTGGAGGCGTTTGCGGCAGCGCCCTGACGATGCCGGCGGCTTCTACGCCGACTTCTACGCGCTCGGTGACAGTGGCGACAAGCCGAAGCGGCACCGGGCACCGGGCGCACGCGCCAGGTCAGCGGCTCTCGCCGTCGTCGCCAGCTTGGTTCGACGGCCTCGCCGGGTCCTGCTACCCGTTCTCGGCGTCGCCGTCGTCGGCAGCATCCTCATGGCCGCGATAACCGTCATGGCTACGGGCGCGGGAACCGGCCAGGCACATCAGCCAGGCCTCGTCAGCGCCTCGGACGACTCAGTCGGCCTGGACGGCAATGCGGGCCAAGGGCCGTCCGACGTGGCCGCCGGTTCAGCAAGGACATCGGCCCCGGTCAGTGGCGTCTCCGGCCCGACGTCCGGGACTGCCGGCGAAGCGGTGCCGGGCTCGGGCAATGGAGCAGACAGCAACGTCGCGGCGGGGCGTGCAACATCGCCGGCCTCTCCTTCGGGCGCGGGTGGCAGTGGCGGTGCGTCGGGTGCGTCCACACCTACCGCGGGCGCTCCCGCCCCGTCGACCTCGACGCTGCCGACCTCGACGCCGCGTACGCCGACGCCGACGCCGACGCCGACGCCGACGCCGACGCCGACGCTGCGTACGCCGACGCCGACGCCGTCGCAGACCACGCCATCTCCGAGCCCGACGCGGACGACCACGTCAGCGCCGACCTGCTTGGTCCCGAACCCGCTGCAGCCGGGCCACTGCATTCTGCCAAGGGCCATCTAGGCGCGAGCCAGGCATTACCCACTAATCCTGTCGACAAGCTTGACTTCAGGTGACGAGGTCTGGCACGGTTGTCTCATGGCACACCGCGACCCTCTCGTGAGTCGCCGCTATGTCGATTTCCTCCGCATGACTGGTGGCCTCTGTCGGCTCTAGCCGATAGTGACTGCAGCGCGCCTTGATCGCGCTGTGCGCACAGTTGTTGCCTTCGCCGTTTCTACGGCGTGAATCCGCCTCGGCCGCATAGTCCGCGCGTGTGAAGTCGGCACCCGCGGACCCTGCCCTGGCATTTTCGTACGTCCCCATTCGCCAGACCGCGGCGTGCACTCCGCACGCCGTTCTCCGTGCATTTCGCACACAACCCGACCGAAAGGCAGCTCAATGACCACGACGCTCGACAACACGGTAGGCAGCACCGACGAACGCGCCCAGCTCGGCCTCCGCCGAGTGGCAGGCAGTCTCGGAGCAGAGCTCATCGGCATCGACGCGGCCAATCCGACTGATGAGTCGGTCGCATTCGTCCGTGCGGCCTTGCTGGAGCACCGCGTGGTGTTCTTGCGCGACCAGCACCTCGACTACGACTCGGAGGTGGCCTTCGCCGAGCGCTTCGGCGCACTGACCCTCGGGCACCCGACGATCCCGTCGCCCGCGGGACAGCCGCTGCTCGAAGAGATCGACTCGAGCAAGGGTGGGCCGGCGAACAAGTGGCACACCGACGTCACCTTCGTCGACCGTCCACCGGCGTTCACGTTCCTGCACGGCGTGATCATTCCGGCGGTCGGCGGCGACACGATCTGGGCCAACACGGTGGCCGCATATGACGCACTGCCTGTCGAGTTGCAGGAGCTCGCCGACACGCTCCGGATCGTGCACACCAACGCGCACGACTATGCCGTTCCCGCGTCACGTGATGAGTCGGAGAACCCCTTGCTCGAGGCCAGCCGCAAGCAGTTCATCTCGACCGTCTACAAGACCGAGCACCCGGCCGTGCGCATCCATCCGGAGACGGGAGAGAAGTCGCTGGTACTCGGCGGATTCGCGCAGTCCGTCGTGGGCCTCGGCCCCCAGGCCTCGCGAGACCTTATTCGCATCCTGCAGGAGTACGTCATGCGGCCCGAGAACACCGTGCGCTGGCAGTGGCGAGTGGGTGACCTCGCGATCTGGGACAACCGCGCCACCCAGCACGTTGCCGTCTTCGACTACGGCGACGCGCACCGTCGCGGCGAGCGGGTCACCGTCGCGGGCCCGGTTCCCGTCGGACCCGACGGTCGCCGCTCGACGTCGATCGAGGGTGACGCCACGTCCTACTACGCCACGGGTGCGACCGACTAGCAGCCCAGATCGCCTCATCCGTCATCAACAACAGTACGAGGGGAAGCATGAGCACCACCACGTCATCCACCGATTCGACCCGATCCGCCGATCCTGACTCCGGCTCAGGTGGGTCCGGCAGGTCCGGCCCCACTGCGTTCCAGAAACGCAGGAGACGGCGAGTTCTCCTTGCGGGGACTGCGGTCCTCGTCGTCGCTGCTGTCGCCATCACTGCGCTGGCTGCTCGTTCCAGTGGCTCCACGCCGGGGTTCACTGTCGCCTACGGCCAGGGCAACGTTGCGAGCGCGGACAGCATCATCCAGACCCAGCCTTCGATCTCGAAGGCCATCAAGGCCAAGCTCAAGTTCGTCCCGTTCGACGCGGGAGTCACCGCGATCGCCGAGCTTCGCAGCGGTTCGCTCCAGGCGATCAGCGGCGTCGGGAACCCGCCCGTCGTCGGCGCGATCGGTAACGGAACGGCCGTCGTCGTCGTCCTCGCACAGAGCTTCGACGCTGACGCGTTGATCGTTCCGGCCACCGTCACTGACGCGAGTCAACTGGCCGGCACCTCGGTCGGCGTCCTCGTCGGCTCTTCCGAGGACTTCGAGCTGCGCGGCTGGCTGAAGCTGAACGGACTCACTGACTCGGTGAAGGTCGTCGGTCTCACAAGCGAGCAGGCGGTCGCCGCGGCGTACCTTTCGGGCGCGCTCCAGGGCGCGTATGTCCAGGCCGGTCCGGAGGCTCAGCTCACGGCCAAGGGCGGGCACGCGCTCACTGACGCGCAGAAGATCGCCAAGCTGGGGATCCCAGGCCTGAACGTGGTGGCGGTCTCCAAGGACGCGATCGACAAGCACCGGCAGGTGGTCCAGCAGTACGTCTGTGCCCAGGTGCAGGCCACGAAGGACTTCACGGGTCCGCAGGCCGACACGTACCTGACCGCGAGCGCCAAGGCGCAAGGCGTGCCCGGCAACCTGATCGTGTCGGCGACCAAGGCCTATCCGTTCGTCCCGCTGAACGAACAACTGCAGTGGCTCGGCAGTCCCGGAGACGTGAATAGCCCGATCGTCAAGGCCTACGCACAGACCGCGCAGTTCCTGCTCGGTCAGGGTCGGATCAAGGCCGTCCCGTCCGATGCCGTGCTGGCCGAGCACGTCGACTCCTCGTTCGTCCAGAAGGCGATCAGCGGTGGCTGCTGACCTGGTCGACGTGTCTGCCGCTACGGCTGCCCTCCCGGCAGCCGTAGCGGGGTCGGCCCGTCCTGCCCGAGCTGTTGCCGCGGCGGAGGTTCAGTTGCGGTCCTTGACCAAAGTCTTCCGTCGTGGCGGGCGTCGCACCGTCGCGTTCTCGGAGGTCGATCTCACCATCGCTCCCGGCGAGTTCGTCTGCCTCCTCGGCCCTTCCGGCTGTGGCAAGTCGACGCTGCTGAGAGTCGTCGCGGGGGTGCTCACGGCCGACGAGGGTTCGGTGGTCGTGGCCGGTCGACAGGTGACCGGCCCGGCCGCCGACCGCGGGATGCTCTTCCAGCGTCCGATGCTCTTCCCGTGGCTCACGGCACGCGACAACGTGCTGTTCGGCCCGCGGGCGCAACGCTCCCGAGGGATGGACGAGCGCAGTGATGCCGAGCTGCAGCTTGACGCGGACTCGATTCTCGAGACGGTCGGGCTCATCGAGTTCGCCGATGCATACCCGCATGAGCTCTCGGGCGGCATGCAGCACCGTGCGGCGTTCGCCCGAGCCGTCATCACCCGCCCGTCCGTGCTCTTGATGGACGAGCCGTTCGGCGCGCTCGACGCCATCACCCGCCTTCGGATGCAGCAGTTCCTGCTCGCCATGTGGGAGAAGTACCGGCTCACGATCCTGTTCGTGACCCACGACATCGAGGAGTCGATCCTGCTCGGCGACCGGGTGGCGCTGATGGGCGGCAGACCTCCGGGTCTGACGCATGTCATCGACGTTCCGCTGGGCCGGCCGAGGGACGCCGAATCCGTTGACGCTGCTGCGGTTCTTGCCACCAAGCGACATATCCGCAGCGTGCTCACCCACTAGACGGACCAGCCGAGGAGTATTGACGTGACGACGACCAGCCTGGAGACACGGAGTCCGCAAGCAGCCGTTGCGGCCGGCGCCGCGGAGGTCTGGCGCGACGACACTCTCGACCTCGCCTCCGAGCGCCGGGCTCGGAGGCGGGCGAGCCGCCGTCGCTTCCTCACCGGCGCCGGCGGACTGGTCGGGCTGATCATCGGCTGGCAGATCGCCGCGATACTGCTCGGCGACTCGGTCATCTTGCCGTCGGTCACCGAGACCGGCCAGAGCCTCGTGCATTACTTCACCCACAACTACCCCAGCCAGAGTCCACCGCTCTGGAAGGATCTGCTGATCAGCCTGCGGCGCGTCCTGATCGGCTTCGCCGCCGGCGCGGGGCTCGGCGTGGGCATCGGCGCCGCGATGTTCTCCAGCCGGACCATCCGTCACCTGATCGACCCAGTGGTCGAGGTGGTCCGGCCGTTGCCTCCACTTGCCTTCATCCCGCTCTTCATCGTCTGGTTCGGAATCGGTGAACTGCCCAAGGAGGTGCTCATCGCCTTCGGCGTCGCCCCCGTCATGATCGTGGCCACGCTGGCCGCGCTGGACGACGTCCCCGACGATCTGCAGTTCGCGGCCAGGACCCTCGGAGCGTCGAAGGCTTACGCGTTGTGGCACGTGCAGATCCGGGCGGCCTTGCCGGGGATCATCACCGGGATGCGAATCGCGATGGGCGGCTCGTGGGGCAGCATCGTCGCCGCCGAGATGCTCGCCGCCACCAGTGGCGTCGGCTTCGTGATCTCACAGGCCGGCAACTACCTCGACACCGCGCTCGTCTTCTCCGGCATCATCTTGATCGCAATCACTGAGCTGGTGCTCGACACCGGCTTGCGCGCCCTGGTCTGGCGGGCCGATCCGAGCCGCCGCGGAGCGCGCAAAGACTAGTACCGCAACGCCGCGGGTCGAGCGGGTCGAAGTCCGGATCGCTATTGGCTCGAGCTGATGACGACGGGGTATGTCTTGTCGATGGTCGGGGCTGGGGCGAGCGGCGGCACGAGGTGGGTGGATAGCCACGCGAACGCCGTGGGCTCTTCGGCGCGCCAGACTTCGAAGTTGTGCCCGCCGTGGCGCAGTGACAGGCGGGTCACCGACAGTGGGTAGCGGGCGGCGGCGGCGAGAGCGGCCGCGTCGCGATCGGTGCCGGGGTCTTGCGCGGTGGCCATGAGCAGCAGGGCGATGTCTGGTGGGGGCAGGTTGCTGGCTCTCCAGATCGGCGTGTTCTGGTTGCGTAGCGCGATGTTGTGGGCGAACAGTTCGCCGGTCTGATGGTCGTGGGCCGGACGGGCGTAACCGGCGACGGAGACGGCGGCGGCGAACAGGTCCGGATGGCGCATGGCGAGGTTCGTGGCGCAGAAGCCGCCACTGGAGTAACCCATGATCGCCCAGGCGTCGTTCTGCGTGCTTGCGCGGTATGCGCGCGTGATCGTGGCCCGCACGTCGTTGGTCAGGTAGGTCTCGACCTGCGGTCCGCGGGGGATGTTCACGCACTGCGTGTCGCGGCCGCCCGCGACGTCCTGGCTGGGCATCACTGCGATGAACGGCTCGGATCGGCCCGCAGCGATCTCGCGGTCAAGGATGCGCGCGACGTCGAGGGAGTCGGTCCAGGTCTGTGGCGTGCCGGGGGAGCCGGCGATCAGCTCGACTACCGGGAAGCTGCGGTGCGCGTACTCGGGCTGTCCGTACTGCACGGGGAGATACACCAGTGCGTCGAAGGTGCCGACACCGCTGCGTGTGCCGGGGACCTTGAGTGTCACGACGATGCCGCGGCCCTGTGCTCGCGCATTGTCCAGCTTCGTCTGTACAGCCGCATCCTGGCTGCCGGGCAGCGCGACGGTGGTGCCGACCGTGTGGTGCTCGCCGAGGAGTTCCAGCCAGGATGTGTAGAACTTGTTTGCGTCGTTGATCATCACGGCGACCAGGACCACCGCGGAAAGCTGCGTGCCGATCATCAGCGCGCCGCGCCGTATCCACCGCACGTGGGTCGCGCGACGGGAGTCGGATCGTCCGCGGTTCCACGCTGCCATCGCCGCTACGGGCATCACAACGGCGAGCGCTATGGCGAGCATCAGCGTGAGCGGACCGGTTAGCGCCATGTTTCTCGGCCCTCCACGTGATGCCTCGACGCCACGTTGCGTCGCCGGCGACGGTAGTCGGCCCGTCCGACACGGGTGAGCGTTGTCGGGATCAGCGCGACCTCAACCGCGCCACGAACGTCCCCTCCCCGACTGCCTCGACTCATGGCGTCGGTGCCGGCTTCGGGCTCGAGACGGGGTGCGGTCCGGGTGTGGTGCTGTTGGTGCGCGTCGGGGCATGGGTTGTGCCAGACCGGGTCGGGGGGGCAGGTGCGGTGACGGTAACGGTGACGGTCGCCTGTTTGAGAGCCTTGTCGTGCGCCGCGATAGCGGCAGGGATGCTCGGCGGCTTGTGGCGGTGTGGGGACAGGCCGGGGCTGATGTGGACGGAGGTCGGCGGGCCGACGACCGGGAATGCGATACGCAGGTCGGGCGAGGCGAGTTGTTCCCACATCCACGCCAGCATGCTCGGCAGCGCGGCCGTCCATGCGTAGAAGTCGTGGCCGGCGCCGGTCTCGGTGACGAAGCTGACTTGTTCCAGTCCGCGCATCGCGGCGACGAACGCCTCAGCCGGGACGTAGTCGGCTGCGGAGCCCGTCCCGGCGGAGATCCACAGACTGGGTAGCGGTGTCGTTCCGGCGGGCAGTTGCTGCGCAAGGGTGAGTGGGCTGTTCGCGGCCACGGCGGCCGCGTCCCAGCCCAGCGCGCCGGCCGCCGGCCCGTCGACGGCCCGGTAGTACCCGTCGAGGGATGCGGCTGCACCGAACGTGCCGCGGTGGCGCAGCGCCAGGTTCACGGCGCAGTACCCCCCTGACGAGTAGCCGGCGAGCCCCCACTGCGCCGGATCGGTGCTCACCCGGAAGTGGGCCCGGACGTAGTTGGGGACGTCTGTGCTGAGGTAGGTGTCATCCGCGCCCGTCTTCCCGTTCACGCACTCCTGGTAGTTGGTGCCGGAGTAGGTCTGGGGCATGACGAGCACGAGCGGGCCCATCAGATGACGGCCGATGAGCACGGCGACCGCCTTGACGACGTTCATGGGCGAGACCCAGTCAGCCGCGGCGCCCGGTGAGCCGTGCAGCAACTCGACGACAGGGAACCGGACTTGTGCATACCGTCGGTCGCCGTACTGCGGAGGAAGGTAGATCAGTCCGCCTCGATCGATGTGGCTGAGCTTGCCCGGCAGGGCGATGGACTTGATCGTCCCGGCCCGCACGATGTCGTTGCCGACCCGGATCACGTCCCCGTTCAGATGCAGGCTGTTGCCGCCGGCGATGTCGGCGAGCACCGACGACCAGGACCGGTAGTACCCGTAATGGTCGTTGACCGCCGTCAGGCCGATGACCATGCCCAGCACCGCGATCAGGCCGCCCGCCACCGCACGGACGATCCAGCGGTTGACCTGGATGACAACCGCGACGAGCCCGACGCACGTCCCGAGCAGCAGAACGAGCAACAGCGGTGAAGTGGGTCCCATCTGGAGCGTTTCTCCTCGCTAGACGGCGCATCCACGTCGATGCAGCCGGGGCACGGCTCATGGTCACCCACCGACGGCGCCGCCACCCGCACTCCAGACGGAAACCTCAGCGAAACCCCAGCTCGGTCAGGGCTCGCCCCAGCCATCGCCGAGGAACCGTGCCGCGGCGATCAGCTGCCGCGCGGCCCACGCGACGCCGTGATCACCGGGGCCGATCGTCAACATGACATCCGCGCCGGCTGCTCGTAGCAGCGGGGCGAACCGTTGCGAGTCGTGCGCCGTGAGAGCGAGAGCATCTCCGGCGGCCTGCGCCAGGAACCATCGTTGGCCACTTGCCGCGGCCACCAGATGGGTCGGGTCATGGGCCGATCTCGCCGACTGCCTGGAGCCGAACACGGCATCCGGATCGTCGAGGTGGAAGTAGCCGGCCAGCGACACGACCTGCGAATACAACTGCGGGTGGCGAAGCGCGAGGCTCGCGGCGCCGAAGCCGCCCATCGAGAATCCGCCGATCGCCCGCATGGCTGCCAGCCGCGGGTGGTCACCCTCGACGGCTTCCCGGACCTGCCCGGTGACGAACGTTTCCAGGGTGGTTCGGCCGTCGACGGTGTCGGCCCACTCGTCATCGCTCACCGACGCCGACGCACCATCGGGGCAGACAAGCATGAACGGACGTATGCCGGACCTGAACACCGCGTCGAGTTCGGCTGCGACGAATCGAGAGCACAGGTCGGCCGACGAACCTGGCAATCCGTGCAGCAGATACAGCACCGGCAACGCTCCCGGATCGGCGACATCCGGCGTGTAGATCCGCACAGCGCGACGCTTGCCCGGCGTCGCATCCGCGACCGTGAGCACCACCGTGCGCAACGTGCCCGCGCCCCGGACTCCGACAGCCGCAGCTGCCGGCGTGACCACGCCGCCATCGATCGACAACGCAGCCAGGGAGGTGTCGCGCCGCCCGCCCGACGCTCCGGTGACGCCGACAACCAGCACGGCCCCGAAGGCCAGAAGCCTCCGGGGCAGTCGCCGAACTGAGTGCGAGTTCGCCGTAGACCCTCGATTCGTCCGCTCGCGGAGCCTCGACCATACCGAGGAGCAGGTCGACGATTGGCCCGCCACGCGGCACCTGCGTGAGCTGTCAGGCAACGGTGCCGTCGGACCGTAGTGTGATCGCGTGGTGAACACGTCCGCGGCTGCCAGCGGGTATGGCGAGACGACGGAGATGTCGGCGCCGGAGCCCGCGTCCTTGCCGCGACGATTGCTTGTGCTCATCCGTGCTGATGGTCAGCTCCGGCAGCGCTTCGCTTCATGGATGCCGCGGTTGGCCGCTCCCCTGATCTATGCGGGGTTGTCGGCGTACGGCTACGGGGCGTTTCTCGCGAACCCTCGCGGATCTCTGCCCGGCGCTCAAGACGGTTTGCTGTACGCCTGGTACTTCACCTGGATCGAGCACAGCGTCGTGCACCTGCACAACCCGTTCGTGTCGAATGCACTCAACGCCCCGTACGGCTTCAACGTCATGTGGAACACGTCCTTGTTCCTGATCGCCTTGCTGTGTGTTCCGTTGACCGCCGCGCTCGGGCCGTTCACGACGGTGGGCATGCTCTTCGTGATCAGCCCGTTCGTGTCCGCGTGGGCGTTGTATGCCGTGCTTCGACGCATCGGGTTGTCCTCGCTCGGGGCGTTCATCGCCGGGCTGCTGTATGCCTTCGGGCCGTTCTTCACCGGCCACCACGGTCACCTGAATCTGATACTCGCGCCGTTCCCGCCGATCTTTCTGGCTCTCCCGGCATCGATGTGGGTTGATTCTGGTTGTGGGGCGGTGAACAGCCTTGTGTGGCACGGGATCGGGCTGCCGTGCTGATGGTCGGGTGACG